>Ga0181521_10000231_pt1 | contig 66606 bp, 60 predicted proteins | sample PEATcosm2014_Bin_32_FD_119764 | JGI IMG/M metagenome (GOLD analysis project Ga0181521, IMG submission 119764) | Peatland microbial communities from MTU Mesocosm Facility, Houghton, MI, USA - PEATcosm2014_Bin02_60_metaG | ecosystem: Environmental > Terrestrial > Soil > Wetlands > Peat | place... | reverse complement strand
GTCATTCTCGGCGGACGCATCGGCTGGCTCGCGTTCTATGGCCAGCAGGCGCTGGCGGAGGATCCGAGCTACTGGTACAAGATCTGGCTTGGCGGCATGAGTTTTCACGGTGGGCTCATCGGCGTCGCGGTTGCCCTCGCGCTGCTGGCCTGGCGGCAGAGGCGCGCGCTGGGCGATGTATTCGACTTCACCGTCCCGTTGCCAATGATCGGCTTTGCCGCCGGCCGCATCGGCAACTTCATCAATGGCGAGCTGTGGGGCAAGCCGACGACCGTGCCATGGGGCTTCGCGGTGCACGCCCCGGACGGCACGATGCAGGTGCTCCATGCCTCGCAGCTGTACGAGGCGTGCCTCGAGGGCCTGGCGCTATTTGCCCTCGTATGGTGGTTCACGTCGCGGCCGCGGCCGCGCTGGGCGCCATCGGGCCTGTTCCTCGTCGGCTACGGCAGCTTCCGGATCCTGATCGAGTTCGTGCGTGTGCCCGACGCCCAGCTCGGGTACCTCGCCGGCGGCTGGCTGACGATGGGCATGGTGCTGTCGCTGCCGATGGTGCTCGCGGGAGTTGGCCTGCTTTTTTATGCCTATCGCACGCGGCAGCCATCGGGCAACTACCGCAGCGCGGCGCCGGCCGCGCGGCCGGCAGCGGGGTCGCGGTGAGGCAGTATCTGGAGCTGCTGCGCCACGTCCGCGAGCATGGGCAGCGCAAGGCCGACCGCACCGGGACGGGAACCCTGGCGGTGTTCGGCTGGCAGATGCGCTTCGACCTCGCCGCCGGATTTCCGCTGGTCACCACCAAGAAGGTCCACGTCAAGAGCGTGATTCACGAGCTCATCTGGTTCCTGCGCGGCGAGACCAACGTCCGCTACCTGCGCGAGCACGGTGTCTCGATCTGGGACGAGTGGGCCGATGCCAACGGGGAGCTGGGGCCGGTGTACGGCAAGCAGTGGCGCGACTGGGTCGCGCCCGATGGCCGGCACATCGACCAGATGGCGGAGGCCGTCCGGCAGCTGAAGACCAATCCCGACTCGCGGCGGATCATCGTCAGCGCGTGGAACGTCGGCGAACTCGACCGCATGGCGCTGCTGCCGTGCCACATGTTCATGCAGTTCTACGTCGCCGCGCGGCGGCTGTCGTGCCAGGTCTATCAGCGCAGCTGCGACCTGTTCCTCGGTGTGCCGTTCAATATCGCGAGCTACGCACTGCTGACCCACATGCTGGCCGCGCAGTGCGACCTGCTGGTCGGAGACCTGATCTGGACCGGCGGCGACTGCCACCTGTACCTCAATCACCTCGAGCAGGTGGAGCTGCAGCTGTCGCGCGATCCGCAGCCGCTGCCGCAGCTCCTGATCAACCGCCGGCCGGCCACACTGTTCGACTATGCCTTCGAGGACTTCGAGATTGCCGGTTACCGGCCTCACGCCGCGATCAAGGCGCCGGTCGCCGTCTGATCGCCGCCCGGCGCTACCAGATCGCGGCGCCCGAGGACCGGCATGACAAGCTCCCGCGACCTGCCGCCGTTTCGCGTGCAACGCTCTGTCATCCATGGCACAGGGGTGTTCGCCACGCGGCATATCCGCAAGGGCACGCGGATCGTCGAGTACCTCGGCGAGCGCGTGTCGCACGCCGAAGCGAATCGACGCTACCGGGACAAGGACGTTCACGACAACCACACGTTCCTGTTCACCATTGACTCGCGCACGGTGATCGATGCCGCCGTCGGCGGCAACGATGCGCGCTTCATCAACCACTGCTGCGACCCGAACTGCGAGACGGTGATGGAGAACCGGCGCGTGTTCATCGAGGCGATTCGCGACATCGAGCCCGGCGACGAGCTTGGCTACGATTACATGATCCGGCACGAGGCCGGCGATCCGCCGAACATCGCTGAAATCTTCGCCTGTCACTGCGGCGCCCCGGCCTGCCGCGGCACGATGCTGCTGCCGCCGCAGGAGCCGCAACCGCCGCGCAAGCCGCGGCGGCGAGCGCGGCAGCCGGTCGCCGGCTCGCGCCCGGGTCGTCGCTGAGGTGGCCATCGCCCGCGACGCTGCGACCGGGCTGCGACAGCTCGCCGGGGCGCTCGCGGGGCCGGGCTGGGGCGTGGCGCCGCAGTTCGTGCCGCAAGGGCTCGTTGCCAGGTTACGCGGCCGGGTACGCGCGCTTGAGGCCGGCGGCGGCTTTCGGCCGGCAGCGGTGGGCGCAGGCCCGAACCGCGCCGTCCGCCCGCAGATCCGCGGCGACCGGCTGAGCTGGCTCGGCGCGCCGCACACGCTCGCCGAGGCGCGGCTGCTCGCCCGGTTTGAACTGCTGCGCAGGGTGCTCAATCGCGAGCTGCAGCTGGGGCTGTTCGACTTCGAGTGCCACTACGCGATCTATGGGCCGGGGGCCGCCTACGCCCGACACCTCGACCGCTCGCCGGCCGGCGCCGAGCGGGTGGTCTCGGCCGTGCTGTACCTCAGTGCGGACTGGCACCCGGCCGACGGCGGGGAACTGCGCCTGTACGCCGAGACCGGCCCGGTCACGGTCCTGCCGCGCGCCGGGTCGCTGGTACTGTTCTTGAGCGAGCGCTTCGAACACGAAGTGCAGCCGGCGGGCCGGTTGCGACTGAGCCTCGCGGGGTGGTTTTGCCGCCGGCCGCGCGTCGGCTAGGTTGAGGTGCCGCGCGGCTCGCGCGCCTCAAGTCCGTCGAGGAAGCGCACCAGCTCGCCGCCGTCGCACTGTGCGACGTTGAAGCGCCAGAAGGGCGTGGCACGGCCGTCGGGACGGAACAGCTCGCCGGGCGCAAGCAGCACGCCCGCCGCGACAGCCGCGCGCCACAGCCGGCTCACCGTGTGGCGCGAGCGCAGCCGGCCCCACAGGAACATGCCGGCCGCGGGTCGGAACGCGAGCTCGACGCCGCGTGACAGCAGCGCCTGCTGCACCCGCGCCTGGCTGGCAGCGAGGCGGCGGCGCAGCGACTCGAGGTGACGGCGGTAGTGGGGCAGCGTCAGCACGCTCAGGGTCAGCTGCTCGGCGAGCTCGCTCGAGGCGAGCGCGCTCAGTGCTTTCGCGCGTGCGAGCCGGCGCGCCACGTCGGACGCGGCAGCCGCGAATCCCACCCGCAGGCTCGGCGCGATCGTCTTTGAGACGCTCGACAGGTACACGACCCGCCGGCACTGGTCGAGTGCGGCGAGCGTCAACACGGGCGTCGGCGCGAGCTCGGCGAAGATGTCGTCCTCGATGATCCGGAAGCCGTGCTGCTCCGCGAGCTCGAGCACGCGTCGCGCGACCGGCACTTCGGTCGTCGTTCCGGTCGGGTTGTGCAGCGTCGTGTTGGTGAAGAACGCGCGCAGCCCCTTGCGCCGGGCGATCCGCTCGAGAGCGGCGACATCGGGGCCGGCGGCAAGGCGCGCGACGCCCGCGAGCCGGACGCCGCGCGTGCGAAGCAGCTCGAGCGTGGGCGGGTAGCCCGGGTCTTCGACGGCAACCACATCGCCGGGCTCGAGCAGCGTGCGTACGATCAGGTCGAGTGCCTGGCTCGCGCCCTGCGTCAATATCACCCCGTCGTCCGATATTCCGAGACCGCGGCTGCGGAGCTGGGCCGCGAAGTGGCTGCGCAGCGTCGCCAGGCCGAACGGCGAGCCATAGCCGTGCGCTGGCAGCGGCAGGCGGGCCTGGGCCCGTAAGGCCGCGCGGATCCCCTCGCCATACTGCCAGCCCGCCGGCAGCCAGCCACCACCGGCGTCGACCAAGATCGGCTGCGAGCGCACCTCGAGGCGCCGCTCCCAGAGCGCATCGGCGGTGGCCGCCGAACGGGGCGCGGCCGGAGGCGGGGCGGGGAGCCCCGCGACGAAGTACCCACGGCCGCGCCGTGCCTCGATCAGCCCGGTCGCCACCAGCACGTTGTAGACCTCGGCTGCCGTGAAGGCGCTGATGCCGCGCTCGCGCGCCAGCGCGCGCACCGACGGCAACGCGCTCCCGGCCGGCAGCAGGCCGCCGGCGATCGACTCGCGGAACTTCGCGACGAGGCGGGCGCGCAGCGCGCCTCGGGACTGGCGCCCGCCCGAGGTGTCGGCCGGCGCCGGTGCGTTCTGTAGTGTCATATTCGCCAATACAGTATAGCGAATTCAACCGATCACCGTGTCTGGCCCCGCGGCGCCGGGGAGCGCAGGCTAATCAGTCGAACCGCGGGCCTGCAGCGCAGCGCTCCGGTGATCGACAGATCCTCAACACCCCGGCCGCCACCGGGTGGGAGTACCCGTGAACGCAGTCAGTCACCTGCACCCCGATGCCCGCGAGGCCGCACTGCGCGCCTGGTGGATGCCGTTTACCCACAACCGCTATTTCAAGGCGGCGCCGCGGCTGATCGCCTCGGCCAAGGGCTGCTACTACACGCTCGCCGACGGCCGCCGGCTGTTCGACTGCCTGTCGGGGATGTGGTGCTCGCCCCTCGGCCACTCGCACCCGCGGATCGTCGAGGCGGTCAAGAGCCAGATCGACACGCTCGACTACGCGCCGGGCTTCCAGATGGGCCACGAGCCTGCATTCCGGCTCGCGACGCGGATTGCCGCGCTCGCGAACCGCGCCGAGGACCGGGTGTTCTTCGTGAACTCGGGGTCCGAGGCCGTCGACACCGCGCTCAAGATCGCGGTCGCCTACCACCGCACCCGCGGCGATGCCGCGCGCACCCGCATCATCGGTCGCGAGCGCGCCTATCACGGGGTCGGCATGGGCGGCATGTCGGTCGGCGGCATTGCCGCGAACCGCAAGATGTTCGCCTCGCTGATGATTCCCGGGGTGGACCACCTCCCGCACACGTGGAACCCGGCGCAGATGGCCTTCAGCCGCGGCCAGCCGACCTGGGGCGCGCACCTGGCGGACGAACTCGAGCGGCTGGTTGCGCTGCATGACGCCTCGACGATCGCCGCCGTGATCGTCGAGCCGGTGCAGGGCTCGACCGGCGTGATCGTGCCGCCGCGCGGCTACCTCGACCGACTCCGCGAGATCTGCACCAAGCACGGGATCCTGCTGATATTCGACGAGGTGATCACCGGCTTCGGCCGGCTGGGGACGCCGTTCGGCGCCGACTTCTTCGGCGTCAAGCCCGACCTCACGACCTTCGCGAAGGCGGTCAACAACGCGACCGTGCCGCTCGGCGGAGTGATCGTCCGCGACGACATCTACCAGGCGTTCATGACCGGTCCGGCGCATTCGATCGAGTTCTTCCACGGCTATACCTACTCGGCACATCCGCTCGCGATCGCCGCGGCGCACGCCACGCTCGACGTGCTCACGGGCGACAAGCTGATCGCGCGCGCGGCCGAGCTCGCCCCGGCGCTGGAGCAGGCAGTGCATTCGCTGCGGGGCGAGCCGCATGTCACCGACATCCGCAACATCGGCCTCGCCGCGGCGATCGAGCTGGCACCGATCGCCGGCCAGCCCGGACTGCGCGCCATCCGGGTGTTCGAGAAAGCGCTCGACGAGGGGCTGCTGCTGCGGTTCAGCGGGGACATCCTGGCCGTGGCTCCACCGTTCGTGAGCTCCGTGGCTGACATCGAGGCGATGGTCGAGGGCATCCGCAGGGCGCTGCGCGCCGTGCCGGCCTGAGGAGGCGCACGCCGTGAGTGCCGTCGCAAAACAGACTGGAATCGCAGGCCCCGCCGCCATCGTCGGGCACTACATCGATGGTCGCATCGTGCCGGGCGGCGCCACGCGGCGCGCGCCGGTGTTCAACCCCGCGCGCGGCCGACCGGCGCGCGAGGTCGTGCTCGCGGACGCGGCGGACGTGGATGCCGCCGTCCGCAGTGCCGTGGCCGCCCAGGTGGCGTGGGGACGGATGCCGGCGCTGCAGCGCGCGCGGGTGCTGTTCCGGTTCAAGGAGCTGATCGGGCAGCACGCCAAGGCGATCGCCCGGACGCTGTCCGAGGAGCACGGCAAGACCCTCGCCGATGCCGAGGGCGAAGTGACCCGCGGCATGGAGGTCGTCGAGTTCGCCTGCGGTGCGCCGCAGCTCCTCAAGGGCGAGTTCAGCGAAAGCGTCGGCACTGGCGTCGACAGCTACGGCGTGCGCCAGCCGCTCGGCGTCGTGGCCGGCATCACGCCGTTCAACTTTCCGGCGATGGTGCCGATGTGGATGTTTCCGGTGGCGCTCGCCTGCGGCAACGCCTTCGTGCTGAAGCCCTCGGAGCGTGACCCGTCGGTGTCACTGCTGCTCGCAGATCTTTTGAAGCAGGCCGGTCTTCCGGACGGCGTGTTCAACGTCGTGCAGGGGGACAAGGCGGCGGTCGATGCGCTGCTCGAGCATCCGGGCGTCGCGGCCGTCAGCTTCGTCGGCTCCACGCCGATCGCGCGCTACATCCAGTCGCACGGGATCGCCCACGGCAAGCGGGTCCAGGCGCTCGGCGGAGCGAAGAACCATGCCGTCATCATGCCGGATGCCGATCTCGATGCGGCCACCGAAGCGCTCGTCGGCGCCGCGTACGGTTCCGCCGGCGAGCGCTGCATGGCGATCTCCGTGGCGGTGGTCGTCGGCGAGGTCACGGCCGATGCGCTGATCGAGCGGCTGACGCGCCGTGTCGCGACGCTCACGGTGGGCGCGCCCGACGCGCCCGGCGTCGACATGGGTCCGCTCGTCAATGACGCGGCCCGGGAGCGGGTACGCGGCTACATCGACGGCGGCGTTCGCGACGGGGCGATGCTGGTGATCGACGGCCGCGGCGTGCGCGTGCCGGGCTGCGAGGACGGGTTCTTCGTGGGTCCGACGCTGTTTGACCGGGTGCGCCCGGACATGCGCATCTACCGGGAGGAGATCTTCGGGCCGGTGCTGTGCGTGGTGCGCGTCGCCGACTACCCGGCGGCCCTCAAGCTCGTCAACAGCCACGAGTTTGCCAACGGTGCGGCGGTCTTCACGCGCAGCGGAGCCCTCGCCCACGCATTCGCACGCGACGTCGAGATCGGCATGGTCGGCATCAACGTGCCGATCCCGGTGCCGATGGCGTTCCACAGCTTCGGCGGCTGGCGGCATTCGCTGTTTGGCGATCATCACATGCACGGCCCCGAGGGCGTGCGTTTCTACACACGGCTCAAGACCGTCACGCAGCGCTGGCCGGAGCCGGAGGCGGTACGGGCGGACTTCTCGATGCCGACGATGAAGTGATGGCACCCTGACGAGAAGTAATGGGCCACCGGTGCGTGCCGGTGGTAGTGTTTCAACAACAGAGTCGCGGCGGATAAACGCGCTGGATTAGGGGCTCGCCACACCCATGTTGCGAATCTGCAACATGCATTCGCGATTCGTCTGGATTACATTGCCGGCACACGCCGAGCGGCCCTAAGACGGCCGTCGGCGCGAGTTAACGACCACCACGGAGCGATAAGCCATGAAACGCCCCTTTCTCGCTGGACTCACCCTCGCGACCGCGATCGCCGGTCTGCTCGGCGATGCCCGCGCCGCCGACACCTCATCGCAGCCGAGCGCCGAGACCGGCAAGCTCGAGGAAGTCATCGTCACCGCCCAGCGCCGCGAGGAGTCGGCCCAGGACATCGGCATCGCGCTCTCGGTGCTCTCGGAACAGGCGCTGAAGGATGGGGCCGTCGCCAAGGTCAACGGCCTCGAGAATGTCACTCCGAGCCTCGAGGTCGAACCGGCATTCGGCAGCGGCCAGCCCCAGTTCCGGCTGCGCGGCGTCGGGTTCATCGACTACACCTCGAACAACACCTCGCCGGTCGGTATCAGCGTCGACGAAGTTGTGCTGCCATTTCCGATCCAGACCCAGGGGGAACTGTTCGACCTCAATCGCGTCGAGGTGCTGCGCGGACCGCAGGGCACGCTGTACGGCCTGAACACGACCGGTGGCGCCGTCAATTTCATCAGCAACCATCCGACGGCCGACACGCACGCGGGCTTCAGCATCGACTATGGCTCGTTCAATGCGCTGAACGCTGAGGGTTTCGTCTCCGGAGGCCTCGCCGACACGCTGCTGGGCCGGCTGTCGGTCGCCACCGAGCAGGGCGGTGCGTGGCAGTGGAATCGCGCGACCGGCCAGAAGCTCGGTGACAAGGACAAGGTCTCGGGCCGCGGCCAGCTGGAATGGGACCCGGCCTCGGGCACGAGCGTGCGCCTGACGGTGCACTCCTCGATCGACAAGTCGGATGAATACGGCAACCAGCTGATCGCCCCGTTCACGCCGGCCTGCGGCTGCGGTCCGGTCATTCCGGCCGATACCGATCCGTACGTCGCCGGCTGGAGCCAGCTCACGCCGGCGTTCTCGAAGGAGATCGGGGTGTCGCAGGGCTCGAAACCCGGCGTCGACAACACCAACAACGGCTTCGACCTGAACGCGTCATTCGATCTCGGTCCGGCCAAGCTGACCAGCATCACGGCCTACGACAAGTTCGTCCGCCACGAGCTGACCAGCTGGGACGCGACCCAGTACACCGAGTCGGTCATCTTCTTCCACGACGACGTGGACGTGTTCTCCGAAGAGGTCCGGCTCGCCTCCACCGGCAACGGGCCGTTCGCCTGGGTGACCGGCCTTTACTACGAGAACGACAAGCTGATCGAGGACTTCTACGGCGACTTTACCCAGAGGCTCGGCGGCTACGCGCTGACCAACTACACCCAGACCGACAACTCGGAAGGCGTGTACGGGCAAGCCAGCTACCAGTTCACCGACCGCCTGAAAGGCATCCTCGGGCTGCGGCCGAACCACGAGCGGCGCAACATGGAGGACCTCGAATCTGCCTTTACCACCGCGACGTTCAGCGGCCTGTTCAGCGGCCCGACGAACACCTCGATCTCGAATACCAGCTTGTCCGGCAAGGCCGAGCTCGACTTCGAGATGGAGAAGGGCGCGCTGCTGTACGGCAGCATCAGCCGCGGCGTGAAGTCGGGCGGATTCACGGCGCACAACGGCACCGCCGACGCGACTCCGTTCCTGCCTGAGACGCTCTTGGCCTACGAGCTCGGCGTCAAGGCGGATATCGCGTCGGTCGTCCGGATCAATGCGTCGGTCTTCTACTACGACTACACCGACGAGCAGGTCCTGTCGAAGTACTTCGACCCGGTGTCCCAGTCCTACATAGGTGAGTTCATCAACGCGCCCAAGTCGCGCATTGACGGCGGCGAGCTCGAGTTCGAGTGGACGCCGGGCAACGGGTTCGAGCTGTCGCAGTACCTCGGCTACAAGGAAGGCAAGTACACGGCGCCCGTCTACAACAGCGCCGGAGTCGACTTCGACGGCAAGGATCTCGATTTCCCGAAGCTGAGCTACGGCGGGCAGCTCGCCTATGCCTGGCCCGTCGGAAGTTTCAAGATGCGGGCCGAGACCAACTACAGCTACCACGACAAGTACGACCAGCTGTTCCTGCTGGAAAACGTCAATGCGAATGCACAGGTGATCGGCGCGCCGCAGTTCCTGGTCGATTCCTACTGGCTCGCGAACGCCAGCATCGGGCTGTCGCCGGCCGTCGGGAAGTCGTGGACCGTGTCGATCTGGGGCCACAACATCACGAACCAGAAGTACTACCTGACGAAGAACTTCTTCCTGCCCGGCACCAACATCGGCGCGGCCGGCGAGCCGACGACGGCCGGGATCAGGCTCGACTGGTGGTTCTGAGCGACGCCGGGCGCGGGGGGTCAGCGTGACGCTGGTGTTCAAGGTGCTGGGTGCCATCGTCGCGGTGCTCGTCGTGCTGGCGGGCGCCGCGTGGCTGATGCTGCGCGGCCCGGACATTCCGTACGCCGAACTGGAGGCCAAGTACGCACGCGCGGGCTCCGGGTTCGTGGACCTGGCCGGCGGGCTGCGCGTCCACTACCAGGAGACCGGCAGCGCGTCGGCTCCGCCGGTCGTGCTGCTGCACGGCTTCGGCGACTCGTTCACCTCGTGGGAGGGCTGGGTTCCGGTGCTCGCGGCCGAGAACCGGGTGATCACGCTCGATCTGCCGGGGCACGGGCTGACGCGTGCGCCGGAGGGCTACCGTTTGACGAGCGCGGGCCTGGTCGATGCCGTGGAGGGCTTCGCCGCGGCGCGCGGGCTCACATCCTTCGCGCTCGCCGGCAACTCGATGGGCGGCGGGGTCGCCTGGAACTACGCGCTCAAGCATCCCGAACGGTTGTCGGCGCTGATCCTGGTCGATGCCGGCGGCTGGCCGCAGAAGCCGTCGGCGCACATGCCGCTCGCGTTCCGGATCCTCCGCTATCGGATCGGACGCTGGTTTCTGAGCCACATCGACAACCGCCCGCTGATCGAGGACGGACTGAAGGCCGACGTCTACGATCCGGCCGTCATCACGCCCGCGTTCGTCGACCGCTGGGCGGAGTTCCAGCGGGCGCCCGGCCACCGCGCGATCCTGATGTCCGTCGCACCCGCTGCGATGGCCGTAGCGACGGCGGAGGCGCTGGCCGCGATCCGCGCACCGACCCTGGTGCTGCACGGCGAGAGCGACACGCTGATCGACGTGGACAGTGGACGGAAATTCGCGGCGGCGATTCCGGGTGCGACGCTGATCACGTACCCGCATGTCGGACATCTGCCGCAGGTCGAGATCCCCGAGCGCTCGGCGCGTGACGTCGCCGCATTCCTCGCGGCGCATCGCGCAGCTCCCTAGCGACGTCGCGGGCCGAGCCGCTGTCAGCTCCGCGGACGGCGGGCGCGCTCGGCGGCGCGGGCCGCCTCGCCCGGCAGCCCCAGGTCCGCATAGACCCGGGCGAGAGTCCGGTTGAGCGGCACGCCGTCCGGCTCCAATGCGCGCCGCTGTTCGAGCAGCTGCTGGGCCGCGACGCTGCGGCCGTCCTGCAACAGGCTGTCGAGGTAGATCTGCGCAAACAGGTCGCGCTGCGCGTGGCTGCCGCCGATCTCGAGCATCCGCCCGAGCGTCGGCCCGAGCCGCCGCCGGGCGGTGCGGTAGTCGCGGCGGGCATAGGCCACCAGACCCTCGCACGCCGGAAGTGCAACGTCACTCCACGACTCCCGCACGGCCTCGGGCGCGTCACCCGCGCGGCGCCGCACCGCCTCGAGCAGCTCGTCGGCCTGCGGCCGCTCTGCCCGCGCGAGCCCGTATAGGTACTGCATCGTCAGGAACGGCTGCACCGTGTCGCCGCGGCGGACCGTGAGGTACTCGGCCAGGGCCTGCCAACGTCCGCCGACGCTCACGCCGGCGAGCTCCAGTCGCGCGAGCAGCGAAACGGCTCCGATCTGGTCCTGCGAGTACGCCCGGTCCCGCGCCCAACAGTGCTGGTCGTAGATCGCGACGGCATCCTCGAAGCGCCCTTCGCTGATGTAGAACACCGCCAGGTGCCACCAGGCGTGCGTGTACATGAAGGAAGTGAGCCCCGTCCACGTGCCGGCGACGCTCTCGAGAAAGCTGATGCCTTCGCGGACCCGGCCCTGCGTGAGCATCACGTGTGCGAGCGCGTGCTGCGCCCACGGCTCGCGCGGCTGCATCCGCAGGGCCGTTCGGGCCTCGGCCTCTGCCTCGTCGAGCAGGTGACACTGCTCGAAGGCGAAGGCCAGCATGCCGTGGAGCTGCGGGACGTCGCCGGCGCGGGGGAGACCCGCGAGCGCGACTCGCAGCATGTCGGGGCACAGGCCGCGATTGAAGTCGAAGTACTGATGGAGCTTCAGCGCCGCGAGATCGCGCGGCGCGACGGCGAGCATCTGGTCGGCGAGGCGCGTGGCCCCGACGACATCGTCCGCCGACCAAGCCCGCAGCAGCTCGGTTGCCAGCTGCTCTCGCCTGCTCGCGAGCGGAGCGGCGCGCTCGGCGCGCTCGAGGTACGTGGCCGCGCGCGCCGGTGCCGCGGGTGCCTCGAGGAACATCCAGATCCAGCCCGCATAGGCGTTGGCGAGACAGGAGCCGGGATCCGCGTCGGCGGCAGCCAGGATGTTGAGCATCCGCTCCTCGTAGCCCAGGAATCCGCCGACGAAATCGTCGATGCCGGCGAGCGTCTCTACGCGAGCGCCGGTGACAGGATTTCCGAGGTAATCGTGGCTCACCCGCTGCTCCTTGGCGCGCGCGCTGGCCAGGCTGGGCCTGCCTCGCCATGATGTCGCGCTTTGCCCGCAAACGCACGACCAAACGAGGCGAGCGCGGCCGCTGGCTGCGGGGACGGCGGGCGGGCGCGCGGTCGTGCCGCACTCCTGGGCGCACCGGGCAGCGGGGCTGACCGGCGGCAGGGCGGAGCAACGCGCCGGTCCGGCAGAGGACCGGGGATAGGGATCCGGCGGTCTCGGCGCATGCTCGCGGGAGATGTGCCCGGCCGGGACGTGTCGCGCCGCGGCCCGAGCCCCGCGCGGCGGGCTGGCGCCGGCGGAGCTAACGGATCATCAGAACGCCGTATATCCTTTCGGTGTGCCGAGCCCGCTGGGCGCGTCGTAGCCCGTGGTGGCATCGCACAGATAGTAGGTGCTCGATGTCGACGAGCCGCACGACGAACTGCGCTTGCCATCGGTGCCCGACGTCACATCGTTGAAATCGCCGGCGTTGCCGGCGTGTGCGTACGGGTTGCTGCCGTAGCTCGGGGCATTTCCCGTGACTCCGAAATTGACCGCATAGATGCCCGCGATCAGCGGTGCGGCGGCACTCGTGCCACCAAAGACCATCCAGCCTGACGGGTTCGGTTTGCCATCGGAGTTCGGCCGTGTCGGTCCATAGATGGCGACGCCGGTGGCCGGATCCGCCACCGCCGACACGTCGGCGACGATGCGCCTCGAGCAGCCCGCCTTCTGCTTGCTGCTCAGGACTGCGCTCTGCCATTTCTGCTGGGGGTACACCGCGCTGCATCCGCTGCTGGTCGCCCCGTAGGAATCGTTCCACACGGTTTCCGTCCATCCGCGCGCGTTGCCCGCCTCGGTCAAAGTGGTGCCTCCCACCGCCGTGACATAGGGCGAGGACGCCGGGAACTGGACTCCGTACCCGTTGTCGCCTGCGCTGGCCGTGAACGCGACTCCCGGATGCTGGTAGTACCCCGCATAGGAGGCAGTTCCGCTCTCGCCACCGCCATAGCTGTTGTTGACGACGTTCGCGCGCATCGTCACGGCGGCAGTGTTGGCCGCCGTGCCCAGATCGCCGTCGTCGGCCGAATTCGCCTCGACGAGAATCAGCGTGCAGCCGGGACACATCGCACTCGCCATGTCCAGATCGAGCGCTGCCTCCTGGGACCATCCGCTGGTATCGGCGGACGGGTATGGCGTCGAGCCAACCTGGTTCACCTTCTCGAAACAAGGGCCTGTGCTCGGGCACGCGGGCAACGCGGGCAGGCCGTACTGGGCGCGATACACGGCGAGGTCGGACGCGGCATTCGGATAGTCGTAGGCATCAACGATCGCGATCACCGGAGTCGACCGGAAGGCGGCAACATTCGCCATGCCGTATGCGCTGCGCAGGTTCTGGGGCGAGTAGCCCGCGGGAGTCACCGCAGTGCCGGTCGTCAGCGGCTTGCCGGACGCATCCACCACGACGTGCGCATGACAGCGCGCGGTGCCGGGCGCGGCGGGGCCGGGACACACTTCCCTGTGGATGACCGGCGTGTGCACGCCAGCCGTCGGCCGGTGCGCCGACTCCGGCTCCTGGGCGTGGCTGCCGGTCGTCACGAGCGCTCCCAGCAGCGCAGCGCCGACCCGGATCCCCATCGTTTTTCCGACATGCATCGTCTCGGTCCTGTTGCGCGTGACATCGAGCGCGGTGGAATCATGTCTCCCGACCCGCGGGACATGAGCACCCAAAACAACGCGGCGCCGCACCGGCATCCAGATCTGCCCGACCTGTAGGTTCCGCGCGATGCCTGAACCTGAACGTCGAGCGCAGATCACTGGCCTCTGCACCAGCTTTATACCGGAGGGCGGCATGTCGCCAGACGCCGACAGGCGCCCGCAGACCAGTATTTGCCGCAAACATGACGCGAGTCTCACCCGTTATGTCATGAACAGACGCAGCGCCCGCCGACGCTGCCCGGTGCCGAAGACGACACCGTGGCCGGCACGGCCGCGGTTGAATGAGACGCTCACCGAGCTGCAGACCGTGCGCGTGCGGCTGACCTCGAGGATCGGCGCGCGACGAAGCGGAGCGCTACCGCAGCTCGCCCGACCTGCGGCATCATCCCGGCGCGGCACGCCGCCGCAGCGAGGTAGCCGTGGAACCTGTTCTGGCCGGTGGTGATCGCGTCGATCGGCCGTCCGCCGGTGCGTACCTGGCCATCGCTCGCGCCGAGCCGGCGGGTGGTTGCGCGGCGCTGCGCGGTCCTCGGCCGTGAGCCTCGCGCCCGACTACGCCCCGACGTCGTTCTGGAACGAGGACGCGCAGTTTCCGCGCGGTTCCGGGGCCTCGCTGCCGGCGAGCGCGGACGTGGTCGTGGTCGGCGCCGGCTACACCGGGCTCGCGGCAGCCCGCGAGACCGCGCTCGCCGGCCGCTCCACGCTGGTGCTCGATACGGGTCCGATCGGCGGCGGCTGTTCCTCCCGCAACGGCGGGCAGGTCGGATTCAGCATCAGGCCGGAGTTCGCGACGCTGGCGCGCCGTCACGGGTCGGAGGTTGCGATCGGGATCTACCGGGAGGGACTCGAGGCGCTCGCGGAGCTGCGCGCGCTGGCCCGCACGGCCGGCTTCGACTGCGACTGGCGCAGCGTCGGCTGCTTCTATGGCGCGCATACCCGCCGCCAGTTCGAGCTGCTGCGCCGGTTGGCCGACACGCAACCGGCCGGGCTCGAGCAGGCGATCCGGGTCGTGCCACGCGCGGCACAGGGGGAGGAGATTGGCAGCGGTTTCTATCACGGCGGCCTCGTCTATCCGGACGACGCGGCGGTCCACCCGCTGAAGCTCGTGATTGCGCTCCATGCGCGCGCCACCGCCGCCGGTGTCGTTGCTCACGCCGACTGCCCGGTGCTAGGGCTCGAGCGGATCCGCGAAGGCTTCTCGGTGCGCACGCTGCGCGGAGTGGTGCGCGCGCGCCAGGTGCTGGTTGCGACCAACGGCTACACCGGCGCGCTGTCGCCCTGGCACCGTCGCCGGGTCGTGCCGATCGGCAGCTACATCATCGCCACCGAGCCGCTCGAGCCGGCGCTCGTCAAGCGCCTGATGCCGCGCGGGCGCAACCTCGTCGACACGCGGCAGGTCGTGATCTACGTGCGGCCCTCGCCCGACGGCCGCCGGATCCTGTTCGGCGGCCGGGCTGCGGCGGCCGAGCAGGACGTCACGCGCTGCGTACCGCGGCTCAAGGCGATGATGACCGAGGTCTTCCCGGAGCTCGGGCAGGCACGGATCAGCCGCGCGTGGATGGGGTTCGTCGCCTTCACCTTCGATGCGCTGCCGCACCTTGGCAGCCGTGACGGCCTGTACTACTGCATGGGCTACTGCGGCTCGGGAATCTCGCTGTCGACGTACTATGGCCGCAGGATCGGGCTGCAGATGGCGGGCGCGCCGGGCGGGGCAACTGCGCTCGACGGACTGCCGTTTACTACCCGGCCGCTATACTTCGGTCGCCCGTGGTTTCTGCCGGCGGCGATTCTGGCGTACCGGGTAGGCGACCGGCTGGGGTGGTGAGCAGGGGGTGCGATGGCGCGGGATAGCTCCGCTGCGCCGCGGGCGGTCGTTCGGCATCCGGATGGCTACCGGCGTTGCGCGTGGTGCGGCGATGATCCGCTCTACGTGCGCTACCACGATACGGAGTGGGGCGCGCCGCTGCGCGACGACGGGCGGCTGTTCGAGATGCTGTGCCTCGAGGGTGCGCAGGCCGGGCTCAGCTGGATCACAGTGCTACGCAAGCGCGACAACTACCGGCGCGCGTTCGAAGATTTCGACGCGCACAAGATGGCGCGCTACACGCCCCGCCGGATCGAGCGGCTGCTCGCCGACCCCGGCATCGTTCGCAACCGGCTCAAGGTGCAGGCGTTCGTGGTGAACGCGCGCGCCTATCTCGATCTCAAGGAGCGCGACGGGAGCTTTGCCGAGTACCTGTGGCGCTATGCGCCGGCCGCCCGGCGGCGCCGCCCGCGCTATCTCGGCGACATTCCGGCCACGACTGCCGAGAGCGACGCCATGAGCCGCGACCTCGGGCGCCGCGGCTTCAAGTTCGTCGGCTCGACGATCTGTTACGCCTTCATGCAGGCCGTCGGAATCGTTGACGATCACCAGCAGGGCTGCCTGCGCGCAGCGAAGCGGAAAAGGCCGGGTTCGTAACCGGTTGGGCGCGGATGTCCACGAGCGTCGGGTGCGGATGGCAGCACTCATCGCCCCGGGCATCTGGCGAACGGCGGCTTTCCGAGACACGTCCGCAACAAACCGTAATGTGCCGGTCAAACGCAGCCTGCACCGGTTAAAATCAAAGCGGTCGGCTGCAACTCGCCAGCGGCGCAAAGCTGAATCGCCCGCCTGTCGGGAGTGGAGGTCGTCATGAGACTTTTGATTGCGCTGCTTGCCTCACTGTCCATGCTGCAGGCGTGCGTGTTCGACACGCCGAGCTCGCCCGCGGGTTTCCGGCTTCCAACCGGAGACGCGGCGGCGGGTCGACAGGCGTTCATCGACCTGCGCTGCTATGTCTGCCACCAGGTCAAGGGAGTCGACGTGGCATACGAGGGCACCGGGGCCGCCAGGGTCGCGCTCGGCGGGACGGTGACGCGCGTCAAGACGTACGGGGAACTGGTTACCTCGATCATCAACCCCTCGCACAGAGTGGCGCCGGGCTTTCCGATGAAGGGTGTCGCTCCGGGAGGCGAGTCGGTGATGACCATCGCCGGCTTGAACGAGGTAATGACGGTCAGGCAGCTGATCGACCTCGTGGCCTTCCTGCAGCCGCAGTACAAGGTAGAGACGCCCGCTTACAATCCGTACGCGTACCGCTACCAGTACCACTAAGCGCTGCTGGCCCGGTTGCGCGCCGCGGGTGCGTTACCGGGCGCGCGCGCTGCGCGCCCGCCACGCGGGCAGCTACAGTCGAACGCGAACTCCCGCGATCACCGACAGCGGCGCTGCCGGGCTGATGAACCGATGATCGACCCGCGGGTCGGCGCCGGTCGCACCCGGCGGTATGCCCGGCGCGCCGACGCCGGTCGGGTCGGCGTACAAGCCGTAGGTCGCGTAGCTGCTGTTGGTGGCATTGTCGATTCGCGCGTACAGCTGGACCTGGCCGCGGATCCGGTATTCGGCGTGCAGGCTGAGTACCTGGTATCCAGGCAGTCGGGGACCGAGATTGGCTTCATCGCCCTGGTAGACGGAGCTGCTGACGGCGGTCAGTGCGGCACCGACCGTCCAGTGCCCGGACGGACGGTAGTCGATTCCCGTTTTTGATCGGTAACGAGGAATCCCGGGCAGCGTGTCGCCGGGTTCGACGGTGATGTTGCCGTTCGCGTCGTGGTACGGATTGGACGGGGACGGAACCGTCAGTACAGTCTGGTACGTCGCGGCGATCGCCGCGACGCTCGCGTAGCACACATACCGGTCGGACCGGTAGTCGAGTCCCGCCTCGACGCCCTGGCGGCGCGTGGTGCCGATGTTGCGGTAGTAGCCGCTCGACAGCGAGCTCGCGATTTCCTGGATATCGTCTTCAAGATCCGTCCGGAACACACCAATGTGCCAATCGAGCCCGTCGGCCTGTTCAGGGCGCGGCGCTGCTGAGCGCCGCAGGCCGAGCTCCACCGTGTGGGCCACGACCTGGCGCAGGGTCGGAGGGTCGCCCGCCAGGCTCGAGGGCAGCAGGCACGGACGCGACGGGTCGGAACACTCAATTTCGCTGGCGGTCGGCGTGCGATTGGTCTCGGCATAGCCGGCATAGGCAGTGATGGCGCGTCCCAGCCGGTAGGTGCCCCCGACGGCGGGATTGAGGCGGTCGAACCGGTTGCGGCCGCTCAGGTCGGCGCCGCGCTGATCATCGAGGACGATGTCGGCAGAGTTGAACCGCGCGCTCAGCGTCGCCGATGCGCGCGAGCCGAGGTCGAGGGTATCGGTCGCGTAGGCGCCGTCGTAGCGGTTGTGGGCAACGAGACTGATGGGCGTTGCGCTGAATGGCGTGCCTTCCGGAGTATCGACGGGCAATCCCGAGGCTTGGACCAGCAATGCCGGATCGATCGCGCCGATCTGGGCGCCGGAACCGAAGTCGACCCGTGCGGCGTCGACCACCACACCGGCGGCAAGCTGATTGGGCTGGCCGAACACGGTTCCCGCCGCGCTCACCTGCACCGCCGCCCCATCGCCGCGGGCGCGCAGCGACTCGAAGTCATTCTCACCGATCGGCGCGCTGCCACCGGTCGACGGATCCGGTATGGGGGTCCCGCGTGTGTCGAGGAGCACCGTCTCCGCGTCGGGCTGGCACATCAGCCCCGCGGTCGTGGCGTTCGCGCAGGGCAGATAGCTGGTGGTGTTGCCGTTCACGACCTGCTGGCGGAAGTCTCGGTAGTAGAGTGACCCCTCGAATGCCAGCGCGGGGGTCTCGCTCCATGCGGCCGTCAGCGTGACGAACCCGAGCTGGTTCTGGTTGCGCTGCGGCCCGGTGAAGGTCAGCGATCGGTCGATCGCGAGTTCCTGCAGCGGCGCGGGTCCCTGCCCGCGCAGGTCGTTCTGCGCAGCCGTCACACTGAGCTCGGCCGTGGCGTGCGCCGCCCTGAGGCTCAGATCCGCGTACACCTGACGCACGGCGTCGCTGCCGAACCGTCGCCAGCCGTCCGCGTCGCGCAGCTCCGTCGCGACGTACAGGCCGAGCGGACCGCCGCGGGCGCCGTATTCGAGCGCCGCAGACCGCTGGCCGAACGATCCCCCTTCCAGCTCCGCCTCGCCCCCGGAGTACGAGAAACCGTTCTTCATGCTGACTACGAGCGCCGCACCGAGCGCGTTCAGACCGTAGACAGGGTTCGCGCCGACGAGGTCGACGCGGTCGATCGCGAGCGCCGGGATCAGATCCCAGTTGACCGCATCGCCAAACGCCTCGTTGATCCGTGTACCGTTCTGATAGACGGCAAGTCCCTGCGCGGTCCCGAGCACCGGGGAGGCACTGAAGCCACGGTAGCTCAGCGTCGGCTGGAAAGCATCGCCGAGCGTATCGTCGATCGCCACGCCGCCGAGCCGGGCGGCCAGCGCGTCAGCCACCGTCGCCGGAGCAGGGGACTCGCCCTGTCCGAGGCGCAGCGTTTCGACCTGCGCCGGGATCTTCTCGATCTCGATCGAGGTTCCGGGCAGGGGCGTGGTGCCGATCACCACCTCGGGCAGGGTTGGTACGCCCGGCGACGGGTCTGACGCCCACGCTGCCGGCGGCGCAATGGCGGCGAGCGCGACGAGGCGCGCCAGCGCCACGCCCCAGGCCTGAATTCGTCGCCGATTCTCGCCGTCGCGCATGCGGGCCTTCCGAGCAGCTCGTCCCGGCCGCTCCGCCGCGGGATGCGAACCCTGGCCGCGGGCCGGCGGCAGTGTTCTCGTCAGGTGTGCGCTTTCGGGCCCGGGAATGCGGTCACGGCGGCTGGCAGCCGGCGCGTGGCCGGCCACGGGTCAGCCGGTCGGGCTTGCGAGGCCGGACCCCCCAGACATCTCGACCGACACGGTGAACGTGCGGCGTTCCTGCGGCTCGAGGGCGCCGACGTTGACGACCTGTCGGCGGACTTCTTCGCCGCGCTCGTTGCGGATCGTCACGACGACGGCGTACTCCCAGTGGCGGGCCGGCTCGTGGTTCCGGATGACGCCCTCGACCCGAAATGCCTGCACGCTTGGCGACACCGCCGGCTGTGCCGCCGCATCAAAGCGCAGATAATGCCGGCACGCAGGGCAGACGCTGGCGCTCTCGAGTATCGTCGCCTTGCAGTGGGGACAGGCGCGCGTTTTGCCCGCAACCGACGGGCGCTGTGCGCTCATGCGCCAGATCCGTTGCCTTTGGTGAACTCCGGACGCGCGGCGCCCTTGTCGTCCCAGCCGAACTCGACCTGGCCGCGCATGCGCGAGCCCGCTGCGACCGTCAGCGACCCCGCCTTGACGTCGCCCACGAGCACGCCGCCGTCGAGCAGCTCGACGCGCTGCGCGCCGTCGATGTTGCCGTGCAGCTCGCCACTGACCGTCACGTGCCGTGCCTTGACCTGTCCGGTCAGGTGCGCGCCGGAGTCGAGCGTCAGATTGCCCTGCACCTGCACGTCGCCCTTGAATCGCCCGGCAATGCGCACGCTGCCGACACCCTCGATCTTGCCGTCGATCGTGAGTTCCGCAGCGATGAACGACTCCTTGCCGTCCGCGCGCGCCTCGGCGCGTTCGGGCGCACGACGCGGCGTGTCGAGCACCGGAACGGCGGCTGGCGTGCGCTCCGGCTCGCGATGCGGGACGTCGCGGGCGGGTGCGCCGCTGTCCTTGGGTCCGATAGCTGTGTCCTTGAAGAATGCCATGATGAATTCCCCTTGAGCGGCCGGTAGACGACCAGACGGTACTGGCGCCGGCAGGCGCGGTCAAACAGCGTCGTCAGCCGGAGACACCCTGGCCGGGGCGTTCCCGGGGCCCGCGCTCGCCGCGAGCCCGGCGGCTGGCGCGGGACCATTCGAGCTCGTGCCATCGCACGCCCGGTAAAGACCGTGTATTTGCTCGCGGGCGCAGGTCGTGCTGCAACGCACAATCGGCTGGCTGACGCGGTCATGGGCACCGCGTGTCTCGAGCCGTGCCCGCACTGCGCGGCCGAGTCCCGATACCCGCTCGCACCAGCCCGGGCGCCTGTCCGGATTGACCGGCGCGTGCTCGTGCCGGGGCCGATCAGCGGCCGGTCGCCCGGCGCAGCGGTCGGTTGGCCTCGTATACGCCCCGGGCGATCGCCCGCGCCATGCAGTCGGCCGCCGCCGAGCCGAGACGCGCGACGTGCGCCGCGCGCAGCCGGTCCTCGGCGAGCAGCGCGGTGCCGGTCGCGACCGCAAAGATGACGTCGCCGTCAAACGGCGTATGCGACGGGCGCACGCCGCGCGCGATGCCGTCGTGAGCCATGACGGCGAGACGGCGGCACTCGGGGCCGGTCAGCGGCGCCGAGGTCGCGACGATGCCGATCACCGTGCTGGTGCCGGCGCGGAGCTGTCCGATAAGCGCGAGGCGCGAGTCCGCCGGCGCCGGATCCACCGCCGACACATCCGCGCGCGGGCGCTCGCCGCCGAATTCCGCGTCGATCTCGAATGGCCAGGCCCAGAACGTCCGGCCATCGGGCATCTGCGCGCTGCCAATTGAGTTGACCGCCACCAGCGCGCCGACGACAAGGCCGTCACCGAGGTCGAGCGAGGCCGATCCGATACCGCCAGCGAGCTGTCCGGCGCGGGCGCCGCGGCCGGCGCCGACCGCGCCGAGCGCGAACCGGGTGCCGGCGGCCGTGAGCGACTCGCGGCCGAGCCGCTGGTAGGGGGGCTCGGACCAGTTCTTGTCGCCGCCGTGGCCAAGGTCGTGCAGCACGGCCGCCGGGACGATCGGGGTCGCGTGCGCGTGCTCGGTGAGCCGGAACCCGACGCCCGCTCGCGACAGCTCCGTCGCCACGCCGTCGGCGGCGGCGAGGCCGAACACCGAGCCGCCCGCGAGCACGATCGCGTGCGCGTGGCCGACCAGCGCGTCCGGGGCGAGCGCGTCCGTCTCGCGCACCCCGGGCGCGCCGCCGCGGACGTCGACCGCGGCGGCGAGCGGGCGTGCTCCGATCAGCGTCGTGATGCCAGTCGCGGCCCGCTCGTCGGTCGCGTGCCCGACCGCGAGTCCCGCGACGTCGGTGATCAGGTTCAATGGTCCCGGGCGCACGGCCGTCTCTCCACTCCTAGATGCAGCGTCCGCCGTCGACCTCGAGCGCGACGCCGGTGACCATGCTCGCCTCGTCGGAGCACAGGTAAGTCGCGGCGTAGCCCATGTCCTCGGGCGTCGCGAAGCGCCCGAGCGGAATCGTCGCGAGGAATCGCGCGCGGGTCTCGGGCGTGTCCTGTCCCATGAATGTCTTCAGCAGCGGCGTGTCGCTGGCCACCGGGTTCAGCGCATTGACGCGGATGCCAAACGGCGCGAGCTCGACCGCCATCGACCGCGTGGCGGTGATGACCCAGCCTTTGGAGGCGTTGTACCAAGTCAGCCGCGGCCGCGGGCTGACGCCCGCGGTCGAGGCAATGTTAAGGATCGCGCCGCGCCGCCGGCTCTTCATGCCGGGCACGAAGGCGCGGGCGGTCAGGTACACGGAGCGGGCATTGACCGCGAAAATCCGCTCGAAGTCCGGCTCGGCAAGCTCCTCGAGCGGCTGCGGTACGTGGCCGATGCCGGCGTTATTGACGAGTACGTCGACTGCGCCGAATACACGGTCCGCCTGCTCGGCGAGCGATGCGACGCTGGCCGCATCGGCGACGTCGACCGCGACCGCGACGGCGGCGGACCCGAGCTCCTCGGCCACCCGCCGCGCCGCATCGAGCCGGATGTCGGCGATCACGACCCGCGCTCCCTCGGCGATGAAACGGCGCGCGATTCCCGCGCCGAGCCCCGATCCCGCGCCGGTGATAATGGCCGTCTTGCCTGTCAGTCGCACGTTGGTTCCCCGTGTAGCCCGTCAGCCCTGTCCGTCTAGAGTCAGCGGTGCCGGGCGGCGATCGTCTTGACCGTCGTCAGCCCGAAGAGTGCTTCCATGCCCTTCTCGCGGCCGTGTCCGGACCAGCCAACGCCGCCGAACGGCAGCTCCACGCCGCCCGCGGCGCCATAGTCGTTCAGGAATACCTGGCCCGCGCGCAGCGCCCGCGCCAGCCGCAGCTGGCGGCCGGCGTCTCGCGTCCAGGCACCGGCGACGAGGCCATAGCGGGTGCCATTGGCGATCGTGACCGCTTCCTCCTCGCTGTCGAAGGCGAGCACCACCTGCACCGGCCCGAAGATCTCCTCCTGCGCGAGGTGATCGCCCGGCGCGACCGGCCCGAGCAGCAGCGGTGCCAGGTAATGGCCGCCGCTAGGCGCATCGGAACTCACCTCGCCGCGCGCGAGCGTGGCGACTCCGGCGGCCAGCCCGGCACCCACCAGGCTGGTCACGCGCGCTTTCTGAGACGCGGAGATCAGCGGCCCGAGGTCGAGGTCGCGCGCGGCAGGCCCGGCGCGCAGCGCGCGATAGCGCGCGGCGAGCGCCTCGACCACGCGGTCGTAAACGCCGCGCTGGATCAGCAGCCGCGAGCTCGCCGAACAGGTCTGGCCGGCGTTCTGCAGGCCGGCGCGGACCAGCACCGGCAACGCCGCCTCGAGGTCGGCGTCATCGAACACGAGCTGCGGCGACTTGCCGCCGAGCTCGAGCGTGACCGGCGCGACGTGGCGGGCCGCGGCGGCCTGCACCGCAATTCCCACCTCGACCGAGCCGGTGAACGAGACGTGATTGACGCCCGGATGCGCGGCGAGTGGCGCCCCGGCCTCGGTCCCGAGTCCCGGGATCACGTTGATCGCGCCGGCCGGAAAGCCGACCTCGGTCGCCAGGTGCGCAACGGCGAGCGCGGTCAGCGAGGCCTCCTCGGCCGGCTTGACGACCACCGCGTTGCCGGCAGCCAGCGCCGCGCCGACCGAACGCCCGATGATCTGCATCGGGTAGTTCCACGGAATGATGTGCGCCGTGACGCCGTGCGGCTCGCGCAGCGTGTAGACCGTGTAGTCGGCGAGGTACGGGATCGTGGTGCCGTGCAGTTTGTCGGCCGCACCGCCATAGAACTCGAGGTAACGCGCGAGCGCGTGCGCGTCGGCCCGCGCCTGAGTCAGCGGCTTGCCGACGTCGAGCGCCTCGAGCCCGGCGAGCATCTCGGCGCGCCCGCGGACCAGCCGGCCGAGGGCAGCGAGCAGCCGGCCCCGCTCGAAACCCGCAAGCCGTCCCCACGCACCGGCGAGCGCGGCGCGCGCCGCCTGGACCGCCGCGTCGATGTCGGCAGCCGAGCCGCGAGCGATGCGACCGACCTCGTTCCCGGTCGACGGGTCCTCGACCGGCAGCGTCGCGCGCGCCTCGCTGGCGCGCCACTCACCGCCCACCAGCAGCAGATCCGAGGCAAACGGTAGGTTCATCTGGCTATGCTCCCGACGCCCGGCCCGCGAGCGCCCGCTCGAGGTTTGGCGTCGCCGCCACCAGCGCCTGAGTGTATGGGTGACGGGGCGCCAGAAGCACCTGCTCCGTCGTGCCCTCCTCGACGATGCGCCCGGCCTGCATCACCAGCGTCCGGTCGGTCACGGCGCGCACCACGCCAAGGTCGTGCGAGACGAACAGGTACGCGAGGCCGCGCGCCTCGCTGAGTCGCCCGAGGAGCTCGAGGATCTGCGTGCGCAGCGAGGCGTCCAGCGCCGACACCGCTTCATCGAGAATCACCAGGCGCGGCTCGACCACCAGCGCGCGGGCGATCGCGATGCGCTGGCGCTGCCCACCCGAGAACTCGTGCGGGAAGCGGCGCGCAGTCCCGGGCTCGAGTCCGACGGCCACCAGCGCCGCAGCGACGCGCGCCGCCCGCTCCGGCCTCGACAGCGGCCCATCCAGCAGGTGCAACGGCTCCGCGACGATCCGCTCGATGCGGTGCCGGGGATTGAGGCTGCCATACGGGTCCTGGAACACGACCTGCAGCAGCCGTCGCAGGCGCCGCTGCGGCAGCGTCGGCCGGGCGGCCAGCGTCTCGCCGGCCACCCGCACCGAGCCGCGGTCGGGCGCCTCGAGTGCGAGCAGCGTGCGCACCAGCGTCGACTTGCCGCTGCCGGACTCTCCGACGAGGCCGACCCGCTCGCCCGGCCCGATCGTCAGGCTGACGCCGTCGACCGCGCGCTGCGCCGGCGCCCTGGACAGGAACCCGGTGCGCGAACCCGGGTACTCGCGCACGATGCCGAGCGCCTCGAGGAGCGGTGACGCCGCCGGTCCGCGCGCACGCACACCGAGCGCGACCGGCGTGTAGTCCCGGACCAGCGCCGCCGTGTACGGGTGGCGCGGCGAGCGCAGCACGGAGCCGGTGCGGCCCGCCTCGACGATCGCCCCGCGGTGCAGGATCGCGAGCCGGTCGGCCATCTCGGCGACGACCGCAAGGTCATGGCTGACCAGCAGGATTGCCATGCCGTCTGCCGCGGCCAGTTCACGCAGCAGCGCGAGTATCTGCGCCTGCGTCGTTACGTCGAGCGCGGTGGTCGGCTCGTCGGCGATCAGCAGCTTCGGGGTCAACGCGACCGCCAGCGCGAGCGCCACGCGCTGCCGCTGCCCGCCCGACAGCTGGTGTGGATAGCGGTCGAGCGGAATGCGTGCCGGGTCGAGCCCGACCCGGCCTAGCGCCCTCGCCGCGCGCTCCTGCGCCTCGGCCCGCGACACCGGCAGATGGATACGGACCGTCTCGGCGACCTGTGCGCCGATCGTCAGCAGGGGATTGAGCGCGGTCGCCGGCTCCTGGAACACGAGCCCGATGCCGCGGCCGCGAATCGCGCACAGCGCGCTCTCCGGCATTGCCAGCAGCTCCTGGCCCTCGAAGCGGACGGCACCGGTGGCGGTGGCGGTCGCCGGCAACAGGCGGCTGACGGCGAGCGCCGTCAGCGACTTGCCGGAACCCGATTCGCCGGCGAGTCCCAGCACCTCGCCGGCCGCAATCTCGAACGAGACATCGCGGAGCAGCGCTTCGGCACCGATCGTGACTCCGAGTCCGCTGACGTTGAGCAGTGCCATGCGTCTAGCGCCGCGCCCGCGGATCGAAGACCTCACGCAACCGCTCGCCCAGCACGCTCAAGGCCAGCACGGTCACGCTGAGCGCGATTCCCGGGCACCACGCAAGCCACGGCGCGATCGCCGTCAGCGTCTGCGCGTCGTTGAGCATGCGACCCCAGCTCGGTGCGGGTGGCTGGGCCCCCAGCCCGACGTACGACAGTCCGGCTTCGGCCGCGATGCCGAGTGCCAGCTGGATCGTCGCCTGCACGATCAAAAGGCCAGTGAGGTTCGGCAACAGGTGCTCGAGCGCGATCCGCAGCCGTCCCTTGCCGGCAACCCGGGCCGCCAGCACGAAATCGCGCGCCAGCAGCGTCCGGGCACCGGCCCGCGAGAGGCGCGCGAACACCGGCACGTTGAACACGCCAAGCGCGATCACTGCGTTCGCGGGGCCGGGGCCCATGGTCGCGGCCAGCAGCACCGCGAGCAGCAGCGAGGGCATCGCGAACACGAGGTCGTTGAGCCGCGCGACCGCCTCGTCGCCGACGCCGCCCACGACCGCCGCCACCAGTCCGAGCGGCACGCCGATGCCGAGGCCTATTGCGACCGCGCCCAGCGACACGCCGAGCGATACCCGCGCCCCGGCGGCGATCATCGCAAGCACGTCGCGGCCGAGCGGGTCGGTGCCGAACCAGTGGGCGGCGGAGGGCGCGGCGAGGCGCGCGTCTATATTTAGCGCGAGGCCCGCGTCGAACGCACCGGTCAGCGACACCAGCGCGGCCAGCACCACGACGAGGCCCGCGGTCGCGGCGGCCGCGAGGCCCGCATCTAAGCGCCAGCGGCGAGCGGTGGCGATCACGCGCGGCTTCCCTGGTGCAGGCGGGGGTCGACCACGGCGTAGCTCAGCTCCACCAGGAAATTGACGACGACCACGGCTGCCACGAGCAGCAGCACCACGCTGCGCACGACGATCAGGTCACGCTGCGTCGTCGCCTGGAAGATCAGCCGGCCGATGCCTGGCAGCGAGAACACCGTTTCGACCAGGATCGCGCCGGCGAGCAGGAACGAGAACTGCAGGCCGACGATCGTAAGCACCGGAATCAGCGCATTCGGGAGCGCGTGGCGCCACAGCGCCTGGCCCCCGGTCAGGCCCTTGGCGCGCGCGGTGCGCACGTAATCCTCGCGCAGCGCCTCGCCGAGCGAGGCGCGCAGCACGCGCGCGAGAATGCAGCCCTGCGGCACGGCGAGCGCGATCGCCGGCAGCGTCAGCGCTGCGAGCGCGCGGCCGATCCCGGCGTCCCACCCGGGAAAGCCGCCGGCCGCGAACCAGTGCAGCTGCACGGCGAACAGCAGGATCAGCAGTATTCCGAGCCAGAAGTTCGGCACCGCGAGCCCGACCTGCGCGAGGCCCATCAGCGTCGCGTCGGTGCGGGTCCCGGCGCGCGCGGCCGCGGCGAGACCGAGCGGGAATGCCAGCAACGCCGCCAGCACGAGCGCATAGAGCGCGAGCGGTACCGACACCGCGAGGCGCTCGGCGACCAGGCCCGCGACCGGCACGCGGTAGGTATAGCTGAGGCCGAGGTCGCCGCGGGCCACGCCCGCCAGCCAGGCGAGGTACTGCTGCAGCGGCGGCGTATCGAGACCGTAGTCGGCGCGCAAGTGCGCGACCGCATCCGGGCTCGCATTGAGCCCCATCATGTAGGCGGCCGGGTCGCCGGGCAGGATCTCGACCAGCACGAAGATCACGGCCGAGGCCAGCAGCAGCGTGAGTGCAAGGCTGCCGAGCCGGCCGGCGAGGTAACGCGGGCTCACCTGCCGGCTGAGCGCGAGCCCCCCGAGCGCGACCGCCGCGAACCCGGCGATCGCGAGCAGCAGGGCGGGCAGCGATCCGGTGTGCTGCTCTGTTCCGGCAGCTGCCGGCGCATCGAGCCAGGCGCGGGTGACGTCCATGCCCTGCACCGGCGCCTCGCGCCACAGGCCGTGAAGATCCGCGCGCCACACTCCGAGCTTGGGCAGCTCGAACAGGAACACGTTGACGGCGTCCTCGGCCAGCATCCGCTGGACCTCGCCGAGCATCTGCCGGCGCTCCTGTGGGTCGCGGTCGCGTGACAACCGGTCGAGCAGCGCCGTGTAGGCAGGATTCGAGTAGCCGAAGTAATAGCCTGGTCGCGCGTAGATGTCGTAGTCCAGCGGTTCGGTGTGCGACACGATTGTCAGGTCGAAGTCGCGGTTCTTGAACACCTGGTCGAGCCACTGCGCCCACTCGACATTCTGCAGCGTCACGCGGATTCCGACCGCCGCGAGCTCGGCGGCGATGATCTCGCCGCTGCGGCGCGCGTAGTAGGGTGGCGGCAGCTTCAGCGTCACTGCGAAGCCGTGCGGGTAGCCGGCCTCCGCCAGCAGCGCGCGCGCGGCCGCCGGGTCGTACGGGTAGCGCCCGGTCAGATCGATGTAGGCGGGGTGGTGCGGCGGGAAATGGCTGCCGATCGGCTGGCCGTAGCCGTACATCGCGCCCTTGATGATCGCATTGCGGTCCACTGCGTGCGACAGCGCCCGCCTGACGCGCAGATCGTTGAACGGCGCGCGCGCATTGTTGATCGCGAGCAGCGTCTCGCCCTCGGTCGAACCGACGACCACCGCGAAGCGTGGATCCCTGGCGAGCGCGGCCACGCTCTCCGGCGACGGAAAGTTCTCGAACCCGTCGACGTCGCCGGCCCGCAGCGCCGCGAGGCTGGTGCTCGAGTCCGGCACGATCCGGAAGGTCACGCGCCTGAGGCGTGCGCGCGGGCCCCAGTAGTCCTCGTTGCGATCGAGCACGATCGCATCGCCCTTGCGCCACTCTTTGAACCGGAACGGCCCGGTGCCGATGGGCGCCGTGGCTGCGCGGCCACTGGTCGCCGGGCTCATGATGACGAGATTGCCCCAGCCGAGGTAGGTCAGCAGGTCCGCGACCGGGCGGGCGAGTTCGATCCGGAGCTCTAGCTCGCTGTCAACCTCGATGGACTTGATGGCCGCCAGCAGATCGTGCAGCGGGTTCGTCGAGCCTGCCGCCCGTGCGCGATCGAGCGAGTATTTGGCGTCGAGCGCGGTGAGCGGCGTGCCGTCGTGAAAGCGCACGCCGGGGTGGAGGTGAAAACGGTAGGTCAGGCCGTCATCGCTGATGGACCAGGCGCGCGCCAGGGCGGGCACGACGCTGCCGTCCTCGGCGATCCGCGTCAGCCCTTCGAACACGTTGCAGTAAACGACGTCCTCGGTGGCCTCGGCCGCGCTCTGGGTGGGATCGAGGTTCGGTGGCTCGAGCGCCATTCCGAGCGTGATCGCCGCGTCGTCGCGACTCGCCGTGGATGGCGCGGCACTGGCCGGGCCGGCGGCGAGCAGCACGGCCGCGAGGAGCGCCGCGCCCGGCCGCCAGCGGCGCGGGCCCGCCCGGCCGGTCATGCGCCCCGGTTCAGCAGCGCATGGGCGGCACGCGCCATCACCTTGGCCGAGGCGACCAGATCGTCGATGCCCACGAACTCGTCGGGCTGGTGCGCAAGGTCGAGGATCCCCGGCCCGTAGGCGATGCAGTCCTTGAGCTTGCCGATCCGCTCGATGTGCTTCTGATCGTAAGTGCCTGGCGAGCATACGACCTGAGGCTCCCGGCCGAGAACCGCGCGCACCGCGGCCAGCGTCGCCTGGACCACGGGCCCCGCAGGATCGGCCATCGCCGGCAGCACCTCGAACAGGTCGCGCAGCTCGTAGCGAAAGCCGCTGCGGCTCCGCGCCAGGCCGTCGAGAATGCCGCGGACCTCCTGCTTGACGCCCTCGAGCCGCTCCTCGATCAGGAAGCGGCGATCGATCACGATGCGGCACGAGTCCGCGACGCACGGCGTGGGCAGGCCGGCCTGTTGCTCGGGCTGGCCGCCGTGGATCGAGTTGATGTTGAGGCACGACTCGCGGGCGCCGGCCGGAACGACCGGCATCGCCGTGCGACGTGCGGCGAGGGCCGGCAACAGCTCGTGCTCGAAGCGCTCGAGGACTGCGCTCATGTGCCGGATGGCGGAGTCACCGAGGAACGGCATCGAGCCGTGCGCGATCCGTCCCTTGGTTTCGAGTTCCGCCCACCACACGCCGCGGTGTCCGATGCACACCCGGTCGACATTGAGTGGCTCGGGGATGATCACGTGGTCGACGCGGCCCGGCCGGAACCAGCCGCGCTCCGCGAGATAGGCGACTCCGCCGTAGCCGCCCGACTCCTCGTCGACAGTGCCGGAGATCTCGAGCGCACCCGGCAGCGGGAGCCCGGACTCTATCAGCGTTTCCACGGCGATGATCGCGGCGGCGAGGCCGCCTTTCATGTCGCAGCTTCCGCGGCCATAGATTCGGCCGTCGCGCACGACCGCTGCGAACGGGTCCACGCTCCAGCCGCGACCGGCCTCGACGACGTCGATGTGCCCGTTGAAATGCACGCAGCGGCCGGGCCTGCTCCCCTCGCGCCGCGCGATCACATTCGTCCGCGGGTAGCGATCGCTGTCGCCCGGCGAGCCGGCCCCGCGGACGTACTCGACCGCGAATCCGCGTCGGGCGAGACGAGCGCCGAGGAACTCGGCGCAGGCGCGGTACCCGTCGCCGGGCGGGTTGACCGTCGGGATCCGGATCAGCTCCTGGGTCAGCGCGACGAGTTCGTCGGCGCGCGCATCAATCCGCTCCATCAGCGCGGCGAGGGGTTCAGACATCGGCGGGTCCTCGGGTGGCGACAATTGCGAGTCCGGTCAGCACGAGATCCGGGACGACCTCGGCGCTGTGCTGCAGGTATGGCTCGAGCAGGCTTGCATCGCCGCCGGTGAGCAGCACGCGGGGTGCGACGCCGACCCGTGCCCGGAGCTCTTCCACCGACCGGTCGGCCAGCGCGGCGAGCATCAGCAGCACGCAGTCCGCCAGCGTCTCGCCGACCGGGGTGCCGGCCAGGGCCGCGCCCGGCAGCAGCTCGGGGTCGCCGTCGAAGCGGGCGCGTGCCTCGCGCATCATCTGGGCGCCAGGGACGATCAGACCGCCGCAGTGGCGCCCGTCGCGGTCGAGCGTGTCGACGGCCAGCGCGGTGCCGCTGTTGACGATCAAGGTCGGGCGCCGCTCGCTGCGCCAGGCGGCGATCAGCGCGAGCCAGCGGTCGACGCCGAGCATTGCGGGGCGCGCATAGGCGTTGCGCACGCCACCGAGCTCGGCGCACGCGGCCACGAACTCCGGTTCGACCCGATAGTGGTCGCGCGACCACAGCGTCAGCGCGGCGGCGAAGGCCGGTCCTGCCACGCTCGCCACGACGATCCGGCTCGGCCGGTGGCCGTCGGCCTCGATCTCGCGCTGCCAGCTGCGGCGGGTGGCGTCATGGGCGATGGCACCCGCCGGGGCAATTTCGAGGTATTCGAGCCACGCCCACTTCACGCGCGTATTGCCGACGTCGAGCAGCAGGATCATGACCGGTGAGTCTAGGCGATCTTGCGCCGCGGTGCGGCAGCCGCCCGCCCCGGGACGCCGCGAGCGGCGGGCGGCCAACCGGGCGGCGGCAGCCGGGGAGACGCGGCCGGCCGGAACCCACCGGGTGCGGGGGAGCGACCTATCCGCAGGACGCTCCAGCCGAGTGTCTCCCGGTCTGTCGGCGTCGATCGCGTGCCGCACGCGGCGCGGGTGCTGCCCGCGGGGCGTGCCGCGAGGCGGCCCTGCGGCCGCGGCGGCGCCGGACGCCCGCTGCATCCGGCGCCGTCCCGGGCACGGACTCGGGATCGCGCTGTCGCCGGCGCGGGGGGAGCGCCTGACGCCGCCGGCACAGACACGATATAAAGAGGCGCGCTCCACCCCGCGACCAGCCGTTCACTGCCAGTACACCGCATGCCAGCCGAGACACGCAGCGCGAGTCCCCGGATCGAACTGGTGGTGGCGGCCGCCCGCAACGGCGTGATCGGCCGCGCCAACAACCTGCCCTGGCATCTGCCCGAGGACCTCAAGCACTTCAAGCGCCTGACGCTCGGCCGCCCGGTCCTGATGGGGCGGCGAACCTGGGACAGCATCGCCCGACCGCTGCCCGGGCGGCAGAACCTGGTGCTGAGTCGCGATCCGCAGTTCCAGCCGGCCGGGGCGACGGTGGTTGGTTCGCTCGCGCAGGCCATCGCCGTTGCCGGCACCGCCGAGACACTGATGGTCATCGGCGGCGCCGACCTGTTCGCGCTGTGCCTGCCCGTCGCCCGGGTCATGCATCTCACCGAGATCGATGCCGATCTCGAGGGTGACGTATGGTTTCCCGAGTGGCGGCGCGAGGACTGGCGCGAATGCTCCCGAGACGCGCATCCGGCCGACGCGCGCCACGCTTTCCCGTACGCGTTCGTCACCCTCGAACGACGGGCGCCGTAACCGGCGTCAGCCGCTCGATCACGGTCGTCTCGAGCGCCGCAAGATCGATGTCGCCGAGGTCGGCGCGGCCGCGCGTCGCTTCATCGAGCAGCACGCTCTGCACCGCGCCGCGGCGTTCAGCCTCGGCGTAGGGAATCTCCTCGTGAAACATCACCATCGAATAGCGCGGGATGAAGCGGTCCGGCTGTCGGCGCTCGAGTTCCAGCGACAGCTCCTTCTGCAGCGCGAATTTGGGATCGCGGACGGTGTCGCGCATCTCGATGTAGTTCTCGATCGCCATGCGGGCAATTGCGGCGGTGTCCTCGCGTCTGAGCGCATCGAAGCGCGCGAAGCAGTCCGACCAGCCGAGGCCGGCGTCAATCAGGTCGTCGAGCGCGCGGCAGTCCTCGAAGGCGCAATTCATGCCCTGGCCGTGAAACGGCACGATCGCGTGCGCCGCATCCCCGACGAGCAGCGCCTGCGCACCGACCTGCCACGGGGCGGCGTAGATCGTTGACATGCGGCCGACCGGGTTCGCGGCGAACTGCGCCTCGAGATCCGGTATCAGCGGCAAGACATCGGCGAAGTCCCGCGCGAACAGCTCGCGCATGGCCGCGGTCGTCGTCAGCGTCGCGAAGCTCACTGGCCCGCCGTCGGCCGCGAGAAACAGCGTTGCGGTAAAGGTGCCGTCGGCGTTCGGCAGCGCAATGAGCATGTAGCCGCCGCGCGGCCAGATATGCAGCGCGCCGAGTTCGAGCAGATGCGACCCGTTCGGGCCGGCCGGAACGGTCAGCTCCTTGTAGCGGTGTTCGAGCAGCTCCTCGCGGGCGGTGGCGCGGCCGGCGCCGACCATCGCCTCGCGCAGCGCGGACGCCGCGCCATCCGCGCCGAACACCGGGGTCATCGGGACGCGCAGGCGCCGGCCGGAGCGCAGGTCCTCGACGTCGATGATGCCGGCATCGAAGTCCGCACCGCGCGCGGCGTGCTCGAAATGAAACTCGACGCCGCGCGCGGCGGCCGCGTTGGTCAGCACCTCGTTGAGGCCGGCGCGCGGCACCGACCAGAGCAGCTCGTGCGGCCGCTGGCCGTAGGGCAGGAAGCGCGCGCCTCCGCCGAGGTCGTGCACGATCCGGCCCCGCATCGGCACGAGCAGCGGGCGGACCGTGGCCATCAGTCCGGCACGCTCGAGACCCGCAAGGCCGCGTGCCGCGAGCGCGAGGTTGATCGAGCGGCCGGCCGCCTGCGGCGCGCGGCGGGCGTCGGCGCGCCGCTCGAAGATTCGCACCGACAGTCCCCGCTGCGCCAGCAGCGCGGCGAGCAGCGGGCCGGTGCAGCCGGCGCCAAGGATCGTCACGACCTCGGTCATGCGGAGGCGAGCTCCGCTGCGAGTCGGGCGACAGCCAGGTCCACCTCGGCAAAGGAGTTGTAGAGCGGTGCGGGAGCCAGACGGATGATATCGGGCTCGCGCCAGTCACCGATGACGCCGGCGGCTGCCAGGGCCGCGAACACCCGGCGACCGCGCGCGGCGCCGCCGCTGAGGCGCAGCGAGAGCTGCGCGCCGTGCTGGGCGCTGGCTCGCGGGGTCACGATCGTCAGCTGGCCGGCGCAGCGCCGCTCGAGCAACTCGCGGGCGCGCCCCGTCAGCGCCAGCGATTTCGTCCGCAACCGCGGCAGGCCGGCCTCGTCGAACAGCCGCAGCGCCGCCGCCAGCGGCGCCAGCGCCAGCACCGGCGGATTCGACAGCTGCCAGCCGTCGGCTCCGTGGGCCGGCAGGAAATCGGGGCCCATCGCGAACCGCGTGGCGGCGTCGTGACCCCACCATCCGGCGAAGCGCGGCAGCTCCGGCGCGAACCCATGGCGCTCGTGGACGAAGGCGGCGCCGACCGCGCCAGGCCCGCCGCACAGGTACTTGTAGTTGCACCACACGGCGAAATCCGCGTCGCTGTCATGCAGGGCGAGCGGTACATTGCCGACCGCGTGCGCGAGGTCCCAGCCGACCCGTGCGCCTTGCCGGCGCGCCGTGCGGCTGATCGCCCCGACGTCGAGCACCTGGCCCGTCAGATACTGCACGGCCGGCAGCAGCACCAGCGCGAGCGCGGGACCCTCGCGCTCGATTGTGGCGATGATGTCCTCGTCGCGCAGCAGGTCCTCGCCGGCGCGCGGCCCCACCTCGATCAGTGACTGCGCAGCCGTGTGTCCGTGAAAGGCGAGCTGCGAGACAACCGCGTAGCGGTCGGACGGGAACGCGGACCGCTCGATCAGGATCCGGTGCCGACCGGGCGTCGGTCGGTAGAAGCTGACCAGCATCAGGTGCAGGTTGACCGTCAGCGTGTTCATCGCCACGACCTCGGCGGGTGATGCGCCGACGAGCCGCGCCAGCGGGCCGGCGAACTGTTCGTGGTAGGTCATCCACGGTTCGGGCCCGGCGTGGTGGCCGCGGACCGCGAGCGTCGCCCAGCGACCGAGCAGCTCCTCGATCCGCGCCTCGGCTTCGACCGGCAGCGGTCCAAGCGAGTTGCCGCACAGGTAGATCGCCGGGCGGCCGTCGGGGCCCAGCGGCAGGCGAAACCGTGCCCGGAATCCTGCCAGCGCGTCGGCGGCATCGAGCGCGAGCGCCTCGGCAGACACCGCGAGCGGCTCAGTCATGGGGGCGCACGGGGTACAGGATCGGCCGGCTCGGCGCGGCGTCGCTCATGAAGGCGGGCAGCTGCAGGTCCAGCATGTACCAGCCGTCGCGCACCGTCGGGGCGACCCACGCAAGCTCGGTAATGGTCGCGTCGCGGCGGCTCGCATCGTGGGCCCGGCGCGCGCCGGCCGCGAGGCCCCAGAACGTGCGATGCGCGACGAGCCGGCCACCGTCCACCGCGCGATCAATGGATGGCAGGTCGACGACCAGGTGGTGCACGTCGCGCTCGACCAGCAGGCGAGCGGCCTCGAGCGTCAGATAGGGCGCGGGCGCCGCGCCTGAGTAGCGCCGCGCGAGCTTGCTGGCGTCGTTCGGCAGCGTGCGGATGATCAGCGCCTCCGGGGAGCCGGGCAGCGCCGCGAGCGCCGCCGCGAGCGCGCGCGCGGTCACGACCGGCTCGTCGGCGGCGGCGCCGGGGTCGGCTGTCTCGCCGCTCGCCGCCACGGGTTCGGCCCGCACCGACACCAGGCACGCGATGTGCAGGCCGCCCCGCAGCACCTCGTGCACCGCGATCCGGTCGGTGGTCACGTGGCCGATGCACTCGGTGTGGGTGCCGTTGCAGTGCGGCACCAGCGACAGCACCTCGCAGTTGACCGTGCCGCCGGCGCGCACGTCGCCGACGAACGAGCCGGCCTCGAGCGGCCGGGCGGTGGCGCGGGGCGCGCCGTAGTGGTTGGGCTGGACGCCGTCGAAGTCGAGCGGCACGGCGATCGACAGTGGGTCCGACAGGTCCGCCGCGTAGCGGCGGCCGCCCCGCGACAGCAGCACCTCGCTCACGACGGGCCGTTGGCGCCGGGCCGTTCGAGCACTGTGCCGCAGCGGCTGCAGGTGCGGCGGCCGCGATCGGCATAGAAGCGCTCGAAAATCGGCGGGAACTGTGTCTCGATGTCGGTCAGCACGAAGAACTCCTCGTAGAGGAGCGTATGGCACGCCGCACAGTACCACTGGAAGCCGTCGCGCTCGTGCGCGGCCCGGCGGCGCTCGACCACCAGGCCGATCGAGCCCGCAGGCCGCTGCGGCGAGTGCGGAACAAGCGGCGGCAGCAGGAACACCTCGCCCGCGCGCACCGCGTAGTCGAGCGGCCGGCCGTTCGCGATCGTCTTGAGGGTCAGCGTGCCCTCGATTTGATAGAAAAACTCGGCGCCGGGGTCAACGTGATAGTCGCTGCGCGCGTTGGGGCCGCCGACGACCATGATCACGAAATCCCCCGCCGGAAATACCTGGCGGTTGGCCACCGGTGGCCGCAGTGCGGCGCGGTGCTCGTCGATGAAGCGCTGCAGGCTGAACGGCGGAGTCGGGGTCGGGTTCATGAGCGCATCTTCCGTCATTATAGCGGCCGGGGCTGCCGGGCCCCTGGAACTCGGGCTGCGGCGCACGGTCAACCAGGGGCTGGGCCTGGCTCCGGGGAGGCTACACCATGACACGTCTCATTCGGTATCTGACGCGCGGACTCATCCTCGCGCTCGCTAGCGGCGCGGTCGCAGCGGCGGACGCGCCGGTCGACGGCATCTGGCAAAAGCACGAGTACATGCTGGGCTATGCGGGGGTCACGTCGCACTACTCGTGCGACGGCCTCGAGTACAAGCTCACGCAGCTCCTCAAGCTCGCCGGGGCACGCGCCGATGCGAAGGTCAGGGCGAGTTGCACGAACCCCCTGGACAGCGCGTCCCGGATCGTGACCGCGCGCACGACGTTCTACACGCTCGTGCCGGCGGCGGTTTCGCCGCAGGCTGCTGCATCCGCGCGGGGGAGCGGTCGCTGGACGACGGTCGAGTGGCGCGCCGGATCGCCGCCCGTGCTTGCCGCGAGCGACTGCGAGCTGATCGACCAGTTTGCCCGGGAGATTCTGCCGATGTTCACGACGCGGGACGTCGACAACCAGATGAAGTGCGTCCCGTGGCAGGAAACGCTGGGCAGCATCCAGCTCAAGTTCAGCGTACTGGCGGCGCTGCCGCCGGCGACACGGGCGACGCCGGCCGCGATCGCTCAGTAGTCGCCGCTATAGTCCTCGGGCGCGCCCACCTTGAGCGCGCCCCGGCAGGCGACCTGCACGGGTGAGGCCGCTGCGTCGAGCCGCAGCGCCGTCAGGGTGCCGCCCCACACGCAGCCCGTGTCGAGCGACACGACGCCGTCGGCGTCGTAGTACCCCAGCGCGGACCAGTGGCCGAACAGGACCCGCGCCCCGGCGCTGCGGCGCCCGGGAACTTTGAACCACGGCAGGGCCCCTTGCGGGATACCGGCTGCCGGGCCTTTGTAGCCGAGCAGCAGCCGGCCTTCGGCCGTGCAGACCCTGAGGCGCGTCAGGCAGTTGACCGTAAAGCGCAGCCGGTCGTGGCCGGTGAGCGCCGGCGACCACAGATCCGGCTGGTCGCCGTACATTGCGCTGAAGAACTCGCCCGGACCCGCCGCGAGCGCGTCCTCGACCTCGCGTGCGCAGGCGAGGGCGGTCGCGATGTCCCACTGCGGCGGCAGCCCGGCGTGCACCATCGACCAGCCGAGCGAGGGATCGGAGTGCGCGAGCGGCCGGCGCGCGAGCCAGCCGAGCAGCTCGTCCCGGTCCGGGGCTGCCAGTACCTCACCCAGCGTATCGCCGCGCTTGAGCCCGTGCCCGGGGCTGCGCGCGCTGGCCAGCAGGTGCAGATCATGGTTGCCGAGCACGACGGTCGCCGCGGGACCCAGCGATTTGACGTAGCGGAGCGCAGCGAGCGATCCGGGTCCGCGATTGACCAGGTCCCCGGTAAGCCACAGGCGGTCGCGGCCGGGATCGAAACTCAGCGTATCGAGCAGTGTCCGGAACTCGTCGTAGCAGCCCTGCAGGTCGCCGACCGCGTAGACAGCCATCGGCGTGTCAGTGCACGACACCCGGCATGGCGAGCGAGAACGGCGCGACCGGCGCGTCGAAGCGCGCGCCGTCGTCGGCCAGCATCTGATAACTGCCCTGCATCGCGCCCACCGGGGTCTCGAGCACGGCGCCGCTCGAGTAGCGGAACCCCTGGCCGGGCTTCAGGTGCGGCTGCTCGCCGACGACGCCCTCGCCGCGCACTTCCTGCACCTTGCCGTTGGCGTCGGTGATGATCCAGTGGCGCGTCAGCAGCCGGGCAGGTACCTCGCCCTCGTTCTTGATGGTGATCGTGTAGGCGAACACGAAGCGCTTCTCGCGCGGATCGGACTGCTCCTCGACATATGCTGTCGCGACGTCGACGACGATCCGGTGGTTTGTGGCGTCCATGGAATTACCTGAGGCGAACCGCCAGCACGTCGCAGGGTGCGGCGTGCAGCACCGTGTCCTCGGTCAGATTGACGAGGATCGACAGGCCGTGGCGCTCGCGGCTGCCGATGACGACGAGGTCGATGTGCATCTCGGCTGCCACGCGCACGATCTCGGCCTTGGTATTGCCCCCCTCGATGCGGCAGGTTGCCCCGGGCAGACCGAGCTGCGCGGCGAGCTCGCCGAGCCGCTCGCCGGCGCGCTTCATGAGTTCCTGTTCGATCTCGACCGCCGGCAGCAGCGTTTCGCCCATCGGCTCGACCGGCACGTACTCGACCACGTGCAGCAGCGCAATCTCGGCACCACAGGCCGCCGCGATCGCCCGCGCACGGGCGCCGATCGTTTGGCTGTCCTCGGTCAGGTCCACGACCAGCAGGATGCGTCGGTAGAGGTGAGGCTCCGGAGTGGACACAACCGTCGTTCTCGTCCCACGGGTGTGGACGATTATAGCCGCGCGGGCGCCGGCGTCGCGGCCAGGCGTGCAAAGTCCTCCGGGTACAGGGTCTCCGCCCGCCGGCCGGCGTCGATCCCCGCCGCCGCGAAGCCCTGCGCGTCGACGACCCCCTTGAGCGCATTGCGCAGCGTCTTGCGTCGCTGACCGAAGGCGCGGGCGACCACGGCGGCGAAGCGGGCCGGGTCGGGCAGCGCGAACGGCGGCGTTTCGTGGGGCACGAGGCGCACGACTGCAGAATCGACCCTGGGTGGCGGGCGAAACGCGCCGGGACCGACGTCGAACAGGCGCTCGACCCGGCACTGCACTGCCAGCATCACGGTGAGCCGGCCGTAATCGCCGGTATTGGGCGCCGCCGCCATGCGGGCGACGACCTCCCTTTGCAGCATGAAGTGCATGTCGATCAGGTGCGGGGCCGCCGAGAGCACGTGGAACAGCAGCGGTGTCGAGATGTTGTAGGGCAGGTTGCCGCACAGCCGCAGCTCGCGGCCGGGGCCGGCGAGCGCGCCGAAGTCGACGCTGAGTACATCTGCCTGATGGACGACCAGTTCGCCGTGGCCGCGGGCACGTTCGGCGAGCATCGGAATGACGTCGCGGTCGAGCTCCACGACCTCGAGGCGCCCGGCGCGATCGAGCAGCGGCAGCGTCAAGGCCCCGAGCCCCGGGCCTATCTCGATCAGTCGCTGGCCCGGCCGCGGGTCGATTGCCGCGACGATGCGGGCAATGACCGCCGGGTCGTGCAGAAAGTGCTGGCCGAAGCGCTTGCGGGCGCGGACCCTGGGCTGGCGCGGCCGGTCCGCGCCCATCACACGCGCGTGCAGGCGAGCGCGAGTTCGAGCGCCGCGATCAGGCTGCCGGGATCGGCCCGGCCCGTGCCGGCGAGGTCGAGCGCTGTGCCGTGATCGACCGAGGTGCGGATGATCGGCAGGCCGAGCGTCACGTTGACCGCATGGCCGAATCCCGCGTACTTGAGTACCGGCAGGCCCTGATCGTGGTACATCGCGAGCACTGCGTCGGCGTCGGTCAGCTGGCGCGGGCTGAACGCCGTGTCGGCCGGGACGGGTCCGCGCGCCGCGATGCCGGCGGCAGCCGCGCGGGCGATGGCCGGCGCGATCACCTCGATGTCCTCGCGGCCGAGATGGCCGGACTCGCCGGCGTGGGGATTGAGGCCGCAGACCAGAATCCGGGGCCGCACCAGCCCAAAGCGCTGCTTGAGCCCCGCCGCCAGCACGGCGAGCGTGCTGTATAGGTCGGCCTCGTTGAGCGCATCGGGCACCGCCCGGAGCGGCAGGTGCGTGGTCGCGAGCGCCACGCGCAGCTTGCCCGCGACCAGCAGCATCACCGGGTGCGGCGCGCCGGTCAGGGCGGCTAGGTACTCCGTGTGACCGCTGAACGTTACGCCGGACTCGTTGATGACGCTCTTCTGGACGGGGGCCGTGACCAGTGCGGCGAAATCGCCCGCGAGGCAGCCGGCGGTGGCGCTGCGCAGCATCTCGAGCACGTAAGCGGCGTTGCCGGCATCGAGACGCCCGGCCACGACCGGGGCCGCCGCGCGGTGGGGCAGGACCTGCACGAGGCCCCGGCGGTGGGCGGCGACGTGTCCGGCCGCGACGCTGCTGATCTCGAGCTTCAGGCCGAGCTCCGCCGCGCGCGCGGCGAGCAGCTCGGGGTCGGCCGCGACCGCAAGCCGGCACGGGAAGTCCCGGTTGGCGAGCTCTAGGCACAGGTCCGGGCCGATCCCCGCCGGCTCGCCCGAGGTGACGACGATCGTCTTCAGGTCGTCTCTGGAGTCGCTCGCCATGCGGCCGTCAGGTGCGGTAGTCGACGAATGCCTCGTCGCGCAGTCGCCGCAGCCACAGCTCGGTTTCCTCGTCGGCCTTGCTGGCACGGATCTGCTCGAAGGCCTTGCGCTTGCGCTCGTCGGTGCTCATGTCCTGGGTGCGCCGGCCGAGCAGCTGCGCGACGTGCCAGCCGTACTGGGTATGAAACGGCTGGCTGATCTCATTCTCGTGGAGCGCCGCGAGCGCTTGCTCGAATTCCGGCACGAAGGTGCCCGCGCTGGTCCAGCCGAGATCGCCGCCATCGTTCGCCGATCCCGGGTCCTCGGACACGGCCTTGGCGATCGCCCCGAAGTCGTCCGCCCCGCTCGCAATCCGGTCGCGAATGACCTGCAGCCGGCCGCGCACGGTTTCGTCGTCCTGCAGCTCGTTCGGCTTGACCAGGATGTGGCGCGCGTGTGTCTGCTCGACCAGCACCGGCTTGGCGTCGTTGCGCATGTCATTGAGCCGGATGATGTGGAAACCGGAGGGCGTCCGCACGGGCGGCGAGACTTCGCCGGGCTTGAGCTTGGCGACCGCCTCGGCCATGAAGCTCGGCAGCTCGCTGCCCTTGCGCCAGCCGATCTCGCCGCGCTCCAGGGCCGTCTGGGCCTGCGAGTTCGCGACCGCAAGCTGGCCGAAGTCCTCGCCGGCGCTGGCCCGCTTGTAGATCTCGTCGGCGTGTTTCTCGACCTGTTCGAGCTGCCCGGGCGAGGCCGCCTCCGGCAGCGACAGCAGGATGTGCGAGACGTCGTATTCGACTGCGGCGTTCTTGTCGGCGGCCTGCTTCGCCAGGAACTGGTCGAGCTCGCGCGGGCTGACGTAGATCCGCACGTACACGTCGCGCTGCCGCAGCAGGGACAGCGTCATCTCGCGGCGCATCTGCTCGCGGTACTCGGCGTACACGATACCCTCGGCGCTCAGCGCCTCGGGCAGCTGGCTGAACTCGATCTTGTTCTGCTTGGCGATCTCGCGCAGCGAGTTATTCAGCGCCTCGTCGGTGACCCTGAGGCCGATCTTCTGCGCGCGCTGCAGCTCTATCTCCTGCAGGATCAGCCGCTCGGTGATCTGCTGCCTCAGCACCGACGGTGCCGGCAGCGGCGTGCCCTGGTCGCGCAGGCGGCGCGTGATCACCGTCACCTGGGCGTCGACCTGGCTCTGCAGCACGACGCCGTCGTTGACCACGACCGCGATCCGGTCGAGCAGTTCGCCGCGGCCGCCCAGCTCGCGCGTCTGGGCGTGGGCGGTGGTGGCGGCGACCGCGGCCGCGAGCAGCACGAGTTTCAGTAAACGATGCATGGACAGATCACTCTAGCCCTGTTTGCGGGGGGGTCGCGGAGTATCCCCGAATCGACTGCTCGAGGAAAGCGCCGGTTTTCTGTCCGACACTCGACAGCCCGTTGAGTTCCAGCTGCAGCGACAGGGACGTGTCGCGGGTCCCGGTGAAGGTGCTGACGTAGTGCCGGAACACCAGCCGCAGGCCCCAGCAGCAGGAGCGGTACTCGAAGCCCGCGAAGGCATCGGTCGCGGTCCTGTCGCGCAGCGAATACACATAGCGGGCGTAGAGGTTCCAGGAGTCCGCGACCGGCCACGCGGATGAGGCGTCGACCTGCTCGAGCAGGTCCCGCCGGAACCTGTAGCCGAAGTTCACGACGCGGTCGCCGGCCGGCTGATACTGCAGCTGCAGCTCGCTGACGTCCGAACGGCCGGCGTGCGGGTCCCACTGTTCGCCGAGATCGACGTTCCAGTGTTTGTACGCGGCCAAGGCCACCTGCGCCACCACATCGGAGGTATCCCCGACCACCGCCGGCTCGGTCGGCAGCGTCACCTTCGGCGGCGTGAAGTAGTAGATCTCGCCCAGCGTCGCGGCCAGCAGCTGGTTTCCCGAGGCGGCATCGACCACCCGGCTCGTCGCCCCGACGGCGAGCTGGTTGGCATCGCCTAAGCGGTCGCCGCCCACGTAGCGCTCGCTGCGGAACAGCTGGATCAGGTTGAAGTCGGGGAGCCCGGTGTCGAAGATCGGTACCGTCGACTGATCGCGGTACGGGATATAGGTATAGAGGGCCCGCGGCTCAAAGGTCTCGAGCCGCGCACCGTCGGTGCGTTCGAAGGTCAGGCCGCCGTCGACGGATGCGATCGGGGCGGAAAACGCCGGCGAATCGTCGACGCCGGGGTCGTCCCGCAGCGCATAGCGGGTGGCCCGCCAGCCGACCGACGGGACCAGGAACGCGCCCGGCCCGCGGAACGCCCAGCTCGCGGTCGGTTCGACGTCGTAACGGTCGCCCTGGATGCCGGTGTCCCGCGTGAAGTTCACGGCCTCGCCACGCACGTCGAATTCAGGGCCGACGTCCTCGCCCCACCGGCCGTGGATGATGATCTGCGGCGCGCGGGTGTAGGGCCGGTCCGTCAGGGCGACCGTCTGGTCGATCGTCTGCCACTGTTCGACGAGCCCGGTTGCTTGCCAGTTGCTGTCGAGGTAGGTGAGCCGCGCGGCCCGCGTCAGGTAGATGACGCTGGTGGCCTCCGATCCCACGCCGAAATCCTCGAAATACGCGCTGTCGCTCGTGTAGGCGACGTTGGTATCGAAGCGCAAACGCGAGCCGAAGTCGGTCTGCTCGGTGAAGCGGATGAAGCTGCGGTCGCGGTCGGCGGAGGCATCGTAGGGCACCCAGTCGCTGTCGAATTGGCCGCGCGAGTCGCTCGTCAGGAAGCGAAACTCCGTGCCGAAGGTCGCGCCCCGTTTCGACATGTACCCGGGTGTCAGGGTCGCGTCGTAGTTCGGCGCCAGGTTCCAGTAGTAGGGCACGGCAACTTCTAAGCCGTTGTTGGTCGAGTCGCCGATGGTCGGGAACAGGAAGCCCGACTTTCGCGCATCGCTCGTCGGAAACGACACGACCGGCAGATAGAACAGCGGCACGCCCTTGAAATTGAGTTCCACGTCGCGGCCGACGCCCTGTCCCGCTTGCTGGTCTATGTCGATGCTCTGGGCGCGCAGGAACCAGTCGCGATGGCCGACGGGGCAGGCCGTGTACTCGACGCCGGTGAGCACGAGGTGACCCTCGGGGTCGAACACGATCGAGGAGGCGTGCCCGCGCGCCTGCCGCGCGGGCAGGTCGAACTCGGCGTTGTTGAAGCTGCCGCCGCCACCGGTTTGCCAGGTGGCGGCATCGCCCGACAGGTGCACCCGCGGGTCGCGATACTCGACATTGCCGGCCGCATCGAAGGTCTCGGTCGCGGCGTCGTAGGTGGCGTCGTGCGATGACAGCGTCCGGTCTCCCTGCCGGACATTGACCGGTCCTTTGAGGGTCGCATTGCCAGTGTCGGTGACCTCGGCGCCGGCGGTCGTGACCTCGACCGGGGCCGCATTGGCAGCCGCCAGGCTGCTGACCGGCGGGAGCGTGAGCGGGGCCGGGGCCGGAGCCGGGCAGCTCGAATCCGCCCGCGCCGAGGCCGCGGCCAGCAGCAGCATCGAGAGGAGGAAGCCCAGGGGCGCGCATTCCAGGCTTCGAAAGAATGACGGTTGCAACAGCGCGGCCTGGTGGTGACTGGCAGGACGCCGCCGCGGCAACGGCGGGCGGCGGCATTATAATCCGGCACACATGGCGCCCGTCACCGATGCACAAGCCGATCCTCGTCGCGCGCTCCTCGAACACTGGCTGCGGTACGATCTCGGTATCACGGTGAACCGGGTCGTGCCGGCTTCCGCCGACGCGAGCTTTCGGCGCTACTTCCGCGTCGAGGCGCGCAACACGAGCTTCATTGCCATGGATGCGCCGCCCGGACGCGAAGACCTGGGGCCCTTCATCGCCGTCGCCGGCGCACTCGGCGCGATCGGCATCAACGTCCCGTCGGTGCTCGAAAGCGACCGCGCGCGCGGGTTTCTGCTGCTGACCGACCTCGGATCCACCCATTATCTCCAGGCGCTCGCCGCCGGCGCGGATCCGGAGCCGCTGTATGCGGATGCCGCCGATGCGCTGCTGCGGATCCAGTCGCGCGGGCTGGCCGCGGCCGAGTCGCTGCCACCTTACGCGGTCGAGCTGCTCGACCGCGAGGTGCAGCTGTTCCCCGACTGGTTTCTCGCCCGCCACCTCGGGCTCGAACCGAGCGCCGAGGTACGCTCGCTTGTCGACGGCGTGTCGGCCTCGCTCGCGGCCGTGGCCCTCGAGCAGCCACAGGTGTTCGTGCACCGCGACTTCCACTCGCGCAACCTGATGGTCACGCCGACGCGCAACCCCGGCGTACTCGACTTCCAGGACGCGGTGCGCGGCGCCACTACCTACGATCTCGTATCACTGTTCAAGGACTGCTATATCGTGTGGCCGCGGGAGCGCGTGCTCGAATGGCTGCGCCGCTACCGGCGACGGGCACTCGACGCCGGCGTCGCGGTCGGCGCCGACGACGCCGACTACGTGCGCTGGTTCGACCTGATGGGCGTGCAGCGCCACCTCAAGGTGCTCGGCATCTTCGCGCGACTGTGGTACCGCGACGGCAAAGCCAGCTACCTGGCCGACCTGCCGACCGTGCTTAACTACGTGCTGGACACGGCCGCCGCCTACGACGAGCTCGCGGAGCTCGATCGTTTCCTCAACGCCGTCGTCGTGCCGCCATTCGCCGCCGCCCAGGCGCGGGCGCTCGCGTGACCGTGCTCAGGCGCGCAATGGTGCTCGCCGCCGGCCGCGGCGAGCGCATGCGGCCGCTGACGGCGACAGTGCCGAAGCCGCTGCTTGAGGTCGCGGGCAAGCCGCTGATCGAGTGGCACCTCGAGAGCCTCGCCCAGAGCGGCATCCGCGAGGTCGCGATCAACACCTCGTGGCTCGGGGCGCTGCTCGCCGCCACCTACGGTGACGGGGCGCGCTTCGGGCTGGCGCTGCGCTGGTTCGACGAGGGGCCGGAGCCGCTCGAGGCGGCCGGCGGAATCATCAATGCGCTGGCGTTCTTCGGCGAGGAGCCGTTCGCAGTCGTCAACGGCGACGTGTTCACCGCGTATCCGCTGCCGCCGCCGCCGCCCGCGGGCGGGCGGCTCGCGCATCTCGTGCTGGTGCCGAACCCGGTCGAGCACCCGGGCGGTGACTTCGGCGTCGAGTGCGGCGAGCTGCGCCTCGATGCTCCGCAGCGCTACACCTTTGCCGGCATCGCAACCTACGAGCCACGGCTGTTTGCGGGTCTGGGCCCGGGCCGCCGGGCGCTGAAGCCGGTGCTCGATCGCGCCGCGGCGGCGGGCCTCGTGTCGGCGGAGGTCTACGACGGCCGCTGGACTGATGTCGGCACTCCCGAGCGGCTCGCGGCGCTGAACGCGGGGCTCCGGTAGAATCTGAGCTCCCTTCGGGCAAGGTGGGCGCGTGTCGGAATTCAAGAGTATCCCCGTCGTGACCGCCGCGAGCGGCCAGAAATACGTGACGCCGCAGGGCTTTACGGCGATTCGCGACGGCATCAAGGCGGCGGCCGGCGCGACACCACCCAGCATCGGCCGCAAGCCCGCCTGGCTGCGGGCGCCGATGCCGTCCGGCGCGGGCTTCGAGGCGGTGCGCGCGGCCGTCCGCGCGCACCGTCTCGCCACGGTGTGCGAGGAGGCCAAGTGCCCCAACATCGGCGAGTGCTGGAACGCCGGAACGGCGACGATCATGCTGATGGGCGCGGTGTGCACGCGCGCCTGCAGGTTCTGCGCGGTCGATACCGGCAACCCGCGCGGTTGGCTCGATGGCGAGGAGCCGGCCAATGCCGCGACGACGGTCGAGCTGATGGGACTGAGGTACGTGGTGCTGACCTCCGTCAACCGCGACGACCTCGACGACGGGGGCGCAGCCCATTACGCCGCGTGCGTTCGCGCCATCAAGGCGCGCTGCCCGGGCACGGCGGTGGAGGCGCTGACCCCTGATTTCCAGGGATCGCAGAGCGCGGTTAAGACCGTGGTCGCGAGCGGCCCGGAGGTGTTCGCGCAGAACATCGAGACCGTCCGGCGGCTTACGCACCCGGTGCGCGACCCGCGCGCCGGCTACGAACAGACGCTTGGCGTGCTCGCCCATGCCAAGACGGTCCGCCCCGAGGTGCTGACGAAATCGAGCCTGATGCTCGGGCTCGGCGAGACGCGCGCCGAGATCGAGGAATGCCTGCAGGATCTGCGCACGGCGGGCGTCGACCTGGTCACGCTCGGCCAGTACCTGAGGCCGACCGTCAATCACCTGGCGGTCGAACGCTTCGTTCCGCCCGGGGAATTCCAGGCGCTGCGCCAGCGGGCGCTCGAAATCGGCTTCCTCGAGTGCGTCGCCGGGCCGCTGGTACGCTCGAGCTACCGTGCGGAACGCGCACTCGAGCGCAACAACGCTGGCCTCGGGTGAACGCGGTCGCCCGCTGGCTCGGGCGCGTCGAGTACGAGCCCACCTGGCGCGCCATGCAGCGCTACACCGATGCGCGCGACGGCGCGGCCGACGACGAGCTGTGGTGCCTCGAGCATCCGGCCGTGTACACGCTCGGAATGAACGCCGACCGCGCGCACGTGCTCGCCGCCGGCGGCATCCCGGTCGTGCCGATCGATCGCGGCGGGCAGGTCACCTATCACGGGCCCGGCCAGCTGGTCGTCTATCCGCTGCTCGACCTCAGGCGGCTGCGGCTCGGCGTGCGCGACCTGGTCACGGCGCTGGAGTCGGCGGTGGTGGCGCTCGCGGCGGAGTTCGGGATCGAGGCCGCGCCGCGGCGCGAGGCGCCGGGCGTCTACGTGCACGGTGCGAAGCTCGCCAGCGTCGGCCTGCGGATCCGCCGCGGCTGCAGCTACCACGGCCTCGCCCTCAACGTCGCGATGGACCTCGAGCCCTTCGGCCGCATCAACCCGTGCGGTTACGCGGGGCTTGAGGTCGTCGACCTGGCGAGGCTCGGCGCGAGGCTCACTCCCGAGGCAGCCGCGCGGCGGCTGGTGCCGCATCTGGCGCGGACGCTCGGGCTGCCAAGCGATGTCGCATTTGCCCCCATGCCGGGCCTGCCGGCAGCGGCAACCGAGCTGCGCGCGAGCTAGCCGCCCGCCTTGCTAGAGCGCGATCAGCACGAGCCCCGTCGCGTGCAGCTCGCGATAGAGTGAATCCAGCCGCTCGCGGCTGTCGACGCGCACGGTACAGGTGAGCGAGAGGTAGTTGCCATCGCGGCTCAGCCGCTCGGCGACGCTCGACACGGTCGAGCTCGGCTGGCGCTCCAGCACCTCGAGCATCCGCGTGCGGAACTCGGGCGTATGGCGCCCCATGACCTTGATCGGGTAGTCGCACGGGAACTCGAGCGGAGAGGATCGCATCGGCGCGTCAGTCGCAACGGCAGCTGCGCCTCACATCACCGGCGTGCCGGCGACCTCGCGCCGGAACGCCTCGAAGCGCTCGTACAGCCGCCGCCACACGGGCCCCGGCTTGCCGCTGCCGACCGGAGCGCCGTCGAGCCGGGTCACCGGCAGCACCCCGCGGGAGGCGAAGCTGAGCAGGATTTCGTCGGCGCCGGCGAGCGCCGCGCGGCGCACCGGCGCGATGCGGACCGCGATGCCGGCGGCCGTGGCGAGCCGGAGGCACAGGTCGCGCGTCGTGCCCGGCAGGATCTCGGGCCCGTAGGGCGGCGCCATCAGCGTGTCGCCGACCACGACCAGCACCGAGCTCGAGGCGCCCTCGCGCAGCTGCCCGTCGGCGAGCAGAATGGCCTCGGTGGCGCCGGCTTCGACTGCGGCGCTTTTGGCGAACACATTGCCGAGCAGCGCGGTGCTCTTGATGTCGCAGCGCTTCCAGCGCGGATCCGGAAGGGTGATGGCGGAAAGGCCGTCTGTCAGTGCCGCGGGATCGGCCGGGGTCCGCGGCGAGGTCATCAGGAACACCGTGGGCGTGAGGCCGGCGCTGATCGCATGGTTGCGGACCTGTTCCACGCCGCGGCTCACCTGCAGGTACAGGCTCAGGTCGCCGCCGCCATTGCGCGCCACGAGTTCCTGGAACAGAGCCGCCCACTCGCTGCGCGAGCGCGGATTGGGGATGCGCATCTCCTTGAGGCTGCGCTCGAGGCGCGCGAGGTGCTCGGCGAGGAGGAACGGCCGCCCGTCGTACACCGGCACCACCTCGTAGACCGCATCGCCGAACAGAAAGCCCCGGTCGAGCGGCGAGATCCGCGCCTCGGCGAGCGGAACGAAACTGCCGTTCAGCCAGGCGATGGGCGGCGTTACCGCCATCAGCTGAACCACAGGCGGACGGTGTCGATCATCCGGCGGAAGATGTTGCCCGGCTCGATCGCGGTAGCCGGGTAGGCCGGCACGTCGGCGAGCACGCTGTCGCCGAGCGTCACCCGCAGGTGGCCGATCGGCGTCGTCGCCGGCAGCGGCGCGACGAGGCGCGCGTTCAGGACCAGCTGCGCCTTGGCGTTCGCCAGCTCGCCGCGTGCCGCCGTTGCGTACAGGTCGCTGCGGATCACGACCGGAACCGGCTCGCCCACCTTGTAGACCGCGGTCGTGCCGATGCGCTGCCCGGCTGCATACAGGCGCCTGGACTCATAGAAGTTGAAGCCGTAGCCGAGTAGCGCCGCGCTCGCATCCTCGCGCGCCTTCGGGCTCGCTGCGCCCATGACGACGGAGACCAGGCGCATGCCATCGCGCAGCGCCGAGGCCGCGAGGCAGTAGCCGGCAGCGTCGGTGTGGCCGGTCTTGATGCCATCGACGGTCGGGTCGCGGTCGAGCAGGCCGTTGCGGTTCTGCTGCGTGATGTTGTTGTAGGTGAACGAGCGCTGCGAGTACCACTTGTAGTACTCGGGAAACTCCCGGACCAGCGCGGCTCCGAGAATCGCGATGTCGCGCGCGGTCGTGTAGTGCTGCGGGTCCGGCAGCCCGGAACTGTTGGTCCAGTGCGAGCCCTTCAGGCCAAGCCGCTGCGAGTACTGGTTCATCAGCGCCGCGAACGTCTCCTCGGAGCCGCCGACGGCCTCGGCGAGCGCGATCGTCGCATCGTTGCCGGACTGCACGATCATGCCCTGCAGCAGCACGTCGACCCGGACCCGCGAGCCGACGTCCACGAACGTGCGCGAACCCTCGGCCTTCCAGGCACGAGTGGAGATCGGCACCGTCTGGTCGAGCTTGAGCTTGCCGGCCTTCAGCGCCTCGAACACCGCATAGGCGGTCATCAGCTTGGTCAGGCTCGCGGGCTCCAGGCGCTCGGTGTCGTTCTGGCCGACCAGTATCCGGCCACTGAAGGCGTCCAGCAGGACGTAGCCCCTGGCCGGCAGCGCCGGCGGCGGCGGCACCGGCGGCGCCGCGGCGTTCGCCTCGTGGCTGACGAGCGACAGCAGGGTGATCAGGGACGCAATCAGGAATTTCGGCATCGTGCTCTCGGGCTCGAGACAGGTGGCGATCGAAGATGAAAGTCTAACGTGGACGAGGGTGCGGCGTCCTCAGGCGTGCGCTGCGTCTGGCGCGTCAGTTGGGCGCAAGCGCGATGCCGTCGACGCCGAGTGCCTTGAGGCGCGCGACCAGCGCATCGAACGCGGCAACCGTGTCGATCGGCCCGATGCGCACTCGGTACAGCGGCCGCTCGCCGCCGTCGGCGAGCATGAACACGTTGCCGATGCCGCCGGACAGCAGCCGCTCGCGCAGCCGCGCGGCATTGGCCTCCAGCGCGAACGCGCCGGCCTGGGCGTACAGCTCGGTCGGTGGCGGCGCCGGCGGCATGGCGCCTTCCGGCTCCAGCGCCTGGACCTCCACCAGCGAGGTGCCCTCGCGGACGATGTCGAGCCGCAGCGCCGCCGCGTAGGACAGATCGATGATCCGGTTGGCCTTGAACGGGCCGCGGTCATTTATACGCACCACCACCGAGCGGCCGTTGACCAGATTCGTGACACGGGCGTACGCCGGCAGCGGCAGCGTCCGGTGGGCCGCGGTCATCGTGTACATGTCGTACGGCTCGCCGGTCGAGGTCCGGCCGCCGTGGAAGTCCGGGCCGTACCACGAGGCGACGCCGCGCTCGACGTAGCCGCGGCTGTCCGCGAGCACCGTGTAGCGCTGGCCGAACACCTCGTAGAACGGCGGATTTCCGAGACGCGCGCGCGGCTCCGGTCGCGGCACGGCGTCCGGAACCTTGAGCAGATCTGCATCGCTCGGGCGCGGCGCCGGCAGCGCGGGCGCCGGAGCCGGAGCCGCCGGCACGGCGGCGGGCGGCGGGACCGGCCGCTTCGGGGCGCCGCCGCACGCCGCGAGTGCAAGCGCTGCAGCCATGGCCGCGGCCCGCGACCAGCGGTTCACGGCGTAGCTCCGCGCTCGGCCCGCGGTCCGCGACCGGGTGCTGACCCGGGGGCCACGGGGGGAGCCGCCGCTGCGCCTCCGGGAGGCCCGGCCGCGGGCGCGGCGCCCGGCGCGATCGCGGCCGCGAGCTCGCTGACCGCGAGCGCATACATGTTGCTGCGGTTGTAGCGCGTGATCACCCAGAAGTTATGAAACCCGACGCGGTAGGTCGGGCCGTCGGCGTCGCGCAGCGCCACGAATACCGCCGGGGCGTCGTCGGGCAGCGTGGTGTCGAACAGCAGTCCCTTCGCGCGCAGTGCGCCGACCTGCTGGGTCAGGTCGAGTCCGCCGGCGGGCAGGTCCTCGACGTCGGGGTACCACAGATCGGCGGTTGCGACCACCGGCTCTCCCGGGCGCCAGCCGTGCACGACGAAGTAATGTGCAACGCTCGCGATGATGTCCGGCCAGCTGTTCCACAGATCGATGCGACCGTCGCCGTCGCCGTCGACGGCAAAGGCGCGGTAGCTGCGCGGCATGAACTGCGGCGCGCCCATCGCGCCCGCGTACGAGCCGGTCGCCGTCACGGGATCGAATTTGGCCTCGCGCGCGAGCAGCAGGAACTGTTCGAGTTCGCCGCGAAAGTAGCCGGCGCGCGGCGGATAGTCGAAGGCGAGGGTTGCCAGCGCGTCGAGCACGCGGTACTGACCCGTGATCCGCCCGTAGGACGTCTCGATGCCGACGATGGCCGCGATGATCTCGCCGGGCACGCCACTGCGCCGCGCGGCGTCCTCCAGCTGGCTTTGGTGCGTGGCGTAAAACTCGCGACCCTCGCGGATACGCTGATCGGTCAGGAACAGCGCGCGGTACTCGAACCATGGGCGCACATGCTCCGCTGGCCGGCTCATCGCCTCGATGACTGCCGGGCGGATTTCCGCGGCGCCGAGCACCTTCTTGACCCAGGCGCGACTGAGATGATGGTGCGCGACGACCTCGTCGACGAAGGCCTTGACCTCCGGTTGCCCGAGATCGAGCGCGCGCGTCATGCCCGGCGCGAGCAGCGCCGCCGCAGCCAGCAGAGCCGCAGTCCTGCCGGCTATCACCGTCACGACCCCACCAGCTTGCGGTGTCGGTTGAGCGACATCAGCACGCCGAAGCTGGCCAGCAGCGTGACCATCGCGGTGCCGCCGTAGCTGACGAGTGGCAGCGGCACGCCGACCACCGGCAGGATCCCGCTGACCATGCCGGTGTTGACGAACACGTAGACGAAGAAGGTCAGCGCGAAGCTGCCGCACACGAGGCGGGCGTAGGTGTCCTGCGCCTCCGAGGCCATGTACAGCGCGCGGCCGATCACCGCCAGATACAGCCCGATCAGCAGCATCTGGCCCAGCAACCCGAGTTCCTCGCCGATCACGGCAAAGATGAAATCCGTCGACCGTTCCGGCAGGAACTCAAGCTGCGCCTGGCTGCCGTTCATCCAGCCCTTGCCGAACACGCCGCCCGAGCCGATCGCGATCTGCGACTGGATGCTGTGGTAGCCGGCGCCCAGCGGGTCCTGCGACGGATCGAGGAACATCAGGACCCGCTGCCGCTGGTAGTCATGCATGAAGTGCCAGGCGACCGGCACGGCCGCGCCGAGCGCCGCGAGGCCCGCCAGCAGCACGATGATCGACAGCCCCGAAAGAAACACGACCAGCAGGCCGGAGGAGGCGATCAACAGCGCCGTGCCGAGGTCCGGCTGCTTGGCGATGATGACCGACGGTACGCCGATGATCACGAGGACCACCAGCACGTCGCGCAGCGCCGGCGGCAGCGGCCGGTCGAACAGGTACCAGGCGCACATCATGGGTACGCCGAGCTTCATCAGCTCGGACGGCTGGAAGCGCAGCGGCCCGATTGCGAGCCAGCGCTGCGCGCCCTTGCCGACGTCGCCGTGCACCATGACCGCGAGCAGCAGCAGGATGCCGATCCCGTACAGCACGGGCGAGATACGCCGCAGCCACGCCGGAGGGACCTGCGCAAGCAGCACCAGCGTCACTACCGCGAGTGCCAGCCGCTCGAGCTGGTTCAGCCACATCGCGAGGTTCTCGCCCCCGGCGCTCCACAGCACGAACAGCCCGAATGCCACGACCGCGCCGAGCGCGGCGAGCAGCGGGCCGTCGAGGTGCAGGCGCCTGAGCAATCGCGCCGAGGCCGACAGCGTGCGCCGGGCAGTGGAGGTCTCGCCATCCTCGTACAGCATGGCTAGTTGACCGCTGCCGCCGCGGCCGGCGGCGCACCATAGCTGCCGAGCCGACGGGCCGCGAAGGCGCGGCGCGCGATGGGCGCGCCGCCGCTGCCGCCGTGGCCGGCGTTCCCGACCGGCGCCGCGATCGTCGGCAGCACCGCCGGCGCGACTGCAGCGATTGGCGCGCGAGCGATGCACGGCTGCTGTTCGCCCCGGTGATCGTTGATGGTTTGAGCGGATCGCGGCATGGGACTAGCTGCGGCTCGTCAGCCGGCCGAGCAACCCCGTCAGAACCGGCCACACCAGGGCGCCCGTCAGCACCGGCAGCCAGCGTGCCCAGTCGGTCAGCGGGTGGCCGGTGACGCCGTCAACCCAGAACAGCACGAACTGGTACGTGAACAGCAGTGCCAGCACGACCAGCGACTGCTGCGCCAGTGGAAACATCCGTACCCGCAGGTAGAACCGGTGCGCCAGGTAGGCGACGACCACGAAGGCGAGCGCGTTCTCGCCGAGCACGACGCCACGGAAGGCGTCGAGCGACAGGCCAGCCACCCACGCGAACAGCAGGCCGCCGTCCCGCGGCAGCATCACGGCGAACCAGACGACCACCAGCAGCAGGAAGTCCGGCCGCAGCACATCGAGCACGTGGGGCAGCGGCACGGCCGACAGCAACAGGGCCACGAGTGAGGAGGCGTACAGGGTCCAGCGGGACCGGCGACTCGGGGGGATCATCGGTTGCGGGCCTTGCCGCGGGTCTCCGACGGCCGCGCGGCACTGGGCGCTGGCTCCGCGGGCGGGAGCGCGGGCTGCGGCTCGACCCACAGCAGCAGCACCTCCCGGTCGCGATCCAGCGTTGCGGCGGGCTCGGCGCTCACGGTCGCGAGTGGCTGGCTCGGGTCGCGCTTGACCTCCACGACGCGGCCGACCGGGAAGCCCGCCGGGAACACGCCGCCGAGGCCGGAGGACACGAGCAGGTCATCGACCTTGACGTCGGCGGTGCGCGGCAGGTACGGCAGCGACAGCCGCCGCGGGTCACCGGTACCCACGGCGATGGTGCGCAGACCGTTGCGCTCGATCTGCACCGGCACCGCATGCGTCGGATCCGACAGCAGGATGATCTCGGCCGCCATTGGCCCCACGTTGCTGATCTGGCCGAACACGCCCGTGCCGTCGATCACCGGCTGGCCGCGGGTGACCCCGTCCCGCAAGCCGCGATCGACCAGCACGCGCTGGCGGAGCGGATCGAGATCGACGCGCAGCACGCTGGCCACCTGGGCCTTTTCCGCATCGCGTGGTGCCGCGTTCAGCAGTGCCCGCAGCCTCAGGTTCTCCTGCTGGATCGCGTCGAGCCGCAGCAGGCGCAGGTCGTTTTCACGCGCGGCCGCCCGCAGCGAATCGTTCTCTGCCAGCAGCCGCGCACGCGTCGCGAACGACGCGGTCAACCAGTCCCATGCGGCACCCGGCGAATGCACCAGCATCTGCAGCGGCCACGCGGCGGCCGACAGGCCGGTGCGGATCACGGTCAGTTCGTGCTGGCGATGGTCGACGACCATGACGCCGACCGAAACCCCGATCAGAACGAGCGCCCGCAGGCCGAGCGTCGACACGCGCGGCGGAGCATAGCGGGCACCGGGCTCTCTCAGGACCGGCAACCGGACACCCCGTTCAAAAGATCACTGCAGCCCGAAGGTGCCGGGATGCTCCTCGGAGAGTTCCAGGATCCGGCCGCCGCCACGCGCGACGCAGGTCAGGGGGTCCTCGGAGATGATCACCGGCAGGCCGGTCTCTTCCATCAGCAGCTTGTCGATGTCCTTGAGCAGCGCGCCGCCGCCCGTCAGGACGATGCCGCGGTCCGCCACGTCGGCCCCGAGTTCCGGCGGCGTCTGTTCGAGCGCCTGCTTGACGGCGCTGACGATGCCCTGCAACGGCTCCTGCAGCGCCTCGAGGATTTCGTTCGAGTTGAGCGTAAAGCTGCGCGGCACGCCCTCGGACAGATTGCGGCCCTTGACCGACATCTCGCGCACCTGCTGGCCGGGGTAGGCGGAGCCGATTTCGATCTTGATGCGCTCGGCGGTTGCCTCGCCGATCAGGATGCCGTAGTTACGCCGCACGTAGTTGACGATTGCGTCGTCGAAGCGGTCGCCGCCGATCCGGGCAGATGCGGCGTAGACGATGCCATTCAGGGAGATTACCGCGACCTCCGAGGTGCCGCCGCCGATGTCGAGGACCATCGAGCCGCGCGGCTCGTGCACCGGCAGGCCCGCGCCCACCGCCGCGGCCATCGGTTCGTCGATCAGGAATACACTGCGCGCGCCGGCACCCTCGGCCGACTCCTTGATCGCGCGACGCTCCACCTGCGTCGAGCCGTACGGCACGCACACCAGCACACGCGGGCTCGGTCGCAGGAACCGGTTGCCGTGCACCTTGTTGATGAAGTACTGCAGCATCTTTTCGGTGTAGGTGAAGTCGGCGATCACGCCGTCCTTCATCGGCCGCACCGCGGTGATGTGGCCGGGCGTGCGGCCCAGCATGTTCTTGGCCTCGGCGCCGACTGCGACGATCGTCTTGCCGCCGCGCGACGGTTCATCGCGCACGGCGACGACCGAGGGCTCGTTGAGGACGATGCCCTTGCCCCGCACATAGATCAGTGTGTTGGCAGTGCCGAGGTCGATCGATACGTCATTGGAGAAATAGCCACGCAGGCTCTTGAACATAGAATCTCGATCACTAGGCTGGCGAATGGGGCGCGGCGTCCGGTCACGGACCCGACGGGCAGGTTTCTAGGCTACAGTAATCTATCAACGAGCACGACAATTCACAAGGCGACGTGTATGATTGATAAGGATTTTTTTAAGGCCGTCACGGCCCCCCACCCATGAGCCTGACCCGTACCGACGTCGAGGGGATTGCCCACCTCGCGCGGCTCGAGATTACTGAGCCGGAACTGGCGATCTACGTCGCGAGCCTGTCCAAGATACTGACCTTCGTCGAGCAGCTGAACGCCGCCGATACGGCCGCGGTCGAGCCGATGGCGCACCCGCTCGAGGGCGAGGTGCAGCGCCTCAGGCCAGACGCGGTCACCGAGCGCGACCAGCACGACAAGTACCAGGCAAACGCCCCCCAGGTGGCGGCGGGCCTGTACGTCGTTCCGAAGGTGATCGAGTGACGCTGCACACCCGCTCCGTCGCCGAACTCGCGGCGGGGCTGGCTGCGAAGGAGTTCTCGGCGGTCGAGTTGACGCAGCACTACCTGGCGCGGATCGAGGCTGCGAACCCCGCGCTCAACGCCTTCGTCACGATCACGCCGGAGCGGGCGCTCGCCGATGCCCGCAAAGCCGATGCGGCCAGGGCGGCCGGCCGGGCCGGGCCGCTGACCGGCGTGCCGCTCGCCCACAAGGACATATTCTGCACCGACGGCATCCGCACGAGCTGCGGTTCCCGGATGCTCGACAACTTCATCGCCCCGTACGACGCCACTGTCGTCGAACGGCTACAGGCTGCGGGCACCGTGCTGCTCGGCAAGACGAACATGGACGAGTTCGCCATGGGTTCGTCCAACGAGACCAGCTACTACGGGGCGGTCAAGAACCCGTGGAACCTGCGCAAGGTGCCGGGCGGCTCGTCAGGCGGCTCGGCCGCGGCAGTCGCCGCGCGCCTTGCGCCCGTCGCCACGGGCACCGACACCGGCGGCTCGATCCGCCAGCCCGCGGCGCTCGTCGGGATCACGGGCATCAAGCCGACCTACGGCCGGGTGTCCCGCTACGGCATGGTCGCCTTCGCCTCGAGCCTCGACCAGGCCGGAATCCTTGCGCCGTCGGCCGAGGACTGCGCGCTGCTGCTCGGTGCGATGGCCGGCTTCGACCCGCGGGACTCAACGAGCGTCGACAGACCGGTGCCGGACTACGCGGCCGAGCTGCGTCTGCCGCTCAAGGGCGTGCGCCTCGGATTGCTGAAGGAGTTCCTCGAGCGCGGCCTCGAGGCGGCGACCGGTGCGCTCGTGCAGGCCGCGATCGCCAGGCTGCAGAGCCTCGGCGCCACGCTGGTGGACGTCAGTTGCCCCAGTCTGCCGCTGTCGGTGCCCGCGTACTACGTCGTGGCGCCGGCCGAATGCTCCTCGAACCTGTCGCGCTTCGACGGCATCCGGTTCGGCCACCGCTGCAAGGAGCCGCGCGACCTCCTGGATCTCTACCGGCGCTCGCGCGGCGAGGGGTTCGGGGCCGAGGTCAAGCGGCGCATCATGACCGGCACGTACGTGCTGTCCGCCGGCTACTATGACGCCTATTACCTGAAAGCGCAGAAGGTGCGCAGCCTGATCAGCGCCGAATTCAAGCAGGCCTTCACGCAGGCCGACGTGCTGGTGGGCCCGACTGCGCCGACGCCGGCCTTCGACATCGGTGCGAAGGTCGACGATCCGATCACGATGTACCTGAACGACATCTATACGATCGGCGCGAACCTCGCGGGCCTGCCGGCGATGTCGGTCCCCTGCGGGTTCGTCGACGGCCTGCCGGTCGGTCTGCAGCTGATCGGACCGCACTTCGCCGAGAGCCGCATTCTTGCCGCGGCGCATGCCTACCAGTGTGCAACCGATTTTCACCGGCGGCTGCCGGCGTCCGGCACGTGAGGCGCGTGCGATGAGCAGTGCTGCCGGCCGGGACGGATGGGAGGTGGTCATCGGGCTCGAGATCCACGCGCAGCTCGCGACCAGGTCGAAGATATTTTCGGGTTCGGCCACGGTCTACGGCGCCGCGCCGAACAGCCAGGCCAACCTGGTCGACCTCGGCTATCCGGGCGTGCTGCCGGTGCTCAACGGCGAGGCGGTCCGGATGGCAGTCAAGTTCGGCGTCGCGACCGGCGCGACGGTCGCGCCGCGCTCGGTGTTCGCCCGCAAGAACTACTTCTACCCGGACCTGCCGAAGGGCTACCAGATCAGCCAGTACGAGCGGCCGATTGTCGAGGATGGCTCGCTCGAGATCCTGCTGGACGACGGGACGCGCAAGACGATCGGAATCACGCGCGCGCACCTCGAGGAGGACGCCGGCAAGTCGCTGCACGACGGGCCGGCCAACGCGAGCGGCATCGACCTGAACCGCGCCGGGACGCCGCTGCTCGAGATCGTCTCCGAGCCGGATCTGCGGTCGGCCAAAGAAGCCGTCGCCTACATGAAGAAGGTGCACACCCTGGTGCGCTACCTCGAGATCTGCGACGGCAACATGCAGGAGGGCTCGTTCCGCTGCGATGCCAACGTGTCGGTGCGCCGCCTTGGTGCCGCCAAGTTCGGCACGCGCTGCGAGATCAAGAACGTCAATTCCTTCCGCTACGTCGAGAAGGCGATCAACTACGAGATCGGCCGCCAGATCGCCGTGCTCGAGCGCGGCGGCAGCATCACGCAGCAGACCCGGCTTTACGACGCCGCCAAGGACGAGACCCGCGTGATGCGTTCGAAGGAAGAGGCGAACGACTACCGCTATTTCCCGGATCCGGACCTGCTGCCGGTCGCGCTCGACCAGACGTTCATCGACGCGGTGCGCGCGACGCTGCCCGAGCTCCCCGACGAGAAGGCGGCGCGGTTCGCGCGGAGCTACGGTCTGCAGGCCTACGATGCAGGCGTGCTGACCGCGAGCCGCGAGCTTGCCGACTACTACGAGGCCGTGGTCCGGGGTGTCGGCGGCGATGCGGCAGCGGCCAAGCTCGCCGCCAACTGGGTCATGGGCGACTGGTCGGCGCTGCTGAACCGCGACGGGCTGGACGTGGGCGCCGCCAAGGTGTCCGCCGGCGCGCTCGCCGGACTGCTGCGCCGGGTCGTCGACGCGACGATCTCCGGCAAGATCGCCAAGGAGGTCTTTGAAAGCATGTGGGCCGAGGGCGTCGAGGCCGACGCCGTCATCGCGGCCAAGGGCCTGCGGCAGATCACCGACGCGGGTGCCATCGAGGCGGCGATCGACGCCGTGATGGCCGCGAATCCGCAGCAGCTCGCCGATTACCGCGCCGGCAAGGACAAGCTGTTCGGCTTCTTCGTCGGCCAGGTGATGAAGGCGACCCAGGGCAAGGCGAATCCGGCGCAGCTGAACGAGCTGCTCCGAAAGAAGCTCGCGCCGTAGCCCACAGTGCGTGACGGCGACACACTGCGGCGATTCATCTTCGAGCGCTTTCCGGTGCGCGGCTATGTCGTGCACCTCGACGCGTCGTGGCGCGCACTCATCGAGCACCACGCCTATCCGCCGGTCGTGCGCGACACCCTCGGGGAAGCCGTGGCCGCGACGATGCTGCTCGGCGCGACCCTGAAGTTCGAGGGACTGCTGACGCTGCAGATGCAGGGCCCCGGCCCGATGCACCTGCTGGTCGTGCAAGCGACCCATCGCCACGCGCTGCGCGGGGTCGCGCGCTGGCGGGGCGAGGTGGCGGATCGCGACCTCGAGGCGCTGACCGGAGGCGGCCAGGTGACCGTGACGGTCGAGAACGGCGACCGTTCGTCGCGCTACCAGGGCATCGTGCCGGTCACCGGGGCCCGGCTGGCCGACTGCTTCGAGGATTATTTCGCGCGGTCCGAGCAGCTGCCGACGCGGCTGTGGCTGGCCGCGACCCCGGAGCGCGCGGCGGGCCTGCTGCTGCAGCGCTTGCCGAGCGGCGCCAGTGCCTCGGCGGCAGAGCTCGAGCACTTCGCGGCGCAGGGCGAGGAAGACTGGAACCGCGTGCTGCACCTGGCTGCGACGCTGACGCCGGCGGAACTGGCGATGCTGCCGAGCGCCGAGCTGCTGCGCCGGCTGTTCCACGAGGAGGACGTGCGCCTGTACGAGCCGGGTCCGGTGTTCTTCCAGTGCACCTGCTCCCGGGAGAGGGTCAGCGGGATCCTGCGCTCGCTCGGCGCGGCGGAGGTCCGGGACATCCTCGCCGAGCGGGGTGCGGTCGAGGTGCGCTGCGAGTTCTGTAACCGCGCGTGGCAGTACGACGCCGTGGACGTGGCCGGCCTGTTTGCCGACGGGAAGGCCGTCTCGAGCCCGCGGGCGCTGCAGTAGCCCAATCGGTTCGCCGTGGCTCAATGATCACGTGGATCGCAACGTCCGGGGCTAGCAGAAAGAGGGCGCAACCACGGCGCCATTCGACATTGTCGTGCGCATCGACCTCGACCGTTTCCATCTCGTGGGTGAGGTGATCGACCGGGTGCCGCAGCTCGAGCCGCGCGCCGTGCACCGCGAGCACAGCGTGAGCCGTGGCGAGGACCTGCCCAAGATCGGTAGCTGGAATAGGTCGCGAAGCAAATGAATCCCCTGCAACGCCTCGCGGCGCTCGATCAGAGCGTGTGGCTGGACTTCATTCGTCGCCGGATGCTCGAGGACGGCGGCCTGGCGCGCCTGCGCGACCAGGACGCGCTGGCCGGCGTCACCTCGAACCCGGCCATCTTCACCGAGGCGATCGTCAAGCACGACGACTATGGCCAGGCGATCGGCGAGCTGACGCGGCAGGGCCTCGCACCTCCCGATCTCTACGAGACGCTGGCGATCGCCGACGTGCAGCGTGCCGCCGACATCCTGCGCCCGGTCTACGAGCGCAGCGGCGGCCGCGATGGCTACGTGAGTCTCGAGGTGTCACCGCATCTGGCGTTCGACACCGCCGCGACGATTGCCGAGGCGCAGCGCCTGTGGCAGCGGCTCGATCGGCCGAACGCGATGATCAAGATCCCGGCCACGCTGCCGGGTCTGCCGGCGGTTACCGCGACGCTGGCCGCGGGGCTCAACATCAACGTCACGCTGATCTTCGGGGTCACCCGTTACAAGGCGGTGGTCGACGCGTTCCTCGCCGGCCTCGAGGCGCGCCGCGACGCAGGCCGGCCGCTGGCAGGGATCAGCTCGGTGGCGAGCTTCTTTGTCAGCCGTATCGACACGCTGGCCGACAAGTGGCTCGACGCGAGGGCCACGGGTGCAACCGCAGGCGCCGCCCGGGCGCTCCGCGGTCTCACCGCCACCGCCTGCGGACAGCTCGCGTATCGCCAGTTTCGCCTCTGGACCAGCGATGCGCGCTGGCAACGACTGGCGGCGCGCGGTGCGCGCCCGCAGCGGCTGCTGTGGGCCAGTACCGGGACCAAGGACGCGGCATATTCCGACGTCAAGTATGTCGAGAGCTTGATCGCCCCGCAGACGGTAACGACGCTGCCGCCCGCGACGCTCGAGGCCTACCGCGATCACGGCCGCCCCGAACGGCGTATCGACGACGGTGATCCCGAGGCAGTCGTGCGGGGACTCGCGGCGCTCGGCATAGACCTCGAGGAGCTCGCGACCGAGCTCGAGGCCGACGGCGTCAGGAAGTTCGTTGAGCCGTTCGATGAACTGCTGGCCAGCCTCGAGGCGGCGCAGCGTGCGGCGCTCGGCGCCAGCAGCGGACCGGGCCGCAGCGCCGGCGGATAGGCCACGTTCAACGCGCGCGTGGCAGCCCCGATGGTCCCGGCGCAGCGGAGGCCGGCACAGGAAGTCCCGCGCGGCGTGAGCTCGGCCAGCCGCCCCGGCCGCGGCAGGGCTCGGCAGCTCAGCGGCCGGCCGCGTCGACCGAGTTGATGTAGCTCGAACCACCCAGCGCGTTCATCTGCTCGATGATCCAGGCCTGGCGCCGCCACATGTACGCGCTCGGGCGCTCGAGGCGCAGATGCCTCGGATTTGGCAGCACGGTGGCAAGCAGGGCTCCCTGCGCCTGCGTCAGGTGGGCGGGGTCGGTGCGGAAGAAGCGCGGTGCCGCGGCGCCGACGCCGTAGACGCCCGCACCGAACTCGGCGACGTTCAGATACATCTCGAGGATCCGCTGCTTGGGCCACAGCAGCTCGATCAGCAGCGTCAGGTAGGCCTCGAGGCCCTTGCGCACGAAGCTCTGCCCGGGCCAGAGGAACAGGTTCTTCGCGACCTGCTGGCTGATCGTGCTCGCGCCGCGCAGGCGCTTGCCGCGCTCACGCTCCTTGAGGGCCGCGTCGATGGCCTCGAAGTCGAAGCCGGGGTGGAACGCGAACTTCTGGTCCTCCGAGGCGATGACCGCGAGTTTCGCGTGTCGCGAGATGCGCTCGTACGGGGTCCACCGGTAATCGGCGCGCCAGCCGAAGTCCTGGGCGAGCCAGGCGCTCGCGTAACCCTCGACCATGAACGCGGTGGTCACCGGCCGCACCCACCGCAGCGCCAGCACCGACAGCAGCGTCACGGCGACAAAGCCGATGGCCAGCCCCAGCAGCACAGCCCGGAGCCTGTGCCAGACTCCGCCACGGGCGGCCATTGCCGGGGCGTCAGCTCGGGACGACGGTGACGGACTCGATGACGACCGCCTCGAGCGGCACGTCCTCATGCTGGCCGTGCCTTCCGGTCGCGACCGCCGCGATCTTGTCGACGACGTCCATGCCCTGCATCACGTGTGCGAAGACCGCGTAGCCCGCATTGCCCCGGCCCGGGTCCAGGAACGCGTTGTCCTTGAGATTGACGAAGAACTGCGAGGTGGCGCTGTTCGGGTCGCTGGTGCGGGCCATCGACAGGCTCCCGCGCCGGTTCTTCAGGCCGTTCGAGGCCTCGTTCTTGATCGGCGCGCGGGTCTTCTTCTGCTGCATGTCGGCAGTCAGCCCGCCGCCCTGGATCACGAAGTTGGGGATGACCCGGTGGAAGACCGTGCCGTCGAAGTGGCCGGCCTCGACGTAGGCGAGGAAATTCTTGCAGCTGATCGGCGCATCCTCGGTGTGCAGCTCGACGCTGAAGCTGCCGAGAGACGTCTGGAATTTGAGCACGGCGGAACTCTCCGGTTAGGGGGCGGATCCTCAACCGCACATTCTAACCGGGCCGGTGCCCCAGCGTCGCACGCTCGAACCCGGCGAGGTCGAGCCGCGTGCCGACGCCTTCAAGCCCGCCCGCCTCAAACAGGGATCGCGTCGCCCCGCCCTGCGTCGCGCCGTGTTCGACGATCAGCGCCCCGCCGGGAACGAGGTGGGCCCTCGCGTCACGGGTGATCGCGGCGATCGCCTCCAGGCCGGTCGCGCCGGCCACCAGCGCGTCCCGCGGCTCGTGGCGCAGCTCGAGCGCGCCGAGCTGCGGGTCGGTCGCGGCAAGGTATGGCGGGTTTGCGACGATCACCGCGTAGCGCGCGTCAGCCACCGCGCCGTACCAGTGACCGCAGAGCGTGCGCGCGTTCTCGAGTGCCAGGCGGGTCCGGTTGCGTTCCGCCACGGCGATCGCCGCCGGGCTCGCATCGACCAGATCGACGCGCGCCGCCGGGCTTTCATGGGCGATCGCCAGCCCGACCGCGCCGCTGCCGGTGCCGAGATCGAGCACCGCGGGAGCCGGCTCGCCGCGCAGCCGCTCGAGGGCGAGCTCCACCAGCAGCTCGGTCTCCGGCCGCGGCACGAGTACCGCCGGGTTCACCTCGAGCGTCAGCGTCCAGAACTCGCGCCGCCCCAGCAGGTAGGCGACCGGCTCGCCGGCGGCCCGGCGGGCGATCAGTGTCGCAAAGCGCGTGGCCTCATCGGCTTGCAGCGCGCGCTCGGTCCGCGCGAGCAGCAGGCCGCGGCCGATACCGAGCAGATGGGCGAGCAGCAGCTCCGCGTCGAGGCGGGGACTCACGGAGGCCGCGGCGAGGCGCGCCGTGGCCTCGTCGAGTGCTGCGGCAATCATTCGAGTGAGGCGAGCTGCTCCGCCTCGTATTCGCGCGCGAGCGGCAGCAGCACCTCGTCCAGGTCGCCGTTGACGATGTCATCGAGCCGGTACAGCGTCAGGTCGACCCGATGGTCGGTGAGCCTTCCCTGCGGGAAGTTATAGGTGCGGATGCGCTCCGAGCGATCGCCGCTCCCGACCTGCAGCTTGCGGCTCGCCGCCTGCTCGGAGGCCTGCTTGTCGCGTTCGGCCTGCAGCAGCCTGGCCTTGAGCAGCGCCATCGCCCGCGAGCGGTTCTTGTGCTGCGAGCGCTCGTCCTGGCACTCGACGACGATGCCGGTCGGCAGATGCGTGATGCGCACGGCCGAATCGGTCTTGTTGACGTGCTGGCCGCCGGCGCCGGAGGAGCGGTAGGTGTCGATGCGCAGATCGGCATCGGCGATCGGCACGTCCTCGACGGTGGCAAGCTCGGGCAGGATCGCCACGGTGCAGGTCGAGGTATGGATGCGTCCCTGTGCCTCGGTGGCAGGCACGCGCTGGACGCGATGCGTGCCGGACTCGAACTTGAGACGCGAATAGGCCCCCTGGCCGACGATGCGGCTGATGACCTCCTTGTAGCCGCCGTGCTCGCCGCGGTGCTCGGACAGCACCTCGACCGTCCAGCCGCGGGCGTCCGCATAGCGGGAGTACATGCGAAACAGGTCACCGGCGAATATCGCCGCCTCGTCGCCGCCGGCGCCGGCGCGGATCTCGAGAAAGATGTTGCCGTCGTCGTGAGGATCCTTCGGGATCAGCAGATGCTGAAGCTCGGCCTCGCTCGCGGCGATGCGGGCGGCGAGCGCGCGCTGCTCCTCGGCTCCGAGCGCCCGCATGTCGGGGTCGGAATCGGCCGCGAGCTCGCCGGCAGCGCGCGTGTCGCGCTCGAGGTCGAGGAAGGCACGGAAGCGCTGCGCCACCGGTTCGAGCCGGGCGTACTCCATCGACAGCTCCCGAAACCGGTCGCTGCTGCCGGCGAGCGCCGGATCCGCGAGTAGGCGGGCCACCTCCTCGTAGCGGTCGGCGAGCCGCTCGAGGCGCCGACGGATGGAGTCCCTCATTCGCGGTCCGTACCGAGGTCGAACAGGCGCCGGGCCGCCGCGACGAGTGCCTCATCGCCGGATTCCCCGGCCTGACGCAGCCGGTGGGTCGGTGCGTGAATCAACCGGTGGGTCAGCGTATCGGCGAGGTACGCGAGCGCGTCCTCCGGGGAGCGGCCGCTGCCGAGCAGTCGCACCGCCTGCTCGAGCGTCTGGGCGCGCACCTGCTCGGCGCCGGTGCGCAACTCGCGAATCGTCGGCACCGCATGCTGGCCGCGCAGGCCCGACATGAAGCGCGCGACTTCCTCCTCGATCAGGATTCGCGCCTGGCGCGCCTCGTCCTGGCGGGCGTGTAGGTTCCCGGCGACGAAGCTCTGCAGGTCGTCGATGGTGTAGAGATACACGTCCTCGAAGTCGGCCACGCCCGGCTCGATGTCGCGCGGCACGGCGATGTCGACCATGAACATCGGCCGGCGCCGCCGGGCCGCGAGCGCCGCACCGACGTCGGCGACGGTGATCACCGGTTGCGGACTCGCGGTGCTGCTCACGACGATGTCCGCGTCGGGGAGGTGCTGGGCAAGGGCGTCGAGCGTGATCGCCGAGGCATTGAACTCGGCCGCCAGGGCTTCGGCCCGGTCGAGCGTACGGTTTGCGATGATCATGCGCTTCAGGCCTTGCGCATGCAGGTGGCGGGCGGCGAGCGCGATCGTATCGCCGGCACCGACCAGCAGAGCCGTATGCTGGGTGAAGCCGGCGAAGATCTGCCGGGCGAGGCTCACGGCCGCGTAGGCGACGGAGACGGCGTTGGCGCCGATGCGGGTCTCGGTGCGCACCCGTTTCGCGACCGAGAAAGTTGCCTGAAACAACCGGTTGAGCAGCGGTCCCGCAGTGCCGCTGTCCTGGGCCGCGCGGTAAGCATCCTTGAGCTGCCCGAGGATCTGCGGCTCGCCGATGACCATCGAGTCGAGCCCGGAGGCGACCGCAAAGACGTGCTCCACGGCGGCGGCGTCCAGCCGCTCGTACAGGCATCCGGCGAGGTCCCGCCCCACGCTGTGATAGTTCTCGAGCCAGATGCCCAGGCCCGCCGGCTGCTCGAGCACGCAGTAGAGCTCGGTCCGGTTGCAGGTCGACAGGATGACGTTCTCGCGCGCGCCGCCGCTGGCGAGCGCGCGCAGGGCATCCGGCAAATGACTGGGGTCGAAGACCACCTTCTCACGCACCTCCACGGGTGCCGTGCGATGGTTGATCCCGACGACAACGAGCGGCATGCGGGGCCTGGACGGGTCGGGTAGCTGAGGATTGTCCGGTACCGAACCGGGCAGGGCAAGCATACTCCCCTCGGCCGGAGCCGCCGGCGGCCCTTGGGATATAGTGCCGGCATGCAGAACCAGCGTCGTGGCCGCGCCCTCGCCGCGCTCATCAGCCTCGCCGCGTGTGCCGGTTGCACCGGGCTCGCGCCGCGGGCGGAGCCCGGCCTGCGCATGCTGATGGCGGAGGTCGCCCTCGAGCGTGGCGAGTACGCCTTCGCTGCGCGCGAATACCGCCTCGCAGCCGCGGCGAGCAAGGATCCCGAGATCGCCGAGCGTGCCGCCCGCGTGGCCTTCGATCACGGCCAGGACCGGGACCTCGAACGCACCGCGCGCGAGTGGCTGGCCCGCGATCCCAAGAGCGAGGTCGCCCGGCGTTTCGAGGCGGTCGCGCTGCTGCAGCTCGATCGGCGCGCCGAAGCCGCGCAGCAGTTTGCAGCGCTGGTCGACACGGCCTACAGCACGCCCGCCGATGCCTTCATGGCGCTGAACGAGTCACTCGCCGACGTGCGCAACGACACCGGCGCAGCCCGCACCGTGGGCCTGCTCGCGGCGCGGTACCCGACGGTTGCCGAAGCGAGCTACGCGCACGCCTCGCTGGCACTCGCGGCCGGCGATTCGCCCACCGCGCTCGACGCGGTCGCGCATGCGCTGGCGCTGAGGCCCGGCTGGCGCGAGGCCCGCTGGCTCGAGGCCCGGGCACGGATCGCGTCCGGCGACTGCGCGCGCGGCATCGCCGAGGCCGGCGCGCTCGCCGCCGAGTCGACCGATTCGGACCGGCTCGTGTATGCATGGCTGCTGGCCGCATGCGAGCGGGCCGCCGAGGCCCGGCCGTTTTTCGAGGATCTGGCCCGCGGACGCGTCGCGCGCGCGGAAGCGCTCGAGGGGCTGGCGAGCCTCGACGTCGAGGCGCAGCGCTGGGACGACGCCACCAGCCGCTACACCGAGATGCTGGCCACCGGGCGCAACACTGACCGCGCCTTCTTCGGACTCGCGGTGGTCGCGGACCGGCGCGGGGAGATAGCGCAGGCCGTGCGGCTGTACTCCCGGGT
>Ga0181521_10000230_pt1 | contig 66637 bp, 61 predicted proteins | sample PEATcosm2014_Bin_32_FD_119764 | JGI IMG/M metagenome (GOLD analysis project Ga0181521, IMG submission 119764) | Peatland microbial communities from MTU Mesocosm Facility, Houghton, MI, USA - PEATcosm2014_Bin02_60_metaG | ecosystem: Environmental > Terrestrial > Soil > Wetlands > Peat | place... | reverse complement strand
GACTCCATCCATCCTTCAACGCCAAACTTCGCGGCGGCATAAGCTGAGCAGAACGATAAGCCGGAGATCCCCGCGGTCGAGGAGATTGTGAGGACAAGACCAGCGCGCTGCTTGCGCATCACTGGCAGAACCGCGCGGGTAACGTTCATTGGGCCGAACAGCAATGTCTCGATCTGTTCTCGGACCTGTACGGGACTGAGTTCCTCAAAGAAGCCGGCGTAAAAGTTGCCGGCGTTGTTGACTAGAACGTCAATCCGGCCGAACTTGGTAGTGGCGGCCGCGACTGCGTCCTGCGCATCTTCCGGGCGGGTGATGTCGAGCTTGATCGCCAACAGGTCGTCGTGGTGGCCGATCGCCGACGTGACCTTGGCCGGGTCGCGGCCGGTGGCGATAACCGCGTGGCCCGCGGCGCGCGCTGCCTTGGCAATGTTGAGGCCCAAGCCGCGGCCGGCGCCGGTGATCAACCAAACCTTCTTGTCAGTCATGTGAAGCTCCTTTCTCTGGTGTCGTGCTGCCCGCACTTGCAGGGGCGATTTCGATGCGCCAGTGTCGCCGACCCGGCCCGGGGCCGCTTGCCAGATCCATCGTAATCGGCGTAAGCCCGTTGCAATACCAGAAGCAGTTGCGCCTCCAGGAGGCGCGGCAACTGATGCTCAACTAGGACCTCGACGCGAGCAACGCCAGCGGGCGTGTGGGATACGAAAGCGCCTCACAGTTTAGTCGCGAATATTGCCGCCTGTTTGGCGCGCCGCCACAGAGCGACATACGGAGAATGCGGCATAATCAAATAACGCCCTCATAGTGGAGGCGGTGGGTCGGGAGCGGCGCCTGTTATCACCGACATGAGGGCGTGCGCGGCCGCAGTCCTCTGTGCGACGCAAGCTCGCTTGCTTCCATGCAACCCACGACCGACGCTCTCATTGGCTAGCGTTGGCTGGTGTGGCGCCGTCATTCACACAATAATCACACGCAGCGCTAGTCTCACTTGCAACTTCATGATTCCAAAAGGCTAGTGCGAACCAGCGGTATTTTCGATTCCCATCGCCCGCTCCACTCCGAAATTCGCGGAGCGGATTCCGGTGGTGCGAGTGCGGGTTGCGCTCTGTTAGCCTCATGTACCGAAAAATCTAATTGACGGCGACTCCCAGTGTGGCGGCCAGTGCGTGAAGTCGCTTGTCCCTGGTCCATAACTGACATCCCTCGATCACCGCAGCCGCCAGCAAGTGGGCGTCCACATAGCCAATGCCACGACCGTACAGTTCCCGCGCCCGTACGAAGCTCAAGACTTCATCATGTTCGGCCACCGTCACTGAGCGTAGCTGTTGGAGGAGTTCGAATATCGCATCGCGGTTCGAGAAATTTCCGCAAGCGAGTTCACCAACCACGAACGGATGCATAACAACGATACTGCGACGAAGACGCTCGGCAAGTTCAGGAAGGCCTGCGCGAAAGTAGTCAATCCAGACCGATGTGTCGGCGAGAATCATGTAGCTGCCGCCGCGCGCCTCCTCGGCACGGACTCTAGCTTGGGCTGAGTGCCGCCGAGCTTGGCAAGTCGCGCGGCACTTTCCCGCTCGATGAGTGCTTTGAGCCCTTCTCGGAGCACTGCCGAACGATCAAGGCCCCCCGTCAGCTTGACGGCTTTTGCCAGTAAGTCGTCGTCCAGCGTAACCGTTGTGCGCATAGAACTCTCCAAATCATCTGCATCGATTATAGCACCATATGATGCGAAATATGAAGCGACGAAATCGGCTGATTGTGCAGAAACAGATCGGATCTCCCGATCCAAATTTTCTTCGTTTACGCCGGTCGCCGCAGTCGTCAGCAGAAATCCGATGGTAAGCGGAACAGTTGTCCCACGTGGTCCTGCGGCGCCCCTCATAATGCGAAAATTCGCACGCCAATCGCACGCAGCTGTCGGCGTCTGACGAAACACCACGTTTCGTAGGCTTTGAAGGGCCGTCAGTTTGGGTTCGATTCCCATCGCCCGCTCCACTTCCAGGCTAGCTCAGGTCACGTAGGGATATGAGATTGGGGTCAAGACATTGATCCTGTGGGAAAGTGTTGGGAATACGCGTCGATTTGGGGCCTGCCTCATATCTTGAGGTATCCCCACGCTGCCCCAGCATTCACACGTACAGTCATACGCAGCAATTCCCAAGAATATTTTGTGTGAACCCCGAGTTCGTGCGCGCCGACGGTGGTTTCTTAGGTCCGCAATGTGCCCAAAGCGGACCTGACCCGTCGGCGCAGTCCGTCGGGCGAGTCGCGCGATTAAGCGGGGACGTACGTCAACCTAATCACGTCCTCGCCAATGAGATCGCTGGCCACAAGGCGGAGCGGCGGCCGGGGGCCGGCGAAGAATGGCGTGCCGCGACCAAGCACGAAGGGGCGGAAATAGAGTCGATACTCATCAATTAGGCCAAGGTCGGTTAGGCTTCGTGCCAAGTCTGGTCCGGCAACTTCAATCTCTCCGACGAGTTGAGCCTTCAGCCCACGTATCACCGCCTCGATGCCATCCTCGACAAGTGTGGCGTTGGGGCCGACTGATTTCAACGAGCGCGACACAACCCACTTCGGCTGGCTCCGCCACGCCGCCGCGAATTCGTGTGCCTCCGCGACCCAGTCCGCACGGTCTTCGTCCCAATAACGCATTACCTCGTACATGCGGCGGCCGTACACGATGCCCGTCAGGCCGCGCACATGCTCTATGAAGTGACGAAAGAGAGCGGGCCTAGGTGGTCCCATTTCCAGGTGGTCGACGTAGCCGTCCAAGGACTGCTGCAAACCGAAGACGAGCTTCGCCATACTGCAAAATCTCCACCCAAGAGCCTTAAGAATAGCCTGAGCCGCCGTTACGCGGAAGTGAGGTTGGGCACGATCCGCGCGCCGCATTGTCAGTGTAACCAATAACCCGAGGTCCGCTTTTGGCCGAAAGCACGCCGCCGCAGAAAACTCTAACGCTTGGCGTAGTACTTGACTCCCGGCAAACCGTCGAAGTCCGAATCCTGCGTCCAAAGCGTCGCGCGATGTCGCTGCGCGGTCGCGAGCATTACGCTGTTCGCCATCGCTATTCCGTGCAGGATCGAAAGCCGCGCGGCTTCTATGGCGGTCGCCCGGTCGAGATCTACGACGCTCCCTTGTTCCATAACCGCGACGGCTCTCAACGCGTCGTCCTCACTGCGCTGCTGGCAAACCTGCTTGAACACCTCAAACAACGACAAGGACGGGACGAGAAGTGACCGGGTAGATTCGATTGGCCTTGCGAATACCGAGGCGTTGGGCCCGTCGGAGAAGTACTCGAGCCAAGCCGAGGAATCGACGACGTTCATACCCGATCGGATTCCCTCGGGACGTCGGTGTCAATTCCCTTGAGTGATCCGCGCGCAGAATGTAAGACGACATCGACAGGCGATCATGCCTCTCATTCGGTGTCACCGCGATTGCATCGGCAGCGATGTGGGAAGTCGCCTTTCTGGAAGGCACGAGCCGGGGTCTCGCGCACCGATGTATCGCTACGTGTCCTTACGTGGCCCCACATACCGCGAGAATTCACACGCCCATCACACTTGGGATCCGCCATCCGGCCAAACCGCTTGTTTCCAAGGCCCGGAAGCGCCTTCCCGTGCGGGTTCGATTCCCATCGCCCGCTCCACTTCCAAGCTATCTCAGAAGGAGTGACACGCGATCAGGGTCAAGACTGTGATCTCGTGGGCAAGCCGCGGGCGAGGCCGCCGTCCGCGGCCCGGAAGCCTCACCCAACGACCTTAAGCCTTAGGCGCGCGCCTCGAATATGAGATTGAATGGAGTTTCCGCGGCGCGACGGAACTTCGAGAAGCCGCCATCCTTGACGACGGAGCGCAGGCGACCTTCGCCTGCCTGCGCGCCCAGGCACAGACCGACTTCCTGGGAGCGCGATGCCGGGGTGCAAATGAAGGTCGAGGCTGAGTAATAGATCCGGCCAACCGGGTTGATGTTCTGTTCCAGCCGGTCGTTCGCGAATGGCTCGACGATCATCCAGGTACCGCCCTCTTTGAGCGCCTGCCGGATGTGAGCTGATGCGCCGACTGGATCGCCCATGTCATGCAAACAGTCAAACACGGTGACGAGATCGTAGTTGCCGCCCGGGAAGGACTTCGCGCTCGCGACCTCGAAGCGAACTCGGTCACCGAGACCCGCCTTCTTCGCACTCGCGCGCGCCTGCACGACGGAGGGTTCATGATAGTCGAAGCCGATGAATTCCGACGCAGGGAAAGCCTGCGCCATGATGATCGTAGAGGCGCCGTGGCCGCAGCCGACATCGGCGACGAGCGCACCTTTCTTCAATTTCGCCTCCACCCCCTCCAGCGCGGGCAACCACTGGCTCACGAGGTTGGCGGCATAGCCGGGGCGGAAAAATCGCTCGGTTCCGTGAAAAAGGGATGCATCGTGCTCGTGCCATCCAAGTCCTGCTCCGCTGCGAAGCGCCTGGGTCATCTTCGGGATCGCTTTGAACTGAGCCACGGATATTTGGAATGCACCCGGGATGAATGCCGGGCTGTTCTCGACGGCGAGTGCAAACGCCTGTTCCTCAGTCAAACTGAAGGTCTCGCTTTTGGCGTCGTACTGCGCATAACCGCTCGCCGTCTGGGCGGACAGCCATTCGCGCAAGTACCGCGGATCGGTCCCGGTGCGCTTCGCCAGCTCATCAGCGGTCGCCGGCTTCTCCGCCAGTGCCTTGTACAGCCCGAGCGTGTCGCCGACCACGACCGTTGCCGCATGCATCACGGCACCCAAATCGCCGACGAACTTGCCCATGAATTCGTTGAGTTTGTTTTCATCGATAGCCATTGCCCAATCTCCTTGAGTTCATGAAGGTCAAGCGCAGTACGTCTGACCGCGCGTACCGCCAGCATGCGGGCGCGGATCCGACAGATCGCCGACGGATTCACAGGATCGAGGGCTGGCCCAGCGCGGTGCGATGCGCTGCTTCGGTTTCAGAGGACGGCTCGACGCCGAGCGTCATCTGCAGCATCCGGCGGCACTGACGGTAGGTCGCGAGCGCCCCGGCCCGATCGCCGCGCCGCATCTGAACCGACATCAGCCGCCGATACAACATCTCGGAGACGGCATCGAGCTCCACGCCCCGCCGGTAAATCAGTTCGGCTTTTTCCGGGGCACCTTTGTCCTCCCAGATCTGTCCGATTGCCGCAAGGTCGCGAAAGACCCGGCTGGCGAGGCGCTGCCGGCAAGCGAGCAGCCAGGGATTTTCTTCGTCGCCGGCCAGAAAGTGTCCGGGGTACAGCGAGAGCAGCCGCTGAGCGAGAGTCTCGAGTTCGGTATCGGTGATTTTCGCTCCGCCGCCGGTCAGCGCGGCATCGGCACGCTGATGCGCGCGTTCAAATGCCCGCGTGTCGACCCAGCACAGGCCCTCGTTGAGCGCGAGCCTGCCCTCTTGCAGCCGGATCGCCTCGTCCCGGCCGAGCAGCTTTCTCAGCCGGCGCAGCGTCACTTCGAGGGCATCCAATGCGGCATCGCCCTCGGCATCGGGCCAGAGCATCTCGGCGATTGCCGCCGCGTTTGTCTCGTTCCCGTCCTGCGACACGAGCACTTTCAACAGTTCAAGCGGTTTCTTTTGCGCCTTGCGTGCTGATCGTATCGGTACGCCGTCGAGTTTGAGCGCAAAACCGCCGAGCGTGTGGATCCGAACTGGCCACGGCCAATGTTCGACGTCCGAAGATTCCGGAATGATGCCGAACTCCGCGATGAATCCGCGTGCGCAGTTCGTCTCGGTTTCGGTGCCCAGTGCAAGCGCCAGCATTCGACGGAAACCCACGACGAGCCAGCGGAACGACGCGGCCGAGTGCTCCGCTTTGCCACGCAGCAGCGCCTGCGACAACAGCACACGGGCCTCCCCGGACGCGCCGCACGACGAGTGGGCATAGGCCTCGACCATCAGCATGAGCGGTTCATGGTGCGTGTAGACAGTGTCCGCAGCTTCTGCGCGCACCCGTTGAATCAGCTCGAACGCCCGCGCCGGCTGGCCAGCTTCCACGAAGGCGCCGGCGACGACGGTGGGAAACAGAATGTCGTAGAACGGACAGTCGGTTTGCCGGGTATATGCGAGGCAAATATCGCCATGATAGATCGCGAGCGACGGCTCCCCCAATGCTTGATAAAGGAGAACACGCGCGAGATGGTATTGGGCCGCCTCGGCAGCGCGCGATGAATCGACCTCTGTACCGAGCAGCCGAACTAGATCTGCGGCATCCAATGGAGCCGGGCCCAAGAGATGTAGCAGTGCGCGGAAGAAAAGATCGAAGAACCGAAACCATTTCATGCCGAAGTCGTGGACGATCACTCGCAGCCTGTCGAGCGCCTTGAAGCCCTCCTCATATGCTCCGGCGAGCGCCGCGTAGTAGCTGAAAAAGACCAACCAGCCCGCGCGCCTGAACGGCGGCAGATCTTCCTGATCGAACAGCGGGCCAACACTTCCGACCAGATCCCTCGCATTGCCGAGGTCACCGGTAAATGAGAAATACTCGAGCAACTGCGTAACCGTATCAGCCCGCGCCGTCAGTGGAATTTCGTGGTTGAGCGCACTGCGGATTTCGCGCAGACAGCCCGGCAGCGCCGCATGGCCCGGCTGGCGCAGCATGGCCGCGATCAGGAACGCGGTGTGTACTCGCAAGCCTTCCGCGGCGGATACAGATGTGAGGCCGCTCGCAAGTCCACGCTCGAGCACCCGTATCCAACGATCGAGGTCCGCGAAACCGGCCTGCTCGATGTTGTGCGCCTCCGCAATACCCGTTGCGGCAAAGAGCTGGCCTCGCTCGTCGCCCGCTCCAGCAAGCACTTCGAATGCTCGCGTCAATGCCTGCCGGGCCTTGGGTGGGTCGACGAGCACGAGTGCGCTGCCGAGCCACAACGTCAGCCACGGCGACTTCGCGACCTGGGGCTTCGGCAGGAGCGCGATCGACGCCTGGAGCGTGAGCCAGCGTCCGTCAGCGATGAGCCCGCGCGCCAGCCGGAGGATCAGCCGCGTCGCGGCCTCCCAATCATGATTCTCGACGCAGAGGCCGAGTGCGGCCGAATAATCACCGCTTTTCTCGAGCAGTGTTGCGCAGCCGGCCCGCAATTCCTGCAGCGCCTGCGGCCGCAGTTCAGCTTTGGCCCGACTTCGCAGGAACTCGCAGAACAATGCGTGATACTGATAGCTGATCTCGGTGCCCGCATGACGATCCGTGAACAGGCGCTGACGGAACAGCCCTTCGAGCGCGGCGCTCGCATCGGCGTTGCCCGTCAAGACGCTCGCCGCGGCCGTTGTGACGCGCGGCAGAAAAGCGGTACGCAGCAGCAGTTCGCGGGTGCTCGCAGGCAGCTGATTGAAGACCTGCTCGGCAAAGTAGTTGAACGTGCCGTCCAGCGTCTCACTCGGCAGCGTTGTCTGCAGAGCTCCGCTCGATTTTATCTGCTCGAGCATGAGGACGAGACCCACCGCCCATCCTCCCGATTGGCTTTGCAGCAGCGCCAGAGTCTTCTCGTCGACGACTTGGATCGACAGGACGATCGAACGCAGTTCCTCGGGGGTCAGGCGCAGCTCATCCCACCCGAGGCGGGCGATGAGTCCATTCGCTTGTGCCCGCGCCAGCGTCGCCGGCGGGTCGCTGCGGCTGATCATGATGAGGCGCATATCCTTGCGCACCTCGGTCAAGGCATCGCGCAGGATTTCGTTGAATGGCGCGTCGGCGTGGACTGCGTTGCAGTTGTCGAACACCAGCGCGGCGTTCGTGGGGAGGCGACCGTAGAGGGTGCGAAAGAAACGGCGCGTGAAGCCGGGCAGATCTGCGAGGTACTCCGGCGACAGAGCCAGGAGGGATTCGGCGCGCTTGCCACGCGGCTTGGGTGCGGCCCGCGCCAGGAAATGAAACAACGACGCGGGATCGGAGTCGCCGGCGTCGACTTCGTACCAGATGCCAGGCACCTTTCGGGCCTTCAGGTAAGTCGCGGCGAGCGATGTCTTGCCGGCACCTGGAGGCCCGGAGATCCACACTGCCGGCTGCTGTTTCGCGGCATCGAGCGCCGCGAACAATCGCTCGCGATTGAGCACCCGGAAAAGCCGAGGTCGGCTGAGTTTCGCGAGCAGCGCGGACGTTGGAGCCACGGCGATGTTCACTTTTTTTTGCGGAAAGCCATCCGCGCGAGGAAGCTTACATCGGAGCGCGTCGGATGGGTATTCACCCAGGGTATACCGATCAGCGACCCTCGAATTCAATTGCTGCTTAGGCTGGCTTGCGCATCGCATCCAACGCAGCACGGGCGAGAAACCCGGATCGAGTCTCACCTTGTTTCCTGGCGTGAGCGTCGACTGCTCGAAGAATACGGTGCGGCAAGGTGATGTTGATCTGTGCGGCCTTGTCTCCCAGTTCACTGGCGTCAATGTCGGCGACGGCCCAGATCCAGCCGCGATAGCTACGCTTCTTTTGCAGCTGTTCAATTGGTGTTGATGCCGGGAACGGCCTTCCGTCGTCCAGAAGTACTTCCAGGTAAAGCAAAATGGCCTCCCGCGAATTGAGTCGCGGCCGTCTGCCGCCCGATGCACTCTCTGCTGATGCCACGCATCAATGGTAGTCCTCTTCGCGTTGATGCCGAATTGCTGCCACCGTCACAGTGTGTTCGTCTTCGATTTCAAAAAGTGCGACGTATCCCGAGTGTCCGAAGGGAATCAATAGTTCTCGCCAGCGGGGGCTCTTCTGCAATAGCGCTTTTCTGCACGAAAACGGTGTGAAAGCGAGAAGGTTCAGCGCCCGTTCGATGGCTACGAGCGCGCGCTCAGCCGTACCCAAGTCACGTTTGAGCAAGAAATTATACAGGCGGTCGAGGTCCTTCAAGGCGTCGCCTGTGAGGCGGACCTTATAGGTCACTTGCGAACGCGCTGCGCATTCGCAAGCCGTTTGCGTAGCCCAGCAATCACCTTATCGGCCGGCACGTAGTCGCCTTCTGCCCGCGCACGTTCGGCGCTGGCGATGCCTCGGGCGAGAAAGTCCAACTGGGATTTACGAAAATCAATGGTGCGAGAAACCGCATCCATTACGAACGCGGATAGGGTTTCCCCTGGGGCGAGCACGCTCTCAGCGTCAGCGCGCAGCTCCTCTGAAACTCGCAGCGGAGGAATGGTTCGCGATTTGAGATTCGACATGAACATCTCCAGTGCATCGCAATTGCAATACACAATACCGGACGGCGGACTTGCGCGCAAATTTCGCGAATGCTGGTTCGCGGCGCCAATTTCGGTATCCCGAATGTGCCATCCTGCAGCCGGACTCCGCCGGCAAGAGCATGCGCCGCGCAACCGACGTGTCCCTATGTAGCCCCACATACCGCGGAATTTCACACGCCCGTCACACTTGGCATTCGTAATCGCGCCATACTGCTTGTTTTCCAGATCCAAAACCGTCTTCCGTGTGGGTTCGATTCCCATCGCCCAATATTTTGTGTGAACCCCGAACTCGTGCGCGCTGACGGTGGTTTCTTAGGTCCGCAATGTGCCCTGTGCTGTCGCTCGCCATCGGCCGCTTCGCGGCAGCGAGTCCGTCGTATCTAATCGTCTGCAAGTGAAGGAATGAAGCTATTCAGTGTGTTTGGGTGCTCGATCATTTTATCAGTTGTCGATTATTGGCACAGTCCCAATCCCCTGCCCTCGAAATTCCTAAAGCCAAAAACCCTGACTGGGTACTTCTTATCCTTCAGCCAAACATCGGGCGAGCGCAAGTCAAACTGCTCAGGAAGAACTTTGTCGAAAGTCACAACCACCCGGTAAAGTGTTCTGTTCTCGGTCGGATAGACATCGCGGCCGCGGGTGCTGCCATCACCTTTGAGTTCAATAGGCAGTTCACCCAGTTTCGGATCTTCACCATGGACCAGAGGATTGAGCAATAGCGCTGCCTTCGCCTCAACAATGGTTTCGCCTGAAGCCGACACTGCCGTGAACCGCAGAGAATCGAGACGCACCACATCTCCATTCACAATTGAATAGCTGACTTCGATCAGCGGCGGACTTGTGCCCATAGGAAAGACGATCGCACCAACGTCATTCCCTCCCAGCATGCGTCCGCCGATGCCGTAAAACGAGCCATCAACATGACGGCTGCAGTCTCTAGTCTCGCGAGGATGGAGGGCGTCAAATTCAGGCTTCGCCGGCCCGCACCCAACAATAGCTATCGATAGAGCGGCACAAAGGTCTCGGCGCAAACGAGCTCGTATTAGAGATTGAAACACCAAGCTCCATTTAGCTCTCATGCGCTCTCCTTGCTACATGGCCTAAGCTTACCGCATGTCATGAATGGCGGGTTACGGGCGCGCATTTCCGGCGGTCGAATGACTCAAAGTGGCCGGCTATCGACCGCGCGATCGGAATCGCCGGCGAATTCACCCTGTCGACCCGAAGGAGCCTGTGACGAACGTCGCAGCGAACGAAGAGAATGACCACGATCATTGCGAATTTTGTTTCACGAAGTTCATGCGGGCGGGTACACCAGATACGCTCCACGACGGATTTACCACTCAAGACCGCTATCGTTGGATTTGCCCCACGTGCTTCGACGATTTCCGCGATATGTTTGGGTGGACAGTCGCACCCTGACAGACGCAATTCGACCCGGAACTGCCGATCTCGGGTAGCTGCTATTGTGTAAGCTTGCGCGAGCGACCCCAATTGAGTCTCCAAGGAAAAGAGATATGGCGAATCAGTTTGACTCGCGTGGGGGAATTTCATGGCACCCTCCGGTGCTGATTCTATGCGCGCTAACGCTGGCCGGCGCGCACTGTACGACCGCAGCTGCTCAGCGTATTGGCACACCCGAACTGCTTTCGTCCACGTGGTCTGGCGGAGTGACCGCCAACAGCGCGTTCACACCGGGTTCAGATGCTGTCGCGGGGCACGCGCCGTTTTTAGGAACGCTGCGATTGACCGAGACGGAGATGACCACAAAGCCTCTGATATTCTCGCCGCAGTCAGTCCTCGGTCGGGATCCGCATTTGTTTCCGGGCGTCGCCATCTCCTTCTTCACCGACAAGGGCGATCTGGTTCCCTTTACCCAAGACGTGATCCGATACGCTTCCAACAATCAAGGGCGCAGCTACTGGGACGTCATCGTGCAGCCCGGCCGGGTTTGGTCTCAGCCTGACGATAGCGGCTGGTCGCGCGCCGGATTCCCTTTTGCGCTCGTGAATTCGATCGAGGGCGAGACGCACAATGGCTTGGCGACATTCCTTTACAAGGACGGTCGAGTATCGAATATGCGCTTTCAGATCGTGCAACAAACGGCGCCGTTCTACATCAAGGATCAATTCGTCGCCGCCGGTCTCGTCTCGGCAACCTTTGCGCCCGTAACGACCGACCAATTGAGTACCTTAAAGCGAGGGTACGAGGCCGAGCGCACCGATGCAGTTCCGATTGCGAGTTGGGACGAACTTGCGGCAAAGGTTAGCGGTGCCAAACTCGCCAATTTCGATGGCCTGATGCGAGCGAGCGACATTGTACTGTCCGGACTCGACTATCAAGGTACCTTCTACCTGAAGGGATGCCAGAGCGCCGGTGGTCAGTTGCCGTGGTGCGATCGCGCGCGCTTCGGAGTCTGGTCTGCCACCAAGGCATTGGCGAACGAAACGGCCCTGTTGAGGCTCGCCGAGAAATACGGCCCGGCCGTGTTCGAAATGAGGATTGCAGACTACGTGCCGGAGGCGGCCCGCTATCGCGGGTGGCACAACGTAAGGTTTGAAGATGCAATCAACATGACGACGGGAATTGGCAATGGCAGTACGAAACGCGAGCCGAATGACACTAGTGACGGTTATCTCGACGCCAGTTACTCAAGATGGTACGAGGCCCGCTCGACCCAAGAGAAGGTGGCCGCGCTGCTCAAAGACGGCGGCGTGTATCCGTGGGGCCCTGGCCAGGTCACGCGCTACCGCGATCAGGATATGTTCATTCTCGGAGTCGCGATGGACCACTTTCTCAAATCGAAGGAGGGACCTACGGCCAACGTCTGGTCGATGTTGCAGCGAGAAGTGTTTGCGCCAATCGGTATTCATCAGGCACCGACCAACCGCACCATCGAAGCGGATGGCAGCGACGGACATCCGCTCATGGCCTACGGCTACTACCCAACCATCAGCGACATGGTGTTAATAGCACGGCTTTACCAAAACGATGGCAAGCACGGCGACCAACAGATCTTGTACGCGCCGCGCATACGAGAGTTGCTAGCCGGGCCAAATCCGCGGGGATTTCCGACGGGCGAGAAGCTGCCGGCGGGTGAGACAACCTATATCAATGCGTTCTGGGTCACATCGTACGTTGCATCACCTAATTGCCGAGTATTTTATCCCCGAATGATCGGCTGGGGCGGCAATATTGTGGCATTGATGCCTGGAGGTTTGACGGGCATCCGCCTCGCCAAGAGCGGTGAGACAGCGGATAACTCCGAGGTCGATACCAGCGGGATGGCCCAGGTGGCAAACTCCTTGTCGAGGTTCTGCCACTGACATTTCACAGCGTAGGCGGCGTCGTTGGCGACGCTGCTGCTCTCGGAGACCGTCGAGTCACCACAAGTATCTGGTCACGTAGTTCCGGATTGAACGACCGCTTTGAAGACGCGAGTTCGTGTAGTCGGAGGACCGGAGTTGGCCGAAAGCACCAGCTCGCCGGGCGAGCCTGTGTAACCTCGAGGCTCTGATGATCGCCGAACGCTGGGCGCTCGAAATGCATTTGTATTACAGTATATACGTATATACAATAAATAGTGGATATCAGCTTCGACTCAGCCAAGAGCGAGAAAGAATGTACTCGCGCGGGGCATCCCGTTTGATTTGGCGGCGGAATTTGCCTGGGACAGCGCGCTCATAGTCGAGGATCTTCGAAAGGACTACGGTGAGCGGCGATTTCAGGCGTTAGGTCTGATCGAAGATCGATTGCATATGATGGTTTTCACGCCGCGCGCCAATAAGGCGCATGTGATCAGTCTGCGCAAGGCCAATAAACGCGAGGTGAAACGATATGAAGCGCAAGCCTAATCCGCAGAAGGCGGATCGTGAGAACCCGGCGTGGACGAAGGAAACCTTTGCGCGTGCCCGGAAGGCGCGTGACGTGTTGCCAGAAATCTTCGGCGCCGCGTCTGCTGCCAAGATGTTGAAACCACGTGGACGACCGAAGTCGGGCAGGGCGCGTATATCGATCTCTCTCCGATTGCCACCGGAAACATTGGCACGTTGGAAGGCTACGGGTCCTGGCTGGCAAACACGGATGGCCGAAGCGTTGTCGAGAGCTGTCTGATTGACATGTAAACCATGCGGCCGGCAATGCCGCCTCGCACATCAGAAGTCACGACAGTTGGTTCACGTGTCCCTACGTGGCCCTACAAACCGCGAGAATTCACACGCCCATCACACTTGGCATTTGGCATCGCGCCAAACTGCTTGTTTTCCAGATCCGGGAGCGCCTTCCGTGTGGGTTCGATTCCCATCGCCCGCTCCACAACTCACTTCCTCACCAGCCAACGCAGGCCATCGTTAGCGAATCTAATTTTAACTCGCTGATTCGTTGAATAAATTCAGGCGCATCGCGCCTTCATCGGGCGCGATGCGCTGTTGGTTGGCATTCGCCAGCATTGGCCTCGGCTTCGCACGCAGCGTCGCACGCGGGGGTGTTCAAAGATCCGCGGGCCGGCGTTGACGCGCCGCGGGGGAAAGCTGTGCGCGAAGGTGCGATAGGGCGTAAGCAGCTGCCTTCGGGTATGCCAGAAGCCGCCCATCAGCCGCTCAAATCGCCGGCAAAGCGGACATCGGCATCCGATGGCCTGCTGCAATTTAGGGAGTGCATAGAAACGGCGTGCCATGAATTGCTGCCGCAGGAGAATCCGCATTTGTTAGTCGAAAGCTTTTCGGGAGCACGGACTGCATGGCAGTTTGAGCTGCCGCTAGATTGCTATGCCGGTCAATAGCATGGTCACCAATATGGATGTAGTCGCCGAAATATACGGCCCTGCCACCCAATGCGATGAATGCCGGGGTTCCTGGTGCAGGAGTTCCGTTGAAGGCACTCCACACATAGACGCCTTCAGGAACCGTGTACGCAAAATATTTAATGCTCGACTGCTCGGTCGGAAGTGGAAGCTGTACTTCAATACGATTGTAATGAAAGCAATTGCCGGTTGATTTGCCGCTTTTCATTGAGAAAAACTCATCCATTCCGGTCGTCCCGGCATTCGCCATGGAGCAAGGAACCCCGTTACTTAGGCTCTGGGACTCGCCGCTTTATTGCACTTGAAGCGCGGTATAACCACGGTTATACTAGGCACATGAAAACCGCGATTTCTATTCCGGATTCCCTCTTCGAAGAGGCTGACCGGCTCGCCAAAACGCGGGGCTGGTCGCGTAGCGAGCTTTATGCGAATGCGGTGACTGCATATGTCAAGAGCGAGAGATTTTCCGGTGTGCGTGAAAAACTCGACGCCGTGTATGGAAACCATGAGGAAGACTCCGCCATCGATCCATTCCTTGCAGATGCACAGGCTCGGTCCCTGCCAAGAGAGAAGTGGTAATGCGGCGGGGCGAGATTTGGTGGGCATCGCTTGGCGAGCCTCAAGGCTCTGGGCCGGGGTACCGTAGACCTGTATTGATTGTGCAGTCGAATGAATTCAACGAGAGTGCCATCCGCACATCAGTCTGCGCGGCGATGACGTCGAACATGCGATTAGCTGACGCCCCCGGCAACGTTCGCGTCACGCGCCGAGCCAGCGGCCTGCCACAGGAATCGGTCGTAAACGTGTCACAGCTGATTACGCTGGATAAGCAGCGGCTGACCGAGAAGGTTGGTCATCTGCCTGTTGAATCATTGCGTGATGTGGAGGCTGGGATAAGGCTGGCGCTTGCGCTATAGGCTCAACTCGACACGCACATCAAACGGAAGGCAAACGCGGGGGTTGTCTCACGTAGTCCTACGTTGCCCCTCATAACGCGAAAATTCGCGCGCCAATCGCACGCAGCCGTCGGCGCATCACGAAATGCCGCATTTAATAGGCTTTGAAGAGCCGCTCGCATGGGTTCGATTCCCATCGCCCGCTCCACTTCCCGGCTGGCCTCGGGACACGTAAGGACACGAGATTCGCCGACTGCCACGGCTTACCTTTGTCAGCCGATCGGCGGCTTGCCAGTGAAAACCGCCAATTGATCGTCGAAAGCACGCTTGAAGGCGGGCCGCGATTCGCCGCGGGCGACATAGGCGAAGAGGTTCGGATATTTCTCCAGTATTCCCGATCCGTTCAACCTGCGCAGTACCGTCACCATCAGTAGGTCACCGGCGCTGAATGCATCGTCGAGCCAGTCGGCACCGCCAAGCCGACTGGAAAGTTCGCCCAGCCGTACACGGACGCGATCATCGAGGATAGGCAGGCGCTCCTCATACCAGGTCTTGTCGTGCTCCACGAGCGTGGTGATTGCGCGATCAAGGATCGGCGGCTCCACCGTGTTTAGCGCGGCAAACATCCATGTGATCGCGCGCGCCCGGGCATTCGCATCGTCTGGCAGCAGCCCCGCATGGCGCTCCGCGATATGCAATACGATTGCCCCCGACTCGAAAAGGGCTAGATCGCCTTCTTCAAAGGTCGGAATCTGCCCGAAAGGATGGATCATGCGATGCGCCGGTTCCTTCATCTCACTGAACGAAAGAAGACGAACGTCGTAAGGCTGGCCCACTTCTTCAAGCGCCCAGCGAACGGGCATGTCGCGCGCCAGTCCCTTGCCGCGATCGGGCGACCGTTCAAAGGCGGTAATGGTGGGGGTCATTGGAAGGCTCCGGATGATTGCATGACGCCATCGTGCGTCACGTAGTCGATTGCGAAGGCTTTTCTCATGGTGATTTCTCCTTTGCTGGACAGCCGGGTTTCATTCGGGTGCGAACTGCGTCGCTGCCGTTCGGGCAAGCGTGGCGTCCCAGTACCTTCTGTTTAGTCCGGCTCTCCTCAACACGGCACACGCCGCGAAAGCGCATTGTCTCCACAGGCGCTTTAGCGCTTGGTCTCGTATGTGTTGACCACAACGCCGCCCGGGTAGGCGCGCGGCGCAGTTTATGAACCACGACACGATGCCAAGCCTATACATCGATTCGTTCGATGAAATGCTGCGACCGCGCCCTCAGCGTAGTGGACGGAAGCTTCGGCTGGTGACCTTGCCATCGACCGAGAGAGGCGCGATATGCCATTCGAGTTGGCCGCGCACAAACATTGCATCGTAGACATCCGACCCATTTGGATCGACACCCTCGTAAGTCAGTGATTTGAATTCGCCTAACTTCCGAATGGTGCTCATAATTGTCGGCAGCTGTCGATTCACGGCAGCCGCCAACATCGGTGACATTTCATCGTAGTTTGGGTGACCACCTTCCAATGAGTCGATATAGCGGCGAAGTGATGCCTCTGTGCCGGGGCTCGCAGCCGCGGCTGCGTTTAGGCGTGCCCCCGTCGTGATGGGCTGCATCAGATGGAGTCCCGATGGTATCGCAAAAATTGCCCCAAGAAGCAGCCACGCCCATAGACTACCGAAATTCAGTGTGTACCCGATACCCATGCGCTTTTCGACAAATATGGCGCGGTCTCGATGGTTGAAATAAAACAGACCACCCTTCCAGCAATTGTCCGGTGAGCGATCACCGATTACCGTCTCGTGCGGTGCTGACGAAAGACGGGTGCCACCTTGACCCGCCCGAATCAAGGTCACTACATACGCAACCATCGCGACTCCAAATGCCGCTCTCGACCCCACAATGACGAATCGCGGCGCTTCAAGCACACTCAATGCGGCAAGCAGAACCAGAAAGTACTCGCACGCGATTAGGCATAGCAAGATCCGATGGCGGAACGATCGCTCGCCGGCCGCGTCTGGCCCAGAGGCCGAAATCCTTCGGGACCAATGCAGCACTCCAAACGCGATTGCCGTGAGAACCAAGCACGACAATCCAATGCTCACCATGCGCATAATCACTGCGCCCGGAGCTGCTACTACCGCGTACGATACCGACCATACCCCAACACCCAAAAGCAAGATGAAAGGCAGGAGTACCGCGAGCAATCCACCGGGGAGCCGTTCGGTTGGAGCAGCAAGGTCGACTTCGATCGAAGTGACGGGGTCAACCCTGTGTTTTTCGGCTCCCCGATGCGCGATTACGAGCGTCGCGCATACGCTCGCAAGATAGACGCCCAACACAACAGGGGCACGCTCAAACGCACCCGCGGCTGCGAGCGCACCAACCGTCAAACACCACAGAGCCACACGATAATTACGCAGCAATAGCCGAGCCGGACCCGTGCGTCTGAATGCTGGCGACACCGTTACGCCGAAGTACAGATCCGGGCGCGTATACAGCGGAACGAAGTGCAGCGAAATACCCGTGGCCAATAATATGACCCAGATTGGGGTGACTGAAATGTGCATCGGATCAGGTGTCCTCCAGGGTCGCTGCTATCAGCCGTAACTCCCGTGCGAGCCGCGAGCGCGTAACTCCGTGGGCCTGCATTTGAGCGATAATCTCCTCGATGCGACGCCGAAACGACGCGTCCGCTTTCGGTTTGGAGGTAGTCGTCACGCGTCGCTCTATGACACGAGCGCCGCTGCGTGCGCCTATATCAAGCCACCCTTCTCGAGCCAGTTCGCGGTACGCCTGTGCCACGGTATTGAAATGAGTTCCAAGATCTAGCGCGAGACGTCGTACAGCTGGCAGGGAGTTTCCGGGGACAAGATCACCATTCACCAGCGCGACGCGCATGCCATCGACGATTTGCCGATAGACGGGAGTTTCCGAACTTGTATCGATGCGAAGAATCAAGCGACGGCTGTCTGTATACTGTACATGTACAATGTACAGATGCCAAAAATCGTAGTCAAGTGCCCCTTAAGAGGACTGGTTGCTTATCGGGCGCCGAGCAGCGCCTGCACGGCTCCGCCGGAGCCCGAGACGCCGATCCCATTGACGGCCTTGATGATGGCGTTGGGCGTGGAGGTTTGGGATTGATTCGATGGTGTACCGGAGCCGCCGCCGCACGCGGCGAGGAACAGACCGAGCATCAATATCGCCAGCGTTTGAACCGTATTGCGCACAACTACTCCCTGTTGAGAACCGTTGGTTTTATTATTTCCAACACCTCAATAATAGCGCAGGCGTGTGACGGTGCAGCTAACAATCTGCCGCCCGCTTATGTCAATGCCCCGAGCATGCCACGCGATCGTCACGTCCATCGCACTTGCGGCTCCCCACCCGCCTTAAAGCCCATGTCCGCAGGGCCGAGCACACGGCAGCGTTTGTTCTCGCTCCTAAGTCCTTATCTTCACGTTGCTTAGGGGTATTCCAACATCATTGAACGATTCCAAGAATTCGCGCATGTGTGCTCTCGTTGGGGGACCCGCAACGCGGTGAAACGAGCCGACTCCGAGCACGGACATCTGTGCGAGCAGAGCTGAGTCGAGAAAAGCTGTCAGGGCCGGCCGTCATCGGCCCACGGTTTTCCACAAATGTCGACGGCCCAGCCATAAGGCACAATGGCCCCCATGAGCGAACATCATCTCCCCCTCACGCCAACCCAGGTGCTGTCCTACATGCGTGCCCAGCCCTGGGCGATCGAGGCGAGTGTCACGCCCCAAGGTGCTCCCCAGGCGGCAGTGATCGGCGTCGCCATCACGGATCGCTGGGAACTTCTGTTCGATACCGTGACTCAGTCGCGCAAGCATCAAAACCTTTTAAAGAATCCCCGCGTCGCATTCGTTATCGGCTGGGAGCATGAGCGCACCGTGCAATACGAAGGCATTGCCGAGATTCCCAGGGAAGCGGAGTTGGCCGACGTGAGGGCCTACTATTTCGACCGATTCCCAGACGGCCCCACCCGCCAGACTTGGCCGGGCCTCGTGTACTGGCGCGTGCGGCCCACCTGGATCCGTTACAGCAATTTCAACGTCAACCCGCCCATCATCCAAGAGTGGGGCGCCGCGACGATTGCCGGCTGGCTGAAGTAAGCGCGTCACCCCTGCCATTGGGCGATATCCGCGTGCCATCCAGCCGCGCAGTGGCGGGCTAACTTTCATGCCAGTGGTCCTGGCCCCACATACCGCGAATATTCACACGCCCGTCACTTGCCTCGATGACCTCCAGCCGCCCGGTGTCGGTATCGAAATCGGCGCCACGGCCGGTGGCGGCTCGCCCTGACCGATGATCGACTTGGGACTGCTTTCGCCGTTTGCGCTGCAGCACAGTGGAATGGCGCGCACGGCATTCAAGAAGCGAATCACGCGAGTCATCAGTCCGACGATCAAGCGCCAAGGACCGCACCCTCGCAGAGTAGCCCGCGGCGCAGCCGATAAGGGCAACGTCCGAGGGCTGTCAGCCGGTGGCGGATGCATCATAAGAGCACGGCTGCTCGCGCGATCAGAAATAGCCCTGCGACAACAGCGACGGCCCCGATGGCTCGCGCGATGCGCTCACCCGCCGGCGCGAGCCGTTCGAGGGTGTTAGCCACCGTCACGACAGCCATCGCGCGCAGGTCCATGACACCGATGACGAGGAGCATCGCCGTCAGACCGGCACAGCAGTAGCTGCAGTGCAGGCCGAGGCGCACGCCGTGACGCCAGGCCGTAGCGGCGTCCGCCGATAATGTTCGACCGCGATCCGGTGCGGCGCGGCAACAGGCAAGGTGATGCGCCTTCCACGCGGTGAACTGGAGCACGCCAGCGATCGATACAACCATGCCGACCGCGATGGGCACGGCGCGCGCCAACGCCGGCAGCCGCATCTCGGTCGCCACGAGCGCGACCCCCAGCGGAAAGGCGGCCATTCCGAAGACGGTCCAGACGATGAAGTAAGCAGCGCCCACAATCGCCGTCAGGCGACCGAGGTGCGTCTCGCCGGCGGTGCCGACGGCCTGGCGGTAGCGCAACAGCATCGGTACCAAGGATGGCAGCATCATTGCCACCATCATCACGGCCCACATCCCAATGAACGATGCCGCGGCGGCGGACCACGTCTGTCCGGGCATCCGCATCCACGCCATCGACATCGTCCAGCCGCCGGGCATCGGCATCTCGCCCATTGCCGACATGGATGCGCACCACGCAATTGTCAGCGCTGCGCTGACGGTGAAGAGCAGCGCTAAGACGCCGAAGAGGGCTCGCTGGGAAGCGCTCGCGGCGTGGTTAGAGGGAAATGCTGTGGGAATCATCACGGTTGCTCCTTACCCAGTGGTCAGTCACCGCGGAAACGTCGAGAGCGCACTCAGCGCCTGCCGGTTCCCAGGTCGTCGGAATTCCCGGCCTTCAGGCGAGACCACTGGGCGGTGGGTCGTCCATCGGTACGGGTAACTTGCTTGCCTTTGAACCGTTGTGGCCAGCCGGTCGGCGAGTCCTCCCACGTCTCCTGCCGCCCGTAGACGGTCAAGTCGAGCAACCGGTAGCTGTTATCCATCGCCTCGACGCCGCGTCTCGTCGTCCAATACGTCTCGAAGACATTGGATCCTTGTCGCAGGTAGCAAACGATGTGCATCATGCCCACCCGGCGTCCAACCAAGAGGGTGTCGAGCGAGCCCTGGGCCGAGTACCAAGGCATCTCCCAGCCCATGAAGTCGCGGTACCGGGCGCTCTCTTCGTACGGGCCTTGGCAAAACGTGGCGTACGTGACGTCGCGAGCATGAATATAAGACAACTCGCGTACCTGCGATGTAACCCAGGTGCACCCCTCGCATTGTTCCGGCGCAGGGTGGCCGGTGTGCCACATGAGGTAGTAGGCGATGAGCAGCCGGCGTCCCTCAAACGCGTCCAGTAGTGTCACCGCCCCATGTTCGCCAATGAGCGGTGTCGCACCATCCACCTCGACCATGGGGAGCCGCCGGCGGGCGGCTGCAATGGTGTCGCCTTCTCGTGTGTGAGCCTTCTCTCGAACCCGCAATGCGTCCAGCTCGGCATGGAAGGTGCTCCGATCGACTACCTTCGGGGCTCCCAGTTCATCGCTCATGATGTCTTTCATCGTTCGCTCCCTTGCTACACAGGCTTTGGGTGGAGATGTTTCGGCCACCGCCCGTCGAGCGGGCGGGATGGGCCTCGGTCATTCTTTCAGCTGTGCCTCGCGCTTTCGGAAGGCGTCTTCTCCAGCGTCGGACACCTCGACCCACTTCGCGTTAGGCGAGGCCTCGGCGTCGTAGTTGTCGTGCCAGTTCCACCACTTGTACGTCGGGGTCTGCGGGTAACCCTCTGGCGAGTCCTCCCAAATCTCCTGACGCCCAAGCGCCGTCATGTCGAGGTAGCTCCAGGTGGTGCCCATCGCCTCATCACCGCGGCCGTTGATGAAGTAGGTGCGGAACACCTGGTCGCCGTCGCGGATGAATGCATTGTGGCCGTGCCACAGGTCCACGCCGAAGTCGGTGTCGAAGCTGTCCGTGATGGTGTACCAGGGCATCTCCCAACCCATCCGCGCTTTCAGTCGCGCGATGTCCGCCTGCGGCGCGCGCGAGGCGTAGGCGAGCGTGGTGTCGCGGGCGTTCAGATGGGCCAGATGGGCGACCTGATCGGCGCCCAGGGAGCAGCCGCGGCAGGCGTGCTCGGGCCAGCCGAACACCCCGGGCTCGAAGAAAGCGCGATAGACGATCAACTGACGGCGGCCCCTGAATAAATCAAGCAGGCTAAGCTTTCCCTGGGGCCCCTCGAATTGGTACGCCTTCTCGACGGCCATCCACGGCATCCGCCGGCGTTCGGCCGCCAGGGCGTCACGGGAGCGGGTGAAGACCTTTTCTTTCACGAGCATCTGCTGACGCGCAGCTTCCCAAGCCTCCGGCGACACGATCGGCGGGGTGCGCATGGCGGGTTGTTCGCCGTTCCGGTCCTTCTCAAGTGTCTTGGTCGTGGTCATGGCGGTCTCCGTTGAATCTGCGATCTTCATTGCCGTCTCCGTTGGCGGTTGTTGGTTGCGAAATAATCTAAGCTCTGGGCATCCAAAGATGGGAGTTACAAGTGTGACGGGATTCCGATGGACTCGCTGATCACGGCTGCAGCGCGTGCGCTTGCCGCAGGTGATCTGCTCGGCGCATTGAAGCGGGTCGCTCTTCGCGATGACGCGCCGGCGCTCGCGCTGCGAGGCATCGCGATGGCGCAGCTCGGCGATCTCGTTCGAGCGAAGGCTCTTCTGCGACGTGCTGCGCGTGCCTTCGGGCCGAAAGAGGCCGTCGCCCGCGCGAGGTGTGTCGTTGCGGAGGCGGAGATCGCACTCGTCTCGCGTGACTTGGGCTGGCCCCCGAAGACGCTCGAAACCGCGCGGGCGACGCTCGAAGCGCACGGCGACCGCGTGAATGCCGCGCATGCGCGGCATCTCGAGGTTCGGCGCCTACTCCTGATCGGGCGCCTCGACGACGCGGAGCGTATGCTCGCCGAGCTTGACCCCGCGCCTTTCCCGCCCGCGTCGCGGGCTGCCCACGAATTAGTCGTTGCGGGGATCGCGATGCGACGCCTCCGGGTGAAGTTGGCGCGCGCTGCGCTCGCTCGGGCCGAGCGCGCCGCGCGCGACGCAGATATTCCTGCGCTGACAGCGGAAGTCGAAAGCACATCTTTCGTCCTGACCACGCCCGCGGCGCGGCGGATTGCGCGTGGCGAGGAGCGACTCCTCCTCCTCGACGAAGTTGAAGCGCTACTGGCATCGAAGGCGCTGGTCGTCGACGCGTGTCGTTATCTCGTGCGTGACGAGAGCAAGGTGATCTCACTCGCGACTCGCCCGGTATTGTTCACGCTTGCCCGCGCGCTGGGCGAAGCATGGCCCGGAGATGTGCCGAGGAGCACGCTCATCGCACGCGCCTTCCGGGCGAAGCACGGCGATGAATCGCACCGCGCTCGATTGCGCGTCGAAGTGGCTCGGCTTCGCGTGAAGCTTCGGACGCTGGCAGACCTGAGCGCGACGAAGCGAGGCTTTGCGCTGGCGCCGCGCCGCGCACGCGACGTCGTCGTGCTCGCGCCGCTCGTCGAAGAGGAGCATGCGGCGGTGCTCGCGTTTCTCGCCGACGGCGAGTCGTGGTCGAGCTCCGCCCTGGCAATTGCCCTTGGAACGAGCCCGCGCACCGTGCAGCGGGCGCTCGATCCGCTTGCGGCCGCAGGCAAGGTGCACTCGTTCGGTCGCGGGCGAGCGCGTCGTTGGATGACCTCGCCCGTGCTGGGAATCCCGACAATCTTGTTACTCCCCGGTCCACTACCGAGTGATTAGGATGGGTACATGAAACGATCTGAAGCCGAAATACTCCGTGAATATGGACCCTTTCCGGGTGCCGACCGGGTGAATGGGGTTACGTTTGATGGTCAGTACGTCTGGTTTGCCTCAGGAGACAAGCTGAACGCCTTCGATCCGGCGAGCGGGAAGACGGTGCGCTCGATCGATGTCGCCGCGCATGCAGGAACGGCCTTTGATGGCGAGCATCTGTTTCAGATCGCGGAGGATCGCATCCAGAAGATCGATCCGAAGACGGGCCGCGTGCTCGCGACGATCCCGGCACCTGGCGGCGGCGGCGACTCGGGGCTCGCGTGGGCAGAAGGGACGCTCTGGGTGGGGCAGCATCGGGGTCGGAAGATCCATCAAATCGATCCTCAAACAGGGGCGGTTCTTCGCACCATCGAGTCCAACCGCGTCGTCACCGGGGTCACGTGGATCGACGGGGAGCTCTGGCACGGCACCTGGGAAGGTGAGGAGAGCGATGTGAGGCGAGTCGATCCTGAAACGGGAAAGGTCCTGGAGAGGCTCGAAATGCCGCCCGGAGTAGGGGTGTCGGGACTTGAGTCCGATGGCGGCGATCAATTCTTCTGCGGAGGGGGAAGTAGCGGCAAGGTGAGGGCCGTCCGCCGGCCCAGGCGAGGCTCCGTGAGGTCCGAGATCCCGGTGAGATCCACGAACAAATGAATCTGCGCGTTATGCTCGCCCATGCCGCGTAGAGTGCCAGTAGACCTTGTCGTCGAACCACCCGGTTAATACACCTCCGGCACGAGCATGTCCGCGGGCACGGCCTGTCGAGAGTAGTGCTCGTGATGCTCGCGCTGCGGCAGCACGATTGGAGCCTTCGGCGTCTCCGTGTAGGGGAACTGCCTCAACAAATGATCGATGAAGTTGAGGCGCGCGCGCTTCTTGTCGACGGCGTGCACGACCCACCACCGCGCCTCAGGAATGTGCGATCGCTCGAGCATCACTTCCTTCGCCTTCGTGTAGTCCTCCCAGCGACGGCGTGATTCAAGATCCATCGGGCTCAGCTTCCATTGCTTCAGCGGGTCGTGAATACGGCCGAGAAACCGCAGGTATTGTTCCTCGTCCGTGATCGAAAACCAATATTTCAGCAACCTGATGCCTGACCGAACCAGCATGCGCTCGAACTCCGGCACGGATCGAAAGAACTCCTCGTACTCTTCGGGTGTGCAGAAATCCATTACTAGCTCGACGCCTGCACGGTTGTACCAACTGCGGTCGAACAGAACGATTTCGCCGGCCGCAGGAAGGTGAGACACATAGCGCTGGAAGTACCACTGCGTCCGTTCGCGATCATTCGGTGCCGGTAGTGCAACGACCCGGCACACCCGCGGATTGAGCCTTTGAGTGACGCGCTTGATCGCACTGCCCTTGCCCGCAGCGTCGCGCCCTTCGAACAGAATCAGAGCCTTTTGCCCCGAAGCGACCACCCAATCCTGCAGCTTCACGAGCTCGGCTTGGAGCCTAAATAGCTGTTGGAAATAAGCTCGCCGGTAGTCCTTTTCCGCGTCGGCTTCCGTGGGCGTTGACACGCCCGGGAGCGGATGGCGGTCTTCGATTTCCATTTCCAATTCTTCATCGAAGCCGTCGGCCAGATCGCGGCTGATGCGGCGCACGAGCTCGTCGTGCTCGAACGGCGGTGGCGCGCTCACGGCCGTTTCTCACTACGACAATGTGTGCAGTGGATCGTCGAAGTATTATTAGTTTTCATCTCGAGCTCTCTTCGTCCAAGGTACTGAAGAATCGTCCCCCAGATATGTTTCAGTTTTGGGATGTACTTCTGGTGCGGTGCGGTTGGGGGCGCGTGCCGGATTGGAGCCTGATGAGGAGGGCGAGGAGGTCTAAGAATGCGGCGTCGCCGCATTCAATGTGTGCTGGTTGACGCTTGTAGTAGACTTGCAATTCCGCGAACAGTGTGTGGAAGCGGATCGTCGGTGAAACGACTGCCGAATCACATTAGGATTTCCAAATATGAATGCTGGTGACCGTGACGATCCTGCGTCCGGGCAGGATAGATCCATCGTAGAAGCTCTTGCGCGGGAAACTGGCCGCGAAGCTGCGCAAGTCAAAGAACTGTACGAGCGTGAATTTGCCAAACTAGAGGCGAACGCGAAAGTGCGCGGCTTTCTATCCATACTCGCATATCGAAACGTACGGACCGCATTGTGCAAGACACCCCCTGACACGAACTAACGCTTGGGCACCATCTGCGTTTCACGCAAAATTCAGCGAAACTCAAACAAAGACCCATCGATTAAGGACGCCTCGCGACCCCCAGCGGACGTTGACGACTGGCCGCTTACTGGCTGCGAAAATGTACCATCCGTTGTCTTCTACGACGTCCGTAAGGTTGGTGTTAATCAGGTCGACCGTGGAAGGCGATCTTCACTGGTGAGCGAATAGTGGTAAACGTCGTGAAGCTCGTCGAAGCCACACCTAAATTCCTTTCTGTGCAGACCTTCGCGCTTGAAGCCCAGTTTGTCCGCCAATCGCAGGCTTTCCGTATTCGAAGCAATAATTCGAAGATAGATTCTTTCGAAATGCATTTGTCCGATCGCTGCACGCAATACGGCTGAAATCGCCTCGGTCGCAAAGCCGCGTCTTCGCGATGACTGGCATATGAAGTAGGAAAGCTCGGCGGCAGGAATGTCCCACACAATGCTTTTTGCCTTGATCTGGCCAACGAGTTCTCTCGACGGTTTGCACCAAATTCCGTAAACGAACTCTTTCCTGGAAGTCCATTTTTCCGCGCTGCTTCGTACGAACGCGTCCGCATCGGTGGTCCGCACAACGTCTTTGGCAATCGGCGCAAAACTTTGTATGAGTTGCTCCCTGTTTCTGTCAATCAAAGTAAGAAGAGCCGGGGCGTCGATACTGGTATAAGGGCGCAACTCCAGGTTGTGCGTATCGAGCGACTCCGGGAACTCGATCTCGCCGACCATGCCGAATGTCCTACAACTACAAAAAGAAGAAGATCAGCATCCTAGCGGCTTGCCGCCCGATGCGACCGGCCGCTTCCGAGCAAAGAAAATCGCGAACTTCCCAAAAACGAGCATTGGCACCGACGCGCCTCAAAGGGTTCAACTCCTTGCGAAACAAACCTTGCGGTCTTTGAACATGCGCATTAGCGGCGGGCTGATCGGCGGTCCGCCGCGTATAACCAGCCCATTGACCCGCCCTTAGTCAGCCTTCACGAGTTCAATCACAAGGGCGCTGGTTACGCCCGTCATCGGCTCGATTACCCCCGGTGACTTCATCGTCAGTTTGTTGCCTTCGACTTTCATGAAGTAGACCCGGTCTGTGCCGGGGAGCGCCGGACTCGATGCAGTGTCGACCCGCGCCGTCGCCTTGAGGCCGTCCGGGCTCTGTTCGCCGATCGTGTATTGGCCCGTCCAGGCGACGCTCGTCTTCATCGCAGCGATGGCTTCAGGATCGGTCAGCGCCGCCGAGGTTGGCGCTGGTCGCCTCGAATCGACAAATAGCAGCCACATGCGGGTCGCGGTGACGGTTACGTAGCCCGCCGGCTGCTCCCCGAGCGGGTACTTGACTAGGCCCGCTGTTAAGCCCCTCAACGAAAGGACTTTCCACGTGCCGATGATCTGATCCTTGGTCGTCGCCTGCCGGGTGTAGGACGGCACAGATGCAGCGAGCAATACGATGGTGACAGTCGCGAGCAGTAGCTTTTTCATCGGCGATCCTCCATGGATACCTGATGCGCCGGAGGCTCATCTTTGCATGCAGACGGTCAATTCGTCTCCGCCTGGTTAGCCTACCGTAAGCTACGAGCGACCGCTTAAAATCGATGGCCGAACCACGATCCCGCCTTGCGTGGCGCATCCGCCTAACGTCTAATCCAGCGTCACGCTCAGGGAATTCGCCATGAAATATTTCTTCGTTGTCGCGGCCACGATGGTCGCACTTTCCGTTGCTGCCGCGCCCCCTCAGGACACTCCAGCTGGCGAGCAGCGCTTCCGCGAGCTGTACAAGGAACTCGTCGAAACGAACACGACCTTGTCGGCCGGGAGCTGCACGCTCGCCGCAGAGCGCATGGCCGCGCGGCTGAAGGCGGCGGGTTTCCCGGACAACGACCTGCACCCGTTTGCCGCATCCGGCCATGCCAACGAGGGCGGGCTCGTCGCCGTCTATCAAGGCCGCGATCCGCGGCTGACGGCGATTCTTTTGCTCGCGCACATCGATGTAGTCGAGGCCAAGCGCGAGGACTGGACGCGGGATCCATTCACGCTGGTCGAAGAGAATGGATCTTTCTACGCGCGTGGCGCAATGGACGACAAAGCCGAAGCATCGATCTGGGTGGACCTGTTGATCCGCTATCGGACCGAGAACTACCGACCGCGGCGTACGATTAAGGTGGCGCTCACCTGCGGAGAGGAGACGGCGGGAGCGTTCAACGGCGCCGAATGGCTTACCCAGAATCGCCGCGAACTCATCGACGCAGAGTTCGCGCTCAACGAGGGCGGCTGGGGAGAACTCGACGCGGGCGGGCACCGAGTCTCCCTCGACGTTGAGGCGGGTGAGAAGTTTCCGCAGAACTACCGTCTCGAGGTGACGAACCCGGGCGGACACAGCTCGCGGCCGGTAAAGGACAACGCGATCTATCGGCTCGCGGCGGGACTTATACGGATCAGTGCTTACGATTTCCCGGTGCAGTTCAATGACGCCAATAGGGCGTATTTCACCGGCATGGCGAAAATCCAGGCCGCGAAGGGCGAGACCGAAGTGGCGAGCGCCATGAATGCCTTCCTGCGCGATCCCGGCGATGCACAGGCGATCACACTCGTTTCGAGCAAGGACCCGAGCTGGAACGCGACTCTGCGCACGACCTGCGTGGCGACGATGCTCGATGCAGGGCACGCCACGAATGCGCTGCCCCAACGTGCGCGGGCGATCGTCAACTGCCGCATCTTCCCGGGAGTTTCGACGGAGACGGTGCGTGTGAAGCTGGAGGAACTGGTTGCGGACCCGGCGGTCAAGGTCACGACGCTCGAGACGCGCGGCCCAACGGCCTCTCCGCCGCCGTTGACGCCCGCGGTGCTGGGGCCGATCGAGAAGCTGACCGCCGAGTTCTGGCCGGGCGTGCCGGTTCTTCCCATCCTGCAGGCTGGCGCCACGGACGGTGAGTACACGAACGCCGTCGGCATTCCGACCTACGGCGTGGAACCGGTGTTTCTCGGCCCCGACATCGGTCACATCCACGGTCTCAACGAGTACGTCGGCGTCACGTCTCTGCTCGAAGGCCGCGAGTTTCTATACCGCCTGGTCAAAATCTACGCGGAGCAGAAGTGAACAATTGCTCGCTGGCATGGCTCTGGCCGACAACATTATCGCCAGCCCCTAAAGCCAGTTATTGCTGGCGGTCAAAAAAGTATTGGTATTTCCAAACGGTACCATCAGCCTCTTTGCCGGAAAGCGCGCCTTGCATGGTTTTGCCGTCATCGGAAACGGTGAACGTACCCCATTCAACGCGCTTTTTCGCTTTCTTGAACACATACTGGACTGTTGTCGGATTGACTTGCGTAATGCTCACCGACTTCGCTTCTGCACTTCCAGTCAGTGGGACATACTTACCATCAAATGCGGCAGTGAAATCGAGATGAATTGCGGATCCGTTGCCTTCGACGTAATCGATCGTTTCGTGGAATCCACCGCCGCGAACCTGTGCAATTCTGAACGTGTGGCTCTTGAGTGGCGGACCGGGATCAAAGGTGGACTTGCTAATGTTTAGCACCCATGTGCCGACAAACGGACTGGGCGCGTCGGCCGACGATGCAAGGGTGATCACTCCGAGTGCCGCCACCGTGGTCAAAGCTATCACTTTGATAAACGTCATCCGTTTCATGGAAATCCCCCCTTCCCTCATTGTGGTCTATCGGTCCTTTTGGAATTCCAGTCCCAATTTTCATCCTGACACAACGGGTGAGCAGTTCGGCGTGCGCCACGGAATCGTGAAAGGGTTACAGCGATCCCTACCCGATTGTTTTACGCGGATACATCCCTCGAAGTGCCGGCAAAACTAGTGTGCTCCCAATTTGGCACGCTGGCCAAAAATTCGGCAGTGCGCGCAACGAGTTGATCCGAATGCGGTTGGAGATTAAGTCGCTGGGCATTCGTCCCCGAATGTGGCCGGCGACAGCGATCTCGTTTGATCGGGAGGTGGAAACGCGCAGCGGAACGTGAAAGCTTCCGCTGTTGGACCCTTCGCTCGGAGCGTTTCGAGCTTTGCGATCGCTTCTGGAATACTCGGCCGATGGTCGTTTGGTACCCACCACAGCACAACGTAGGCTTCACGCATCCGCTCAAACCATTCCCTACGGCGCCGCATGATATCTACGTGGGCGGAGCTAAAAACGTACTTGTTCAATGACTCCACATCGCGCCATACGGACATATTGACCAACATATTCTCATCCTCGAACGGACGAATCGCCGTGGCATCGCCTTCCTCGGTCTGCAGGCGCCAGATAAAGCCGGGCGAATGCTCTGCCAGGGCGTTGATTCGATCTAGATTTGCGGCGAAATCCGCCATGACCGGCGAATTCATCGGTCCCTTGATGATGCCGACGTTCAGTTGGGCGAGGGCGTAGGCAGACATAGGTGTCCAGATTACGGGTGATGCGTCGTCGTGCGTTCATTGCATTTTGCCCCCGATGACGGTGGGTGGTCAAAAAATCAGCAGGTTAAGTCAAGGCGTTGATCAGGTAGCTTCTTTTGGCGTAGTGCGCTGCGATGTGCACAGGGTTATCCCCTGAGATGGGGGATAACGGAAAAGCAAGAGAATTTGTGGTGAGGAGCCGGAGAAATGAGATTAAACGCGCCTTGCAAGACTCGACCTGAGCGGCGCGTGTGTTTGCGGGTCGTCCAGGCTCCAGGAGCGGAACGGCGATGCCAGCACAGATTGGTCGGTATTCAAGGGTAGCTTCGATCCGGGTGCTCGCGGATCGGGGCTCCTGGGCCGTCTGCGGGGACTCGGCTGGCGGGAGACTGTTCGACAAACGCGGCGGGAAGCTTTGTGTGTGTTACACCCGTGCAAATCAATGGGCCTGGTCCATTAAATGGAGTCTTCCCGTTCACAGCGGTTGGGGAAACTTCTGGGCTCAAAGCCACAGCTGATTTCACAATCAATTGAACCCAGGGCGACCGACCGACTGCTTTACCGGATTGGAGCTTTCGATTCGCAAACTCGATCCCTCCGATTCACGTGGAGCGAGAGAGAATCTCGGCAAAGCCCTGTCGCCAGGACGAGTTGCTGGGTTGCCAGGGTAGATCGCGACATCATCAGCGGTTCTGGGTATGTCGTGACATTCTCGTGTCATGAGGATATGCGATGGTTACCCAATGACGATATTCGCCCGCGCGATTGCGACTTCGTACCCTTGCGCATTTCGATACGCGCTTATTTCGCTCTTATAGGGGACGCGTCTTGACCCAATATAGACCATCACTGCGTCTGCGCTCGGTTCAACTCGCGCTGTTCGCCTGTCTTCTAGCTGGCGGCGCCAGTCAGTCCGCAGTCAAATCAGTCGAGATGCTGGACGAAACGACCGGTGTGACGATAGGGGCGCTGTTGCGGCCTATGGCGTTCGTCGAGACAGGAATATACGACCTGCTGGTTCCCGACAAGCAACCGAGCATCGTGTATATCGGGCCTGTGGAGTGGGATCGCAGCGGCGATTTCAGCTATCTCCTCTGGGTTCAAGTGGCCCCGGGCGTCGGCGGTCATCGGCTCGATGACATCCGCGCTCGCGGCGCTGTCAATCTGAAGCTCGACGATGGGCCGGTTGAGCTGTCTGCGCTGGACGCGCCGGTCGTGGCGAGTAGTCCTTATCGTCCCATCGCTCCGGTGGGTCAGACCGCATACTTCCCGATCAACGTCGCGCTGCTGAAGCGCATGGCGGCCAGCCAAAGGCTCGCGCTCAATGTGCGGGCGGGCGATCTGACCATGGTCGATTTCATTCCCATGCAGGAAACGCGCGCTGCGCTGAAGCAATTCATCATCGACCGGGGCATCGCTAACGATTAATTCCAGCGCACCGGTCGATCGACGGAGCCGATCAACCGGATGTGCTGCTCGGCAAGAGCGAAGCCGGCAACCGCGAAAGCGTGCATCGCCTCCTGGGCGGCGTGGAACGCTTATGATCTTTTCAGCTAGGCGACAATTCAATGTAGCGTGTGGAGCGAGGCATCAGGCGGTCGGTTTCTTTTTTGACCACGGCGTAACACTCGCAGCACAGCTTCTCAAGCGTCGGTCGGTCCAGCACCGTGATCTGGCCACGGCCATATTCGATTGCACCCTGCTTCTGCAGCTTGCCGGCGGCTTCTGTGATGCCTTCGCGGCGCACACCGAGCATGTTCGCCATCAGCTCCTGGGTCATGGTTAGCCGATTTCCCGGCAGGCGGTCCAGACACAGCAGGAGCCAGCGACACAGCTGCTGGTCGATCGAGTGATGCCGGTTGCAGACCGCCGTTTGGGTCATCTGGGTGATCAGGGCTTGCGTATAGCGCAGCAGCAGGACCTGCAATTCGCCGTGGCGATGGAACTCTTCCTTGAACTGCTGTCCCTGCAGCCGGTAGGCGTAACCGGCGCTTTGCACGACGGCCTGACTCGATGTGCTTTCGCCGCCCATGAACAAGGCGATTCCGAGGAAACCCTCGTTGCCCACCACTGAAACCTCCGCCGACGAGCCGTCTTCCATCCGGTACAGCAGCGACACGATGGAGTCGATTGGAAAATAGACGTACTGCAGAATGTCTCCCGATTCATACAAGACCTTGCCGAACGGAAGCGCCACTAATTCGAGACCCGGGATCAGCCGGTTCAGCACTTCGACCGGCAAGCCAGCCAGAAGATGGTTTTGTTGCGGCTGATGTTTCTCGACCATAGGGAAGCCTTGCCTAAACTGCTGCGTCATGGCTGCTGCGGATTTTTCCGGCGAACTGCCGTCAAGATAGACCGAGCGAACAACAAAGTCGGTGCGCTACGCCACCGTCTATCCAAATTGTGAGACCAAATTGTCACAATACTTAAGTCTCCAGGTTACACAAGCAGGCCTAAGATGAAAGTCGACGTGGCGCCGCGTGACATGACCCCTCGACTTCGAAAGTCCTACTGCTCAAACACAACTGCCATCGCGATCGGCGCCTTGGTGATAGTTGCGGTCTGCGCGTCATCGGTGCGCGCGGCCGACGTAGCTCAAACGATCGATGCCACGACCCTGGCCGAACTCGGCCGCAAGTTGTTTTTTGACCCGTCCTTGTCTGCTTCCGGCAAGCTCGCCTGCGCTACCTGCCACGACCCGAACTACGCCTTTGGTCCGCCGCCGCGCAAAGCACTGGCAATCGGCGGCCCCAGGATGAACAAAGGCGGTACGCGCGCCGTCCCTTCGTTGCGATACCTGAACCACGTGCCGGCGTTTACCGAAAAGGTGACTTTGGGCGACGGCGCAGTGGGCCCGGCGGGCGGATTGACCTGGGACGGGCGCGCGGCGTCGCTTCACGATCAGGCGCGCATACCCTTGCTTGCGCCCAACGAAATGGCCAACGCGAGTGCGGCGGCGGTCGTCGTGAAATTGCGCCGCGGCGCGTACGCCGGAGAATTTCGTGCGCTTTTCGGCCAGAACGTGTTCAGTCGCGAGGACTTCGCGTTCGAACAACTGTTGCTGGCGCTGGAGGCGTATCAACAAACGCCGGCGGAGTTCTTTCCCTACAGCAGCAAGTACGACGCCTATCTGCGCGGCGAGACGCAATTGACCGAGCAGGAGCAGCGCGGTCTCGAGGTGTTCAATCACCCGGGAAGGGGCAACTGTGCCAACTGCCACCTGTCCACGAGCGTGAACGGCTCGCCGCCGCTATTCACCGATTTCGAATTCGACAACATCGGGGCACCGCGCAACCCGCGCATTGCGGCGAACGCCGACGCGAATTATTACGACATGGGCCTATGCGGACCGAATCGCACGGATCTATCCGATCGGAAGCAGTACTGCGGCCTTTTTCGGACACCCACCTTGCGCAACGTCGCGCTGCGCGACGCGTTCTTTCACAATGGCGTCTTCGGCAGTTTGCGTGAAGTTCTGCAGTTCTATCAGCAGCGCGACGTGCTGCCATGGAAATGGTATCCGCGCAATCCGGACGGCACGATCAACAAGGTCGATGACCTGCCCGCGAGTCTGCGGCGCAGCCTCAATATCGACGCACCGTTCATGGGGCGGCCCGGCGGCCAGATAGGCGCGATAGCGGACACCGACATCGACGATTTGGTTGCCTTCCTGCAGACGCTGACCGACGGCTATCAAGCTGCGGAGCAGCCGCGCGTCGCCGCCGGTGGCGCGCGCTGAGCCCCGCGTGCAACCCGCGGCAAGGTGAAGAACGATACGCAACTTTCATAATGCAGACATGCGTGTGATACAGAGCCGGCAGAGACTTACCGCGCTCGTTCGATGTTCAAGAACAAAATCACACGAGAGGATGCTATCCGTGAATATGAAAGAAGCCGTTCGCCGGGTCTTCATGCCCGCAGCCCTGTGTGCATCATTCGGTGCGTTTGCTCAAAACGTACCTACCACGCCGATCACGAACGTGATCGTGCTGTTTCAGGAAAATGAATCCTTCGATCATTATTTCGGAACCTATCCCAATGCGCTGAACACGGATTCAACGTATTCAAGCAGCATCGGCAGCACATTCACGGCTTATCCCGGCACGCCGACCGTGAACGGCCTGACGCCCGAGCTGCTCAACAACAATCCGAACTTGAATTCCGCCGGCACCGCCCATGTCAATCCGACGCGGCTGGCACCGGCAAACGCGTTCACCTGCAGCCAGAACCACAACTACGGGCCGGAGCAGGAAGCGGTCGACAGCGGCTTCATGGACAAGTTCATTGCGTACACCGCCAGCACCAGCCAGGGTTGCAAATCGGACGGCTCCACGGTGCTCTCCTATTTCGACGGCAACACCGTCACCGCCCTGTGGAATTACGCGCAAAACTTTTCGATGAATGACAATTCCTACGGTTCGACTTTCGGTCCGTCGTCGACGGGAGCGATCAATCTCGTGTCGGGCCAAACGTACGGAGGCATCACGCACTTCGGCAGCGGCTCCACCGCCTCTTATCCGCCCACCGTCACGAACCCGGTCACCGATATCGGCGACTTCGATCCCTACCTCGATGATTGCGGCAACGACAAGGGCGGTACGGTCACGTCGACCACGACGCTCGAGATGAGCAACGGCACGACCAATACGAATCGGAATATCGGCGACTTGTTGAACGCCGCCGGTGTGACATGGGGTTGGTTCCAAGGCGGTTTCGCGCCGACCACCCCGGCCAATCTGACCAACGGCACACCGGCGGTCTGCAACGCGGCGCGCATCAAACATCAATATCCGAGCAACTTGCCCGCGAACAGCGCGTCCGCCGTAGTCGTTCCGAATCCGGCCGCGCCCTTCGTGACGGGAGCGGACATCCATACCAGCGGCGCGGATTACGTCGCTCACCACGAGCCGTTCCAGTTCTATGCGAGCACGCGCAATCCGCATCATCTGCCGCCGACCTCGGTGGCGGCGATCGGAACGACCGACCAGGCGAATCATCAATACGACACGATCAATTTCTTCCAGGCGCTCGCGAACGGCAACCTGCCCGCCGTGTCGTTCGTCAAAGCCCCTTACGCCTACAATGCACACCCGAGCAACTCGGATCCGCTCACCGAGCAGTATTGGATCACCCAGGTCATCAATGCGGTGATGCAATCGCCCCAATGGGCAACAACGGCAATCATCATTGCCTACGACGACTCGGACGGCTGGTACGATCATCAGATGGCTCCGATTGTCAGCCCGTCGGACGTCACCTATGCCGGTGACGCCTCGTCATACGACAACATCGGCGGCGTCGGTATCTGTGGCACGGCGGTATCCGGCACGAATCCGGCGCGCTGCGGCCACGGCCCGCGCCTGCCGCTGCTCGTGATCTCGCCGTATTCGAATACCAACTACGTGGATCACACGTTGACCGACCAGACCTCGATCATCGGCTTCATCGAGGCGAACTGGAACCTGGGCTATATCGACGGACCGACGGCGCCGACGCCGCTGGTGAATGCGTCGTTCGACCGCTTCGCCGGAACGCTGAACAACATGTTCAATTTTTCTGCGTCGCCGAATACGTCGCCGTTGCTATTGACCTGTACGGGCGCGCTGCCTGCCAATGCCTCGCAGGTCTGCCCGGTCGATCCGAACCCGTAATCGAAAGCGCCCCGCACCGGATGACCGGTGCGGATTCCTTAATCTCGGAGTGAGAAATGCGTATGACGAAATCAATATCCTTTGCGACCGCGGCCGCCTTCGGCACCGCGCTCATCGCCGCGCAGGCGCACGCTTCGACGGTGCTCACCCTGGGCAGCGAGCACACGGGCGTCTATATCGAGAATTACTTTCTCGGCGGCAGCGACTCGTTGCCGAGCGACGGTACCGGGCCCAATCTAGGTTTCGGCTTCTCGAACAATGCCACCGTGCAGAAGGCGGGCGACAGCGGCAGCACGGGAGACGGTAAATTCGAAAACAACCCATCCGCTCAAAGTGAAATCCTGTATTTCGCGGCGGATAACTCGGGCGGTACGTTGAACACGGGCAGCAGCTATGTGAATTTCGCCGCCGGCTTCTCTGCGCTGTCGTTCAACTATTCGCTGTCGGCCAACTCCTCGCAATTCAACGGCACAGCCGACGTCTGGTCCGGCGCGAACGGCAGCGGCACCTTGCTCGGCACCATTACGCTGGCCGCGACCGGCGCCGGTAACTCATGCGCGGTCCGCACCGATGCGTACTGCAACTGGTCGTCGGGTACGTGGACGAGTGCCGGCACCGCCGCCGAATCGGTGACCTTCGCGGCCAATACGGCGACGTACTACGCCGACGATATGGAAGTCGACGGCTTGGCCGTGACGCCGGTCCCGCTGCCCGCAGCAGCGTGGCTGCTCTTGAGCGGCGCGGCCGGCCTTGCGGGCTTCGCCCGCAAGGCACGTCGCGCGGCCTAGACGTCATTCACCGCTAGACCCTGTGGGATTCGTGCACGCCGATTCCATCAGGGCGCCTCGGCGAGCGTGCCGGCTGCTGAACGCCTGCAGCCTGTTGACTCTCGGCGCATCGCCTCTCGGGGTCTTTGCGCAGGCGCCATCAACGTCACCCGCGACGGTAGCGCCGGCCGCACCAGCGGGAGTGCAGCGCGCGCCACCCGTACCCGCCGCGCCTACACCGGCCTCGCCGGATGAGGCGGGTTACACGATCGGCATCAATTTAGGCCAGCAGCTGCATGCGTACGGCGTGACTGACGATGTCCCGATCGATCGGATCGTCGAGGGACTGAAGGACGGTCTGGCGGGTAAGAAGGCGGCGCCCGAGGAACACCGGCGCCTTCAAGCCTTCTTGCGATCGGAGCTCGACGCGGTTGCTGCCAAGAATGCCGCCGCCGCCAAGGAGTATCTCGAGCGCAACGGCAAGGAGAAGGGCGTGAAGGCGACGGCATCGGGTCTGCAATACCGGATCATCGAAACCGGAAACTCTACAGCGGCCTCGCCGCAGCCGACCGATCAAGTGACGGTGCAGTACCGAGGAAAATTGCTTGATGGGACTGAATTTGACAGCTCGTACCAGCGCGGCGCGGCCTCGACAGTTGCGATATCCAGCGTCATCAAAGGATGGCAGGAAGCGCTGGTCCTCATGAAGCCCGGCGCGAAGTGGCAGTTTTTCATTCCACCCGAGCTCGCGTATGGCCAAGGATCGCGTCCGGCAATTCCGGGCGGGTCCTTGCTGATCTTCGACCTCGAATTGCAGAGCTTCAAGACGCCGCCCGCGCCGCCGAAGCCGGCGGCTGCGAATTCGGCGGCATCGTCGACAGCCGCTGCAATACCGCGATAACGGAAAAACGCCAAGGCGAGAACTGACGCGTGCGCTAGATCATGCGGCGACGAGCGCGCGTAGCGAGACCCCCCAGACCCGAGAGCATCATCCAAAGCGCGGCCGGCAGCGGCACCGGCGTCGCGGTACCATCGATTTGCACGTCGGCGAAGCGCCAATTACCCGAGTTGTTGTTGTAATCGACCGGCTGGCCGCTTACCAGCGTGGCCGACGCGTACGTCCCCAGCGTGGGGTTATAGGCCGAGACCAGACGCACGCCGAAGTTCGGATCATTGGCGACCGACGTGATCCCCAGAGCGCCGAAATTAACGACGTCGGATTGATACGACCCGCCAACGCTGCTGTTGCCGATCGTCGCCGTCAGCAGCGAACCCACGTTGGTCCAGCCGCTCGCGTTGTTGACGTTGGTGTTGTACTGCACTTGCATGTTCATGATGCCCTGAGCGGTGGACGCCCAGCTGAACGCCACGAGCACGCTGCCGAACCCCGCCGTCGAGGCGTCAAATTCCGCGCCCTGGCTATACTCCGGTGCGTTGATGCTCCAGCCGTTGCCCGGGGTCGAACCGCCCCCGCGGATTCGCCAAACGTCCTCGTTGCCGATCGTGCTGTTGGTGTCCTTCGTGATGTCATCATAGGTCGTCGAGACGTCGCCGCCGCCGCCGGTCTCGGTATAGGTGTTGGTCATGCCGAGCGAGGTGGCTGTGCCGGTGCCGGTCGTCGGCGCCGGGGTATTGTCCGGGGCTACAGCCGCAAGGCTGCCGAAATTCCAGTCGGTGATGACCGCAGCGTTAGCCGAGGCGCACGCGGCAATCGCCAATCCAACAAGGCTCACTCGCGCCGAAAGATCGACTCGATTCATGACATGAGTCCTTTGGGAAAGTACCCAGAGTTGAAATCGCCATCCATATTGTCGATATTGTCGATCAAGCTGAGAGTCGCTTGCGCCGCGCGGCGGCGCCTAAGCCACCGAGCCCGCTCAAAAGGAGCCACACTGCCGCGGGCAGCGGCACCGGCGCGACTGCAACGCCGCGATACACCTGACCCAACGCAGCGGTGTCGAGTACGTTGAAGTTCTCCCCGGTGACCTGGCTTGCCGATGTATCGGCGAGGGTGTCTGAGATGGAGACGATTTGATTGGGGTCCGCGCCCGCATCACCGAGCACGCTGCCCTCGGTCGATGTCACCGCGTACAGCGTCACCGTGCCATTGGCATTCACCTGACCGGTGAGGTTGCGCAGGCCATCCACCGTCGTCGTCAGGCTGTCGCCCGCCAATGCGCCCGTGCCGCTCACCGTATAGCTGCGGCCGATCAGCGAACCCTTCAACTCGTAATCCAAGTCCCAGGTGCCGTTCACCAAACTGTACTTCTGAAGTCCACCGGCCTGCGTGGTCGGACTCGTTCCAAAGTCGGTGGACGCGCCAGAACCCTCGTCCGCCACGTAAAGCGTGGACGCGTTCGCGAACCAGAGGCCGAACGGATGCGGCGTGTCGGTGTCCGTCTTTGCCAGTGCGGTATTGAACCCGGGCAGTATGCTGATCGCATTCGAGGAGCCCGTCGGCAAGCTCCCGGTATTGCCGACCTGGTAGACCGTATCGATGCCGTTCGAGCCGCTGCCCTTGCTCACGTAAAGAGTGTTGTTGTAGATGGTCTCGCCGCGGAAGTTGTTGTCCTTCGCCGTCTTGTCCGCCGCGTAGCCGTTTTGAGTGATGTTGTATTGACCGAGCTGCGTGTTCGTTCCTAGACCGCCATTGGTCGATGCGGCCGACAAGAACTGCACGCCCGTATTCAATGTGGTCTGCGCGCTGCCGTTACCGTTGCCGGCATTACCGACGAGGTAATATCCGCCGGCCGTCGCGATCGCCGCGCGCCCATTGTTGCCGTTGTAGGCGTTCGTGGTCGTGACCTGCAGGGCGTTGTTCGACAGGCTGATCTGGCCGACCGCGCGATAGGTGGCAGTCTGAATGTCCGTATTGCCCGGTTCCAAGGAGCCCGGGGTATTCGCATTCGAAACGTCGAACTGGCCGATGGTGGAGTTGTATCCCATGAAGGTCAGCGAGCTGCCGTCGGGGGACAAGTTGATCGCCAGTTCGGACTTCGATGAGAAGCTCGTGACCAGATTGATGCCTGAGTTCGCCGCGAGCTGAGTGACGTTCACGGTGTTGTCGACGTTGCCCGTACTCGTGTTGATGTTTTGCAGATAGATACCGGCGGTGATGCCGAAATTCGCATCCGCCGTATCGTTATTCCAGACGTTTGAGGAGCAATTGCTGTTGGCGCAAAACGCGCTGCCGGCGGTTGTGTTGAGGGTTGAGCCGCCGGTAAGAGTTCCCGACGCGTTGTACGGAAGCGCCGTGCCTGCGCTGAATCCCGTGTCGGTATACGTGCTGGAGCTGACGATCAGGTCGCCGCCAAAATTGCCGAGCGCCTGTTGGGCGTTCGCCGGCAACGCCGTAAACATTCCGCCCGCGACTACGGCGGGAGCCAGCGCCAATACAATTCGCTTATTCATCTGGAAATCCCGGAATTTAGTGATTATCAGTCGAACGAATGGCTGCAGGGCAGTCAGCGTTCTCAGCACGCTGCGACGGTCACTGTCTGCAATCACCGCCGCGAGAACATTTGCACGTTGCGGTCTCATGTCGGTTTCATTCATATGAAGTTTCCATAACATGTCGGATGAGTTAATCTGCCCGTAAAACGCTCCGAGAGACTCGACGTGAACGAACAGAAGGCCAGCGTCTGTCCCCTCGATTGCCCGGACACGTGCAGTCTCTCGGTAACCGTTGCGGGCGATCAGCTCGTTGCCGTGCGGGGTTCGAAGGTCAATCCCATTACCCACGGTGCCGTGTGCGCCAAAGTGGCCAATTTCTATCCCGATTTTGTCCATGGCCCGAACCGCTTGTGTCATCCGCTGAAGCGCGTGGGTGCCAAGGGCGCCGGCGGGTTCGAGCGAATCTCGTGGGGTGAGGCGCTCGATACCATTCATGGCCGCGTCAGCGGCATCATTGATCGCTACGGCCCGCAGGCGCTGCTGCCGCTCAACTATGCCGGCCCGCACGGGATGCTGGCGGGCGATTCCATGTCGCTGCGCTTCTTTCATCGGATCGGCGCCTCGCTGCTGAGCCGCACTCCGCTGTGCGGCGGCATCCGCGGCGCGGCTTACGCAGGCACGTTCGGTGCAACTCCCGGCACGCCGCTGCAGCAGGTCAGTCTCGCGCAGCTCGTCATCGTTTGGGGCAACAACGCCACGAGCTGCAATCTGCACCTCATGCGGCAGATCAATGCCGCCAAGCGTAACGGTGCCAGGCTGGTCGTGATCGACCCACGGCGCGTCAAGGTCGCCGAACAAGCGCATTTGCACTTGCCCGTGCGCCCCGGCACGGATGTGGTGCTGGCATGGGCTCTGGCCGTGGAGCTCGAGCGGCTCGGCGGGCTCGATCATGCATTCATCGAAAAGCACGTGCTGGGGTTCGATGCCTACATGGAAGCTGCGCGTGCCTACCCGCCTGAACGCGCGGCGCAGATTTGTGATGTCCGGCTCGACGATATCCGGACTCTGGCACGCTGGTACCGCGATGCGGCACCGGCGGTCATCGCCTGGGGCAATGGCCTGGAGCGCAATCAGAACGGCGGCTCGGGGCTGCGTGCGATTGCCGCGTTGCCGGCGCTCGCCGGTAAATTCGGCGTCGCCGGCGGTGGCTTGGTGGGCGGCGCAGGCCACGCCTTTCCGAAGACGCTCGACAGACTGACCCGCACCGACTTCGTGCCGCCGCAGACGCGCACGATCAACATCATTGACGTGGGCAAACTGCTGCTCGATGAGACCCTGGACCCGCCGCTCAAGGCGCTGTTCGTCTACAACCACAATCCGCTGATCGTCCACCCCGATCAGAATCGAATGAAGCAGGGATTGGCGCGCGAGGATTTGTTCATCGTGGGCATCGAAGTGGCGATGACCGACAGCATGGCGTACGCGGACGTGATTTTGCCCGCCTGTACTCACTTCGAGCACGCGGACATCTATCCGGCCTACGGCCAGCAGTATCTGCAGCGGGCCGAGGCCGTGATACCACCGGTCGGTGAGAGCCTGCCGAATACCGAGATTTTTCGCCGGCTTGCCGCCAAGTTCGGTTTCACTGATCCGGCGCTTTCGGAAACCGACGCCGAACTGATGGACGCAGCGCTGAACGCGGATGATCCTCGTATGCAAGGTCTGCGCGCGAGCCGGGTTCCCATCGATCAGGCGATCCGCATGGAGTATGCCGGCCACGAGCCGGTGCTTTTCCAGAACGTATTGCCGCGAACGCCCAGCGGTCGCGTGGAGCTGGAATCGTCGACGCTCGGCGCGCGTTACGGCTCGGCCCTGCCCGCGTACCGGCCGGTAATTTCCGCCTATCCGCTGACGCTGATCACGCCTGCCTCCGACAAGCGCATCACTTCCACGTTTGGTGGTCTCGCGGCTAATGACGCCACTCCGGTGCTGGAGATGAACCCTGCCGACGCCATTGCACGCGGCTTGGTCGATGGCGCTGCGGTGAAAGTGTGGAATGAGTTGGGGCACGTATTCTTGCCGTTGCACATCACGCCTGCCGTGCGCCCCGGGGTGGTCAGCTCGGAGAAAGGCGCCTGGCTGCGGACGAGTCCGAACGGGCAGACGGTGTCGGCATTGGCTCCCACGCACAAGGCCGACCTCGCCGATGGCGCCTGCTACAACGACGCGCGCGTGGAAGTGGCCGCGCGAGTAGGCGCGCTCTGACGCCGGCGCGTGCGGCGCCCCATCAACCAGGAGACGATTGGATGCCTGATCCGAAGATTGCTCAGAAAGCCCCATTCCCCGTCTCGGTCGAGAGCGGTAAGAGCTACTTCTGGTGCGCGTGCGGAAAAAGCGCCAAGCAGCCGTATTGCGATGGCAGCCACCAAGGCACGGAATTCGTGCCGATGAGATTCGACGCCACCGAGTCGAAGACGATCTATTTCTGCGGGTGCAAGCACAGCGCCAAGGCGCCGCTGTGCGACGGCAGCCATCAGAAGCTCTAGCCGGCACCCGCGATCGATCCCCGGTCGGTCGAATGCAGCGGCGATTCGATTAACTCATCATGATGAGTCATTTAAACTCAGGCTATGGCTAAACGGCTGCAGGTGATCCTCCAGGACCCGGAGTACCGCGAAATCCAACGTGCAGCTAATGCACAGCACATGTCGATCGCAGCCTGGGTCCGCCAGGCCCTCGCCATCGCGCGCCGCCGCGAGCCAATTGGCGACCCTGGCAAAAAACTCGATGCCGTGCGTGCCGCGGCTCGACATGCTTTCCCGACGGCAGACATCGATGACCTGCTCGCCGACATCGAACGCCGCACCGGCACAATAGCGATGCGCAACGGTTGCGGCGCTTGAGCGCGCGAAGACGATCATACTCGGATCGCCCCGATTGTCGGCGCGCGACGCCTTGCATCTTGCGGTCATGGAACAGCATTCCGTTGAGCGGATCCTGAGCTTCGGCCCAGGATTCGACGGGTTTCCAGGTATCGCGCGCCTGTCTTAGCCCGGAACCGCAGCCCACGATGACGTCCGTCAGAGTCGCCTGGAAACGCACCGGCTTCGACGCACCGGCTCCGACGCTTGACATTCTGTAAGTCATCACTTACCGTAAGTAATGACTTACGGATTAGCGCTGACCGCACTCGCTGACCCGACCCGCCGCGCCGTGTTCGAGCGGTTGCGCCGCGGGCCCGCATCGGTGGGCGAGGTCGCGGTGGATCTACCGGTGAGCCGCCCGGCCGTGTCGCAGCATCTCAAGGCGCTGAAGCTGGCGGGACTCGTGATCGATCGATCGGAAGGAGCGCGCCGCGTGTACTACATCGATCCGGACGGCCTTGGCGAACTGCGGCGCTGGCTCGATCAGTTTTGGGACGACGCGCTCGACGCGTTCAAGAACGAAGTGGAAAAATCTGCGACGCCGCGCAGGAGGAAGGCACCGTGAATCGAACGATCAGCATCGCGCCGGTACGCAAGACCCTCGTCGTCCAGGCAACTCCCGAAAGGGCATTCAATGTGTTCACCGCCGGGCTCGATCGCTGGTGGCCGAAGTCTCATGGCCTCGGCGCTACGCCGATCCGGGAATCGATCATCGAGCCGTTCGTGGGCGGCCGGTGGTACACAAAGTCCGAGGACGGCGCGGAGGCGGTCGTCGGGCACGTACTCGTTTGGCAGCCCGCCGAGCGCTTCGTCGTCACCTGGGAGATCAGCGCCGATTGGAAGTCGGATCCGCGCGTGGCCTTCACCTCGGAAGTCGAAGTCCGGTTCCTCCGCGACACGGCCGTAAGCACGCGAGTCGAATTGGAGCATCGGAATTTCGAACGGATGGGCGCGGCCGCGGGCGAAACGATGCGCAAAGGCGTGGACGGCGGCTGGCCGACGTTGCTCGAGCTCTTTGCGAAGGAAGTCGCGAGCGCCCCAGCCGCGTGACTTTGGATCCGACCGGCAAAATCGTGAGGTAAATGGCAATGAACGAATTCGTGATTCACAGCGTACCCGGCAGTCCTTACGGCCGAGCCGTCATCGTCGCCTTGGAAGAAAAGGGCGCAAGCTATCACCTCGCTCCCGTGGCGCCGGGAACTCTGCGCGCGCCCGAGCATCTTGCCCGTCACCCATTTGGAAAGATTCCGGTCATGGATCATGGAAGCTTCCGGCTCTACGAAACCCAGGCGATCCTGCGCTACCTCGATCGAGTGCTACCGTCGCCGGCGCTCACACCCACGCATCCGCAGGCTGCCGGGCGCATGGATCAGCTGATGAACATCAACGATTGGTACCTCTTTCAGGGGGTTTCCAGGGTCATCGGTTTCCAGCGGATCGTCGGCCCACGCCTGATGGGCCTCACACCGGACGAGGACGCCATCGCCGCCGCCATGCCCATGGCTCATGCGGTGTTCGCTGAACTTGCGCGGCAATTAGGCGATGGGGAATTCTTCGTCGGGAGTTCGGTCAGCTTGGCCGACGTGCTCTTGGCTTCGCATCTGGATTTCTTTCGTGAAACGCCGGAGTGGGAGCCGCTCACGGCACGCACCGCGAATCTTCGAGAGTGGCTGGCCCGAATGAACGCGCGCCCGAGCATGGTGGCGTCCACCTGGGAGCGCGTGGCTGCGATGGCAAAAGTCGCCTGACTCGGCTAAGCGGCGTCCGCCTCTTCCTGCCGGCGCCGCCGCGCCTCGGCCGCACGCCGCTCCTCGTCAATCTGGTTGAGCACCGCATTCACGTCCGGCGGGGTTGGATCGTGTGCGAAGCGCCCGGTCAGTGCAGTATCCGGCCGCAACTCGCTCGCTTCGTAGAGCTTCCAGATCTCGTGAGCGTAGTCCGTTGCGAGCAGCTCCGGTGCGGTTCGGCCAAAGGTCGCGCGCATGTTGTTGACGTCGCGCTCGAGCATGGCAAAAGCGTTGTTGTTGACGGCGGCGTTCACGGCCTGGGGCAGATCGATGATGACGGGTCCGTTGACGTCCAACAGTACGTTGAACTCGGAAAGATCGCCGTGAATCAGGCCGGCACAGAGCATCCGGACGATCTGCGCGATCATGAATGCATGCCACTCGCGCGCCTGCGCAGCGGTGATTTCGACATCAGTGAGCCGCGGTGCGGGATCGCCGTGCCGGTCTCGCACCAGCTCCATCAGTAGCACCCCTTCGTGAACCAGGTGTGGGGCGGGCACGCGCACCCCCACGCCGGCCAGGCGGTACAGGGCATCCACCTCGGCATTCTTCCATTCCGCTTCCTGCACTCTGCGGCCGTGGCGGCCGCGCCTTCCCATCGCGCGCGTATCGCGGCTACTGCGGGTTTTGCGTCCTTCCTGGTACTGGGCGAGCTTGTGAAAGCCGCGGTGCTGCGCTTCCTTGTAGACCTTGGCGCAGCGCAGCTGATCGCCGCAGGCCACGATGTAGACCGATGCTTCCTTGCCGCTCTTGAGACGGCGTACGACGGTGTCGACCATGCCGTCGTCAATCAGCGGCTGCAAACCTTTGGGAATCTTCATTTCGCTCCATCAGGCCAATCCTGCCCGGCAGTGTAGACGAGCGACCGCATGTTTTGGCATTCATCGCCGGATTGAACGGGCCGTCGTACAATGCCCGGGTCATCGACGCATTGGAGGTTTTCATGACAGTGAACGAGCGGCTGCGCGGGGTCACGGCGGCGCTTGCGATCACTCTGCTGTTCAGCGCGGCCTCTCAGGCGAGCGCACCCCAGCAGAAAACCCAGGCACCCGGCTATTACCGTCTGATGCTCGGCGACTTCGAGATCACGGCGCTGTCCGACGGTACCTTTCCGATGAGTGTGCGCGATCTGCTCACCCACATCACGCCGCAGCAACTCGACGCCGCGCTGGCGCGCTCCTTCCTCAAGGATCCGGTCGAGACCTCCGTCAACGGCTTTCTCGTCAACACGGGCTCGAAGCTGGTGCTCATCGACACCGGCGCCGGCACGTCCTTCGGGCCCACGCTCGGCAAACTGCTGTCGAATCTCAAGGCCTCGGGCTATCAGCCGGAGCAGGTGGACGAGATCTATATCACTCACATGCACGGTGATCACGTCGGCGGGCTCCTCGCCGACGGCAAGCCCGCCTTTCCCAATGCCATCGTGCGCGCCTCCCAGCAGGAAGCGGACTACTGGCTGAACAAAGCGCACATGGATGCCGCGCCCAAGGATCGCAAGGACGCTTATCAGAGTGCAATGGCCGCGCTGAGCCCGTACGTCGCCGCCAAGAAATTCCAACCCTTTCGCGGCGACGTGGAACTCGTGCCCGGCATCCGCGCCGTGGCGACTCCCGGGCACACGGCCGGCCATACCCTCTATGTCGTCGAAAGCCAGGGGCAAAAGCTGGTGTTGTGGGGCGATCTGATGCACGTCGCCGCGGTGCAATTCGCCGACCCGTCCATCAGCATCCGGTTCGATACGGATTCCGCCTCCGCCGTGGAGCAGCGAAGGAGGGTATTCGCCGATGCCGCCGCGCACGGCGACTGGGTGGGCGGAGCGCATCTCTCGTTTCCCGGCCTGGGTCACCTGCGCGCTGCGGCCTCGGGCTACACCTTCGTGCATGCGAACTACAGCGCGTTGCATTGACGCGGGCGCACCCGAAGCGATGACGGGCAAACGAGCAACGTACTCGCCTTCGATGAGCGATTCGGCCGTTGCGGCCAAGACCGGTAAGAACTGGGCGGGATGGTTCGCGGTGCTCGACGCGGCCTCTGCCGCCAAACTCGACCACCGAGCAATTGCCGCCCTATTGGCGGAGAAACAGGGCGTGCCGAATTGGTGGCGCCAGATGATCGCGGTGGAATATGAGCGCGCACGGGGACTGCGCAGCCGCCACGAAACCGCCGGCGGATATTCGGTGGCGATAGCGAAGACCGTCGCGATGCGCCTGCCGGATCTTTTCGCGGCGACCGCCGACGCCAAGAAACGCAGGCAGTGGTTTCCGCAGGGAGTTTTTTCGCTCTCATCGCTGACGAAAGACAAATACGTTCGCGGTTCGTGGAAGACGGGTGCTCGGCTCGATATCGGCTTCTGCGCGAAGGGTAAGGACAAAGCGCAGATCGCGGTGCAGGTGAGCAAGCTTGCAGAACAGACCGACGTCGAGCGCGAGCGCGCGACCTGGAAAGCGGCGCTATCAAAATTGCAAGAACAGGTATGGTAGCGTCTGGTCGGAGAGGGGAACCCAATTAATCCTGATGTGGAAGAAGCCGGAGCGCTGGTTACCGCCGCACTGGCCGCCGCTGAAATCGACGCCGCATCCGTGCGCCGCCGCGATGCGGCGCGCCCGCCGCAGCACTGTAGCAATTGCCACGCGCAACTCATCGGAGCGTATTGCCATGCATGCGGGCAAGCCGCGCACCTGCATCGTTCATTGCTGCACTTGACGGAGGAAGTGCTGCACGGCGTGCTGCATTTCGATGCAAAGGGATGGCGCACGCTGCCGCTGCTCATTGCACGACCGGGTGTGCTGACGCGACGCTATATCGACGGGCAACGCACCCGCTACGTCTCGCCGCTGGCGCTGTTCCTGTTCAGTATCTTTCTCATGTTTTTCGTGTATTCGATGCTCGGCGGCGGCGTGCCGTCGACGCCGATCAGCGCCGCACAGCGCGCGGCGGCAAAGGCCGAGCTCGCGCAGACAGTCGCCGAGAGCGAAGCGGAGGTCGCCCGCGCAACGGCAGCACTGGCACGAGCGCGCAGCAGCGGTGCCGACGTGGCCGACGCCGAAGCGGGTCTCGCCGAGGCGAAGGCCGATCAGCGGATCACCGAAATGACGGCGCACACCGTGGATTCCACCCTGGCAATCGCGAGCTCGGCGAGCGCGGGCGGCGGCACGCCCGCCGGCGGTGCGACGCATGCCTCGACCGATTCCTGGCAGTCACACGTGGCGGCGCTGGACGTACGCACCGGATCCGCGGTTCTCGATGCGAAAATACACCGCGCGCTCAGCGATCCGGACTTCTTTCTCTACAAGCTCAAGAACACCGCGTACAAGTTTTCATTCATGTTGGTCCCGATCTCGCTGCCGTTTCTTTGGCTGATGTTCATCGGGCGGCCCGAGTTTGCGGTTTACGATCACGCCGTGTTCGCGCTTTATTCCTTGTCGTTCATGTCGTTGCTTTTCATCACGGCGGCCTTGATGGTGGCAATCGGCTCGGGCTCATGGGTGGTTTTTCCGGTCACTGCAATACCGCCGCTGCACATGTTCTTGCAGCTGCGGGAGACCTACGGGCTGACCGTGGTTGCGGCACTGTGGCGGACCGTGACGCTGCTGTGTGTCGCCGGATCCGCCTTCTTGCTGTTCTTGCTGTTCATCGTCATGGTGTCATTGCATTGAGCACGGACACTCCGCGGCCGCTCACGGACCCGAACGATTCGTTTCCCACCGCAGCGGCAAGCGCGCGCTTGCGGCAATATCGCCGCGAGCGCGTGCAAGCACAGATGCTCTCGCGCCAGGTGCCGGCGCTGCTGCTCATGAGCCCGCTGAATCTGCGCTATGCGACCGGCGCCAACATCTCGACCGCCTACAATCTGCACGCACCGTTTCGCAGCCTGCTGCTCCCGGCGACACAGCCCGGCGTCGTGTTCGACTGGGGCGGCGGCACGAGCGATCGATTCGATTCGGGAACCGTTGCGCAGGTGCGCCAAGCCCCGCTGTGCACGTATTTTCCATCCGGCCCGCTGTGGCGGGAACGCGCCCGCGAGTTTGCCGCCGAGATCCTCGCGCTGCTGCGCGACTGGGGCGTTGATCGATGTGTGGCGATCGATACGGCGCCCCTGGTGCTGATCGAGGCGCTCGAGCAGGCGGGCGTGCGCTGGAGCCCGGCAGAGGAACTCATGCACCGCGCACGCAGCATCAAGAGTCAGGAAGAAATCGTCTGCATCGAGCAGTCGATGAGCATCGCCGATGAGGCGATGGCGCGGCTCAAGGAGAACCTCAGGGCCGGCCAGACCGAGCGGCAGCTCTGGTCGATATTGGCAGCGGCCAACGCGGCGGCGGGCGGTGATTTCATCGACTATCCGCTGCTGCTCTCGGGGTCGCACATCACGCCGTGGGGCGAGGACGCCACGGATCGGCGCGTGGCCGCCGGCGAGCTCATCGCCTTCGACGTGGGCATGATGGGACCCACCGGCTACAAGGTCGACGTCTCGCGCACGTTCTTCTGTCCCCCGGGCGTACCCACCCAGAAGCAGCGGTTTCTGTACGCCCTGGCTCATGAGCAGCTGGAACACAATGTGGCGCTGGTGCGTCCGGGTGCCACATTTCGCGATCTGTCGCGGGCATGCTGGCCGATTCCGGCGGGGTACCGCCGGAATCGCTACCCGATGATGATTCACGGCGTCGGGTTGAGTAACGAGTGGCCGTCCATTCCGTACGATCTGGACTGGGATCGCGACGGCAGCGACGGTGAGATCGAGGAGCACATGGTGCTTGCGGTGGAAAGCCTCGTCGCTCCCGACGCAGGCGGCGAAGGCGTCAAGCTCGAGGACATGGTGGTCGTCGAGAAAGGCGGCAGCCGCCGTCTGTCGCTGTTCCCCTTCGAATCGGCACACCGATCGTAGCGCGCTTGCCCAAGGGCAGATCTGCGTGCGGGCCGTTTCGCCTCATTTGCTTCGCCGAGTAGATCTCTGCTTCGCCGAATAGACCTCGCGCCCATCGAGGTAGGTCGCCAACACTCGGGTGTCGTGCAGATCGAACGGGTCGATCGCGAAGATATCGCGGTCGAGCACGATGAAATCACCGCGCTTGCCCGGCTCCAAGCTGCCGGTCGTGCGCTCCTGCTTCAGCGCGAAGGCGGCGTTGATCGTATAGGCGTCGACCATGTCTTGCAGACCGATACTCTGCTCGGGCAGCAGCGGCTCCTTGCCCCTGGCCTCGGAGCGAGTGATGGCGTGTTCCATCGCCTCAAACGCATCGAAACTGCTGACGCTCCAGTCGCTGCCGCCGGCAATCAATGCGCCGGCATCGCGTAGCGAGCGAGCCGGGTAGAGGTACCGCGACCGTTCGGCCCCGAGATAGGGCAGCGTCGCATCGATATCGGTATCGCGTTCGGCCCACAGCAGCTGGAAATTGGCGATGACATCCAGTTCCTTGAAGCGCGGGAAATCCGCCGGATTCACGAGCTCCAAGTGCGCAATCTGGTCGCGGTTATCCCGCGCGCCGTTGAGCCGCCGCGCATCCGCGAAGGCATCGAGCGCCGAGCGCACCGCCCGATCGCCAATTGCGTGGATGTGAACGGTGAACCCAGCGGCATCCGCGGCGTCCACGATCTGGTTCAGATGCTCTTGGGTAAAGTAGGTGGGCCCACGATTGGCGGTGGGTCGGCCGGCCGCGTCGAGGTAGGGCTCGAGCAGCGCGGCCGTCTGCGCGGGGTATTCGATCACCCCGTCGGCGAAGATCTTGACGGCATCCGCGCGCAGATAGTCCGGATCGACGGCCCATTTCGCGCGAAATTGGCTTGCTTCGCCGATCAGTATGTTCGCCGGCCGCTGCGTGTTCTTCAAGCCATACGTGGCACGCACCCGCATGTTCAACCGGTGTGCATCGTAGAGCCGCTGGTACAATTGCATGTTCTGCTCATCGGCATCCGCGTCCTGTACCGACGTGATGCCGGTGGCGCGCATGGCGTGGAATGCCTGGTCGAGTTTCGACGCCTGAACTTCGAGGCTGGGCGTGGGCGCCGCATTTTGCGCGATCTCGGTGGCCGTGTCCTGCAGCGTGCCGGTCGGATTGCCGGCGGCATCGCGCTCGATGCGGCCGCCCGTCGGATCCTTCGTCGCGGCGCTGATGCCCGCCGCCTTCAGGGCGGCCGAGTTGACCCATGCCGTGTGACCGGCTGCGTCGTTGATGAGCATCGGGCGGTCGCGCAGCATCGCATCGAGGTCCGCCAGCGTGAGCGTGAGTCCCGAGGCGTTGGCCTGCACCACCTCGAACCACAGCTTGGGGTCCACCGGGCGATCTTTCAGGCACCGCGCCACCTGGGCCTTGATCTGCGCCGGGGTGAGCGTCTTGTCATCGAGGTTGCACTTGCCGTATTCCTGCGCGCTCTCGGCCGGATGCGTGTGCGCATCGATGATGCCGGGCAGCACCAGCCGACCGCGCAAATCGATGGTGCGGGTTCTTGGCCCGATCAGTGCGCTGACGGTCTGATCGGTGCCGACGGCGATGAGGGTATTGCCGCGCAGCGCCAGCGCCTGTACGACCGTGCGGCTGGCGTCCTCGGTGTGAATATTGCCATGGAGCAAGACCAGGTCCGCCGCCGGGTCGGCGGCGGCGACCGCCACGGCGAGCGATCCGGCCCATGCGGCAAGAAATAGGGATCCTTTCATCGTCACCCCTTGTTACGATCGTCCGCTGCGGCTTGTGCGCGTGAGTGGCTGCATTATGCCGTGCCGCGAGATTGGCTGTGGAGATGAGTTTCGCGCAGCGGGAACTAACGACCGGAGTCATAGCATGGCCGCACCGCGACCGCCTGGATTCGACACGCTGAGTTTGCATGCCGGGCATCACCCGGATCCGGTGAACGGCGCTCGCGCGGTGCCGATTTACCAGACGACCTCATTTGTCTTCGATGATACGGACCAGGCCGCGTCGCTCTTTAATCTGGAGCGGCCTGGCTACGTTTATAGTCGAATTTCGAACCCGACGGTCGCCGTTCTCGAGGAGCGCCTGGCGGCGCTGGAAGGCGGGGTGGGGGCCGTTTGTACGGCGAGCGGTATGGCGGCGATGCACATCGGCATCGCGACCTTGCTCGGCGCCGGTGACCACATCGTTGCGTCCGCCTCGTTGTACGGCGGCACGGTCAACCTGCTATCACACACCCTGCCGCGCTTCGGCATCACCACCAGTTTCGTCAAGCCGCGCGACATCGACGGATTCCAAGCGGCCCTTCAGGCGAACACCCGTCTCGTGATCGGCGAAACCATCGGCAACCCGGGCCTCGAGGTCTTCGACATTCCAGCGATCGCCGCGATTGCACATCGGGCCGGCATTCCGCTGCTCATCGACAGCACCTTTGCCACGCCCTATTTATGCCGCCCGCTGGACTTCGGGGCCGATCTGGTGATGCACTCGCTCACGAAGTGGATCGGCGGTCATGGCATCGCGATCGGCGGGGCGCTCATTGATGGCGGTCGCTTCGACTGGGAAGCGTCCGGCAGATACCCGACCCTGACGCAGCCGGTCGCCGCCTATCAGGGCATCGTTTTCACGGAGCAGTTCGGACCCGCGGCGTTTGTGATGCGCGCCCGCACCGAGGGGCTGCGCCAGTTTGGGGTGTGCCTGTCACCCATGAATGCGTTTCATCTCTTGCAGGGTGTCGAGACCCTGAGCCTGCGAGTGCAGCGCCACGTGGAAAACACCCGCGCGGTCGTCGAATACCTGCAGGGCAGCAATGCCGTGGCTTGGGTGTTGCATCCCAGCCTGCCGAATCATCCGGACCATGAGCTGGCGCGCCGCCTGCTGCCGCGCGGTGCGGGTTCCATGATCAGTTTCGGCATCAAGGGCGGCCGGGCGGCCGGCGCTAAGTTCATCGAAGCGCTGCGGCTTGCGAGCCACCTGGCGAATGTCGGAGATGCCAAGACGCTGGTGATTCACCCCGCCAGCACGACCCACCAGCAAATGAGTGCCGCGCAGCTCAGCGCCGCCGGGATTGGCGAGGACATGGTGCGCCTGTCGGTCGGGATCGAGTCCATCGAGGATATCGTCGGCGATCTTGGGCAGGCCCTGCAGTGGGCGATGAAGGCCTAAGGGGAGCGCGGTGCAGTTCATGATCGACGGGCATGCGGTGTTTGGCGCCACCGGGGGCCGGCCGCACGAGTGGCGCCGGCCCTTAGCGCTGTTCGTCCACGGCGCCGGACTCGATCACACGGTGTGGGCACTGCAGAGCCGCTGGCTCGCATTCCATGGTTGGAACGTGCTCGCGCTCGATCTGCCGGGCCATGGTCGCTCGGCAGGCCCGCCCCTGCCGAGCATCGCGGCCCTGGCGACGTGGCTCGCGGCGGTCATCACGGCGGCGGTGCCCGTGACCGCGGCGGCTTCAAGTCCGGCAGCGACGCCGACGGCGGGGCCGGCGACATCGACCGCGGCGCTGATCGGTCATTCGATGGGCTCATTGATTGCGCTCGAGACCGCTGCGCGCTTCCCCGATCGAGTGCAGAGCCTGGTCCTGATCGGCACGGCCGCTGCAATGCCGGTCCACCCGGACCTGCTGCGGGCAGCGGCCGCCAATGACCATGCCGCCATCGACATGGTCAACCTATGGGGGTACGGCCATAGCGCTGGACTGGGGGGCAGCCGCGTGCCCGGCCTGTGGATGGTCGGCGCGGGCGAGCGCACCCTGGAGAAAGCGCAGCCCGGCGTGCTGCATAACGACCTCGCCGCCTGCAACGCCTATCGCGGCGGGCTGGCCGCCGCCGCGAAGGTGGCGGCGCCGGTGCTGCTCATCTGCGGCGAGCGGGACCAAATGACGCCCCTCAAGAGCGGCCGCGCCCTGGCGGCGAGTATTCCCGGGGCCACTTTGGTTGCGCTCGAAGGAGCGGGGCACATGCTCATGGCGGAACGGCCCTCTGAAGTGCTGGAGGCGATCGCCAAGCACCTCGCGGTGGATCGAACGCGGGTTGCCGGATCCCCCGCCGCTACGCCACCCCTTATATAGAGGGGAGGGAATCTATGTTTGGCATGACACCCTCCGCGCGGCTGCGCCCTTCGCCTTTCTATGAGGCGACGCTCGCCGCAGGCGTCACCGCCTTTACCATCTACAACCACATGTTGATGCCTACGAGCTATGGGGCTCCGGAGGAGGCGTATTGGCGGCTGCTCACGGGCGTATCGCAGTGGGATGTGGCCTGCGAGCGGCAGGTGCAGCTCAAGGGCCGCGATGCGGGGCGGCTGGCGCAGATCTTGAGTCCGCGCAATCTATCGGAATTGCAGGTGGGACAGGGAAGGTACGTGCCGCTGTGTAATCATGCAGGAACGCTCATCAACGACCCCATCGTGCTGCAGCTCGCGGCGGACCGTTACTGGCTGTCGATCGCGGATTCGAATATTTGGTTCTGGGCGCGGGCGATTGCGGCCGAGCGCGGCCTCCAGGTCGAGGTGAGCGAACCCGATGTTTCGCCCCTGGCCGTGCAGGGCCCGAAGGCCGAGGAGGTCATCGAGTCGATCTTCGGCAACTGGGTTCGCGGGCTCAAGTACTTCTGGTTCCGCGAGACCACGCTCGAGGGTATTCCGCTGGCGGTCGCGCGGTCGGGTTGGTCGAAGCAGGGCGGTTTCGAACTCTATCTCATGGACGGGACCCAGGGCACGAAGCTGTGGAACATCGTCAAGGAGGCGGGCAAGCCCTGGAACATCGGTCCCGGTACGCCGGACTTTTGCGAGCGGGTGGAAAGCGGCTTACTGTCCTACGGTGGCGATACCGACGGGGCCACCAACCCCTTCGAGGTGCGACTGGGAAAATATGTCGACCTGCATCTGCCGGAAGAGACTATCGGCATTTCTGCCTTGCGCCGGATTCACACCGCCGGGGCCATGCGCCATCAGCTGGGATTGATCCTCGAGGGCACGGAGCCGACCGTGCTCGGCTTTCGCTGGCACCCCATCATGCGCAACGGGCGCAAAGTGGGCGACCTCACGAACTGCGTCTGGTCGTACCGCTTGAAGAAGAACATCGGATTTGCGCTGATCTCCAGCGCCTGCCAACCGGGTGATCGCGTCGAAGTCAGCAAGGAAGGCCGCCCGTCGTTGGGTATGTTGACGGCGCTGCCGTTCGTTTAGTCAGGGTTTCCCTCACAGCCGCCTATTAGCGGTTCTTGCGACTGAACGCGTTGAAAGCCCGTGAATTATGTTCTATGTCGCAGTTCTGCGAATAAATGTGTGCGCACCTCTGAAAAACCGCCCATCGGCTATTCACAACGCGCTTCTGCCGCCGCTACGAGATTTAGGAGACGAGCGGCCGGGCGCGGTTCAAGGCTTTGCCCTCGTGAATTCTCAACTTGCGTGGAGAGTACGTTCATGAATACAAGACATGCGATACGTTTGGCCTTGCTGGGCGCAACGGCCGCCGTAGGCGCCGTCACGGCGCTGAATGCGGTGGCGGCCTCGCCGGCGACGGGAACCCTGTCAGTCACGGCGACCGTAATCAATAACTGCGCGTTCACGACCACTGCGGTGGCCTTCGGCAATTACGATCCCGCGGTGGTCAACGCTGCCGGCGGCGCCAATTTGACCGGCGAGGGTAACTTGTTGGTGACCTGCACCACGGGTGACGCGATTACCATCGACTTCGACCAGGGCGGCAACCCGACCAATGCCAGTACTCCCACGGTGCCTGCGCGTCAAATGGTTTACAACGGAACCAACCTCCTTGCGTACTCCCTCTTTTGGCCGAATGCTGCGAACAACGGCACGGTGACGGCCACGCTTTGGGGTACCGGCGGCGGGACCAGCTTCGCGTACACCGCAACGGGAGTTCAGGAACAGGTCAACGTATTCGGCAGTGTCGGCAAGGGCCAAAATATACCGGCGGGCGCCTATACCGACACGGTCAACGTGTCCGTCAATTATTGATGCGTGACCTGTGCGTATCGGCAAGCTGCCTGGGACTGGCAATCCTAGGCCTCGGCAGCGCGCCGGTACTGGCCGGGTCGTTTTCGGTCAGTCCCATGCGAATTGCCCTATCTGCCGGCCGACCTGTGGCCGCGCTGGAAGTGCACAACGACGGCGCTGAGGCCAGCGTCCTGCAGCTCGAACTGCTCGGCTGGACGCAAGCCGATAATGCGGATGTTTATGCCGAAACCACCGAGGTACTCGCCACACCGCCCATCTTGACCGTGCCCCCGGGCGGCTCGCGGGTGGTGCGGATCGGCCTGCGGCGCGCGCCGGATCGCGATCGGGAACTGACGTATCGCCTGTACATTCAGGAAGTCCCACCGCCGCTGGCTGCCGACTTTCAAGGGTTGCGCATGACGCTCCGCGTCGGCGTGCCGGTATTCGTCGCCGCGACCGCCAAGCCCGCTCCGCAACTGCATTGGCGCTCCGCCGCCGCCGCCGATGGTCAAGTCAAATTGACGTTGACCAACAGCGGCAACGAGCACGTGAAGATCACGGATCTCGAGCTGAGCTTCGCCGACGGCGCGCGCTCGTCGGGAGTTCAGCGGGTATCGACCTACGTTCTGCCGGGGCAAAGCCGCGACTGGCTCGTCAAGATGGACGGTCCCGTCGCTGCCGGGTCGGCACTGCGTGTCACGGCACATACGGATGGCACCGCCGAACTCGCTGCAAAGCTCACTCTGGAGGCCACTTGAGGCTCAAACGGGCTTTGCCTCAGCCATCTGAGCGAGTGGTTTCAAAACAGAAATTTAACTTAAGACCCGACAATGCCAGCCCCTTCGCGCCGCCGGTTGGGCATTGCACGTCAGAAACGCTGGCGGGGTGTGGCGCTGCTCCTCGCGCTGGTTCCCGGTCTGATCGTCGACGGGACCTTGTCGGGATTCGGGAGCCCGCACGCATCACCTAAGGCCATGACCGTCCCGGCCCCCGCCTTGGCCGAACGTCGAGAGCTGCCGCAGGCCGGCGCTGGGCGATCAAAGCCAGTGATTCACCGCGCACCGCAGCGATCGTCCGGTGCGCGGGCGCCCAAGGTGGCGGCTCAACACACGTCACCTCGGCACCCGCCGCGTGCGCAGGTGCCCAAAGTCGCCGCTCCGGTGGCCAAAATCGCCCCGTCGATTCTCTCGACCCCCTCGATTCCCTCGATCACTTCGGCGGCACCGGCCACTTCGGCAGCCCCGGCGGCGCCGGCAGCCCCGGCAGCCCCGGTGGCCCCGGCGGCGCCGGCAGCCCCGGTGGCCGCGGTAGCCCCGGTGGCCCCGGCAGTCCCGGCGGGCCTGGCAGCCCCGGCAGCCCAGGCCACGCTCGTGGGCACGGCGATTGCGCCCGTAGCCGGCGCCACATCGCCGGTGTGGCTCGATGTGGAAATCAATGGGCAGCACCCCGGAATCGCACTCCTGTTGCGCGATGCCGATGGACATCTCTGGGCGCGCCGTGAAGATCTCGCTCTCTGGCGGTTGCCTGTACCGCAGGCGGAACCGCTTTTTGACAAAGGTGAAGCGTATTACCCGCTGGCCGCATTGCCGGGTCTCGAGGTTCAACTCGATGAAGCCGCTCAAGCGGTCTCGATCCGGGCCCCCGCGCGGCTGTTTCCCGAGACCCTCATCAACGACCGGATATCGCTTGCTGCAATGCCGGATCGCTCGCAGCCCGGTGGATTCTTGAACTATGACGTTGTCGCCACGCACGGCTCCGGTGATGCGGCCGCTCAACCGATGACGTTCAATGGGTTGTTCGAGGTCGGTGCATTCAACCGCTGGGGCGAGGCCACCACCACCGCCTTGCGTTCGAGCCAGCCCGATGATCCGGGGCTGATCCGCCTGGATACCACGTTCACTCAGGATCGGCCTGCAGCTCTCGCCAGCCTGCGGTTAGGGGATTCCATTAGCGGCACCAGCAGCTGGGGCGGCGCGGTGCACTTTGGCGGGATTCAATGGAGCACCGATTTCACGACGCAACCGGGGTTTGTGACGACGCCGCTGGCCGGCATTCGCGGCGAGGCCGTGCTGCCGTCAACACTCGATTTGTACATCGACAACGCCCTGCGCCTGCAGACGACGATCCCGCCAGGCCCATTTGCAATCAACGATCTACCGGTCAATTCGGGGGAGGGCGAGGCACGCGTCGTGGTGCGCAACATGCTCGGGCAGGAGCAAACCATCAGCGTACCGTACTATGTCAGCCCATCGCTGCTGCGTGCGGGATTGAGCAGCTTTTCTTACGAAATCGGCGCCGCGCGGGATAACTATGGCCTCACGAGTTATGACTATGGTCGCGGGCTCGCAGTCGCCACGGAGCGCTACGGCTTCACCAACACCTTTACCGGCGAGGTGCATGCCGAGATCCTGGCTGCTCAGCAGACAGCGGGTGTTGGTGGTGTTTGGCTCGTAGGTGACCTGGGCGTTCTGAGCGCGGCCTTCGCGGGCAGTCACTCGGACCGCGGTGAGGGGGAAGTCGTGCAGTTCGGGTTCCAACACCAATGGCAAGCCCTCGGCGTCGGGGGGAGCGTCCGATATGCGGACAGCCAATTCGTCGAACTCGGCATGCTGCCCACGGATTTGCCGCCGGTTCGAGTGGCTCAAGGATACTTTTCCGTGCCCCTGCCGAAACGCGGATCCCTGAGCGTGAATTACATTCAAGAGGACTATCGCACTGCCGCTCCGGAACATTTATTGTCGGCGCAAGCGAATTTCCCGGTGGGCCGCCGCGGCTTCTTAGGTCTATCGGCGTTGAAACCTATGCGGGGCGGGAACGGCCCCACGTTCGGGCTCAATCTCACGCTGTCTGTGGGCCCTCGAACCAGCGTCACCACGGGCCTGATACGACAGGACGGCAGCAACGAGGCAACCGTTCAGGCACAGCAAAACCTTCCCGCCGGCACCGGCACGGAATATCGAGTGACCGCAGGCACGGGTACATCGGACCTATTGGACGCGACATGGCAATACCAGAACGACGTCGGCACCTATGCGCTGCAAACCGAGCGCCTCAACGGACAGACGAGTACCTCGGTCGAAGCTCAGGGCGGTGTCGCGCTGTTGAACGATCGAGTTTATCTGAGCCGCCGGCTCGACGAGAGTTTCGCGGTCGTGCGGGTCGGCGACTTTGCGAACGTGCATATCTACGCGGACAACCAAGAGGTGGCCGTGACCGACGACAGCGGGACGGCGCTCGTGCCACGGATCCGCCCCTATGAGCACAATCCCTTGCGGATCGAACAGGCGGACCTGCCGCTCGATGTCGATATCGACACGCTCGAGAAGGACGCCGTTCCGTATCGACGCAGCGGCGTCCGGGTCGATTTCGATCTGCACCGATCGTTGGGCGCGTTGGTCACGTTGATCGAGCAGGATGGATTGCCAATTCCGGTGGGAGCCGTCGCCGTGGTCAGCGGCAACGACACGGAATTTCCGGTGGGCACGAAGGGTGCGACCTACCTGACCGGCCTGTCCAAATCCTCGGCGGTTCGCGTGAGCTGGCCGGGACAGGCGTGCGAGGCGAAGATCGCGTTTGAGCCGAGTGCGGATCCGTTGCCTAAGCTTGGGCCCATCGTCTGCGAGGCAGTTGCGCCGTGACGAGAAACCGTGCGGCGGCTGCGATGCTGATCATCGGCCTCTGGGGCGCGGTGCCCGCCGGCGCGGCCTGCTCTACGTTCTCCATCATTAGTGTGGTATTCGGCACCTACAATACCTTGTCCGCCACAAGTCTCGACGGCGCCGGCAGCGTCACGGTGAGCTGCGATAGCGGGGATTCCTACACGATCGACTTAAGTTCCGGGCAGGGCACTTTTGCGGCAAGAAAACTCGAAAGCGGCGCGAATGTGATGTACTACAACCTCTTCACGGATGCGCAGCGCAGCGTGATCTGGGGCGACGGCACCGGCAGCACGGGGCTCGTGAGCGGTGGCGGCACCGGCACGAGCATCACGTATACCGTTTATGGGCGCATTCCGGGAGGACAGAACCTGCCGGCCGGAAGCTACAGCGATATGATCACGGTCACGCTGAATTTCTGAGGATCCGCGCCACACCCGCAGCGTGCCTCGACGTTAGAGTGAGGCCCGGGCGCGAAGGATTTCGGCGAAACTCACCGGCGTCTGTATCTGCCGTATCACAGCGTGCCAGCGCTCTGCGCCGGTGCACAGCTTGCCGATGAGATCGCTGGTCGAGGCTTGCCAGCCATGAAATAAACCTTCGACACCGCCCGCCATCAGGGCTTCGCCGAGTTGCATATTCTGCAGAGTGTTATCGAGCCAGTGACTCATGGGTGAAAGTCTAGGGCAACTTAACAATGCGCGGCAATTGTCGGCGCATGAAGACAGGGTCGCTTAGCCTTGCCCGAGTGGGCTCCGTCAGTCAGCGGTTCACGTCGACCACCACGCGTCCGCGGATACCACCCTTGAGAATCTCGGCCGCCAGTTTCGGGACCTCCTCGAGCCGGGCCGCGACAGTCATCGCCTCGAGCTTATCGAGTGGCAGGTCGACCTTCAGTCGATTCCAGGCATCGATGCGTCGCGGGGTCGGACACATGACGGACTCGATCCCCAGCAGGTTCACGCCGCGCAGCAAAAAGGGGATGACCGTGTGCTCCAGTTTGCTGCCACCGGCCAGCCCCACCGCGGCCACGGAACCTGCGTACTTGGTCTGCGCCAGGACGCGTGCCAACGTGTTGCCGCCAACCGCATCGATACATCCGGCCCAGCGTTCACCTTCGAGGGGGCGTTTGGCCGGCTCCGCAAAGGCGGAACGATCGACGATCGCCACCGCCCCGAGGCCCTTTAAGTACTCATGGGCTGCGGCGCGACCAGTCGATGCGATGACTTGGAATCCCCGCTTGGCGAGAATGGCGACCGCGACGGAACCGACTCCGCCCGCCGCGCCCGTGACCAGCACCTCACCCGCGCTGGGGGCGAGCCCGTGGGCCTCGAGCGCCATGACCGCCAGCATCGCCGTGAATCCGGCGGTACCCACCGCCATCGCTTGCCGGGTGGTGAGGCCCGCCGGTAGAGGGACCAGCCAATCGCCGTTGACCGAAGCTTTCTGCGCGAGGCCGCCCCATTGCACCTCGCCCACGCGCCAGCCGGTCAGCACCACGGGATCTCCGGGCTTGTAAGTCGGGTGCCGGCTTTCGAGCACGCGACCCGCAAAATCGATGCCCGGCACGTGTGGATAGCGCTTCACCAAACCCCCCGCTCCGGTCACGACCAGGCCGTCTTTGTAGTTGAGGGTCGAGTATTCCACCGCCACGGTGACGTTTCCGGGGGGCAGGCTCGCTTCATCGATGTTTTGCATCGAATCGGTGACCGTGCCGCCGTTATTGTCGATTACCAGTGCCTTGAACATGCCGAACCCCTTTCAGTTGCTGCGCCGCCGTCCGCGCGCAATTATTCCGTAATTGCGTGAAGATTGATGCATTCATTGTGTGATGCGACATAAGCCGACGCACGGCAATGGCAATCGATTTTCAAAAGGATTGCGCCCGAGGCAGGGGATTGTGCCTGGGCGCGGGAAGGTGAGCCCGCCGATAGCGGACGCTTGCACTCCGGCGTCAGCGCCGCCGAAGGCGGAATGCAGCGGGCGGAATCAGTGCCGCCCGCCCGCGCATTCTCCCTCGGTCAGAAATCCGGTCTAGCGTGCGGCTGCCGGGTGACCAACAGATTATTGGTGACGTCATCGACGACGGCGAAGTTGAAATCACCCCAGTCATCGAGCCGCGTGTCGATTCCAAATGCCCCGCCTTCGCTCGCGTCCACGTTGTATTCGCGAATGAACTGTCCCCAGCGAGTGAATTCCACAATCTCGCTGGGATACAGCTCATCCGCATTGACCGCGTCGCCGTTGGCGGTCAGCAAGTGCCCGTTGGGCGCGAAACGCAGCGCCAGCGGTCCGCGCAGATGCTCATTCGAAAAGACCAGGGCGCCTTTGACGGCGGCATTGGTTCTGTGCGCCGCATCGGACACCGAGTAAATCGCATTATCGGCGGTTGACGCCACGTACAAGGTGTCCGTCGCCGCGTCGAAGGCAAGCCCGGTCGGGCCGAGAACGACCGCCGCCGCATTGGGAACGTGCGTATATCCGCTTGCGATCGTGGTCTCTTGTTGCAGAGTCACTCCCTTGGATGTCACCGCAACGTCGAGTCGTGTGACCGTGCCGTTCAGTACGTTGGAGACAAAGATATGCGCCTCCGAGCCGTGGTCGTCGATGGCAAGATCCCAGGGCCCATCGAGAAATACCGGATCGGTCCACGTCTGAATGACCTCGCCGTGTCGATTGATCACTTGCAGCGCGCCCGCGCCGATGGTGGCAAACGTGCCGTCGGTTGTCGGGACATTGCCGACGACGACGTATCCGCCTCGCAGAGCGCCGAGCGCGGTGCTGAGGCCGGATAGCGTGCTGGCGAAAAACGTGATGGCGCTTCCCGGCGGCGCGAGCGGACCGTGCGCCGGCAGCCGAATGATCGTGGTACCCGTGCCCTGGACGTTGGCGCTGTCGTTGAAATTGCTGACCAGCACGTCGCCGGCGGAAATGCTGCCGCCGTCCGGGAATCCGCCGGGTACGAAGGCGACACCATAGGGATTGACATCACCGTTCGCAGGAATGGTGGAGGAATTGATCGCCCGCGGGATGAAGGCGTCGTCCGCGTCGGCCGTAGATGCCATCACCAAGAAAAAGCCGATGCCCATCGCGAGCGCGACGGTCTTGCGTAACACATCCGGCCTATGTTTCGTTTTCATGAGTGTCCCCTGCGCTAATGGTTATTGAAGCTGCGTCTCCGATGACGCGTGCCTGCTGTACGTACCGAGAGATGGGCGCAAGGTTCTAGCCGCTCAAAATAAAATCGACACATGGTCCGTCGAGCAACGACGAGCCTTATACTGCAGCGGCGATGGACGCCCAGGTCGTCACTTCACCGAATGTAACCGCGCCCGTTGTAGCGCTCGTCGCGGCGCAATTCGTACGGGGCTCGGCCAAGGTCATCGCGTTTGCGACATTGGTATTTCTGCCGCTCGCCTGCGACGCCGACGGCTCATGGAGCGCATCGCTCGGCGCCACCAGTGATTATGTCTACCGCGGCATCTCGCAGACCTATGGCGGTGGGGCCGTCCAGCTCGGCGTGAATTACCAGAATGCGCTCGGCTGGTTCGCGGGGGCATGGGGCTCGAATGTCGACCCGTACCCGGGCGGCGCAACGTTCCAGGAGCTCGATCTCTATGGCGGAGTTATCCGGCCGATCGGCACGGATTTCACGGTGCAGGGCACCTACACGCATTACGCCTACTTTCAGGATCCGCGTCCGGCAAACTACGAGCACGATGAGATCGCAGTGAGTCTCGCGTACTTGGATCTGATCGCCGCCACCGTCTCGTATCAACCGGACACGACGGCGTATTCAAATTTGGGTTTTGCGCAACGGCGCTCGACGCTCGCCTACGAACTCACGGGTCGCTGGCCGCTGCGCGCCGGATTTGCGGTCACCGCGGGGGCGGGCTATTACGATCTGCACGACCTCTTCGGGGTCGGCTACTGGGCCGGCGACCTGGGCTTGGCGTACATTTATCGACGTTTGACGATCGGGGTCAGTCGGTTCTTCTGCGATGCGACAGCGGCTAGGCTGTATGAAGACGCCAGTGCGGACGGCACGTGGGCCCTATCGGCGGTGTGGCGCTTTTGACTTGCCCGGAGCGGCATCACTTTTTTCAGCCGCCGGTGAACCGAGGGGCAATGCCAGGGTACTTACGGGTGGCAGGCGCTTTTACGTGCCGCTAGATCGGAGTGAGTCTTTGGAAAACCTCGAGCTGCGATCCAATCAATCCGCCCACCGCATCGGAAATGACCGCGAGCGCGAATTGATTTTCAAGGTCGGCCGCGGCGACCGGGATGCTTTTCGAGAACTGTATCTGCATTATCACAGGCGCCTTGCGCGGTTCCTGACGCGCTTGACTCGCTGTCAGGAGGACGTCGAGGAGATCATCAACGATACCCTGTGGATCGTTTGGCAGCGCGCCGCGGATTTCCGCGGTGCTTCTCAGGTATCGACCTGGGTCATGGGTATCGCCTATCGGCGCGCGCTCAATGTGATTCGGCGCGCGGCCACATACGAGCGATTGATGGCCCCCGAGAGCGCGGATGGCGAGGCGGCGGTCAGCGATCCAGTTCAAGCGGCGGATAATCGCCAACTGCTCGATTTCGCACTGGCGCAGTTACCGCTCGAACAGCGCCTCGTGCTCGAGTTCACTTACTATTTGGATCACTCATGCGAGGAGGTCGCGGAAATCATGGAGTGCCCCGTAAACACCGTCAAGACCCGCATGTTCAACGCTCGTCGCAAGCTGCGGGCGATTCTCGCCGAACACGGCGCCGACTGGGGAGCAAATCAGTGACCCTTCATTTGGAAAGAGCCCGATGTGACGAAGAGGCGGCGCGCTTGCTGCCGTGGTATATCGCCGGTCGGCTGTCGGCAGGCGACGTTGAGCGCGTGGCGAGCCACTTGCAACGTTGTGCGATATGCCGCAGTGATGCGGCACATGAGCGCGTAGTGCGCGAACTCATGAAGGCGGATGCGCGCGTCGAATACGCTCCTCAGGCGGGGTTGGCGAAGACTCTCTCGCGCATCGACGAGCTCGGCCGCGATGCGCCGACTGCGCCGACTGCGCCGACTGCGCCGAGCGCGCCGACGCGTATCACCCCGGTTCAAGTCTCTCGGCGGCGATTCGGCGCTGTGCAATGGTTGAGCGCCGCGGCGCTGGTGCAAGCGGTGGCGCTCGGTTGGCTCGGCATGTCACCGCACTACCGACCGGCACCGATGACGCCGACTCCGCAGTACGAGACGCTGTCCGAGGATCCCGGAACCGCCGCGCCTGGGCCGCATATCCGTGCGGTGTTCGCCCCGTCGATGACGCTTGCAGATTTGCAGGCGCTGCTGGCTGCGAACCGACTCACGGTCGTCCGCGGCCCGAGCGATGCCGGCGCATATACCCTGGCATGCACCGATACGCGCGTCACCGCCAGCATGCTCGTCCCGACGATTGCGGCGTTGCGCGCCGATGGCCGCGTGCTGTTCGTCGAGTCAGCCGTCAACGACGCGCCGGCCGTCCGGTGAAATTCCAAGCGCTTGCTCTGCTGGTCGCCGCCGCCGCGCTGGCCGGCTGCGCGTCGGACCGCGCGTTGCGGGCCAGCGCCGAACTGCCGGCGGGCGCGCGCGAGTCGCCGCAACGCTACGTCGTCGTCACGGTCCGCAACCCGGTGAGTTGGCCTGGCTCGCGCGCCGCGTCGACGCCGCGCGGCTATGACGGCGTGGGCCTCTATGCGGCCGGCAGCGTCGCGCGCGACACGAGTCGCGCGATTGCCGCCGATTTCCGCCTGCGTGAAATCTCGAGCTGGCCGATCGCGCTCCTGGGTGTGCACTGCTTGGCATATGCACTGCCAGAGAACGCCGATATGGATACTCTGCTGGCGCAGCTCGAGCGCGACCCGCGGGTCGAGTCCGCTCAACCGCTGCTCGCCTTCGAAACCGCCGCCAGCCGCTACAACGATCCGTACGCCAATCTGCAACAAAACATGCAGCAAATGGCGATCGACGAAGCGCACAGCGTCAGTCGCGGCGCGAGCGTCCGCGTCGCCGTCATCGACACCGGCGTCGATGTCGGTCATCCCGATCTGCCCGCTAACGTGGTGACGCGCAACTTTGTCGACAACGACACGGATGCGTTCCGCGAGGACGCGCACGGAACCGCCGTTGCCGGAGTGATCGCGGCGATTCCCGACAACGGCGTCGGCATCGTCGGGATCGCGCCGGATGTCAGACTGTATGTTTACAAGGCCTGTTGGCGCGCCTCTCCGATCGGCACCAAGGCCGCCTGCAATTCTTTCACGCTGGCTCAAGCGCTGTCGGCAGCGATCGAAGCGCACGCCGACATCATCAATCTCAGTCTCGCCGGCCCGAGCGACCCGCTGCTCACGCGTCTGATCGGCTGCGCCGTGGCGGCCGGCATCATCGTCGTGGGTGCCGTGCCGTCGGATGGGTTGCGAGACTCCTTTCCCACGAATATCGCGTCAGTCATCGCCGTCGATGCCCTGGAAAGCGGCCACAACAACTCGGGAGTGCTGCGGGCGCCAGGCCGCGATGTGGTTTCTCTGGCTCCGCACGGACATTATGATTTTTATTCGGGAAGCTCGCTGGCGACCGCGGAGGTCTCCGCGCTGATTGCGCTGTTGCGCGCGCAAAGGCCGCATTTGACGGCGCGCGATGCTCAAGCGCTCTTATCCGAGAGCGCACCGGCGCTGCCGGGAGATGCGAGCGGGTCCTCGCCGAATGCCTGCGCGGCCCTCGCCACGCTGCTGCATGGCAAGCGCTGCGCAACCCAATAACCGCGTTACCCTTGCGTACCGCAAGCCGGGGGCGCAACGTACCAAGATGACAGACGGATTGGCGGCGATGGGCGTTGCCCCGCATTCGGGTTGGGCTACCGTGGTGGTTCTCGGCGCCGCTCATGCGAACCTGCACGTGTTGCTGCGCTCACGCATCGAGCTGGCCGATCGGAGTGCTCCGGAATCAAAGCAACCCTTTCACGCGATCGAGGCTCTTGATCTCGATCAGGCCGCGCAACGCTTGAGCCACTATAGGACCCTCGCAGAGGTCATGGCGTTCGCGGCCATCCAAAGCATAGCCGCGGATCTGAGCGCCCGCGGGTCGTACATGACATCGGTCGGCGTACTCGAATCGGCGGGCCGCAAGGGCAGTTCTCTGGCCTCGATACTCGCTTCACATTCGCTGATTCACGCGGCCGATGGTGATCATTTCCGCAATGCGCTGGCCGTTGCCGCGGAGCGCAGCGGGCTCACGGTGTGTCGAGTACGAGCGCGTGATTTGGAAGCCCAAGCTGAGGCGGCTCTTCGCAGGCCGCGGGCCCTCCTGCGCGATGCGGTCAATGGGTTGGGTCGACAAGTGGGTCCGCCGTGGGGAGCGGACCAGAAAATGGCCGCACTCTTGGCGTGGCTGCTGATCACCCAGGGTTCCCGAGCGACGGGATCAGCCAGGATGAGCGCCGCAAGCTGACAAACCCTCAGGCGAGCGTGTCGACTTTGACCGTGAGGGAATTTTCGGCCTCCTGCGCAGTTGAACCGCTCGCGATGGCCCCCGGCAGATTCGGCACGGAAACCGTGTATTGCCCTTCGGACACCACGACACTGCCCGCGTAGCTCTTGCCCCCGACGGTCGTTGAATAAATCGTGCTGATCGGGGGAACCGCCGCGCTGCTGGCCTCGGGCGGCGTGGCCGCGGGCGGAGTGACCGCGGG
>Ga0181521_10000226_pt1 | contig 67165 bp, 63 predicted proteins | sample PEATcosm2014_Bin_32_FD_119764 | JGI IMG/M metagenome (GOLD analysis project Ga0181521, IMG submission 119764) | Peatland microbial communities from MTU Mesocosm Facility, Houghton, MI, USA - PEATcosm2014_Bin02_60_metaG | ecosystem: Environmental > Terrestrial > Soil > Wetlands > Peat | place... | reverse complement strand
TGTCGCGAGGTTCCGATCAGCCCCGTTACCGGGACTCACCGCCCGCCAGCTATCGAATCTAACCATCAACTATTCGAGTGGGTCCTTCCCCCACTGGTAATCAGCCCCTTTGGGGCACACGCGGAAGCGCCTGCCCCACTGTTTAGCGTTAAACTGGGATCGCTATGACCAGACGAGACTATCTCCAGATGGTGGGCGCGGCCGCCGCCGTGGCCCGCTCCGCCCACGCCGCTCCCTCCGGCGGCGATGCCGACCGCGAACAGCGCATGCAGTGGTGGCATCAAGCCCGCTTCGGAATGTTCATTCACTGGGGCGTCTACAGCGTGATCGGCCGCCACGAATGGGTAATGGAAAACGAAGGCATTCCGGTGGCCGAATACCAGCAGTACGCCAGGCAGTTCCACCCCAAGCCCAACGCCGCGCGCGACTGGGCGCGCCTGGCCAAACTGGCCGGCCAGAAGTACATGGTGATGACCACCAAGCATCACGAAGGCTTTTGCAATTTCGCCAGCAAGCTCACCGATTACTGCGCTCCCAAACAGGGGCCCGGCCGCGACCTCGTCAAGGAGTACGTCGACGCCGCGCGCGCCGAAGGACTGCGCGTGGGCTTCTACTATTCGCTCATGGACTGGCACCACCCCGACGGCGCGCGCTGCGCCACCGACGAACAGGCCCGCCGCCGTTTCGTCGATTACATCCATGGCGAGATCCGCGCGATCCTCACCAATTACGGCAAGATCGATGTTCTCTGGTACGACGTAGCGTGGCCGCTGGACGCGCAAGGCTGGGAATCGGAAAAGATGAACGACATGGTCTTCCAGTTGCAGCCCGAGATCATCGTCAACAACCGCAACAAACTGGATGGGGATTTCAGCACGCCCGAGCAGACCATCAAAGCCGACAAGCGCGCCTGGGAATCCTGCATGACGATGAACGATAGCTGGGGCTACCAGAAGGCCGACGACAATTGGAAATCGCCCAAGACCATCGTCCGCAACCTGGTCACGTGCGCGCACGATACCGGCAACTACCTGCTCAACATCGGCCCCAAAGGCGATGGCTCCATTCCCGAGGAATCGGTGCGCATTCTCTCCGCCGTGGGAAAGTGGATGGACCGCAACGGGCAAACCATTTACCAGACCGACGTCTGCCAGCCGCACCGCTCCAACTACGCCGGCTTCACGCGCAAGGGCAACACGCTGTACATGCACGTGCACTTCTGGCCGGGGGAGACGGTGGCGCTGGGCGGGCTGATGAACCAGGTGAAGTCGGCGCGCTTCTTCGCCACCGGTCAGGAAATCAAGTTCGTACAGGACAAATTCCGCGTGCGCTTCACCGGGCTGCCGGACAAAGCGCCGGACGACCCCGTGACCACGCTGGCCATTGAGTGCGACGGCGAGCCGCGACAGGACACCGATTTCATCCGCAAGGAACGGCCGCGCCTGCACGCCTAGCCGGCGGGCGGATCGCTGAAGGCAAACGACGGCGTACAACATCGTGACAGGAACCTCTCAGCGGGACATCTCGACGACCGCGGCGGATGCTAAGCAGTTGGTGATCTACACACCGGCCCCGGCAAGTCAACCCAACCAGGAGTTTCTGGCGCTCGATACGCCGACGGCAACGCCGGAGCCCAATGCGGCCCCGATTTTGGGTGGAATGCCGCTGTGCGGTCTGGCTTTTTCGGCCCGCCGCGCGCGCGCCACTACTCGATGACCTTTTTCTTGCGGAACCAATCCAGCAGGATATCGCGCATCAGGCCGACATCGTGGGGGAACTGCAGGCCGGTGGTGCGCAGGTTCTCGGCGGTGCCCTGGTTGGCGGCGGTGAAGTCGCTGACGGCCAGGGTGTAGTCGCGGTCGGGATCGATTTTGCGGTCGCCCACCACCACCTTGGGCAGGTCGCGTCCTTTGAACGTGCCGGTCAGGACGATGTTGTCGAAGGGCATGATGTCCCAGATGTTGCGCACCAGAATCGGGCCTTTGGGGAGAGTGTCGCGGACGCCGCCTAAGTTCATCCAGGCGAAATCGGCGCCGGTTTCGTCGCGCAGGGCCTGCTCGATCAAGCCTTTGACCTCGAACTTACTGAACGCGCGAGCGGCCGTGGCCAGCGGCTGATCCACGCGCGCGGTCACTTCGTCTTCCCATCGCTTGACCTGCGCGGCCACGTCCGGCGCGGGCGCGAACTGAGCCGGATCGATGGTGATTTTCTTCCAGTGCCATTCCACCGGCGCCTTCTTCTCGGTATCGATCTTCAGGTCCAGGCGTCCCAATTCCTCGCCGTAGGCCTTGGCGCGGACCATGATGCGGCCATCGCGCACCAGGGCCTGGTCGATTCCGGAGTGGGCGTGGCCGCTGACGATCACGGGGATCTCGGGCGCCTGTTCCAGAAAGGCGCTCTCTTCGCGGGGCGAAATGTGGGCCAGCAGCACGATCAGGTCGGATTGCCCGCGCAGTTCCTGGGCGTACTTGCGCGCGGTGGCGATGGCCGGAATGGTGTGCCACTCCTGCAGCAGCTTGGGCGTAACGATATCCGCGAGAGTATCCGTCATGACTCCCAGGATGGCGACGCGCAGTCCGTTGACCTTGAGAATGACGTACGGCTTATCGGTGAAGAGGCGGCCGCGGCCGTCCACCACGTTGCAGGTGACGATGGGATAGTTGGCGGCGGCCAGAAATTTCTTGGCTTGCGGCCAGCCGTAATCGAACTCGTGGTTGCCGAGCGTGGCGGCGTCGAAACCAAACAGGTTGGCGATTTCGTAAACCGGCAGGCCGTGGAAGATGGTGGAAACCGGGCTGCCCTGCACCAGGTCTCCGGCATTCAGCAAAATGCAATCCCGGCAGCCTGCGCGTTCCTTGCGGATGGCCGCGGCCAGGTAAGCAAATCCGCCGTGGCCGTTATCCAGGGGACTGATGCGCGCGTGCAGATCGTTGGTATGCAGAATGGTGAGCGAGCGGATCTCCGCCGCCAGCGGAGCGCACACCAACAGAGCGAGGGCGAGGAGGCGCCGCGGGGGATTGGTCATATAGTTTCAGTGTACAGTCAGGCGGCGATGGCGCATTTTGCGGCGCCGGTCAGGCGCGCCAGGTCGTCCGGAGGCAGCAGCATCTGCAGGCCGCGCAGGCCGGCGCTCACCGAGATCACATCCCACAGGTCGATGGTTTCGTCCAGGAAGAGCGGGTAGGCTTTCCTGGTTCCCACCGGCGAAACGCCGCCGCGAATGTAGCCGGTGAGAGACAGCACTTCCTTGACGGGGACCAGCTCCACCTTTTTATTGCCGCTGGCGGCGGCCAGCGCTTTCAAATCCAGTTCGGTACTGGCGGGGATGCAGGCCAGCAGGACGCCGGTGCGGTCGCCGCGCGCCACCAGGGTCTTGAAAACCTGCTCGGGAGGGAGGCCGATGGCCTGCGCGACGTGCGGCGCGCTGAGGTCGGATTCGTCCACCTGGTATGGGCGCAGCTCATAGCGGATGCCGGCGCGATCCAGCAAGCGCAGGGCGTTGGTTTTCGCCATGGCTTTTATTCTAAAGTGGCGCGCCAGGGGCGGGTGGGGCCTGGCGGGTGGGGCCTGGCACGCCGGAAGCGCCGGTAATCAACCGGCGCGCAGGATGCCATCCTGCCCCACGGGCGGGGCGCGCCTGGCGCGCCGGAAGCGCCGGTAATCAACCGGCGCGCAGGATGCCATCCTGCCCCACGGGCGGTATTGCTACCAGGTGGACGGAGGTCGCCTTGACGATGGCGGCCAGGGTTTGATGGGGCCGCAGAGCCATTTCGGCGGCCGATTGGGCGGTGATCAGGGCGACCAGCGGAACGCCGCAATCCAGCTCGATGCGCGCCAGCGCGCCTTCCACCGTCACGGATACGACCACGCCCGCCAGGCGATTGCGCGCGCTGGTGGAGGATGGGGGGTCGCGCGTGAGCTGCACGTCTTCGGCGCGGATACAGGCGAACACCGCGCCGGCCTCGCCGGAATCGATGCATTGCAACCGCACCGGTCCGCTGCGCACGGTGAGCAGGCCGCTATCGCGCGCGGCGATCTCCGCGGGCAGAACGTTTTCCATTCCCACGGCGGCGGCCACGGCGGCATCGGCCGGCTTGCGGAACACTTCCTGCACGGCGCCGGTCTGGCGCACGCGGCCATCCACCATGACGGCCATGCAATCTCCCAAAGCCATGGCTTCGGTGCGGTCATGGGTCACCACAATGCTGGGAACTCGCGCGGCCCGCAGCATGCCGCGCAGCTCGACCCGCACACGCGCGCGGCCGGCGGCATCCAGGGCGGAAAGCGGTTCGTCGAGGAGGAGGAGCGAGGGATTGGCGGCCAGCGCGCGGGCCAGCGCCACTTTCTGTTGCTGGCCGCCGGAAAGAGTGCGGGGGAAGCGCGCCGCCAGCTCGTCCAGGCCGAAACGGTTGAGGAGATCCCGCGGATTGGCATGGGCCGCGTAGGCCACGTTTTGCTCCACGGTGAGATGGGGAAACAACGCGTAGTCCTGAAACAGGAAACCGGCTCTTCGTTTTTGCGGGGGCAAGTGGACAGGCTGGGAGGCCTGTCCCGCTTCGAACCATGTCTCGCCGTTGAAGACGATGGAGCCTTCGTCCGGAGTTTCCAGTCCCGCGAGAAGGCGCAGCAGGGTGGTTTTGCCGGCGCCGGAGGGGCCGAAGAGCACCAGCACCGGGGCGCGCTCCAGCTCCATGCTCAAGCTGGCATGCACCTCGAAGCCGGAGGGCAGGCGCTTGCGGCAATCGCAGATCAACCGGGAGGCCATACCATCCGGGCGCGGCGGCCGCGCGCATAGACAATCGCCAGCACGGCGAAGGAAATTGCCAGCAGGAAGAGCGAGGTCTCCCCGGCGGCACGGTAATTCAAGCCCTGCACCTGGTCGTAAATGGAGATGGAGACGGTGCGGGTGACGCCGGCGATGTCGCCTCCCACCATGAGGACCACGCCGAATTCGCCCATGGTATGGGCGAAGGTGAGGACGACCCCGGTGACGATTCCCGCGCGGGCCAGCGGCAGGACCACGCGGCGGAAGGTGGCGGCGCGCGAGATGCCCAGGCACCAGGATGCCTCGATGAGCTTGGGGTCCACCGAACCGAAGGCCGCGGCTACGGGCTGCACCATGAACGGCAGGCTGTAGAGCACGGAGGCCAGCACCAGGCCGGCGAAGGAGAACGGCAGCATGCCGCCGGTGAGTTTTCCATAGAGCGCGCCGAGGGGGCTGTGCGGCGCGACGGCCAGCAGGATGTAAAAGCCGAGGACGGTGGGCGGCAGCACCAGAGGGAGGGCCACCACGGCTTCCACCAGGAATTTCCAGCGGGCGCGGGAAAACGCGATCCACCAGGCGAGCGGGAGAGACAGCGCCAGGAGGATGACGGCGGTGAGGGACGCCAGGCGAACGCTTAGGAAGATGGCTTGATAATCCATGGTCAGGATGGCGCGAGGGGGTTGCGCGCGGACGGGGGCGTCTGCCCTACCCCCGGCATCGAGAAGCCGTAGCGCTCGAAAATGGCGCGCGCGCGGGGGCCGGTCAGATATGCGCGGAACGCTTGGGCGGCGGGCGAACGGCGCGCGCGGTTGAGAATCACGCCGGCCTGCAACATGGCGGGATAGGCGCTGAGAGGGATTTCCCAGTAGCGGCCCTGGCCGCGGACGGCGGGAGCGAGAGCCAGCGAGAGGGCCACAATACCGGCATCGGCGGCGCCGGATTGCACGAACTGGAGAGTCTGCGCGATGTTTTCCCCAAACACCAGTTTAGGCGCGATGCGGTGGTAGACGCCGAGCGACTGGAGGGCCGAAGCGGCCGCGCGGCCGTAGGGAGCGTGCTGGGGATTGGCGATGGCCACATGCTTCACGGAATCCTGTTCGAGGGCGCGGATTTGCAGGCGCTCGAGATCCAGCGGCGAGGACGCGGGAACCCACACGGCGATGCGGCCCACGGCATAGACGAAACGCGACTGGCGAGGGGCCAGGCCGGCGTCTATCAGTTTGTCCGGATATTGGCTGTCGGCCGATAAAAACAGATCGAAGGGCGCGCCATTCAGAAGCTGTGTGTAGAAATTGCCGGAAGAGCCGTAGACGATCGCGATGGCGGTTTGCGGCTGGCGGGCGCGAAAATCGCGCGCGGCTTCCTCGAGGGCGAACTGCAAATCGGCGGCGGCGGCCACGGAGAGCTTTTGCGGCGGGCGATGCGCGGCGCAGCCCGCCAGCGCGGCGGCCAGGACGGCGGCCGCGCAATAGTCCCGGATAGAAGACAATGTCATCCGCAAGAGACCAGCATAGCGCGGGCGGTACGGCGGTCCATAGCCGGCTGAGGGAAACGCGGTGCCGGCGGGCAAGCCGAAGCATGCCCCACTTTATTCGGCGTAGGCGGAGAAGGCGGCTATGAGCGGCGGGGTCGGAGCGGTGAGGCGGAGACGGAGGCGCGGCGTTTGCACCTTTTCCTGCAACCGCACCAGGCGGCGGGCCCCGATGGTGGTGACTTCGGCAAGGAGGCTCCAGGCGCGGCCATCCCATCGATCGATGGCGGCGCGTTCGATGCGCTGGCCGTAGCGGATGTCCTCCTGGAGGCGGATGACGTTGAAGGGAGCGTGACAGGGGCACTCGAAGGTGCGCGGGTTGAATTTTCCCAGGACATTGCGGGCGAACGTCCGGCGGCGATATTGGCCGAAGCCTTGCAGGGCGGCGACATCGGGAGAGCTGAGGAGACCATCGCGATTGGGCGGGACGTTGAGGAGCAGGTTGGCGCCGCGGCCCACCGACTGATAGTAGAGATCCACCAATTGAGCGGCGGACTTTACGCGGGAATTCTCGGCTTCGTGCCAGAACCATCCGGGGCGGATGGAAACATCGCACTCGGCGGGCAGCCAGCGGGCGCCGTGGGGCGTGCCGGTGGGCGAGTCCTTTTCGCGGACGTTGCCGGGGGAAGCGGGGCCGCCATCGGCGCCGACGGGGTCGTAGGTGGCCCAGCAGGGGTCGCCGGCGATGCCGCGCTCGTTGCCGACCCAGCGGACGTCGGGGCCGACGTCGCTGAAGATGACGGCTTGCGGTTGGAGGGTGCGGACGAGGTCCCAGGTGGCGGGCCAATCGTAGTAGGTGTTCTTGTCGATGGTGCGTTTTTCGCGCGCGCCTCCGTAGAAGCCATCGCCGCCGTTGGCGCCATCGTGCCAGACCTCGAAGATGGGACCGTAACCGGTGAGGAGCTCGGTGAGCTGGCGCCGGTAAATGGGGAGATAGGCGGGGGTTCCATAGGCTGGGTTGTTGCGGTCCCAGGGGGAAAGATAGACGCCGAAGGCCAGCGAGCGGCGGCGGGCGGCTTGGGAGATATCGCGGACGATGTCGCCCTGGCCGGCGCGCCAGGAGCTGGCGCGGATGGAATGAGCGGTGGTAGCGGTGGGCCAGAGGCAGAAGCCGTCATGATGCTTGCAGGTCAGGATGACGCCGCGCATGCCGGCATCGGCAAGGGCGGAGATAATGGCATCCGGATCGAAGGCGGCGGGCTGGAAAATGTTGGGATCTTCATCGCCATAACCCCATTCTTTATTGGTGAAGGTGTTCACGGTGAAGTGGAGGAAGGCGGTGGTTTCCATTTGGTGCCAGCGGAGCTGGCGGGGCGAGGGGAGGGCCCCGTAAGGCGTGGGCGCTGCCGCCAGGGCAGCCGGAATGGTGGCCAGAAACTGGCGCCGGTGGATCACGTTCCTTACGATACCTTGGATTGCCGGGCTGCGCGCGGCCTGGCAAGCTGAAGCTGGCGCGGCCTGGAAGGTATACTGCCAGCATGAGCTTTCACGCCACGGGACCGTTCGAAGTCAAGCTTACGCCGCAGGCGGCGGAGGGTGAGAACACGGCGGTCGCGCGCATGACGATCGAGAAACAGTTCCACGGCGAACTGGAGGCGGCGAGCCGCGGACAAATGCTTTCGGCGCTGACCGGCGCCAGGGGATCGGCCGGCTATGTTGCGATGGAAGTTGTGAGCGGGGTTTTGGGCGGGCGCCAGGGGACGTTCGTGTTGCAGCACAGCGGCACGATGGACCGCGGGCAGCCGCGGCTCAGCGTTACCGTGGTGCCCGATTCGGGGACGGACGAGCTGAGCGGCCTGAGCGGAAGCATGGATATCCGGATCGAGCCGGGCGGAAAACATTTCTACGATTTCGATTACGCCATCGCGGAGTAGCTACGGAGGCTAGAAATACCAGCGGGCGCCGACGAAGACGGAAGCCATCGTGTTCTGGATGAAAAACTCGCCTTCGGGGCTGGTCTTATAGTGATAGGCTTTGAGGCCGCCGGCGAGTTCGAGCTTGCCGAGACGGAAGTTGAGGGAGGCATCGGCGTCCCAGACGGTCCAGTGGTGCGGCAGAAGGAAGCCGGAGCCGTTGAATTCCAGGCGCAGGTTTTTATTGAGGTATTGGGTCCAGTTCAGGCCGAAGGTGGGGGTGATGAACCACTTGGTCTGGCTGGTCTGATAGTCGAGGGGGTTGCCGGCGGCATCGATGAGGGGGTTGCCTGCGGAATCGTAGAGGGGCAACTGCGGGGCGTCGAACCCGTTTCGCATGCTGACGTACTGGATCTGCCAAAGGGTGTGGAGGCGGTATTTGCGGCTCTCCACGGGGTAGGGCCAAGTCAGGTAATTGAAGGACATCTTGATGACGCTGAGCTTGTAATCGGTGGAAATGAGGGTGCCCGCGCTGTAGAGCTGGGTTCCCAGCACCACATCCACGTTGGAGGTGGTATCGCCCGCCGCGCGCGTCGTGAAATAGGAAACGGTAAGAGAATTATGCAGTCCCACGGCCATGCCGAAATCGACGCCCTCGACGGCTTTGGGTTCTCCTTGCAGCGTGATAAGCGAAGATTGCGGCCAGGTTTCGGCATGGCCGCGATTGTAGACGGGCTGCTCCCTGGGCTCCCAGGCGGTGACGCTGAGCCACCATCCGGTTTCGCCGGGGAGGCGAACGTCGGGGTATTTCGGCAGTTGGGGAGCGGCCTGAATGGTGGGCTTGGGAGTTTCGGTCTGATCCTGCGGCGCGGCGGCGGCCGGCGGAGCGGCGGCGGGAGGGGTGGCAGGCGGCGCGGTCTGCTGGTCTGGCGCGGCGGCCGGAGGGGTGGTGGCAGGCGGCGCGGTCTGTGGGGACGCGGCGGGCTGCGACGAATCGTCCTGCGGGGCAGCGGGCTGCTGCACGGCGGGCTGCGGCGCGGCGTCCGGCGGAGCAGCGGCCGTTGGCTGCGCGGCACAAGAGAACGCTAGAAAACAAAGACAGAGAAATCCGTTGAAGGTATTCTTCACTTACGCCTCATCCTATTCAGACTAGGGGACCGATGCGGAGGACGGCACAGCTAATGCATCCGCCGGTCCAAACCGCGTGTGTTGTATGTCGCTCTACTATTTTGCCTCATTGCGAGGCCTTTGCGCAGGGCCGCATTTGCCTTTGAATTGTGGCAGATCCGGCACAGGTGTCGGCTGGGGGCACAGGTGGGCGGGGCGGAGGAACCCGTTGCGCGATCCGGCGGAAGCCCGCTTCGCCGCCGGGCGCCGCTGGTTTGCCGCCGCGCCCGGACCGCGCGGGAACGGCGCGGCCGGGAAGCGCTGCCGGAAGGAATTTTCTTTGGTAACCTTTTTGCGGCCCGCCAGTATTTCATTGCGGTAAGAGAATGCAGACGGAGGACGAACAGATCATGCGCGCGGTGCGGGCGGGTGAAGTGGCCCGGCTGGAGACGTTATTCGACCGTCACCATCGGCCGCTGTTTCATTATTTTTTGCATCTGACCCAGAACCGCGCGGTGAGCGAAGACCTGGTGCAGGAGGTTTTCTTCCGCATTTTGAAATACCGGCGGAGCTACCAGGAGGGTTCGCAGTTCCGCGCGTGGATGTTCCAGATCGGGCGCAACGTGTACCTGGATCACGCGGGACGGCAGAAGGGCGAAGTGGCCCTGCCGGAGGGGCGGCTGGAATTCCCCAGCGGCGAAGCGGCGCCGGACCGGCAGGCGCAGAACAAACAGGAGACGGCGCTGTTGCGGCGGGCGCTGGCGGCGCTGCCGGCGGAGAAGCGCGAAGTGATTGTCATGAGCCGCTTCCTGGAGCTGAAGTACGAAGACATCGCCGTGGCCTTGCAGTGCGAAGTGGGCACGGTGAAGGTGAGGGTTTACCGCGCGCTACGGGAGCTGGGGGACCGGTTCTTCGCGCTGCGCGGGGAGCGGGCATCGTCATGATTTGCGAAAGGGTAAGAGAACAGATTCCGGAATGCCTGGCGGGGCGGCTGGATAAAGCCGGGCGCGAGCGGGTGATCGAGCACCTGGAAACGTGCTCGGGATGCCGCGCGGAGCTGGCCGAGCTGGGCGTGGTGTGGCGCAGATTGGAACCGCTGGCGGCGCCCGTGGAGGAGCCGCAAGCTTGGATGAAGGACCGTTTTCTGGAAATGCTGGAAGCCTACCAGGCGGGTTTGGCCGCCGCCGGGCGCCCGGCTGCGCAGCCGGCGGCGGGGCGCGCTTGGGGATGGTGGCCGGCGCGGCCGGCGTGGCAATTCGGCCTGGCGGCGGCACTCCTGCTGCTGATCGGGCTTTTGGCGGGACGGCTGGCCTTCGCGCCGCGCGGCGAAAATCCCGAGATGGCGCTGTTGAAGGGGCAGGTGGAAGGGCTGCGGCAGTTGGTGGCGCTTTCCATGATGCAGGGGGAATCGGCCGGCGACCGCTTGCACGGCGTGAACTACAGCGCGGAAATGGCGCAGCCGAACACCCGGGTGGAACAGGCGCTGCTGCACGCGGCCACGCACGACCCCAACGTCAACGTGCGCCTCTCGGCGGTGGATGCGCTGCACAAATACGCGGGCGATGCGGAAGTGCGGCGCGCGCTGGTGGATGCCGTGCCGGTGCAGGAATCTCCCTTGGTGCAGATCGCGCTGATCGATCTGCTGGTGGAATGGAACGACCGCGATTCGGCGGGGGCGCTGCGGCAACTGGCGCGCGACGCGCAGACCGACGACGCAGTGCGGCAGCGCGCCGCGCAAGGCATGCGGCAACTGGGAATTCGAGAGGTGATAGCGAAATGAAACGACTGGCGATTCTCACGATTGCGGCGGCCGCTCTGTGGGCGGCGGGCCGCGGCGATACGGACAACTGGAAGTTCGAAGACCGCGACACGGTGCAGCGCACGTTCGATGTCGCGGGCGGCACGGGCGCGCCCAAGCTGCTGGTGGACAATGTCTTCGGCTACATACACGTGACGGCGGCGGCGGGACGCCAGGTGCGCGTGACGGTGCAGAAGCACACCATCGGCCGCTCCGCGGAGGCCATCGCCGAATCCAAGCGCGAGGTGAAGCTGGATATTTCGCAGCAGGGCAATTTCGTGCGGCTGTACGAAGACGGGCCGTTTCGTTCGGCGAGCGGCGGCACGAGTTACCGCTGCGAGGAATACTACGGCTACCGCGTGACGTACGATTTCGACGTGGAGGCGCCGCCCGAGATCGAGCTGACCTTGAAATCCATGAACGGAGGAACCATCGCGGTAAAAGGCACCACGGGCGATTACCAGATCCATGGATTCAACGGCGGGATCGATATGGAGGATATCGCCGGCTCGGGTTCGATCCGCACCTTCAACGGCAAATTGAAAGTGGCGTACGCGAAGAACCCGGCGCGCGCCAGCGATTTCAAAACCTTCAACGGGACGATGGACGTCTGGTTTCAAGCGCCGCTCAACGCGGACCTGACGATGAAATCGTTCAACGGCGGGGTGTGGGCGGATTTCGACGTGACGCCGCTGCCGGCGCAGACCAGCGCGCAGGGCGGCAGGATCATCTACAGCTCGCGCAACCGCACCCACGAGGTGCGGGCCGGCGCGGGCGGACCCAAGCTCACGTTCGAAGGGTTCAATGGAGCGATCAAGCTGCATACGAAAGGCCAATAAGAGGACTCATTCCATGAAACGAATTCTTACCCTGGCGGGGGTTGTTCTGGCCGTGTCCACGATGGCCTGGGCGCAGCAAAATTCGGCCAATCGGATTGTCGTGCCGGCGCGCAACGGCAACCGTCCGCGCACCATCGAGGCCAATCTGCTCCACGGCTCGATCGCGGTGCGCGCCGGCTCGGGCGAAGACATTGTGATTGAAGCGCCCGGCTTGGCGCGGCGCACAGGCGCGCAGCCGCGCGGCGCCGAAGGCATGCACCGCATCGATGCGCCGCTGTTCACGCCGCTGCAGGTGGAGGAAGAAGGCGACACCGTGCACATCAATCTGCTGCCGCTCGGGGCTTCGGAAAGCGGGCTGACGGTTACGGTTCCGGTGAATACTTCGCTGAAGATCAACTGCACCCACGGGGGAATCAAGGTGGAGGGCGTGCACGGGGAGATCGACGTCTCCGGCATCCACGGCAATATCGACCTGACCAACGTTGGGGGCACGGTGATTGCGAACACCACGCACGGGTATATCAAGGCGGGCATGGACAGCGTGGACGCTTCCAAGCCGCTTTCGTTCGTGACCCTGGACGGCAACGTGGATGTGACGCTGCCGGCGGATCTGCGCGCCACCCTGAAAATGAAAACGCTGCACGGCGATATCTGGTCGGATTTCGACGTCAAGCTGACGGGCGGCGGCGGTCCGATCTCCCGGGGAGCGGCGGGACGGATGCACATCGAGTTCGACCGCACGGTGACGGGGACGATCAACGGCGGGGGCACGGAGATTACGCTGTCGACGATCAACGGGCGGATTTTGATTCACAAGAAGTAGCATCCGGCTGCGGCGGCCGAGGTGCTGGCGGCGGCGATGCTAGACTGAAAGTTCCCCATGCCCCCACGCTCCGCCAGCCGCTCTTCGGCGGCTGCTCCGAAAATCGCCCCGGCCGCACCCCCTCCGCGCTGGCTGCGTTTCGCGGTGCTGGCGCTGGCGGCGCTGGCCATGGCGGGATACTTCGCCATCCCGGTGAACAATCCGGATGCGTGGTGGCACCTGGCCACGGGGCGGTACATCTGGCTGCAGCACAAGCTGCCGGTGCCCGATCCGTTCGCCTGGACGACGTATCTTCACGGCGCCGCATTTCCGGGCGAGGGGATGGCGCGCGATTTCAACCTGACGCACGAATGGCTGGCGCAGATTGTGTTCTACCTGGCCTACGCGGTGGGCGGATTCGGCGGACTGGTGCTGCTGCGGTGCCTGCTGCTGGTGGGTTTTTGCGGGACCGCCGGCCTGGTGGTGTGGCGGCGCACGGGAGGGTTTTATCGCTCCGTGGGGGCGGCGCTGCTGGCGGCCTCGATAGCGGTGCGGTTCGCGCAGGACCGCCCGTTTCTGATCACGTTCCTGTTTCTGGCGGTATTGATGGCGCTGGTGGAATACCGCCGCTGGCTGTGGGCGATTCCCATATTGTTCGTGGTGTGGGCCAACTGCCACGGCGGCTTTTTCATGGGATGGGTGGTGCTGGGCGCGTATTGCGCGGAAGCGCTGTTTCTGCGCTGGCGCGGCAAGCCGGTGGCCGGCGAGCGCACGCTGTACCTGGTGACCGGGGCGTCGATTCTGGCATCCGGGCTGAATCCCAACGGATTTAACGCCATCGCGGTGCTGCTGTCCTACCGGCAAAGCAAAATGCAGATGTCGCTGTGGGAGTGGCACCGGCCGGCGCTGTTTCCGCTGGAGGCGTTCGGGGTGGTGCTGTTCGCCGCCATCGCCACGCTGGCGTGGGCCAACCGGCGGGTGCGCGCGGTGGACCTGATTTTGTTCGTGGTGTTCGCGGCATCGGCCATGACGGCGGTGCGCAACGTGATTCTGGTGGCGCTGATCGGGCCCATTATCGTGGCCACGTATTTTCCGTGGAAGCGCGCGCTGCCGGCGGCGGCGCAATATTTGGTAGCGGCGCTATTGCTGGCGGCCAGCGTGGCGGAGCTGGCCACGCACACGGGATTTCAATTTCGCGCGGACGATTACCTGTACCCGGCGGGGGCGGCGGATTTCATGCTGGCGCACCATATCGCCGGCCCGATTCTCAATACGTACGAATTCGGCGGCTACCTGATCTGGCGTCTGTGGCCGGAGCAGAAAGTGTTCATCGACGGCCGCGCCCTCAGCGAAACCGTGTTCAACGATTACGAGCGCATGATTTACAACGCCGATGCGACCGGCGGGCCGAGCGGGGCGGAACTGCTGGACCGCTACGGGATTCAAACCATCGTCATGGAGGGATTCGAGTACACATCGGGCGACGTCTACCTGCTGCCGGTGGCGCTTTCCGATCCGGCCGGGAAAGAGTGGAAGCTGGTTTACCGCGACGCGCAGGCGGTGATTTTCATGCGCAACCCGCCGGCGGACGCGCCGCCGCTGAATTCGCTGGAAGGGCTGGTGGGGCTGGAGATGGAGTGCCAGACGCACATTCAGAACAACGCGGCGCAGTCCGGGTGCGCGCGCAGCCTGGCGGACATGTTCCAGAAAATCGGGGACCGGGCGCGGGCGCGGCAGTGGATGGCGTACTACCAGGAGCACGCGGCGCCCTGAGGCGCCTCGCCCCGCCGCGGCATACCTCCGGCCCGCGCTTTGCGCTAAGCTCTCATTGCAAGGAGCACCTATGCGCCGCAGAGAATTCCTGACAGCCGCGGCGGCCGGTTCCGCGCTGGCCGTTTCCGCTCGAGCCCAAACCCCCGCCCCCGCGCCCTCGAAGGGCCGTTTGAAGCAGTGCGTGACGCGCGGCGTGTTCGCGCGCTCCATGAGTTTCGAGGATACCTGCCGCGCGGCGGCGGACGCGGGCTGCAAAGGCTATGACCTGATCGGGCCGGCGGACTGGCCCACGCTCAAAAAGTACGGACTGCTCCCCACCATGTATCCGGCCGGCGCGGGCGGGACCATCCCCGACGCCTTGAACCGCACCGAGAACCACGAGCGCCTCGAGAAATCCATGCGCGCCGCCATCGAAGAGTCCGCCGCCAACGGCGTGCCCAACGTCATCACGTTTTCGGGCAATCGCAAAGGCCTGGCCGATGCCGAAGGCGCCGCTAACTGCGTGACGTTTCTCAACCGCGTCAAGAGCCACGCCGAAGACAAAGGCGTCACCATCTGCATGGAGTTATTGAACAGCAAAGTCAATCACAAGGACTACATGTTCGACCACCTGGCGTGGGGCGTGGAGGTGATGCAGCAGGTGAATTCGCCGCGCGTGAAAATCCTTTACGACATCTACCACGCGCAGATCATGGATGGCGACATCGTGCGCAACATTCGCGACCACCTGCGGTGGATCGGCCATTTCCACACGGGAGGAAATCCCGGCCGCCACGAAATCGACGAGACCCAGGAATTGAATTACCGGTTCGTCGCGCAGGCCATCGCCGACGCCGGATTCAGCGGCTACCTGGCGCACGAATATTCGCCGGCGCCGGGACGCGACGCCATCGCCAGCCTGAAGCAGGCCTTGGCGATCATGAACGTGTAAGGTGGGACATGCTTCCGCCTGTCAACCGGGCGCAGCCGGGTTTAAAGCCGCCCTTCGGGCGGGTGGCAAGCGTGCCCTACAATAAAGGTTTGTGCCTCTCACCTGTTATCTGGATGCATTTTCGGGAATCAGCGGCGATATGCTGGTGGGCGCTCTGGCGGGCGCGGGAGCCGACCGCGGCGCCATCGTGGATGCCATCGCTTCGCTCGCGGCGGGCGCGGCGGTCTCGTTCGATACCGTCATGCGCGGCGGAATTGCCGCCACCAAATACCGCGTAGCCGTCGAGGAAACCAAGAAGCACCGGCACCTTTCGCACATCGTGAAGATGATTGAAGGGGCGGCCCTCGCGCCGCGCGCCCGGCGCAACGCCATTGCCGTGTTCCAGCGGCTGGGCGAAGCCGAAGCCGCGGTGCACGGCGTGCCCGTCGAAAAAGTGCATTTTCACGAAGTGGGCGCGGCCGATTCCATCGCCGATATCGTGGGCGCCTGCGTGGCTTTCGACCTTCTGGACGTGGACGCGATCGTCTGTTCGCCCATCAACGTGGGCAGCGGAACGTGCCAAACCGAACACGGCATTTTGCCGGTGCCCGCGCCGGCCACCGCGCGGCTGCTGGAAGGCGTTCCGGTTTACGCGCGCGGGCCCGCCATGGAATTGACCACCCCCACCGGAGCGGCCGTCGCGGTCACGCTGGCGGAGCGTTTCGGCGTGCTCCCGCCCATGAAAATCGCGCACACCGGATACGGCGCGGGCGACCGTGAATTCCCCGAGCATGCCAACGTGCTGCGCGCCATCGTCGGCGAAACCACGGGGGCCGACGAAGCGCTGGCGGTAGCGGTGATCGAAGCCCATATCGACGACCTCAATCCGCAGGTTCTGGCGTATGCCGCCGAACGGCTGCTGGAACTGGGCGCGCTGGATGTTTCGCTCGAGCCCATCGTCATGAAGAAGGGCCGGCCGGGCAGCCTGCTGCGCGTGATCGCGCGCCTGGAAGACCGCGAAATGCTGGCGCAAATCGTTTTTTCGGAAACTTCCACGCTGGGCCTGCGGGTCTATTCCGCCGAGCGGCGCGTGCAGCCGCGCTCCTTCCGCGAAGTGGCCACGCCTTACGGAGCGGTGCGCGTCAAAGTCTCCGCCGAAGGCGATTACGCCCCCGAATACGAGGATTGCAAAAAGCTGGCGCTGGCTTCCGGCGTGGCCCTCAAGCGCATCATCGCGGAAGCCAATTTCGCTTACCTGAACACTTTGAAATGAAATACTACCTGACCACTCCGCTGTATTACGTGAATGCCGCGCCTCACATCGGGCACACGTACACCACCATGGCCGCCGAGACCATCGCCCGCTTCAAACGCATGCAGGGCTACGATGCGGTGCTGTTCACCGGCACCGACGAGCACGGCCAGAAAGTGGAGCGCGCCGCCGCTGGCGTAGGCAAATCGCCCCAGGAGTTCGCCGACATTGTTTCCGCCGAATTCCGCTCGCAGTGGGAAAAGCTCAATATCCGGATCGACCGCACCATCCGCACCACCGATCCGCGCCATCACAAAATAGTGCAGTGGCTCTTCCAGCGCTGCATGGAAAACGGCTACATCTACAAGGGCAGCTACACCGGCCAATACTGCGTCTACGACGAACTGTACGTCAACGAAGCCAAGCCGGGCGACCCCTGCCCGGAATGCGGACGGCCCACCGAAACCGTCACCGAAGAGAACTACTTCTTCAAACTTTCGGCGTTCGCCGAAAAGCTGCTGGAGCTGTACGAATCCGAGCCCGATTTCATTCAGCCCGAAACGCGCCGCAACGAAGTGATCTCTTTCGTCAAGCAGGGGCTCAACGATCTTTCCATCAGCCGCACCACGCTGAAATGGGGCATCCCGCTGCCGGTGGAAGGCAAGCACGTCTTCTACGTGTGGTTCGACGCCCTGATCGGCTACGTCAGCGCGGTGGATGGCACGGACCTCTGGCCCGCCGACCTGCACCTGATCGGCAAGGAAATCGTGCGCTTCCACGCGGTTTTCTGGCCCGCCTTCCTGATGGCCGGCGGCGCGCCCTTGCCCAAGCGCGTGTTCGCGCACGGCTGGCTGCTGTTCGAAAACGACAAGATGAGCAAATCGCGCGGCAACATCGTGCGCTCCGAACCCATCCGCCAGGTGATGGGCGCGGACGCGCTGCGCTACTTCCTGCTGCGCGAAATCGTTTTCGGGCAGGATGGCAGCTTCAGCTACGACGCGCTGGTGGGCCGCTACAATTCCGATCTCGCCAACGGCCTCGGCAATCTGGCCAGCCGCACCTTGACCATGATTCATCAGTACCGCCAGGGCGCGGTTCCGGAAGGCTCCGCCAAAGCCATTGCGGCCATTGCCAACGATACCATCGCCCAGGTGCGGCAGGCCTTCGAGCGTTTCGAATTCTCCAAGGGCCTGGAAGCCGTCTGGTCGCTGATTTCGGTGGTGGATAAGTACATCGTCGAGTGCGCGCCGTGGAAGCTGGCGCGGCAGAGCGACGAAACTTCGCGGAAGCTGCTGGACGAAACTCTATACACGGCCGCCGAAGCGCTGCGCATCGTGACGGCCCTGCTTTCCCCGGTGCTGCCGCAAAGCGCGCCCAAAATCTGGGCGCAGCTTGGCATGCCGGAGCCGGTGGAAACGGTGCTGTACGCGGCGCTCGCGTGGGGCGGATTGCAGCCGGGGCAAAGGATCGGCGAAGTCTCCGGCGTGTTCCCGCGCCTGGAGGCCAAGCTGGCCATCGCGCAGATGCGCGAGCTGGAAGAAAAGGTTTCCGCCGAGCAGGCGGCGCTGCTGGGCAAGCAGCCGGAAGCCGCCGCCGAGCCTTCCACGCCGAAAATCCCCATCGACGATTTTCTCAAGGTCGATCTGCGGGTGGGGCTGGTGAAATTCGCCGAGCGCGTCAAGGGCTCGACCAAGCTGATGCACATGAAAGTGGATATCGGGGAAGCCGAACCGCGCACCATTGTGGCCGGCATCGCGGAAGCATACGAGCCCGGGCAGTTGCTGAACCGCAAAGTGGTGATTGTGGCCAATCTGCAGCCGCGCAAATTGAAAGGCATCGAATCCAACGGCATGATTGTGGCGGCTTCGGTGGATGACGGCCAACCGGTGCTGGCGGGTTTCCACGAAGAGATCCCCCCGGGAGCGCGCTTGAAGTGACGCTGGCCGATACCCACTGTCACCTGGACGACAAGCAGTTCGACGCCGATCGCGAGGGGACAATCGAGCGGGCGCGCGCCGCCGGCGTCGAGCGCATGATGGCCATCGGGACCGGCAACGGGCCGCCCGATCTGGAAGCGGGCATCCGCCTGGCGGACCGCTATCCCTTCATATACGCAACCATCGGGGTGCATCCGCACGATGCCGCCAAAGCCACCCCCGCAACCTGGACGCGCCTGATCGAATTGGCGCGGCATCCCAAGGTTTTGGCGGTGGGCGAAATCGGCCTGGATTACCATTACGATTTTTCGCCGCGCGACGCGCAGCGGGAGGCGTTCGCGACGCAGCTCGGGATCGCGCGGGACGCCGGGAAGCCGATTGTGATTCACACCCGCGAAGCGTGGGACGATACGCTCGCAATTCTGCGCGAGAGCTGGACGGGCGGCGGCATCATGCACTGTTTCACGGGGGACGAACGGCAGGCGCGCCAGGCGCTGCAGCTCGGGTTGCACCTCGGTTTCGGCGGCGTGCTCACGTTTCCCAAAGCCGAGGCGGTGCGCCAGGCCGCGCGTATCACGCCGCCGGAGCGCCTGCTGGTGGAGACCGATTGCCCTTACCTGGCGCCGGTTCCGCATCGCGGCAAACGCAACGAACCGGCGTTTATCGTCGAGACGGTGAAGCGCCTGGCGGAGGTGCGCGGCGTCACCCCCGGGGAAATCGCCGCGCTCACCAGCCAAAATTTTGCGCGGCTGTGTTTGCGGCTCACCCCCGCCAACGGTTAAACTGGTTGACTTACATGAATTTAGGCAAGCTGGGGCAGGCCCTCACAGCGCGAGAGATCTTCGAGATCGTCCAGCACGAACTGGCGCAGGTCGAGCAGAAGATCACTGCGGAATCGGTTGCGTCCGTGGAGGCTGTGACGGCCATCGGTCAGTATCTGCAAGCCAGCGGAGGCAAGCGGCTGCGCCCCACGCTCCTGCTGCTGTCCGCCAAGCTGGCCGGAAACGGCGGCGCGACCGCCGTGCAATTGGGCGCCGTAGTGGAATTGATCCATGCCGCCACGCTGGTGCACGACGACGTCATCGATGCCGCCGAAACGCGCCGCGGGCGGCCCTCCACCAACGTCAAATGGGGCAACAACGCCTGCGTCCTGGCGGGCGATTGGCTCTACATGCAGGCCTTCCAGATCGCCCTGCGCGAGCGCAGTTTTCAGATTCTCGATTTGCTGATCGGGCTCACCCAGATGATGGTGGAGGGGGAGTTGATCCAGCTCGAACGCATCGGGCGCATCGACGTCAGCGAAGCCGATTGCATGGAGCTGGTGGATCGCAAAACGGCGCGCCTGTTTTCCGTGTGCGCGCGCCTGGGCGTCCTGGCCGCCGGCGAGAGCCCGTCCATCGAGGAAAAGCTGGGCGAATATGCCTGGAACCTGGGGATGGCTTTTCAACTGGTGGACGATATGCTGGACTTCACCGCGCGCGAAAAAACCCTCGGCAAACCGGTGGGCGGCGATCTGCGCGAAGGCAAGGTGACCCTGCCGCTGGTCTATGCGCTGGAGCGCGCCACGGCGGCCGAGCGGCAGCTCGTCGAAACCATTCTGCTGCGCCGCAGCTATGACGAGGTTCCATTCGCGCGGATTCTGAGCCTGCTGGAAAAATACCAGGGCATCGAGCGCGTCAAAGACCGCGCGCAAACGTTCACCGATAAGGCGCGGGCGATTATGAACGAATTCCCGGAATCGCCGTATCAGCGGGCGCTGCTGACGGTGACGGATCTGGTCACCGACCGCGATCATTGAATGGGCACACGCCCGCGGCTGGAGGACCATCACTGGTTTGCCGCGTACCAGTCAAAAATGCTGTATGGGCCATTGTAAATCCCTCCTGCCCGTGCCCGCATCATTCAATCCTAGCCGCAGTCAGCGACCTGTAGACCGTCTTGCCCTTCCTGTTACCATAAGTAGTTACCCCGAAAATGGATTCGCAAAACGTAGATCTCAAGCAGACCGTCAATCTGCCGAAAACCGCCTTCCCCATGAAGGCCAACCTGCCGCAAACCGAGCCCAAGCTGGTCGAGCGGTGGGAGAAAGAGAATCTCTACGCCGCCATTCGGGCTTCGCGCGCCGGCAAACCCACCTACATTCTGCACGATGGCCCGCCTTACGCCAACGGCCGCATCCACCTGGGCACCGCCTTCAACAAAATCCTCAAGGATTTCGTGGTCAAAACCAAAACCATGGCGGGTTTCGATTCGCCTTACGTGCCCGGCTGGGATTGCCACGGCCTGCCCATCGAGATCAAAGTCGATAACGACCTCGGCTCCAAGAAGGCGCACATGTCGGCCGTCGAAATCCGCCGCGCCTGCCGCAAGTACGCCGAAAAGTACATCGATTTGCAGCGCCGGGATTTCAAGCGCCTCGGCGTGCTCGGCCAATGGGACGATCCCTACCTCACCATGAGCGCGCATTACCAATCGGTGATCGCGCAGGCTTTCGTCGATTTTCTGGAGCGCGGCTACGTCTACAAAGGCCTCAAGCCGGTGCACTGGTGCATCAAGGACCGCACCGCGCTGGCGGAAGCCGAAGTCGAGTACAAGGACCACACCAGTCCCTCCATTTGGGTTCGTTTCGCGCTTTCCACGCCGCCCGAAAGGATTCACCCCGAACTGGCCGGCCGCCGCGTCTACGGGCTCATCTGGACCACCACCCCCTGGACCATGCCCGCCAACATGGCCATCGCCTACAATCCCAAGTACACATACGCCGCGGTGGACGTGGCGGGCGGCGTCCACGGCGGCGTTTACATCGTGGCGGAAGACCTGGTAAAGGCCACGGCCGAAAAATGCGGCTGGAGCGAATACGCCACCCTTGCCACATTTCCGGGCGAAAAGATGGAGCACGCCATCTTCCGCCATCCGTTTCTGGAACGCGACTCGCTGGGCATCCTGGCCGGCCACGTCACGCTGGAACAGGGCACCGGGGCCGTCCACACGGCTCCCGGCCACGGCCAGGAAGATTACGTGGTGGGCCGGCAATACGGCATCGAAGTGTATTGCCCGGTGGATGCCGGCGGGCGCTTTTTCCGCGCCGAGGGCGCCGCGGGCTACCTGCCCGATGAGCTGATCGGCAAGACGGTCTTCGAAGCCAACCCCATCGTGGTGGAAATCCTCAAGCGCCACGGCGCGCTGCTGGGCCTGGAGAAACTGGCGCATTCCTACCCGCACTGCTGGCGCTGCCACAACCCGGTGATCTTCCGCGCCACCGAGCAGTGGTTCATCGGAATGGAGCGCAACGATTTCCGCAAGCGCGCCCTGGAAGCCATCGCGCAGGTGAAGTGGAGGCCCGCGTGGGGCGAAGAGCGCATCTCCAACATGATCGCGGTGCGGCCCGATTGGTGCATCTCGCGGCAGCGCGTGTGGGGCGTCCCCATCATCGTGCTCTATTGCGAAAAATGCCGCGAGCCGCTGACCGACCGCAAGATCCTGGAAAGCATCGTCGAGCTGTTCCGCCAGCATACCGCCGATATCTGGTACGAGCGCACGGCCGCCGAACTGGTGCCCGCCGGAACCGTGTGCGCGCGCTGCGGCTGCAGCGAATTCAGCAAGGAGAAGGACATTCTGGACGTGTGGTTCGATTCCGGATCGAGCCACCTGGCGGCGCTCAACCAGCGCTTCGGCCTCACCTGGCCGAGCGATCTTTACCTGGAAGGCGGCGATCAGTACCGCGGCTGGTTCCACAGCTCGCTGCTGGTGGGGGTGGGCTTGAAGGGCGGGTCGCCGTACCGCGGCTGCGCGCTCAACGGCTGGGTGCTGGATGGCGAAGGCAAGGCCATGCACAAGAGCCTGGGCAATTCCATCGAGCCCGAAGAAGTCATCAAGCATCACGGCGCGGAAATTCTGCGGCTGTGGTCGGCTTCGGTGGATTTCAGCGAAGACGTGCGCATGTCGGAGACCATCCAGACGCGCCTGGTGGACGCCTACCGCAAGCTGCGCAACACCTTCAAATACATGCTCGGCAATCTCCATGGCTTCGACCCCGTGGCCGATGCCGTGCCCGCCCACGAAATGACCGAATTCGACCAGTGGATCCTGCTGCGCGCCGAATTCCTGGTGGGCCGCTGCCGCGCCTGGTACGAAGAGTTCGAATTTCACAAGGTCTACCACAACGTCTACGCTTTCGCCACGGTGGACCTGAGCTCGATTTACTTCGACGTTTTGAAGGACCGGCTCTACACCTCCGCGCCCAAGAGCCGGGCGCGCCGCAGCGCACAGACCGCGCTCTACCGCCTGCTGGACGCCCTGGTGCGGCTGCTGGCGCCCATCATGAGCTTCACCGCCGAAGAGGTGTGGACCCACATGGGCCGCGCCGGCAGCGTGCATACCGCGTACTTCCCGGAGTTGAGCGACCTTTCCGCCGGGCTCGGCGAGGCCGCCCGGAAACGCGCCGCCGATTGGGATCGCCTAATCCAAGTGAGGGGCGACGTTTTGAAAAGCCTGGAGGCGGCGCGCAACGAAAAGCTGATCGGCGCGCCGCTGGAAGCGCGCGTCCGCCTCTCCGCCAACGGCGATCTGTACCCGCTGCTGGAGCGCTACGCCGGCGAGCTTCCCGCATTGTTCATCGTTTCCCAAGTGGACCTGGAGAATTCCGCCGGCGCGGATCTGGGGGTGCGGGTGGAGCGCGCCGAGGGCGCCAAGTGCGAGCGCTGCTGGAAGTACACCACCGATGTGGGGAGCGACGCGCGCTTCCCCACCATCTGCGGCGCGTGCGCCGGCGCGGTGGACGAGACTTTGAATGCCTGACCTTCGGCTGAAGGCGTACGGCGGCGCCGCGCTGGTGTTCGCGCTGGATCGCCTCACCAAGTGGATCGTGGAGACGCGCATTTCCGATAGCGCCGTGTACCGCGTGATTCCGGGGATCTTCGAAATCATCCGCTCGGAGAATCGCGGCGTGGCGTTCGGGATTTTGAACGATTCGGCTTCGGAGTGGCGCACCGCGCTGCTGGTGGCCGCGTCGCTGATAGCGGTGGCGGCCATCGGCGTCGTGCTGTGGAACGCGCAGCGGCTGGACCGGCTTTCGCTGTGGGCGCTGGCGCTGATTCTGGGCGGAGCGGCCGGCAACCTTTTCGACCGGGTGGCGGCGGGGCGGGTGACGGACTTTCTCCAGGTCTACCTGGGAACCTACCCTTGGCCCACGTTTAACGTGGCGGATTCGGCTATCGTGATCGGCAGCGGGCTGCTGCTGCTCGGTCAACTCAAACCTAAACGGCAGGCGGCGAATGTACCCTGAAATTCTTCACGTTTCGTTTCTTCACACCTACGGCTTTCTGGTGGCGCTGGCGTTCCTGGCCGGGCTGTGGATGGCCGGCCGTCTGGCGCGCCGCGCCGGACTCAGCTACGACGCCGTCACGAACCTGGGGCTCTACTGCGCCATCGCCGCCATCGCCGGCGCCAAGCTCATGATGTTTGTGGTGGACTTCTCGTACTACGCGCAGCACCCAGCCGCCATTTTTTCGATGGAAACCCTGCAAGCCGGCGGCATTTTTTACGGAGGCCTTATCGGCGCGCTGCTGGTAGCCTGGTGGTACATGCGCAAAACGGCCCTGCCGCCGCTTGCCACGGCCGACGTTTTCGCGCCCGCCATCGCGCTGGGCCACGGCATCGGGCGCCTGGGCTGCTTCTCCGCCGGCTGCTGCTGGGGCGTCGAGTGCCACCTGCCCTGGGCCGTCACGTTCACCAATCCGGTGGCCAAAGACCTGGTGGGGGTGCCGCTGAATGTGCCGCTGCATCCCACCCAGCTTTACGAATCCTTCGCCGAGTTCGTCATTTTCGGGGTGCTCTACTGGCGCTTCGGCAAGCCGCACAGACGGGGAGCCATCATCAGCCTTTACCTGATCCTGTATCCCGCGGCGCGATTCGTCGTCGAGTTCTTCCGCTATCACGAGCAGGGGAACCTGTGGGGCGGACCGCTGGATACCTCGCAGTGGATTTCGATCGGGCTGATTCTGCTGGGGGCCAGCTACTTCCTGAAGGCTCGCCGCCGTAAGGCGGGGACAGCCGCGTAGCCCACGGTCCACGAACCCGCTAGCGGCGACGCTGCTGCCACGCCGCCAGCTTCTTGCCGCCGAATGCCAGCCCGACCAGCGCCCCGCCGAACAGCAGGTAGGTGTCCGGCTCGGGTGTGGCCGACGGATAGGTGTCATCCAGAGTGAACGAGCTGCTGATCGCCAATCCGCTCAGCCCGGAGATGACTTCGCCATTAACCGTCTGGTCATGGAGGGAGTTCCCCGTTCCGGGTGCGATGAAGATGCCGTCGCTGGTCCCGGCGCTATTGATGGTGAGGGCGTCCGAGCCACCCGTAACATTGAAAACCACGTCCCAGGGCGTAATGCCTCCGGTCAGGGTAATCTCTCCGTTGGTGATATCGATGGAGCCAACGTTAATCACGAGCTGCGAATTGGCGGTGCCGGATATGGTGAGATTCCCATTGCTCTCCGTGATGCTCGCCAGATTGGCCACGCTCCAACCGCTGCTGGCGGCCGTAATGGTAACGGCGCTGCTGACCGCTTGGTTGTTGGTGACGCCGGTTGCCGCCACAGCTCCATAGTCCGTGGCCGCGTTGGAGAAGTCCGTAACCGCCGTATTTACGTCACTGATGAGCGCCGATGCGCTCTGGCCGCCCGGAAAGGTGCTGCTGGTGCCGCCGGCGGGGGTCACGCCGCCCGTGTTGCACCCCGAGCCGTTATTGTAAATCGTGCCGGTGATGGCGGCGTTGGCGCCTCCGCCCCACCCGGAGCAGGGCGCATTGTTCACCGGATTCGTGGCGATGCCGACGTTCCCGTCGACTGTCGAATCACTCATGCTGAAGGTGCCCGTGCTGCCTTCCACCAGGAGGCTGTAATAGCCCGGGCCTGCATATCCCAGGACTGACACGATTGTGCTGCTGGCTTGACTGGCCGGAGCCAGGATGAGGGCAAGAAGCGCGACGTTAAGAGTTGTTACCAGTCTGCTTTGTCGCAGGCGTATTTGTGTAAGCATTAAGTTATGGGTTCAGTTAACAGTATACCTCTTGATCGCTGCTAATGCACTGATTCCAGGATATTAAGGTACTAGCTTGACACCTTGGGCGGCCCAGTACTTGAAGGCGCGAATTCATTACGAGTACTGGTACGTAGTCAGCGTCACACCCGGTAGGTGTCCGCCCGCCAATTCTTTACCGCCTGCTTGATGGCATCGGGCGCCATTCCTTCCTCGGCTGCCCGCGCGGCCAGGGGCAGGAACTCGTCATCGCCGGCAAACCGCAGGGCTATGATCTGCCGAATCTGCAGGCGCGGGTCGAGCAATTTACCGGTCATGAGGTGGTGCCGCAGATTCTCCTCGGCGCGGATGGCCCGGTCCTGCGCCTTGAGAGCAAACATGCGGGCCAGGAGCGCAGTCAGGAAGAGGCAAATCGCCAGCACGAGGATCAGAGATGCGCTGTACAGCCGTTGATGATCGCCCCACGATTCGTAGAGGTTAACAACGGCGCCGATTACGGTCAGGAAGAGAACCGGGATCAGCACGAAGTGGAAGATGGGTACGGTTTGGCGGTGGTTCGAATAATTCTGTTCGGCCATGTGAGATTCCTTTCGATAGTCGCGCAGCGACTCGGTTTGCGGTACTCTCCAACACTGCCGTTGGATTCATCAACATAGCACGTAAGCCCTTGTTACCGTGCCGGTTGGTTGCAATTTTCAATATCGAGCCGTTGTGTTTTCCAACGGCCACCCCAATGGCGAAATAGACGCTTCGCCATCTGCTTGAAACCACAACAGATAAAAAGGTAAAAAACACCACTTTTTGGCAGTCGCCGTGCCCTTATAGAGAGCGTTGGAAGCAAACACAGAAAGGCAGGCAAACAAATGACGGTTATTCTGGTTCTCGCTTTTTTCTTGACGTTCATCGTTCTGGATTATGTCCTCAACCGGCGGAAGGCCATTCGCACCGTTCCGGTGGAAGCCCCCGCAGCCATCGCGGCCGGGTTTGGCGACGGCTACATCGACGGTTTCCTGGTTCCCGAAACCGTTTCCTATCATCCCGGCCATAGCTGGTTGGTGCGGGAGCGCAAAAATGTAGTGCGGGTGGGTGTCGACGAATTCGCCGCCGCCCTGGTAGGCACGGTAGACCACATCGAAGCCCCCAAGCCCGGAACGTGGATCCGGCAAGGCCAAAAGGTGCTGTCGTTCTTCCGCGACGGCCAGAAGACCGAAATGGTTTCTCCGACCGAAGGGGAAGTGATGGCGGTGAATACGGAAGTGCTGGCCAATCCGGCGCTCCTCCGGGAAGACCCCTACGGAAAGGGCTGGCTGGTAGCGGTGCATGTGCCCGATGAAGAGAATACCACCCGCAACCTGATTCCCAAAGGATTGGTGCGCGAGTGGATGCGGGAAGCGGTCGAGCGGCTTTATTCCCGGCAACCGGCCCTGGCCGGCGCGGTGGCAGCCGATGGCGGACGCCCCTCCACGGATCTGCTGGCAGCCCTCCCGGACGTTGACTGGGCGGAAGTCACCGGCGAATTCTTTCTCACCCGGTGAGCTCCAAACGGCGAGCCCAAAACGAGTTCATGTAAGTTTTTGCTACACTTTTTCCTGAATATCTGTTACAAGAGAGTTGAGGGTCCGGAAATGCCAAAAGCGATTCTCTACGACAGTACCCTCTGCATCGGATGCAGAGCCTGCGAAGGGGCTTGCGCCGCGCGCTGGGGGCTTCCCTACGACGACAAGATTGCCGCCGAGGAGACGCTCTCCGCGCACAAACTCACCACCATTGTGACCCACGGAGACAAGTTCTCCCGCCGGCTCTGCATGAATTGCCTGCAGCCGGCTTGCGTCTCCGTTTGCCCGGTGGGAGCGCTGGAGAAAACTGCCCTGGGGCCGGTCATCTATGACGCCTCCAAGTGCATGGGTTGCCGCTACTGTATGCAGGCTTGTCCCTTCCAGGTGCCCACTTACGAGTGGAACAAGCGTTTGCCCAGAATGCGCAAGTGCGACATGTGCGACGAGCGCCAGAGCGAGGGAAAAGTCACCGCCTGTGCGGAAATCTGCCCCACGGGAGCGACCAAAAACGGCGATCGCGACGCCTTGCTCGCCGAAGCCAAACAGCGCCTCGCCGACAAGCCCGATCAGTATTATCAGAAGATCTACGGGCTGAACGTAGTGGGCGGCACCAGCGTGCTGTACCTTTCCGCAGTGCCGTTCGAGCAGATCGGTCTGCGCACCAACCTGCCCGACGAACCGCTGCCCGAAACCACCTGGCGCGTCCTCGAGATGCTGCCCGACTTGGTTTCGACCGGCACGGTGCTGCTGGGCGGCATCTGGTGGATTACCAATCGGCGCGAAGAAGTCGCGCGCAAGGAGGGCCGGCGCAAATGAAGCGAATCCTGGCGCAAATGACGGTCTGGCGCGTCATTCTGGCCACCATCCTGCTTTCCGGAGCATACGCCACGTATATCCGGATCTTCTATGGCTTGGGCGGCTCGACCAACCTGAGCGACAAGTTCCCCTGGGGCCTGTGGATCGGTTTCGACGTCATGTGCGGCGTGGCTTTGGCCGCCGGCGGTTTCACGCTGGTCGCCATCGTTCACATCTTCGCCATCGAAACCTACAAGCCGGTGCTGCGCCCCGCCATTCTGACGGCCTTTCTGGGATATCTGCTGGTGGTGGTGGGGCTGCTTTACGATCTTGGCCGGCCGGATCGCTTGTGGCATCCCCTGGTGATGTGGAACCCCCACTCGGTGATGTTCGAAGTGGCCTGGTGCGTCACGCTCTATACCACCGTTCTCTTCCTGGAATTTCTGCCGGTAGTGCTGGAGAAATTCGGCCTGCACAAGCCGCTCGATTGGATCCACCGCATTTCGGTGCCGCTCATGATCGTGGGGGTGCTGCTTTCCACCCTGCACCAGAGCTCGCTCGGCAGCTTGTTCCTGATCGTTCCCGAAAAGCTCTATCCGCTGTGGTACACCCCTATCCTGCCGCTGCTGTTCTTTATCTCGTCGATTGCCGCCGGCCTGGCCATGACGATCTTCGAATCCTGGCATAGCAGCCGGGCCTTCGGCCGCGCGCTGGAGCTGCCGCTGCTGGCCAGCCTGGGACGCGTGCTGGCGGTGGTGATGTCGGTGTATCTGTGGATCCGCTTCCTGGATATGGCGCATCGCCACGTGTTCGGCATTTTGGGCCGCAACCGCACCGAAACCTGGCTGTTCGCTCTCGAAATCGCGCTGGCGGTAGTGCCCACCGTTCTGCTCTACCAGCGCGCCGTGCGCATGCGGCCGGGCGCGCTCTACGCCTGCTCGGTGATGGTGGTGTTCAGCCTGGTGGCCAACCGCTTGAACGTGGGGATCACGGGCCTCGAAGCCGGCTCCGGAACGCACTACTTTCCGCGGTGGAGCGAAGTCGCGGTGACCCTTACCATCGTCGGCATCGGATTCGCCATTTTCCGCATCGCCGGACAGTATCTCCCCATTTTCGAAGCGGAGCCGCACGCGCGTGCGCTCCGCGAGATGGAAAAAACGGAGGAAGCCCCAGTCGTGGTGGGATGAAACTCCCTCGTACAATCCGTTCGCGCGTGGCCGCCAAGCTCGCCATCGGTGTCATCGTAAGCACGGCGGTCTTCTTCGCCTTGTTCGGCTACATCAATCTGCGGATGGAGCGGGAGCAGGCGCACGACCTGGTGGTGCAATCGGCCGACCGGGTCACCGATTTGATTCTACGCAGCACGAAATACGAGATGCTGCACAACGACCGCGAGGCCCTCTACAACGTCATTCAGGAACTGGGCAGCGAGCCCGGCATCCGCCGCATCCGGCTCTTCAACCAGGATGGCCGCATCACCCTATCCACGGACCATCGCGAAGTGGGCACGGTGGTGGATAAGAGCGCCGAGGCGTGCTACGGCTGCCACGCGCAATCCGCGCCGCTCGAAAAACTCAACCGCCGCGACCGCGCGCGCGATTTTCACGATAAACAGGGCGAGCACCTCCTGGGCGTCATGCGGCCCATCGACAACGCCCCCGAGTGTTCCTCCGCCTCATGCCATGTCCACGAAGCCGGCCAGAGAATTCTGGGGGTGATCGACGCGGACCTTTCCATGGCCACGGCCGACGCGCAAATCGCGCAACACCAGGCCGCTCTTACCTGGTTCCTGGTCGGCGCCATCGTGTTCGGCTGCGCCGCCGCCATCATGTTCATGTACCTGGTGGTTTACCGGCCGGTGCACGCTTTGATCCTGGGCACGCACCGCGTGGCGGATGGCGATCTGGATTATCGCCTCCCCGCGCAATCCGACGACGAGCTGGGCGACCTGGCCCGTTCCTTCAACAAGATGACCGCCGAAGTGGGCGGCGTGCAGGCCAAGATCGAAGAGCAGGTGCGGCGCAAGACGGCCGAACTGGAGCGCGTCCACAAGACCCTGCTGAGCAGCGAAAAAATGGCTTCGATCGGCAAACTGGCGGCCACCGTGGCACACGAAATCAATAACCCGCTGTTCGGCATTCTCACCTACGCGCGGCTGGTTTCGCGGGGGTTGTCGCGCCAGGAAGTCCCCGGCCGGGAGGAATGGATCGAACAACTGCAAACCATCGAGCGCGAGAGCAAGCGCTGCGGGGACCTGGTCAAAAACCTGCTGACGTTCTCGCGCCAGGCCCCCAGCCATCGCGAACCCAACGACGTCAACACCGTGGCGCATCGCGCCGTGCTCCTCATCAAGCACAAGCTGGAGATGCAGAACATCGAGTTGCGCGAATCCCTGGCCGAAGATCTTCCGCCGGTGGATTGCGACGCCAACCAGATCCAGCAGGTGATTCTGGTTCTCATGGTGAACGCCTCCGAGGCTATGGGTAAAGGCGGGCGGCTGGAAGTTTCCACGCGGCTCGACCCGGCCGCGGAACAGGTTGCCATTATGGTCCAGGATACGGGAAGCGGCATTCCGGCGGATGTGTTGCCGCGCATTTTCGATCCGTTCTTCACCACTAAGGAAGACCAAAACCGTACGGGCCTCGGCCTCGCCGTGGCTCATAGCATTGTGGAGCAGCACGCGGGAGAGATTTCGGTCCGTTCCACGCCCGGTGAAGGAACCCAGTTCACGGTAACACTGCCGGTGAGCGGCGCCGCACTTGCGGGCGCCTCGGCCGGCCAGGCGGAGAATGCGGCAAGCGCCGCGCGAGGAAACTAGGAGGAGGCAATGGCCAGCAGCGTAGCGGAACCTTTGACCCCGGTGAAGACCAAAGGCAAGATCCTCATCGTGGATGACGAGTTGGTGGTGCGCGATTCGCTGAGCAAATGGTTTACCAGCGAAGGCTATACGGCGAAGCCCGTGGGCGGCGCGCGCGAGGCTCTGGAAACCATCCAGCAAATGGAATTCGACCTCGCCCTGATCGATATCAAGATGCCGGGCATGGACGGCATGGAACTGCAATCCCGCCTGCGCGAGGCGGAGCCCGACCTTACGGTCATCATCATGACGGGCTATGCGGCGGTCGATACCGCCGTGCAGGCGCTCAAGCGCGGCGCCTACGATTACATCACCAAGCCGGTCGACCCCGACGAACTTTCGCACCTCATCGAAAAGGCGCTCGAGCACAAACGCGCCCATCGCGAGGTGGCCCGCCTGCGCGAGAACCTGCAGGAAGTGACGCCCGGCACCGAGTTGATCGGCAGAAGCCCCGCCATGCGAAAGGTGACCGAACTCATTGAAATGGTGGCGCCCACCGAAGCCACCGTGCTCATCACCGGCGAAAGCGGCACCGGCAAGGAAGTGGTGGCGCGCGCCATCCACGCGGCGGGACCGCGCCGCTACATGCCCTTGGTGACCATCCACTGCGGCGCCCTCACCGAAACGCTGCTCGAAAGCGAGCTCTTCGGCCACGAAAAAGGCGCGTTCACCGGCGCCCAGTATCGCAAGAAGGGCAAGTTCGAAGTGGCCGACGGCGGCAGCGTCTTCCTCGACGAAATCAGCGACATCAGCCTCAAGACGCAAACCGACCTGCTGCGCGTGCTGCAGGAAAAAGAGATTGTCCGGGTGGGCGGCAACCAGCAGATCAAAGTGGATTTCCGCGCCATCGCGGCCACCAACAAGAACCTCGAAACGCTGGTGAAGGCCGGCAGCTTCCGGCCCGATTTGTACTACCGGCTGCACGTTTTCTGCATCGAATTGCCGCCCCTGCGCGACCGCCGCGAAGACATTCCGCTGCTGGTGGGCCATTTCCTGAACAAGTTCTGCATGGCCACCAGCCGTCCCGTGCCGCAGATCTCCGCCGAAGCGCTGGACGTGTTGATGCGCCACGATTGGCCGGGCAACGTGCGCGAACTGGAAAACGCCGTCGAGCGCGCCCTGGTGGTGGGACGCGGCAACGAAATCCGCCCGGGCGATTTTTCGTTCCAGTTTCAATCCGACGAAATTAAAGGCGGCAAGACGCTCGACGATATCGAGCGCGCCCACATCGAACGCATCCTGCGCGAAACCCAGCACAACCTTTCGCGGGCCGCGCGCATTCTGGATATCGACCGCACCACCCTGTACAACAAGCTGCGCCGCTACGGACTAAGGTGAGGCTCATCCGGTGAGACCCATCCATCTCATCCCGCTGGCGAGCGGCCAGGATGGCAGCCCGCCGCCGGGCTTGGATGTGCTGGAATTCCTGGCCTCCGCCCTGGTGCGCACGTTCCGCACGCCGTGCCGCATCCGCCCCGAGCCTTTTGACATCGGGTTCGCGCTGGATGCCGCGCGCAACCAATATTATTCCACCGCCATCCTGCAGCGCCTGGAACGCAACGCCGACCTGGACGCGCGCATTCTGGGAGTCGCCTCCAGCGATCTCTTCGTCCCCGTGCTGACGTTCGTTTTCGGGGAAGCGCAGCTCGATGGCGCCTGCGCGGTGGTTTCGACGGCCCGCCTCAAAGAGGAATTCTACGGCCTGCCGCCCAGCGAGCAGCTCCTGCGCGAGCGCCTGGTGAAGGAAGCCGCCCACGAGCTCGGCCACACGTTCGGCCTGCGGCATTGCTCCGACTGGCGGTGTGTGATGACCTCGAGCCACGCCGTGGAGCGGCTGGATGTGAAGACGGCGGAGTTCTGCCGCGTCTGCCGGAAACCGATTTTTGCGAACGGGTTTTGGTAGGGCCGGCGCCCGCTGCGGAGCAACCGCCGTACCGCTTCATCGCATGGCCAGCCAAATCTACCGCCGGGAGCGACACCGCGATCACTTGGATCTCGCTGCCGCTCCGCTCGAGGCGCAACCTGTTTCGCAAAGAGTCGAGCGGCGCCGGCGGCGAACCGCGCGTACCCCGGGCCTAAAATCTGCCGCTGGCCGCTCCCAAATCCCAGAAGCGCGAGCGCAGCCCCGCCTCGTGAAAAATCCGCTGCGCCTCCTCCACCGTCCACTTGTGCCAGTCGGCATTGCCGTGCGAACCATACCATACCTTGGCCAGCCGCGCGACTTGCTCCAAGGGAACGGCTTCTCCTTGCGGAAGCCTGTGCCGCCCGCACCACTCCCCGATGGCCTTCCGGGAGCGGAAGGGAAGCACCATCGAGCAATGTTGGTGCACGTTGTCCCACGCGCGCGCCGGGGGAATCGCAAAGTGTACCCATACCTCCCCGTTCCCCTCCGGCTGGCCGTCCGCCGCCCGAATCGTCAGCGGCTCCGCTTCGCCGCCCAGGCGCGTATGAATTTGCGCGTCGCCGCCCGCCAGCGCCGCCACTCCCAGCGCGCACCATACGCACGGCGCCCACCAGCCGCCCCGCCGTCCTTCAATCCAGTGGATGGTCGGGGTAGTGGAAAAGGGATGAATCACCCACGGCTCGCAAACGTGCGGGTGCAGCACCACTCCGTGAATTCCCGCCAGGCCGCGCAGCAGGTCTTCCACCTCGCTCTCGCTGGTCCCCAGCCGCCGCGCCAGCTCCGCGTTCCCCGGGCACGCGCACTCTTCCACCAACCCCCGAATCAGCTCGTAGTGCAGGGCTCCTGCCGAAGCCGCGCTCATTTCTTGCGCAGCTCCCAGACGCATTCGTCCTGCACCGCCCCGCTCTGCGCCTCAATCCGGTTCTCCCCCTCCTGCAACTGCACGCCGCTCCACTCGAACACATGGAACTTACTCCCCGTCTTCTCCCCGTAACTCTTTCCATTCACCTTCAGGGCGACCTTGGGTAAGTTGGAGTATACTTTCACCGGAGTAACCGCATCCGTCCGCGGCGTGTCCCGCCGGCTCGTGAGATACACCATCGGCTCGGGGTTCCAATTCGCCTTATAGAAAAAGAACGCATCCTTTTTCACTTTGCGGTCCCGCGTCACCAGCCCCTTGTCGTTGATTCCCGGCGTATCTCCCTCCTTTCGACCAGCGCTGGCGAAATCGAACATGCTCCATACAAACGACCCGTAAACGAACGGCCGCGCCGCGATGTCCGGGTAATTCTCTTCGTGCACCAGCGATTGATACTCCTCGGGATGCCAGTTGTTGGGCGCGCGCCCCGTCCGTCCCGTGAAATCCTGCTGGTGCTGGTGAATGCTGGCGCCCGCCCCGTATTCGCTGATGATGATTCCCTTCGACCCGTAAAACTCGTTCCATTTATCGATGATCCTGCCCATATCCCTGGCCGTATCCACATACCAGCCCGGATATACATTCAGCGCCAGAATATCGTTGAGCCGCCCTACCGCGGGCAGCTTTTCGATGCCATCGATGCTCAGCGCTCCGGTAGTCGGCCGCGCCGGATCTTCTTTCTTCGCCAGGGCCTTCAGGTTCTCCACGATGGGCGCCGGGTTGTCTTTGTTGTTGGGGCTGATTTCGTTATACAAACTCCACATCACGATCGAAGGATGGTTCATGTTCTGGCGGATCAGCTCGGTCAATTGCCGGCGCGCGTTTTCCAGAAATTCCGGCGTGCCGCGCACGTCGTTCACCATGGGAATCTCGGCCCACACCAGCAATCCGTTGCGGTCGCACAAGCCGTAGAAGTAGGGGTTGTGCTGGTAATGCGCGAGGCGCACTCCCGTGGCGCCGATCTCGCGAATCAGCCGCATGTCGGTGTCCTGCTGGGCCTGGTCGATGGCCCATCCGGTCCCCGCCCAATCCTGGTGCCGGCAAACTCCGCGAATCTGCTGCGCTTTGCCGTTGAGCACCGCGCCGCGCGCCGCATCCACGTGGAACTCCCGCACCCCCAGCGGTTGGTCCACGGCATCCGCCGGCGCGCCGTTTTCCCGCACCTCCACCGTCACCGTATACAGATAAGGATCGGCCACCCCGTTCCACAAGTGCGGATTCGCCAGGGCCAGTTGCGCGCGCACCGCCCTGGTCTCTCCCGCGCCCACGTCCACCGTCTGCCGGTTGCCCGCGACGCGCGTATGCCGCGCATTGAAAACCGTGGTCGCGATCTCCACTTTGCGCGCCGCGGCGCTCCCATTGGAGACTTCCGAGGTGACTTCCACATCCGCGTTGCGGCTGCCGGCGCCGTGCTGGCGGATGAAAACGCCCCACGATCCCGCATCCAGCAGAGTGATGTCCACCGGCGCGGTCGCGATCAGCGAGACCGGCCGGTACAACCCTCCGAACACCGTAAAGTCCCCGGCCAGCGGAATCACGTCCTCGCGCCGCGCGTTGTCCACGCGCACCGCCAGCACGTTGTCGCCATCGCGCAGACCGCCGGTCACTTCGAAGCAGAACGCCTGAAATCCGCCCTTATGTTCTCCCAGCCGTTTCCCGTTGAGATACACATCCGCCACCAGGCTGGCCGCTTCGAAGCGCACAAACACCCGCCGGCTCTTCCAATCCGCGGGCGCGGCGAAATGCCGGCGATACCATCCCGGACCGCGATAATAGCCGCTCTGCGGCGGATCCTGGCCGTCGTCGAAGGTATGCGGCACGCGCACCGTCTGCCACGCGGAATCGTCGAAGGCGGCTTGCGCCGCCGCCGCATCGTCGCCGCGAAAAAACTTCCAGCCGTCCTCGAGCGGCGTAGTCTGCCGCCCCGCGCCCAGCGCCGCGCACGCGATCGCCAGCAGCAAAATTGTCTTTTTCATCTGCCTCCAATTCAACTGCAACACCGCCATCGCTACTACCAGCCCCGGCACCACCCCCATCGCTCCCCGCAAACTCCCGGTGGCTTGCGACAGCGCGCCTACCATCCAGGGTATCGCCGCTCCGCCCAGCCCCGCCGCCGAGAAGATCAATCCCGAAGCCGCTCCCGCCGGCTCCGCGTCGGCATACTGCGACACCACCAGCGGGAACACCGGCGCCAGTCCCAGACCGCACAGCGCCGTCCCCGCCAGCGTCCACGCGGCGCCGGCCTGCGCCAACAACAGCGCCGCGCCCGCGAACGCTCCGCCCAAACCCGCCAGCACCAAACCCGGCGGCTTCATGCGCGCCAGCAGCCCCGGAGCCGCCGCGCGTCCCGCCAGGATTCCCGCCCAGAATGCGGCGGGCAGCACGCTCCACAATTGCCGCGTCGATGCCGCTCGAGCCCCCAGCGACGCCACCCATCCGGCCACCGCGTTTTCCGTCCCTACATACAGGAACAGGATCAACGCCGTGATCGCCCACCGGTAGGACAGGCCTCCCGGCCTGTCCCGAACCGGCTCTCCACTACTTCGCGGCCCACCCCCCATCAGCCCGGCCAACCCCGCGCACGCCGCCGATACCGTCCACAGCGGCGCGTGCGTCACCACCAGCGGCGCCAGCACCGCGCCCACGCACCATGTCAGGTTGAGGATCATTACGCTGCGCGCGCTATTGCCCGGGTGCAGCGCCGCCATCTGCAAATTTCCGGCCGGAATCGCCAGCCCCAATCCGCACCCATACAGCGCTACCGCAAGCAGCGGAAAAGGCCAGGGAAGCGAAGTCAACCCGGCGGCGCCCACGGCCATCAACAGCAGCCCCGCCGCGATTAATCTGAAGTAAGGGAAACGCTTCGCCAGCGGACCCACGCCGGCCGATGCCGCCACCGACGCCAGAAACTGCGCCGCGAACAGCATCCCCGCGCGCGCATCGCCAATGCCCCAGCGCGCCTGTAATCCAGGCAGCAGCGGACCCAGCATGGTGGTGCAAATCCCCGCCGCTACGAATGCCCCGTTCAGCGCCGCGGACCTGCCTCGCATCACGCCCCTTGCATCACGCCACTGGCGCGGTGGATTCGCGCACGATCAGCTCCGGCTCGACGCGGATCTCTTCCGGCAGCTCTTCGCCCGCGCCGCGGATGCGCCGCAGCAGCGTTTCCGCGGCCACAATGCCCATGCGCGCCAGGGGCTGCCGCACGGTCGTCAAGGCCGGAACGTGAAACGCCGCGGCGTGCACGTCGTCGAAACCCAGCACCGAAACATCGCGTGGCACCTGCTTGCCGGCTTCGATCAGCGCCCGCACCGCCCCGATCGCCGAAATATCGTTGAACGCCCACAGCGCCGTGAAATCTTCGCCCGTCGCCAGAAGCTGTTGGGCCGCGCAGTAGCCGGTCTCCGGCGAGGGCGAATCGCCCTCCAGCGCCGCCACCAGCCGCTCGTTCACCTCCAGCCCCAGCTTGGCCGCCGCCTGTAGAATCGATTCGAACCGTACTTCCGTGTCCGAGCTGAACGCCTGTCCCTTAAAGAACGCAATCCGCCGGTGTCCCAGCTCCAACAGGTGCCGCAGCCCCAACTCCGCCGCCGTCGCGTGGTTCAGCACGATGTTGGTAACCCCCGCGACCCGTTCGTGCCCCGAGATGGAAACCACCGGTATCGGCAATTCCTGGCGCAGCGGCGTATCCACCGCGATCACCCCTTCCACGCAGCGTTCGTACAAAAGCCGCGGCCCACGCTCGATCAGCTCCGCCTTATGCCGGTGGCTCGTCACCAGGTACACGTAATCCTGCGCCAGCAGGCCTTCTTCAATCCCGCTCAGCACCAGCGAGGCGTAACCCTCGCCCAGCTCCGGCACCATCACTCCCACCAGGTAAGTGCGCTGCGAACGCAGCGAGCGCGCGAAGAAATTAGGACGGTAATTGAGACTCTTGGCGGCCGCGAAAATGCGCTCCTGAGTCTCCTTGGGAATGGATGCCGCCGCTGGAGAACCGTTCAATACCAGGGATACCGTGGTCGGCGACAATCCCAGGTGTTTGCCGAATTCGCGCAAGCTGATGGATCGGGAAACCCGGTTCCGGGGCGCCGTATCTTTTTTCTGCGCCAAGTCGCAGTCTCGCATATCGCCCCTTCCACCGCAAGTGAAAGAAAGCACGGAAAGGCCCGGCGCCGATTGACCCAAGAATTAAACCGGGGACATAATAAATCGATTTATGATCGTGCTTCGCGATCCCCGGCGGCGCCTACACCATCGCGGTCGGCCATCGCCGGGAAGCGCGCGGCTCGAAGGTCGATTACTTCGAGAATTCTTCCACCGCGACCCGCGCCCACCGCCAGTTCTGCATGGACTTGGACAAAGAATTCCCCGGTTGTTACTCAAGTAACATCCGGGGCATTAGCAGCTTCATGAGCCGCAGCGCAGCGCACGGCTTGCAACCAGAAGAAATCGCCCTGGACCCCGCCGTTGGCGATGCGAGCGCCGTAAATCGCGCGGCGGCCGGGTAATGCCCGGCTCCGTGACTTCTTGAGCTTCCCAACGAAAGGTATGGGCGCGCGACCGCGCAGAGCCGCCAACCCGGCGGCCCCTGCATTTCATCGCCTGCTATCGAGAGGGAGCGAAAACCAGGCTCCGCTGAACCTGAGGGCCCACTTCGCGCAGTTGGATCTTTCCTCCCGCAATCTTACCTTTGAACTGGGTGGTGACCCCGTTGCTTACCAACTGAAACCAAAGGTAGTTACCCTCCACACCGCCATGCGCGATGGCCACGCCGTCGAGGGTGCCTGAAAGCGCAGACCCGTTCACGTGGAGGGATAATACCTTGGGAGCGGTCCTGTCCGACCCCTCGATCCTCCACTTGCCTTCTGCAACCGCGCCGAGCGCCACAATGCTCAGGATCGCGGATATGGAAAGCACCGCAAAGATTCTCTTCATGTTTTATCCTTCCTGTGCCCGGCGCTTTCTGATCCGGAGCCACTGAGAGAGTCCCAAACCGATTAATCCCAGCGCTATCAGCCCACTGGTCGCAGGGACGGGCGTTGTAGCCGGTGGGGTTCCGATCGGCACGGCTCCGGTGGGCAGGGCGGTGCCGGCGTAGACCAGCATGTCGATGGTTGGGTTAGTAATCCCTTCGCCCGAATTGTCGGTCAACCAAAAGGTGATGGTGTAGGTAGCGCCCACGGTCAGACCGTTGAGCTGTTGATAGAGGGCGTCGTAGCCTTCCACCGAACCGTCGCACCAGAAGTACGAGCCAGTGTGAGGCCCACTCTCAGAGCAACCATAAAGGGAGCCGGGGCCGGCCACCACACCGATTGCCGATGTATCAACCGACTGGATCCACCGGCTCCAGCCAACCGGGAAGTTGGTTAGGAGATTTGCCGGGGTGTCGGACTCGAAACCGGGATCGGCCAGCAGGTTCGTCCCTGAGCCCTGCTGGGTGACGGACACGTCGTCAAGCGAGAAGTACGCCGGAACTTCCCTAAATGCGAAAGAAACGTACTCGCTGCTCGCACTCGCCACGAAGTTCACGCTGAACTGCGTGTAGACGGAGCCGTTAAACGCGGCAGGATGCTGCACCGCCAGGTCAAAGATTGCGCCAGCGGGCGGATTCTGGGCGTTCGCTCGATTGGGGATCACAAACGCCGCCATGGCAAGCAGCGCCCCCATGACAATTGCGCGAAACCTCCCAGGCCCGCCATACCAACTCCATCGGTTATTTGGCACCAAATTCCTCCTCCAAAGAATGTCATGGGCCTCGGTCGCCCTTCGTTTTCGAGTACCAACAAATCTCTGGCACGGGCAGAGGCACGTCTGCGCTGCGGTGCAGTATCGCGGAGAAGAGGACCGTCTTAAGCATGTTAAGGCATAAAACCTCACACGTCAAACAAATTCTCTGTCCTGGCCAGCGTTGGCCTGCCAGACGCCGCGGCCGGATGGCGATAATGGAGTATGAAGACGATTACCCGCCGCTCGATGCTGGCGCTCTCCGCCGCCGCCATCCCCGCCCTATGCGCGCGCCCCAGGCTTTCCCCTGACGATGACCGGTTCCTGGAAGATCTCTCGCGCCGTTCGTTCCAGTACTTCTGGGAGTACTGCGAGCCCTCCAGCGGAATGACGCGCGGCCGCGCCCGCGCCGATGGCGTCCCCTACGAAGAGAATCGGCGCGATATCGGCAGCATCGCCGTCACCGGCTTCGGCTTGGCCGGTATGTGCATCGCCGCCGAGCGCGGCTGGGTCAAGCGGGAAGAAGCCTTGGCGCGCGTCCGCGCCGCCCTGGAGTTCTTCGCCGAGCACGCGCCGCGCGAGCACGGCTGGTTCTACCATTGGATGAACGTCAAGACCGGGGAGCGCACCGGCGTCCTCCAAAACAGCCAAAAGAAAAGCGAGCTCTCTTCCATCGATTCGGCCCTCCTCATGGGCGGCATTCTGGCCGCCCGCGGATACTTTCAACAAGGACGCGCAAATCCAGAAACTCGCCACCCAAATCTACCAGCGCATGGACTTCCAGTGGATGCTCAACGGCGACCCGCTCGTGCTTTCACACGGCTGGACTCCCGAAGACGGCTTCCTCAAAGCCCGCTGGGCCAGATACAGCGAGTTCACCATCATCTACCTGCTCGCCATCGGCTCTCCCGCTTACCCCATCAAACCCGAATCCTGGTATGCCTGGGAGCGGCCCGAAAACAGCTACGGCGATTACAAATTCATCGGCACTTCGCCGCTGTTCACCCATCAGTACTCGCACGCCTTTGTGGATTACCGCAATCGCCCCGAGACTCGCGGCACGCGCATCGATTGGTTCCAGAATTCCGTCATCGCTACCCGCGCCCATCGCCAGTTCTGCATCGACTTAGGCAAGGACTTTCCTGGATGTTACTCGAACAATATCTGGGGCATCACCAGTTCCAATAGCGAGAAAGGGTACAAAGCGTGGGGCGGCCCGCCGCGGCGCAGCACCATCGATGGCACGGTGGCGCCCTGCGCTCCCGCCGGATCGCTCATGTTCGCGCCCGATATCTGCCTGGCCGCCCTACGCGCCATGAAAGACAAGTACGGCGAGAAACTCTACGGCCGCTACGGTTTCACCGACGCTTTCCACCCTGTCCACGACTGGTTCTCGCCCGACGTCCTGGGGCTGGATATCGGGATCACCCTCCTCGCCGCCGAAAACCTGCGCAGCGGCAATCTCTGGAAATGGTTCATGCGCAACCCCGAGATTCCCAAGGCCATGGACACCGCCGGCATGCCCGCCAAGGGCTGACCGCCCCGCTCGCGCACTCCGGCGGCCACGTACCGTACGGGTCGGCCGGCGCTTCCCGGCCTCGGCGAATTCCATGGGACTCCGAAGTTTTTGTGTCTTTCGAACGATTGCCTGTCATAATAGGGATGGAGCGCGTCTGCGACGCAGGTGTTGGTCCACCTATTTTGATCCAACATTATCAAAATAGGGGGTCCCACTCGATCAACGCGCTGGTGAGCAGGCTCCCGGCGGTTTCGGCCGCATAGGGAGAAGCCTAAAGGCGCTCGGGGGACGCCCACCCCGTTTACAAACGTGGGTCAATCACGGGGGTCGGCACGGCCGAGCGGTGCGCTCCAGACTACCCCCCTCCCACTGGGCGATTCCCGGCATGGCAGTGTGGTCCCTCGATTGCGCATGAACAGGGCGAGGTTCTGCAATGCTGAATTACGCTTGGGTATTCCTGATACTGGCAATCATTGCCGCTATTCTTGGATTCGGCGGTATCGCCGCCTCGGCGGCCGGCGTGGCCAAGGCGCTCTTTTTCATCTTCATCGCACTGTTCGGGGTGGGGCTGATCACGGGCCGGAAAGCGGTATAAACGGTATGAAACGCACACTGGCCGTTTTTCTGGGAGTTGCGGCAGCGGCCTGCGCCCAAGGCCTTTCCGGAATGGCGGTGGGAATTCTCGATCAGGCCAGCGCCGCCCAAACAGCGGTAGCGCAGCACGATTCAGCCGGCGCCCTCGATCACATCCAACAAGGGAAAGCGCTGGCTGGCGAAATTTTGCAAGCCATGGCGTCCCACCCTAACCCCATCCTCATCGAAGTCCGGCGGGAGGCGGGAACTACTTCCACTTACGTCGACGTCCAGAAGCGCAAGAGCGGCGAAATGACCGCCAACCGGCTCAAGAAGAACACGACCATCGGGGAGGTCAACCAGCAGGCGCCCGCTTCCATGCTGGACGTGTCCAGCGCCGCGCAGCGCCTGGATGCCGCCCAGAATGCCATGCGGCGCGGCGATTGGACGGCCGCGGATTTGGATCTGCGCGCGATTCCCGAAAGCGTGATCCAAACCAAGCTGGATGGCGGCGTGCCGCTGCTGCGCGCGCAACAGAACCTGGAGCTGGCGCGCGCGCGCATTCTCGAAGGACGGCCCCAAGACGCCCCCGGCCCGCTGCGAGCCGCTGCCCAGGCGCTGGCGGATTTCGAACAATTGTTTCCCGGACTCCACGCTCAAGACGCCGCATACATGCGGCAGCAAATGCTGGCGTATGCCGATAAAGTTTCCAGGGAGCAAGGCGACGTGCTCGACCGCATCGAGCTGATGTGGCTGGCCCCCATTCAGAAGTGGGAGCGGGAAGGCGGCGCCAAGCCGGTGCAGTAGAATCACAATTTCGATGCCGCTATCGCCAGGCCAGCACGGCTGCTAACTAAGGAAAACGGAGTTCCAGGACTACTGATAACTTTAGTTAATGAATAATATTGAACGGGTATATGGCAGTACTAACTCCGTATGCTAACTCTTGCATGCAGCCGCGACATAAGGTGTAATTGCGCCAGGAGGAAGCATGGCGCTGTACCTATATCGGTTCTTGCGGGAGGAAGACGGACAGGACTTGATCGAGTATTCGCTGCTGATCACGTTTATAGCCATCGCATGCGCCGCGCTGATCGGCAGTGGCCGGCCGGCGGTAAATCAAATCTGGATCACGAGCAATTCCGAACTGACCACGGCCGCGTCGCAGGCGGGCAGTTAGCGCCTTTCGCCTGGACTGGCCAACTCCTCCGCGTTGATCTCGATGACATTGCGATCGGGGTCCAGGATGTAGATTTGCGGAAAGCCCGCGGTGGCATGCGGCTGAACGCGCATCTTCAAGGGGTCCAGATCGCCGGCGTCCTCACGATAGCCGCGTGAGCGCAAGAATTCAACAGCTTCGGTAAAATCGGGCACTCGCACGGCGAAATGCTGGTAGCGCGTGTCCATGCCCGCGTCGCCGCGGAAGTGCGCCGCATGATGCACGATCAGGTGCAATTGCTGCCCGCCCGGTAGGCCGAACCACGCGCCGGGGAAGGGAAAACCGGGCCGGTCAATTTCCCGCAGGCCGAGGACCTCGCGATAAAAACGGCGGGACCGTTCGAGGTCGCTCACATTGATGCTGACGTGATGGATGGATTGGATGTCCACTGGCTCCTCTCAGACCGGCATGCCGGAAGTGCGGGACGCCACGCGCGGCGGCCGCTTGCCTTGGCCGGGCAGGATCTGGTGGCCTTCGGCGCGCAGCAACTGGGCCTGGCGCGCGACCCCGCCGGGGAGCTTGGGATTGAGCGAACCATCGTCTTTCACGATGCGCCAGTAAGGCGTGATCCGGCTCTTGCCGGCGCGGCGGTCTTCCTCGGCGGCCTCCGAGGCGATGCGGACGAAGATGCCGGTTGTCAGCGGGCAGGTGACATCGGTGGAATATTGGCGCGCCAGGCGCTGGCGAATTTGAGCGACGGTCAGGAGGCCGCCGGGGCGCACGGAGCGCATCGCCTTCTCCACGTCGCGCGGGCTGGGAACCAGCATGGAACCGGTGCCGTAGCGCTTTTTCCATTGTGCCGGAACGGGCACCACTTTGGGCAGGTTGGGATTTTCCATCTTCTCCCGCCAGGATCTGCGCGTTCGCATCCCAAAATTATGCCACGCCTGTGTGGCCGCGCGACAGGCCGGAGAGCCGGCCTACAGGCGCTCGATGAGGCGCAGGCGGGTTTCGCCTTTTCCACGCGTCAGCACAAAAACGGGGAATTCCCTGAAGGTGCCGCCCATGGCCTGCCGATAGCCCTGAACCAGCAGATCCTCCACGCCATCGCCGTTGAAATCTCCGCGCGCCAGCACCACCAGGCTGCACTCCCAGGCGTCCGGGACGTCCACCTCCAGGGTGTTGCCTTCGGCCTTGACGATGTGGGCGGTGGGCTCGTATTCTTTCCAGGTTTTGGCCGATCGGGCCGCGGCCTGGCCGGCCGTTCCGCTCTCGATGGGAAGAAACAGGACGGGCAGCTCGGCAAGCGAGTCGCTGGTCCAGTGGAAAGCGCGCACATAGCTCTCGCGGCTGGGTTGCGCTTTTTGTAAAACGCGCAGCGGAATGCATTGGGCGATGAATCCGCCCTCGCGATTATTCTGGTAATCGTCGCCGGGGGAAAAATGCTCGTCGTACAGCGCCAGAAACTCCCGGCAGGTGAAGGCGCGGCGCTCTTCGATGCGGCCGCCGGCGGCGTTTTGAAGCGTCACGCCTTGGCCGTCGGCCGGGGTAAAAGGCTCGACTCTTTGGTCCATCTTGCGGTCGATTGCCGCCAGGCTGGCGAGTTTCAATTCCGGCGCCCACCATACCTGCATAGAGCCGGCAGCCAGCGAACCCGCCGCACAGATTACGGTGAATACCGGAACGCGATAACGGGCCGTCATTGCGCTTTTATTATGACGCAGACAAAACGCGCAAACTGCGGTAGGCTAACTCGAAGGAGTAAACCATGGCTTTTTGCACCAAGTGCGGCGCCCAGGTAAGCGGCGCGTTTTGTAACCAGTGCGGGACCGCGGCTCCCGCCGGAGCGGCCGTTGCGCCGGCTCCGGCGCCCCTGCCGATGCCGGTGGCCGGCCCGCGCAAAACCAATCCGATCGTCTGGGTGGTGGTCGCGGTTCTGGGAGTGATCCTGCTGGGAATCGTGGGAATCGCCGGAGCCGGCGCTTTCTTCGTGCACCGGGCCGGCCGCAATCCCGCCGCTGCTCTGGCGCGGGTCGCCGCCATGTCCAACCCCAATCTTCAGGTCCTCAACCAGGACGACAGCGCCGGAACCGTCACCGTGCGCGACCGCCAAACCGGCAAGACCGTCACCATGAATTTCAACGACGCCAAGAACGGGCATTTCCAGATCAGCGCCCAGGACGAAAACGGGAAAACCGCCGATCTTCAATTCGGCGGCGGCGCCAAAGCGCCGGATTGGGTTCCCGTCTATCCGGGCGCATCCGTGCAGGCCAACATCACCGGCAGTGCAGCCGATGGCGACGGCGGCAACGTCACCTATGGGACCCCCGACTCGCCCACCCAGGTGCTGGCGTTTTACCAGGACAAAATCAAAGAGCTCGGCATGGAAACCAACCTCACCACCACTACGGCTGACGGCGCCATGATGGTCGCGAGTGACCAGGCGAAGAACCGCTCCTTGACCGTCCTGGTGGGGAAGAATGCGGGTAAAACGTCCATCAATGTGACTTACGGGTCCAAGCGGTAAACGCTCTTTCAGTTCTCTGTGGGCGTCCGCTCGATGCGGTCTATCGCCACCGCCGGCAGGGGATGTTTGCGCGCCACCAGCTCCAGCCCGAGCTGTTTGCCGACGTCCAGGCGAGCGTGAAATCGTACGCGGCTTTCAATTCCGTCATGTCGATCACCGGATGATCCAGGTACGCCACCGCCACTCCACGGAGGCGGTCCGCCAATCCCTGCATGGTCATGTTGTGGCAGACGTACATGCGTACGCCCTCGATGATCTGCATCCTGCAGTTGGAATCGCCGCCGGCGGTTTCCTTGAGCTTCGGCCCATGCTTGCCCACCGTCAGGGCGTATATCGGCGCGACTTTGTCCGCCATGTGAACCTTCAGCTTAAAACGCTCCGCCAGAAATGCCCGCACCATCGGGCGAAGCAGAGCCAGGTTTACGTTTACGTCGCCTTTCGGATCGCTGGCGAACGCGCTGCGCGGGGGCTTCGCAACCAGCTCGAAGGCATATCGTCCTCGACGTTCCATCCGAAGGTGATCAAATCTTGCAAGGTGATCGCGTGGGCGTCAATCCGTCCGCCCGGCTGGATATTGAACGATTGCTGTGTGCCGGGCTTGCCCCGCAGACGCTTTCGTCATGTTTCGACCTCCGGTAGGGATCAGCCGTGGCCCAGGTACATCAACCAACCGAGCCCAAACAGCGCCACCATGAAACACGCGAATGTGTATATGCCGTAGTGCAGCCGGTCGCGGTCGGTCTGCTTGGTGACGATCCCCATCACCACCGAAACGAAGAGAGCGAAAAGGAAAGCCGCCTCGAAATGCGAGAGGTTCATTTTGGGCATTATTCTTTTCTCCCCGCGGCGATCTCGAACGCATCCACCATGGCCAGAATGTTCAACAGCCCCGCCGTGACCAGAAATTTTGTCCCGTAATCGTGAACGGCCCCCGCCATATCCGGCTGGTTATAGCCCAGCCAAACGCTCATCAGGTAGAGAATGCCGCTGGCCAGGTCGCCGATAAATCCCCCGGTGTTGATCAGGGTGGTCAGCAGGTCGCCGCTCTGCGGCTGAAACATTGCCCCGCGCATCATCAGTCCGCACACAAACATCGTGGTGATCGCCGCCAGCAGAAAGATGCCGCGTCCCGTGCGCTTCAGTAAAAAGTGGCCGCCGCCGGGAATGAGCCAGCTCAACGCCAGTGCGGGGGCCCATGCGCCAATCGGCGGCAGGGGCTGCTTGACTTCCTTTTCTTTAACGGCCATATTTCATTTTCCTCTTGAGTTTAGCAGCTTAAGAAAAGGAAAATCTCGCCGCCCACGCTTACCCCCCCATCAACAGCGCCCGGCCCCCGCCGTTGGACAACGGCAGCCCGTAACCGATCAAACACATCTGATCCAGCGCGAACAAAACCACCGATTCCACTCCCGCCGCAATCGCCAATTGCCGCTCTTTCGCCCAGGGCGTCGTATAGTCGCTGATTCCCACCAGGTGGCTGCGCTGCGCCGCCGGAAATCCGAGTTGCTGCGGCAACTGGATGGATTGCCGGGCGGCATCCAGATTGCGGTCGCCCGTGTAAGTGAAGTTCTCCGTCTTCAGGCAGGCCAGATTTCCCGGCGTCCAATAAGCCGTCGGAAAATTGATGACTTCATCCAGAGCCGTATCGTTCACATCCGGCGGATAGAGCACTTCAAAGATCGCCGCCGGCACGGTTTGCCGGACGAAAGCCATAATTGCGGCGGTGAACTCGCCGATCATTTGCGGCAGGAACGCGCACTCGTCGCTGAACGCCGCAGGTTGCGCGTTCTGGCTGGTTATGATTCCCATGGGCCGTCCGTAAGCTGCCTGGAATGCGCTGGTAGTGGCCGCGTCGTAAAATGGCATGCCCGCCGCCGACGCGAAGTACCACCATTGCACTTCGCCGAACTGTAAGTACGGCGTCACGCCCGCCTGCGCCATGATTCCCGCCATGTCCGCATACGCCTGCTGCCAGAACTGCGTGCTCTGCGGCCCGAAATTGGTCTGCAGCGCCGGCGTGTTCACCCATACCGGGCTTCCGTCCGGATACCGTTGCGCAATCCCCGCACCCACGGTATCGTCGCCGTTGCCCAGTTCCATGCTGAACGAAGTTGCCAGCGCGATCCCGTAGCTCTTCATGGCTTGAAAAAAGCTCGCACTCCAGTCGCGCGCCGCCCGGTTCAGACGCGGCATGGCGGTCAAATCGGTCACCCAATTTCCATCGCTGCCGCCGGAAAGTGTCGCTCCGCTGGCTTGCCCCGTAAACTGCGTGCCGCCGGTTGCCGCCGAAATCGCAATCGCGTTCCCGGCCGCACCCATGCTGCGCGCGGTGATCGTCAGCACGGCATTGTTCGCTTCCGCCCAAACGCTGTTGGAACCCGCATTGATCAGCAGTGCGAAACACTGCGCGATGCTTTGCGGCGTGTCGCCAATCAGGTTCAGGTGCGCGATGGCGGTCTCCTCCACCACCACCTGGGTGGTCTGCCCGAATTCCGGCGCTCCCGCGAAAGTGATCGTTCCGGATGCCGCCGCCAGCCCGGATGGCAGCAGATCGTAGAACCAAAGCGCTCCCGCGTAATGATTCGCGCGCCCCTGAAATCCCAAGGCGTCCATCAGCCACGCCGTCCGTTCCGGCGCCAATGCCTGCGAGTGCAGCGTATCCCAATCGGTTGCCAGGCTGGTGATGGGCGCTTGCGCAAACGTCGGCAGTGCCGCCGTCGCTACCGCCGCTTCCAGAAAGTCGAAGTACAAGTATTCTCCGGCCGTTCCCGCGTGGCTAACCGTCACCGTGTGGGCCGTCTGCCCCGCCTGCGTTCCCAGCGGCAGCCTCACCAGAACGTCTTCGCCCGCCAGCGCCAGGTTCACCGCAATCGCCGGTCCGGCATCTATTTGAACCGTCACTTGTGCCGCAGTTCCGGTTCGCTGAGTTCCTAAGTAAAGTAAGTGGCTGCTTCCCGCTGTATAAGTGCAGCTCAGTGCATCGCCTGGCGTAACGGTCCAGTGCATCGACCCGCCCGAGTAATTCCCGTTCTCCTGCACCCATGTCCCTTGGTAGGCAATTTCCGGTGCGTCGTCTTCTATCCGGCGGCTGCCCGGTCCGGCCACTTGATATCCCGTATTGCTTCCCGAGACCGTCCAATTCGTAATCGTCACCGAAAACTCGCTTCGCTGAAACGCGGCCGGCTGCATATCGGCCGACCACGTCCAGCGCAGCTTTCTCACATCGGTGGTGGGAACGGAAACGCCGTTGACGTCCGTGAGATTTCCAAAATTCAGCGCCACGCTCCAACCCGTTGGCGAAGTTCCGCCCGTGAACATTCCCGAGGCCGGCGCCCACGATTCCGTAGTCGCTCCATACACCGTTCCGTATACTCCGATGCGGTTCCCGTTGCTGCCCGGCGCGCCCACGTAAGTCAGCGTGATCTGCGTTCCGTTGGCCGTTGCCGTGAGCCCCGGTGTCACCCCCGCCGGTGGATTATTGATCGCATAAGCCAGCCTGTTCACCACCGTCGACAGCGTGTCTCCCGACGGCGCCACCATCGCGTTGAAGTGCTGGTCCAACCACGCCAGTTCCACATAATCGTTGGGCGTCACCGTCCCCTGTAACTCAAACATCACCGTCGCCGCCCTATACGGCCCCGCCGCCGCTGTTGCGTATTGGCTGAGCGGCACCTGGTACAGCGTTTCCACGCCGCTGACATCCGCCCAAACCCGCAAGTACGGCCAATCTACCGTTGGATACAGCGTGGAATCCATGGGAATGCAGTTGGTGCGCGCTTCGTCATAGCTCAGGCTGATTCCGCTCAGGTCGCCATCCGGCAGATTTCGCAGCGCGGGGTGCTCGAACACGTTGTCGCGGTTCCATTCCAGCACCGCCCAATCGAACTGGTCCCGCCACGATCCTGAGACCGTGAACCCGCTGGCGCTCGTCTGGCTGAGCGCCGCCACTGCCGTCGGCTGTAGAAAGTAACATTGTAAGTCGCGATCCGGGCGCAACTTGGAGAGTTGGTCTGCCATTAGAGTTGCAGGAATACGGTCAGGTCCGCTCCCGGATAAGTCTGCCCTACCGCCAGCACCGCAAGCGTCAACTGCGCGCCCGCATTCAAGGGCGCCAGCGTGAAACCGTCAACGCTGTTCGAAACAATCATTCCCGCTGCAATCGTCAGTTGGCAGTATGCCGTGCCATTGACGTTCAGTTGCAGTTGCACCTCGGCGTCCGCCGCCGTTCCCAGCACCGCGTAGACCGTTCCCACGCTTCTGGCCGTCTCCACCACCAGCGCCGGCGCCGCCGATTGGTCCACCGCCAGAAAGCCGTTCACCTGGATCGAATACTGCCCGCCCATCAGCGTCCGCAGCCCGCTCTCCGTCGAATGCGTCATGCAAACGCTCGCCGTCTGGCTGTTGCCCAACGCATTCGTTACGTACAGTTGTGCGCATGCAACGCGCACATCCGGCAGCAGGATCGGGTAACTCCAATCCCCGCTGTACGGGCTGCCGAAGAAATCCTCCGGGAACGGCAGAATGGTCGTTTGCGCCTCCAGCAGGTACACCGGCGCGCCCGCCGCATGCGCCGCCGCCGTGCTCCCTTGCGCCGCCCGCGTAATCGTGTACGCGGCGCCATTATTCGCTACCGCCGTCACCTGCACCACTTCGCCATCGATCTGTACCATGCTTCCGGCCTGCGCCGCGCCCGGCACATTCAACGCCAGCGTGCCGTCGTCCGCGCCCATCGCGGCGCTCAAAACGGTTGCCGGCGCGCCATTCAACTCATCCCAGTAGTACAGCGTCACGGTAGCCGTGGAGATCGTCTGCGTGTTCGTCAGATCCGTAAAGGCAATGCCGCTCACTTCCACTGTGCCGCCCGCCGGACCTGCGTTTAGTCCGAAGGACGGCGTTCCCGGCACATCCGTATCGCCTCCCGCGGATCCCGTAATCTGCCACCGCGTCACCACCGAAAGCTGCGGCGAACACTCCACATCGTTGACGTTGGCCGACCTTCCGGTAATCTGCACCGTTTCACCCGTCAGGCTCGGAACCGTAATCTCCACCGGACTGCTTGTCGTCAAGGCCCCAAAGTGCCAACCCGCTTCCGCAATCGTGAAGAAGCTGGTGGCATCCGGTTCCACCACCCACGGCGGGGATACCGTCGCCGTCGTGGCGTCGTTCGCTGCAATGGTCTGCTCTTGTCCCGCCCCCGTCCCGCGCGTGATCCGCGCCGTCATTCCGCGATACGCGTTTGCCGGCATTTCCAGCGTGCCGTTGCCTAGCGTCGTCGCCGAAAACACGGTGACGGCGATCTCCGGTTGCAATTCCATGCGCCAGTAGAAATTCGCATGGTCGAAATTCGCATCGGGCGGCGCTACCAGTTGCATCGGCAAACCCGTATCCACAAACGTGCTCGCCACCGCCTGCGCCGATGCGATCCGGTACATTTGCGCCGGAGTTACGCCCCGGTATACGTTGAATGCGCTGGTATTCGCGTCGAAACTCAGGCCCGTCAGCGTCACGCTGCTGCCATCCGCCGTGATGCTGGCCCGCACCGTGAAGGAAAGTCCGCCCTCGTCGCCCGCCGCATCCAACGCCGAAACCGCGTAATACAAGGTCTGCCCGCTGGCCAGCGTTCCGCCTGTCCCCACCGCCGGCATCAAATTCACCAGCGGGATTCCCGGCGCCGCCCCTTGCGCCGAAGCACTCGCGGCCGGCGCCGTGAAGCTCACCTCCACCGTCGTATCGCCCGTGCCGTCCGCGTCTTCCGGCACGATCCCGAATTGCATGTTGCCGTTGGCGTCCACCAGGCTTCCCATCAGCGGCCGCGGCACGCCGATTCCCGCGGTTCCCTGTTGTGCCACGCCCGATGCCGAATCCGGCTGTCCATTCGAATCGGCATACCACCCGTCGTCGTGAATCTGCGCCGTGATCGTCGTGGTTCGGTAATTCGTCGCCGGCGAGATTTTGAGCACCCGGAACGGCTGCCGCGTGAACCCTTCCTTCAGGTACGTCACCGTGATGATGTCGCCCGGCCGGATGCCAAACGCTTTCACGCTGGTCTCGAACTCCACGTAGGTATTTCCGGATATCGATTTATCCAGGTTGAATTGCAGGATTCGCCCGGCCTGGTCGTAGTTGTCGATGCCTACCGCCATCAGCGTCATGCTCACCTGCTGGCCCGCCAGCGCGATGTCGTCCGCATCCACCACCGCATAGCTGTCTTGCTGGTAGCTGTTCAGGGAGTCTTGAAATTCCACGCTCAGGTAATTGGGAGTGTCCGCAATGCTGCGCGCCGATACCGTCACGCTCGGCTCTCCCGTGCCTAGCCGCAGAATTCCCGAGTAGCCGTTCGATCCGTCGCCGAATTCGTAGACCGGCCAACCGCCGTTCAGTTCACCGGTGCTGTTCGATCCCGCCGCCTGCGTTGGCGATTGCAGCGCCAGCGTGTTTTCCACCTGCAGTTGCAGCACTCCGCCCGGCCCGTAAGTCAGGTACAGCCGCGCCGCGTTGCGCACTCCCCGCACCACGTCTCCCGCGCTGCGCCGTTTCTGAATCACCAGGTTGCATGCGAAGCGCGGAATCGTGATGGCGTTCCCGTTCAGGTCCTGCGAGTCGATCTGCTGGTCGCAATACGCCGCCGCCGTCGCGAAGCTGACTAAGTCGATCTCGTCCTCCGCCCACCCGCTTCTCCGCAGCACGTCCAGCAGAATCCACGCCGGGTTATTCGAAAACTGGTCCGCGATATAAGTGCCCGTCGCGTCATAAACCGGAATCAGCAGTCCCTGTGCCAGCACCTGCACCGCCGGCAGCGAATTGCCGTCGTTGATCTGGTTCGGCACCACCACCGATAGATACGCCATGCTGCCGTAAGGATCCCCCGCCGGCTGTCCCGATGCGTCCGTGAAATTCGGATCGAACGCGCCATCCCGCGTCCCCAGCGTCTCCACGTTGTACCATCCGGTGCCCGTCATGTTCATCCCGTTAATACCTACGGGAATCTCTATGCCGCTCACCAGCACCGTGATCACCGCCTGCATCTGCCCGATCCCCAATAGCACTTCCATGCGCGTCAGGTTGCCGTCGTTCCGCGCAAACGTCACCAGCGGTTCGTACCACGCCGTTCCGTACACCATCGCAACGAAGTCGTTATATCTCGCCTGGTTCACCGCCACCGCGGAAGTCGTCCAGTCTTTCCCGTATCCCCGCACCGCAATCGCCGGCGGAACGTATTCCAAGCCGCCGAACCGCAGCGTCATGCCCCGCGCCGTGCAGTCCGGCATCGTGTACCCGCACGAGGGGAACGGCGCCGCGCCATTCAAATTCCCCGTGCCTCCCGTCACTCCCGCCGAGTACCCGCACCTGTAGAACAGCGAGTATTTCCCGTCCGTTCCACCGCTCACCGCTTCCGCCAGTTGGTCCGCCGTCGCCGGAAAGTTCCACGGGCATCTCCGTTGAATTCGTACTTCCGGCAACAGCAGCCGCTGCAGATTCATCCGGTTGGTCGCGCTCAGCCGCAGCGTCGCCTCTTTGATCTGGTCCGGCGGATTGCAAATGCCCTGGAACACTACCGTCGTATCGGTCAGCGGCGCGCCGTTCACCAGGTCGTAAAACAGGAAGCTCACCGTGAGTTGCGCGCCCTTCCATCCCGTCTGTTGCCCGATTTCGGAAAAGTGCGAATCCGCGTTCGCCAGCACCAGCGAAATCCGCGGGCTCCCGTCCACTCCCTGGTCCGACGCCGTCTGGATGTCGAACGCGCTGTGTTGCAGCACCCGCGCCGCGTACCCGGTCGTGCCGATCGTGATCCCGTGCGTGCTCCAGTGCTCGGTTTCCCCGTTGCTCAACGTGCAGTCGAACACCATCAACGGCGTGTCCGTGACCGCCTGTTCCTTCAACTCAGAGATGGTTTGCATAAAGGATATTCACCGTCGCCGAATGCCGGTTGGGAGCCATCGTCGTAAACTGCAAAACGTCGTCGCGCAGGCGCGCATTCTGGTACACTCCTCCGCTGGTCGACTTCTGATAAGCCGATGCCTCGCTCTGCGCCTCCGCTTGAAAACCGAACACGTCCACGCTGTTCCCCGCCGCCAGCTCGATCCCAAACGTCACCGAATCCGCCGTCGCGTCTCCGCTCTGCGCTACCGCGATCCGCGTCCACGCGCTTCCAATGGCGCAGTCCGCGCGCTCTCCTCCCAGCAGCATCGTGACCGCCGCGGCCTCTTCCGCCCGCACAAAAACGCTGAAGCAGTATGCGTAACCCCCCGGAGCGTTCAGCGTCTGGGAAAGATCCTGCGGTCCCGCCCCGCCGTTGGTCAGCGTCCACGCTCCCGTTCCGCCCAGCGGGTCCGCCGTGTTTCCCGCCGCCGTCAGGTACGCACCCGCCTGCCACACGGCGTTCGTCAAGTCTTCGCTCCATGCCGCCAGGTTGCCCCCCGGGTCCAGAAACGTGAAGCCGTTCAGCGATCCCTCCGCCGCGGCGAAAAAGCTCTCCAGCGCCGCCAATTCCGCGTCGCTCAGGCTGGCATACTGCAGTTGCCACACCATCGATGCGCCCGGCGCGTCCGCCAGCTTGATGCTGCTCCCATCCGCCGCCGCGTTCACCACCGTCCGCATCTGCACGCGTTTCGCCACCGGATACTGCGCCAGAGCGCCCGTCGCGAGCTGTGGATACACCAGCATTCTTTACGCTCGATTCTCCACCACCGTCACCGTGGTCCGCCCCCGCATTTCTCCCAGCAGCGTGAACGCGGCGCCGTCCGCCGCCAGGCTGCAATTCGCATACACCGTCCCGTCCCACGGGTCTGTGAAGCTGAAACTCCCGAAGCGCCCGTTGTTGTCCTGTACGAATTCCTCCAGCGCCGCCATCTCCGTTTCGTCCAGGTCGTTCAGCCGGACCACCCAACTGTGCAGCGGCCCCGCCGAATCCCGGTACCGCTGCTCCGTGCCGTCCAAAAACCGCACTGCCTGGTTGCGATACGCCACGCGCTTCGTCGCCGGATACTGCGTCACCGCCTGCGTCTTCAAAACCGGAAAGATGGCCATATCAAAGTTCGCTCACCACGTCGTTGAGCGAGCTGAGGTTCAACATCGCGCCCCGCACCGCCTGTGCGATCTGGCTGCTGTAATCCATGAACGATTGCGCATCCATCGCCTGCACGTTCACCGTGATCTGGGGCGTTGCTCCGCTGCCCGTGCCGCTGCCCGCCCCGCTCGCGGCGCCGCCCGCCGCTCCCGCCGTCCCGCTCTCCGGCGCCGCTCCGCCGCCCCCGCTCGCGTCTTGCGTATACGTCCGCGGCGCCCCCGTCTGATCCGCATCCGCCGCCGTCATTCCGTTCCCCGAAACCGCGCTCTCGAACGCAATCGACGACGGCATCTGGTACTTCTCCAGTTGCGGCTGCGCGTCGCTCCCTCCGAACAGCCCCATCAGTCCCGTGATCAGCGGCACGATTCCCAATCCGCCCTCCAGGAAGGTGGTCGCCGCCGATTCCAGCGTGCTCCCCGTCGAGCTGCTGCTCGTCGCGATGCCGCCTTCCGTATTGCTCCCCGCCGGCGTCTCCGCCACCTGCCCGCTTGCCATCGTCCCGCTCTGCGCCGCGCCGCCCGTCGCTTCGGCGATCGTCGAAACCTCGTCGCTCCCCGCGCCCGTCTCTCCCGCTGCCTCGCGGAATTTCTTAAGCAGTTCGTCTTGTGTCTCGCTGGCCATTGCTCGCCTCCCCTCGCGCAAGCTTTTCTAAAATCGCGAATGCGTCAGCCTCTCTCGCCGTCATTCCGTCCCATCGCAGCCCGCCCAATTGCCGCCGCAGCAGAAACTCTTCCAGCAGCGCTTCGCTCTCGCCGCTGATGAACGATTTCGGGCAACTGAAGACCGCCGTGTCCCCCCTCGCCCACACCGGCGCGCCGCCTTCCGCCTCGCCCGTGTGCTTCCATCCGCACCTGCGTTTTTCCTCCAGGCCGGCTCTCCGGCAACTGTCGCACTTCCAGCCGGCCTGGTTGGAAAATTGAAAATGGAAGGCGACCGTCAGTTTTTTCGTTCTGCCGCGCTCAGCCCGCTCTCCGCCCGCACCGCCGCCAGCGCTTCCCGGAACAACCCCTCCGGCCCGCTTTCCACCAGCGCTTCCGGCGTCGCGTCCGCCCCGTCCAATTCGAGCCCCGCAATCCCCCGCAACCCCCACTTCACGAACAGCCGGTCGATCTCCCCCCGCACCAGCGCCGCGTCCATCTTCTCTCCCGGCGCCGCGCCCGCTTCCAGGCATTCCATCCGCCGCGCCATCTCTCTCACCTGGCTCATCAGCTCCAGCCGCCGCGCGAAGCTCATCCGCCAAACTGTATAGGTCACGCTCGCGTCGATTTCGCTCCGCACCACCCTCGTGCTTTCGTATGTCATCGCCTACCCGAATGCCACCGCGATTTCGTTGTCCGTCGTCCCCTGCGCGCGCGACGGCCGGAACTGCCATTGCAGCCGGTTCTTTCCGTCGTCGAACTCCGGCACCTGCGGAATCACGCTCTGCAGGTATACCCCCATCATCTGTCCCGCCGTTTGCCCCATCTGGAACATCGCCGTCACCGGCGATTGTTGCCGCGCCGCCTGGTACAGCCCCGCCGTCGCCGCGTCGTCCATGGTGTACAATTCGAACGCTCCCGTCACCTCACGCTGTCCCGGCGCGATCGCCTGGGGCAGGCTCGAGCCGAATTCGTTGGCCCGCATGTCCAGGTTGTTTTTTAACACCACCGATGCCTTCGTGATCGTGAAGAACTGCGATGCCGTCGTCCCCAACCACGCCTGACCCATGTTCCCCGGCACAATCGAATAATCGAACGCGCTCAAAGCCGGTTCCTGCGGAAAGCTCTCTAGCTGTCCCGCCGCCGCGCTGAAACTGCTCGTGTCCACCACGTCCTGCGCCATGCCGCTGAATTGGAACGCGTGGTAATCGCCGTTGATCGCGATCTCCAGTTCGTCCACCGCCGCCCCGCACAACAATCTCTGCACTGCCGTCGCCGGGCTCCAGTAATCGAAAATGCTGGCGCTCCCCAACTCCGTCGCCGGCCCGTAAGTCACCGTCGCTCCCAGCGAAGCCCCGCTCGCCGGCGGCGCCGTGAATGGCGCGTTCAGTTGAATCGTGCTCGCATCCACAATTGCCGCCACGAATCGAATCTCGCTCCCCGAAGCCACCGCCTGCCCCGCGCTCAACCCGTGCGGCGCCGCGAACGCCACCTGCCCGCCCGTCGTGCACGAGCTCACCGCCCCGCCCGCGTACGCCATCGGCGTCCCTCCCAACGCCGCTTGAAACAAGGGACCGTATCCCGGCGCCGCCGCCGACCCCTTCTGCCAGCTCGTCAGATACGTCTGCAATTCGAAACTCGTACGCCGCCGCCCTCCCGCCGGCAGCCCTACGAACGTCCGGCTCCCCGTCTTGTCTTTTCGCTGCGTCACTTCCAGTTGCTGCCGCACCGTCAGTTTCAGCGCCGGAATCCGGTTGCTCGCCGTAATCGCCGGCACGCTGCCGTAGGCGCTCTCCAGCGCCGTATAGAACCGGTTTGCCTGTGAAGAAATGTATGCCATGTCAGTTGATGCTCACTCCTATCTCAAACGTGATCTTCGCCGTTTGCAGAAAATTCCTGCCCCCGTGTTTTACCGGCCCGTACGCCGCCTGGAACGTGCCCGCGTAGAACAGCCCGTTGCCCCAATCGCCCTGGTTCGCTTCCAGCACCTGCAAAAGCGCGTCCGCGTAAACCGCCATCGCGTCCTGCAATCCGTCCAGCCGGTCCTGCGAATATCGCAGCTCGATCGCCATCTGGATGGTCCCCGAAAAACTCCGGAACTTCTCCACCTGGCTGTTCACCAGCTTTTCGCAGTACACGCTTACCGTCGGATACTGAATCGCCCCCGCCTGCTCCGCCACGTCCGCCGCCACGTTCTGCGATACCACCTGCGCCGTTTGCAATATCGCCGGCCCCGCTTGCCCCGCCAGCGTCAGAGCCCCCAGGCCGGCATTCACTCCCGTCGGCGCGGTAATCATTTGCACCACGGTCGCCGTGGCCATGCTTCCCAGTTTTCCCGTCATATTTTCGCTCTCCAAGTCCGGCGTGGCGCGCGTTCTTAACCTGCCGACCCCTTACCCCCTCTGTATCATCCGCGGCGCCGGCTGAAAGTAGTTCGGCTTCTGCCCATTGCCCGGCCCCCGCCCCGTCGTCGGCATCGCGTTCGGTTGCACCCACGCCGCCCCCGGCGCGATCGGCGCCGCGTTCTGCAGCGTCATCGCGCCCGGGTCCCCTCCGGCATAAAGGTTCCAGCCAATCGCCATCGCTGGAACCTTGCCCATTTGCGCCGCAAACGTGCTCGACGAAGTGGCGATCGATGTCTCCTCCGCGCACGCTCCCTCTTGCCCCGCCTCGTTCACCCAACTCGCCGTCGCATAATACGTCCCGTCCGGCAAGCTCCCCGATACCGCCGCCAGCACCGGGCTCGCTGCCTTCGGAATCGGCGTCAGGTTGATCCCGATCCCCGCCCCGATCAGCTTCTCGTACGCCCGCGCCCCCATCTTCTGGAACTGGTCGCGTTTCGCCGCGTACCGGTCGTTGAGCTGCGAATTGTACGCGTCCCCGTACACCAGCTCCAGCGTCCGGCACGCATGCCATAAGCGCAGCGGATGCGTTACCACCACCCGGTCCAGCTTCTGTGGATCCGCCGTCCACAAGAACGGTTCCGCATAAGCCAGCCTGCTCAGCGCTTCGTGCAGTTCTATCCCCAGTTCCTCCTGCGCCAGCGCCAGCTTCTGCGTTACATCGATCCCTTCCACGCTCGCCACCGTGAGCAGTTGCGAGTCCTGCTTCGTCAAGTCTTCGATGCTGGAAGGGAAACCATCGGTGAACAAGGCCATTTCGCTACCCCTGGCTCTTCGCCGGTTTCTGCGCCACCGCCGTGAGCTTCTCGAGCGTCGCCGTCGGCACCACCGTCACGTTCAATTTCGCGCTCGCCGCCGCGGCGTCCGCCTCTTCCTTCCCCTTCGCCTGCTTCTCCCGAAACGCCTTCGCCTCCTCCACCGTGGCCGGCCGCGCCGTCCCCTCCACGAACATCTTCGCCGCCAGCGGCCGCGACACTTCCATCGCCACCCCCGCTTTCCCGCCGTCCTGCGTCTCCTGGCTCACCACCACCGGAAATTCATCCGCGATCTTTCCCTGCGTCTCTCGAATCTTCTGGTAATAAATCTTCAAATCCATTCCATTTCCCTCCTTGAATTTGCGTGGGGCAGGCGGGGTGCCCTCTCGGTCCGCCTGCCAACCTCTTTCTAACGGACCCCCCTACGTGTTCACCTGCACCGCGCTCGTGTTCCGCAGCACGCCGCATCCGTACAGCACGTCCACCGTGAACTGCTGCGCCAGCGTATTCGGTTGATAGCTCATCACCACCCGCATCCCGAAATTCCCCAGCTCCGCGTACTCGGCGATCGCTCCCGTCCCCGGCAACGGCTGCGGCAGCCGCCGGATCACCAGCCCGATCGCGTCCTTCGTGAATGCCAGGTTGTGCGTATTCAACGGACTGCTCCCCGTCTTCGCCACGAACTGCGATCGAAACACGAAGAAGTCTTTCACCTTCCCGATCGTCCCGTCGATCAACGCCCGCAAACCCGCCTCTCCCGCGTTTTGGAATTCGCTGAACCGCGGAATCTGCCGCCACGCCGAATACGCATTGGCGTCCACCACGATGTATTTCTGTTCGCTCGGCGGCACCATCCCCAAAAACAACTCCGTTTCCGCCTGGTCGATCGTCGCTTCCGTGATCGCCGTCCCCGCCGTTCCCACCGGCGGGTTCGACGTGAATCCCGCGTACAGGTTCAACAGGTCCGTCTCGATCCGTTCCGCGATCGCCACCACCGCCGGCTGCATGTACACCTTCAGCAGGTCCGGCACGGCCAGGATCTTCGTCACGTCCGGAATCTGGAACGTCGATTCCACGTGCGTGTTCAGCACGATCTGCGCATTTCCCAGACTCGGGTTCTGCGGTTGCACCGTCCCGCCTTCCAGAATGTTGTTGGCGACCATGGTCGGCGGAATCGGCACGTTGATCGTGTCTCCGCCTTGCGCCAGCACCGGCTCATAGTCGCGATTCACCAGGTTCCCCATCACCAGGTTTCCCACCAGCGCCGGCAATGCGTCCGCCGCCACCAGTTTCACAATCGCATTTGCGACATTACTCGAAGTGATAATTCCCATTCATTCTCCTTTTTCGTTTCTTGCCCGTTGTTGTCTTGCCCGGCCTTCATATCTCCGGCCGCACAAACCGATCCGCGAAGACGGCCCGCCCTTCGGCGCCTTCCGCCTCCTCTGCGCTCTCAGGTTTTGTCTTGCCTTGTCTTGCCCTGCCTTCTTCAGCTCCCTTTCTTCTCCGCGCCTCCGCGCCTTCGCGGTGAAATGTCTTTTTCTACGCCCCCCGCAGCGTCTGCGCGGCCACGCGCACGATCTCTTCCCGGATCCGTTGCATCTCTTCCGGGTTCATCCCAGGCCGTATTTTTTCGATCGTGATCTCGCTTCCCGCCGCCGGCGCCTTATGCGTTGCCGTCATCCCGCTCCCGCCCGCGATCCGCGCCGGCAGAAACTCCGGATTCTCGTTCACGAACGAAGTCAGATACTCTTTCATCGGTACCTCGCCTGCCTCCGCTCGAGCCATGAATCTCCCGTCCGGCCCGCGCACGATCCCGTCCTGCACCGCTTTGTACGCCAGGTCAATCTTGGCCACGCCCAGCCGCTGCAATTCCGCCCGTACCGCCGAATTGCGTTCCGCTTCTTCCGCCATCTTGCGGCTGCGTTTGTTCTCTTCCACCAACTCGTTCAGCCGGCGTTCCAACTGCTCCCGCCGCTTCCGTTCTTCCTGCAATTCGGCCTTATATGCCGGCTCGCTCTTCGCCTGTTCGTTATTCACGAACTCGCTCACAGCCTGCCGCACAATCGCTTGAACGTCGATTCCTTCCATAAACCTCCTCTTCTCTTGCTTTCCACGCGCTCCGCCTCGCGGAGCAAACCAACTCACATCCGTCCCTGCGCACAGTCTTTCCCCGTGGAGACCCAGAGCCGCGGAAACAACCCAAAGCCGCCCGCCCTCTCTCTTCTCCGCGTCTCCGCGTCTCCGCGCCTCCGCGGTGCGATCTCTTTCGTCTCTCGCCCCTCTCTAACCGCCCCTCTCGATCTCCCCCGTCACCTGGTCCTTGACTTCCTGCCGCGCATCGCTCAGGTATTTCAAAGCCAGGCGCTTGAACACCTGCTTCGTCAATGTCGGCGACCCGATCCCCAGATCCAGCAGCTTCTTGGCATCGTCCAATTCGCCGCCGAATTCGCCGATATCGAACTCGTCCATCCCCGTCACATCGATCAAAACCCCGTCCTGCCGCGCCGCCGCAATCGCCCAGAGCGCCTGTTTCATCACATCCTTTACGGCCACCCCGTATGTCATCAGCACTTCCTCCGTCGTGCTGAAATCCAACTGTTTGCTGAGTGCCGATTGCTTCTGGCCGCCGCCGCCCTCCGCCTGTGTCATCAGGTAACAGACCCGGTAGATCTCGTCCTTCAGTTGCACCAGGTTGTCCGCTGCGATCTGGTAGACCTTTCCCTCCGGTTCCGTCCATCCGAACCGGTCCTCCGGTCCCAGTTGGATGTAGTAGGATTCCCCTACTATCTGGTTGAACTCCCGGTCCGAATACACCACCGGGCTCGCGAACAATCCCATCGTCAGCGCCCACGACAGCGCATTCGACTTATTGAAGTGTTCTAACTGCAGCAGAGCCGACTTATTCATCAGCCACAGCCCCTCCGATATCTTCAGTTGGAACATCGGCACCCTGTGCAGCCCCGCCAAAGCGTGCCGCCCTTCGTCGATCAGTTCGATCGGGCTCTTTTCCCCCCTCTTCGCGTACATCTGGAAATTCTCGCGGTCGTAATAAATCCACCGCGTCTCCGTCTCCCACTTCGCGTCCGTCACCTTCGACTGCTGTAGACAGGTTGTCCGGAGTACCACCCACTCCAGCCCTCCCTGTTGGTCGTAATTCCAGTTAATGACCTCGTCCGGCCGGTAATCCGTCAGATACGCCCGCGACCGCCCCAATGCGTCTTCCTCCGCCCGAGTCGTCGCGATTCTTCCGTCGGCGTCCGCCCGCGGGAAATCCACCACCGTGCAACTGCTCCCGCACACCATTGCGTCCACGAACCGCTGCCGGAAAAACTCGCTCAGGCTCGTTCCCTTCAGGTCGCAGTCCTTCGCCAGCAGCCCGTAAAACTCCCTCGCCGCCCCGTCGTTCCCCTCCAGCAGCATCGCCGGCTCCCGCCGCATCAGCGTCGCCGCATACCAGTCGATAATCGATCCGATGTAGTTTTCGTAAAACACCCGCATCAGCCGCTCGCGATACACTTCGCCCGGCTCTCTGTGCCGCCGCGCCAGGTATTCCCCTGCGTGCCGCCGCAGTTGTTCCCCGCCCGTGTACAGGTCCCTGTACTGCTTCCACATCGACTTGTGCTCGATGTACTCCGGATGCTCCCGGTTGATTGTCTGCGTCAATTGAATATCCACCCGTCCCCCCGCTCGCCCGCTTTTGGCTGCGGCATGTATTCCTGCCACAGCAAGTACCCCAGCGCGTCCGAAAGGTGCGTCCGCATCCGGTCCCGGTCCTTATCCACCGCTCCCGTTTCCGGTTTGTATCCCACCTCCTCGAAGTCTTTGATCAGCTCTTTGCACTCCGGACTCATCACCAGCCCCACTTCTCCGGCTGCCGTCCTCAGCTTCGCGTTCGTCAGGTTGATCCTGTCCCGTACCGGCGGATTTGACCTCGGCGCCCGCGGCGTCACCACTAAATTTGAATGCGCCGCCAGATACTGCCTGATCACGTCGTAATCCGTCATTCCCGTCGTCTGTTTCTGATATCCCGACGCGTCTCCGAAAAGAATCACCCCCGCCTGGTGGCCGTCGTGCCGTCTCAGAAATTCCGCGCATGCCTCCTGCGTCGTCCCGTCGCGGATCACGATCTCTTCCAATACCTTCAACGTCTTTCCCTGCATCTGCGCAATCACCGAACACAGCGGGTCCACGTTGAAATCGTTCGCCCACATCAGCGGCAGCCGCGGGTCCAGCTCCACGTTCTGGATGTTGTCCTCCCGCGAGAAACTCGAAAATACCTTTCCGCCCGTCATGTTCAGATACAACCCCAATACCTCCTGCTGGTAGAATTTCGCGCCGTAGCTCCGCTCCAATCGCTCGTAGAAATCCGGAATCTGTTGCAGTAAGTGCCGGTTCTCCAGCGGCGGCGCCAGGATCGATGTGTACCCTTCCACCAGGTCGGATATGAACTTCCGGTAAACCCAGTCGAACCCCTTCGGCGTCCACACCGCGAACCCGCACAGCCGCCGCGCCTTCGGGTCGCGCAGACGACCTTCGAGCCGCAGCCACGCCGCTTCCTGCGTATACGTCAGTTCGTCCAGCCCGAACCACGCCAGGTTCGTCCCCCTCAACCGCTCGAATTCGTCCACCGGCCGGAATAACATCCGCGACCGCGTTTCCTGCATCACCAGCGTGTTCTCCGCCTTGTTGTAGTCGAACGGTATCTCGTTCCCCTCCAGAATTTCGAATAGCGTCGCCTGCGTCGCATCCCTCAACATCGGATAAGTCGGCGCTCCCAATAGCCCTAGCCGCCCCGGGTTCATGTAACTCAGCCGGATCGCCTCCTGACAGAGCGCCTGGCTCTTCCCGCTGCCGATCGGCCCGGAAAAACCCTTGAACCGCGCCCCGCTCGCATGAAATCGCTTCTGCGAAGGCAGCGGATCGTAAATTATTTCTCGGATTCGAGTATCGCCGTCGGTTCCACCCACGTGACCTTGATCTCCTTCACTTCGTCCTGCTCGAATTCCTGCTCCAGTTGCAGCAGCTTCAGGTATTCCGCCACGCTTGGCTTGTAATCGGCCGCCTGGAATTTCGCGTCCATTGTCGTAATCGCTTTTTGCACCGCTTTTGCGATCCGTATCTTGTTCCTGACCTGTTTCCATCGCGGACATTTCTCGCAGTCCGCGACTTTCTTGCTCCTTTTCTCCTGATCTGCGATTGCCATCGGTTGTCCCCCCCAAAATAAAAACGGCCCCGCAAATATCTGCGGAGCCGCACAACCTCGTTCCCGATTTCAAGTTAGCATCGCCTCGCGCCGGTTTCCCCGGCGCCGATTAACTAACTACCTGAAAACAAGCTGAATAAAAATGTTATTGATTCGTGAACAGGAATTTTCCGCCGCTCGCCGCCTTGACGTGCAGCGCCTCTTTCCCCAGTAACTTCACCAGCCGTCCCATCTGCGGACCCTCCGCAACCAGGTAATACCGCCGCCCTTCCCGCCATCGCCGCTGCAAGTCGCTATCGTCGATGAACACCTCCTGAGGCGCGTCCGGCGCATACGATCCGTACACTAAGTTGTTCACCCGCCCGTTCAATAACAGCGCCCCCCGGTTCGCGTAAAAGAAAACCGACGAGAACGTGTAATATTGATCGTCCACGATCAAGTCTCCCGCCGGCGCCTTCGCTAGCGCCTCCGCCAGCGGTCGCGACGACAGATACGGATCGAATACCACCAGCGCCAGCCGCGCGGCGTGAAAAAACAGCACCATCATTGCCGCCAGTGCCGCCACCGGAACCCATCCCTTTCGCCATCGCGCCCAACAACCCGCCGCCCCCACCGCCAGCGCCACTCCCGCAATCCCCAGCGGCAGCCGCAGGTAAGCGAACGCACTCAATGTCAGGTCCGCCATGTGTCCCAGCGAAAGCGTGTAGTCTTCCGGATTTTGGCTTTGGTTCAACGCCGTTGCGATATCTCCCGGAGTGGGCAGCCCCTTCACCGCCCATAAGATCCAGGCGATCGCCGCCACCCCCGCCGTCGTCACTACCGCCAGCACACGCGTGCCCATTAGCACCGGCCTCCCCGCCTCTCCACTAACCATCGCCGACCCCAGCAGCAATGCCAGCGCCGGATAGCAAGGCATCGAGTAATATTCCTGCGTAGTCGAAAAGGTGAAGAACACCAAAATAAACCCGCACCAGCACAAAGCCAAAAGCCGCGTCCGCGCCCCCCGATCCTCCCCGCGATACTTCAACCCCAACGCCGCCGGAAAATACACGCTCCAGGGAAACAGCCACAGCAGATGAAATAACCAGAAGTAACCCCGCGGAACCGTGTTATAGTCCCGCGGATATCTCATGTTCAAAAACCGCAGCACGTGCTCGTTGATAAAGTAAAACCAGAAAAACCCGTGATACGAGCCCCGCTCGCTGTGCATCGTGAAGTCCAGGTACGGCGGATTGTGCAGCGCCGCCAGCACGTGCCACGGCGCCGCAATCGCCAGGAATAGCGCAATTCCCCAAAACGGCCGCAGCTTCTTCCACGTCGCCCGCTTGCTCAACTGCCCCGTGATCGCCAGGTAAATCGCTCCCGCCATCATCGGGAACATCGCCGCGATCAGTCCCTTCAGCAGCAGCCCCGTCCCCATCGCCGCCCACATCCCCAGCGCCCACCGCCCCGCGTGCGCTTCGGTTTCGTCCAGCGCGCGCAGCAATCCCCACATCCCCAGCGTGATCGTCAAGGTCAGAATCACGTCCACCAGCAGGATCCGCGTAAATAGAAACAGTCCTACCGACGTCGCCAGCACTAACCCCGCATACAACCCCCCGCGCCGCCCCAACGCCCACTCCCCGAATCGCGCCGTCACCCAGCAGAGCAGCACCGCCGCCAGCGCAATGGGAATGCGCGCCGCCCAGTCGTGTACCCCGAAAACCAGGAAGCTCGCCGCGATCAGCCAGTATTTCAACGGAGGTTTTTCCAGGTACGCCACGCCGTCCAGGCGCGCCGTTACCCAGTCCCCCGATTGCAGCATGTTCCGCGCAATCTGCGCCTGCACCGCGTCCACGTCGTCCATCAGCGACGGCGGGCTGATGATGCATCCAAAAAAAATCAAAACCGCTACCGGTACCGTAAGCTTCAGCTTGCCCAATTTACCACCGGTATCGCGTCGCCTTGCGCCGTTGCCCCCGTTGCATCCGTTTCCACTCTCCATCGCTTCATCCACAGGAAAAGCGTCAACAGCCCCCATAAGTGGTATCCGGCATTGATCCGTCTTTCCATATGATCGCGGATCAGCGAATGAATCGCCTGCGCGTCGAAAATCCCCGTCGCCCCGATCGCTTCCGCCGTCAGCGTGTCCATCAACAGTTCCCGCAGCGGCCCTCGAAACCAGTCGTGCGTCGGAATATCGAACCCCGTCTTCTTCCGCCGCAGCACCCGCTCCGGCAGTTTGCCCCGCATCAGTTCCTTCAACAGAAACTTCTGCTGCCATCCGCGAATCTTCATGTTCTCCGGCAGGCTTGCCGCGAACTCCACGATCCGGTGGTCCAGAAACGGCGGCCGCACCTCCAGCGAATGCGCCATGCTCATCCGGTCCGTCTTATATAAAATATCGTCCGCCAGGTAGTAATGCTGGTCCACTTGCAAATACCGCTCGACCACTCCGCACGGTGCCATCCCCAGGCGCTCCACCAGCTCTCGCAGCCCGTTCCCGTTCGACCCCGGCCGCACCGCCCTCCGCTGCTCGTTCGAGAACGTTCCGTTCCAATAAAAGTGCGCTTCGTCCGGATGCAGAAAGCTCCCGTCAATCCAGCGCTTCAGTTTGTATTCCAGCCCGATCTTCTCGTCCGATATCGGCATCCATCGGTTCAGCGCGCTCCGCATCGCCCGCCGCACTACCCCCGGAATCGCCCGCAGCGGACGCGCCATCCGGTCCGCCACGTAAGTCAGGTATCCGCCGAATAACTCGTCCGCCCCTTCTCCCGACAGCGCCACCGTCACGTACCGCCGGCTCATCCGCGAAAGAAACCACACCGGCAGCGCTCCCGCGTCCGCGCTCGGTTCGTCCGAGTAATACGCGAAGTCTTCAATCGACCCCGCCAGTTCCACCGCCGGGTTCAAGTCGAACTCGTGATGGTCCGTTCCGTACAGGCGCGCTACTTCGCGGAAATATTGGCTCTCGTCGAAGCTCCGCCCCGCGAACGATACCGAAAACGTCTTCAGCCGTCCGCTCGTCTGCGTCGCCGCGTAATGCAAAATCGTCGACGAATCCAAACCGCCCGACGCCCATACCCCCAGCGGCACGTCCGCGACCAGGTGCTCCCGCACCGCGTCTTTCAGCAGGCCGTCCAGTTCTTCCTTCGCCTCGTCCAGCGATCGTCGCCGCGCCTTCATTTCCGGCGGCGTCCACCACGGCTCCATCCACGCCTTCCCATGCCGCCACTCCAGCAGGTATCCCGCCTTCAATTTCCGGATCCCCTGCAGCAGCGTGCGCGTTCCCGCCACGTAGTTCACCGAAAGATAGGTGTCCAGCGCTTCCAGGTCCAGCCGCCGCTCCACCTCCGCATGCTCCAGAATCGCCTTCAGTTCGCTCCCGAAATATAGGTCGTCGCCCCGCCGGCAATAATACAGCGGCTTGATCCCCATCCGGTCCCGCGCCAGCACCAGCCGCTTCCCCGATTCCTGCCACAGCGCCGCCGCGAACATCCCCCGCATGCGCGCGAAACACCGCGTGTCCCACTCGACAAACGCCCGCAGCACCGTCTCCGTATCGCAATGCGAACGGAACCTGTGCCCCAGGCTCTCCAGTTCCGCGCGAATTTCCAGGTGATTGTAAATCTCGCCGTTGAACGCGATGGCCGTGTCGCCGTCTTCGCTCACAAACGGCTGCTGCCCGCCCGCCAGGTCGATGATGCGCAGCCGCACCGCGCACAGCGTCGCCTCGCTTCCCTCGAAGACCCCCTGCTCGTCCGGTCCCCTATGGTACAGCGCCTCGTTGATCCGCTCCGCGATCCCTCGCTGTCCCGCCTTCCCCAGGCGCGTAAATCCCGCAATTCCGCACATGTCTGTCCCTAAATTGTAGGGGTCGCGGTAGGGACAGCGGTTGCCCACTGCCCCCCGCACAGACCCGTGCTGGCGCTCCTAACGCACACGGTTCCTACCTCGGATATGGGGATGGTTAGCGTCAAAGCGCGC
>Ga0181521_10000225_pt1 | contig 67287 bp, 53 predicted proteins | sample PEATcosm2014_Bin_32_FD_119764 | JGI IMG/M metagenome (GOLD analysis project Ga0181521, IMG submission 119764) | Peatland microbial communities from MTU Mesocosm Facility, Houghton, MI, USA - PEATcosm2014_Bin02_60_metaG | ecosystem: Environmental > Terrestrial > Soil > Wetlands > Peat | place... | reverse complement strand
GGGCCGCAGCCTGCCGATGCAGGTACGGCAAGCCCTGCTGCTCGGCCTGAGTTTCAATCTGTATCGCTTGAAGCATCGTTGCCTTTTCCGAAGGATGTCAACAGAGCCAGATGGCTTCTAGTGTACGACGCCGCACGGGTTTGCGCACCGCCGATTTACGATCATTCCGGCGCAGGAATCGTGCCTTTCAACCCGCGGAGTGCGGCTAAACAACCGTAGCGCAGGACAGCTCTGTGCGCTTCGCAAGCCCGCCGTTTTCTGGCCGGAGCAGTACGGCTTCTCTCTTTTCGTGCCCTTGTGAAGAATCTGCGCTAAGGGGCTTGCTAGAAGTGTCGTCTTGTCAAATTCAATCAAGGGGCGACATGCCCCACGTGTGGATTTGCCGGAGGTTCCTGCAACGTCCGCACATACTCAGTCAGGTTCGCGATGCGGATTTCCGTGGTTTCAGGCTTATCCGCGTTCATTGACTGCAGAAGCGGCTCCCAAACCGGCATGTAACCTTGGCCCTGCGGTCTTTTTCCGGTGCCGGAGTGCAGGACCTGCGAGACGCGATTCGCCGGGAATACCCCGTGGTTCTTCTTTGCAAGCAAAGCCAGGTTGGCGGGTGACACAGTGCAATAGTGCGCGGCAGGGCCATGACCTTGACCGCCGCTGCCATGGCACCCGGCGCAATACTGCGTGTACATTTCCTGTCCGGAACCAGGATTCGTATGAAAGGAGTAATAGAGGCGTGCGACCGGATTCGCTCCTCCACCCCCAACCAGCGCAGCATGGCCGCAGATGGCTGCCGAAAACAGGAACAAGGCAGGCAAGCTGGCTCGGATACAGGGGACTGCTTTTATCATGCTTTAACCTCTACCTAAAAATACCATCGCCGGCAAATCATCCGCAGTAGCTCGGGTCACCCGGTCGTGTGATGCGCACGGGGCCGTAGCATGCGCAAGCTGGCCTTCACGGTTTGATCTCCACAGGCGTGCCAACCGCAACCAGCGGCCAGATCTCGTCGATTTCCTCATTCGTAACCGCGATGCAGCCGTCGGTCCAATCCATTTGAAGATGTGCGGCGCCAACCCAGCCATACTTGGCGCCCAGCCCGTGAATTTCGATGTCACCGCCGGGACTCACGCCGAGCTTGCGGGCGTTTTCCCTGTCGCGTGCGTTGGGATAAGAAATATGCAGTGCGCGGTAGAACTGGCTGGCAGCTTTCTTCTGATCAACGAAGTAAAGCCCCTCCGGTGTCTTGTGGTCGCCGATGCGCTGTTTGGCTCCGACGGGTTGCCCGCCGAGCGCGACCTTGTAGGTTTTCAGCACCGTGGCGCCACTCATCAGCGTCATCGTGCGCTTGCTCTTTTCAATGACGATGCGGTCGGCTTGTTTTGCAGGCCCGGGAGCAGCACCGTTGGCACGGCAAGCAACAAACAAGAGAGAGGCCACAGCCAGGAGGCAAACAGCGATTTTCTTCACGTGCATGGTCATATTCGCGTCCCCCCTGTTTCTCTAAGTGCCGGAATGACGAAAGTTAGGAACTCCCAATCAGCCAGCCGGTGAGGAACACCAGGATTCCGCCGACAATCACCTGAAACGCTGCCTGCAAAAACGGCGTGTCCATGTAGCGATGCCGGATGTAGCTGATGGCGCCGAGCTCGATGGCCACGATGATGACCGCGATACCGATGGCCAGCCGGAAGTCGGGGATGAGGAAGGGCAGCGTGTGGCCGAGCCCTCCGGCGCTGGTCATCAAGCCGGTCACGGTGCCGCGAATCCAAGGGGACCCGCGCCCGGTGAGCGAGCCATCGTCGGAGAGCGACTCGGCGAAGCCCATGGATATGCCGGCGCCGATGCTGGCGGCCAATCCGACAAGAAAGGCGTCCCAGCTCTTGTGCGTCGCAAAGGCTGCGGCAAAAAGCGGCGCCAGCGTGGAAACGGAACCATCCATCAGCCCCGCCAGCCCGGGCTGCACGAATTGCAGCACAAACAGCCGGTGATGCGACTCCGCTTCCTGGGATTTGGCGGTTTCCGTGAGGTACTTTTCTTCGTATTGCCCGGCGGCCCGCTGGTGCTTGCGCTCTTCATCGGCCAGCATGTTCAGCAGTTCGCGCATGGGTACGTCGGAGGTCAGGCTGGCGGCGCGGGAATAGAAGCGGCTGGCTTCCATCTCCATAACTTCCGCCTGCCGGCGAGCCACCTTTACGCCGAGCGGGTGCATCATCCAAACCGGACGGCGTTGCAGGAAGCCCCGCACGTCTTCGCGGCGAATCGGCGGAATGTGATCGCCGAAGCGCTGGCGGAACAGGGCCAGGAGGCGATCGCGATGGCCCGCTTCTTCCGTGCGCATCTCTTCAAACATTGCCGCGGTGGCGGGATACGATTCCCGCAAGGCGTCGGCAAACGCTCCGTAGATGCGGCCGTCTTCTTCCTCGCTGGTAATGGCGAGGGCGAGAATCTCTTTTTCCGACAAATCCTTGAATCGCTTGAGCATGGGTTCCTTTGTCAGGGTGGAAATTTCAGCTTGAGAATCGCACAACTGCGGGGCGTAAGTCACCCATTAGGTAGATCGCGGGCGAAGATAGGGTGAAGGCAGATTTGCCGGAGGCGGTACTTTCGTACTACGATGGCTTCGGTGCGGACTACTTTTTGCCAAGTACTGTTTCCCTATAGGTTTTGTGCCGATGCGGCTTTAAACTCTTCTCCGTACAAGACCTGTAAGAGGAGATGTGGCCAGTTATGGCGTCCCCGGCCGAGTTCATAATGAAAACAGGAACCAACAATGGTGGTATGCCACCACGGCCTTCGCAGGCGGAACGTCGCGGTAGCAGGCGTTGCAGGATCACCCAGTTGATGCATCTGCGGCCGTCGGATCCAGAGAAGGATCCGTTCGACGATATTCGCGGGTCGCTGAGCGTTTCCCGCAGCGGCGTGTTTTTCCAGTCCAGCGAGGAGAAATACGAGGTGGGCATGCGGCTGTTCGTGACCATGCCGTACTCCAAGGACCCTAGTTCGATGAGCCACGAGTACCTGGCGGAAGTCGTGCGGCGCGACCCGCTGCCCAACGGCCTCGTTGGAATCGGATTCAAGATTTTGATGGAGATGGGGCTGCAGGGCGGCTACAGTTTCGGCCGCGCCCATCAACGCAAATAGACTGGTTTGCCAGGACTTTCCAGAAAGCCCTCCTCAGAATGCCTACAGGGAGCGGCGACGCACTTATAAGCAATCAGGGGTGAGAAACAAGAAGGGCGGATGGCTTGTGGCCACCCGCCCTTCCTGCGTTTGGGGGTTAGGGAAGATCGCGGCGTCCGGCGGCTCTCAGGTCCTGCCGATGGCCTGCAGTGTCCTGTGGCGCAGCATTCCGAAGTGGCGATTCAACGGATGCTGGCGTGCCAGGAAGGAGAAAATCAGTGAGCGCCGCGTCGTGAGCTTGGCCATGGCGATGTTCAAGCGGATATCCCGGCGCGCATATTTCATACCGGCGATGAGGGCTTCGCGCGCGTCTTCCCTGCGCCCGGCGGCCATGTAGACTTCCGCGAGATTCAGATAAAGTTGCGCTTGATTGCGCTTCATATGCACGGCGGTGTCACACATGCGCTCCGCATCCGCCCATTTTCGTTCCGTGCGCGCAAGGGCCACGCCGAGGTAAGACATATAATAAGGATTGTTTTTTTCGAGTTCAGCGGCGCGCTGGATGTGCTGCAGGGCTTTCGCCGAGTAGTTATCTCGAAGCAACGCCAGGCCCGTCTTGAATTCACGGAAGGCTTCAGTGTCCATCATCGTACCACCTCGTCACGTTTGCAGGATTCCCCGGGAAGCACCCACTACGGAAAGGCTGCGAGCCACCTGAGGCGCCGAAGCGACAGCAGCGCGCGCGCAACCTTCGCAGCCAGCTTTTAGACAGAGCGGGAGAGCCAGACAGGTCGACAGGCTGAATGCGAAGCACGAAGTTCTCTCAGGAGTTAGCACTCACCGCTCCTGAGCTACGCTACGGTGGAATGAAGAGGGAATCTACTGACCCGTGGGACAGTCGTGGTGCAAGGACTGAAAGTTCTAGTGAATGGCACCCTAGTACCGTTCCAGCTATTTTGACCAAATGGCTGGGAGGTTCGATGAACTACTCCTACGTTTTGTTGAGCGAGCAGGATGCCGCTATCTCAAACAACGCCTCGCTTCTTGGCTGGGCGACATTTGTAGCAACAGGTTGGAACGGCACTCGTCAGATGGCCGACCGCAGGGTTACCTTGCCAAGGCAGCGCCGTCCCACTTGCGGCGCCAGACTTTCCAGTCTTTGAGCGTGGCCTTAAGCATGGCTTTGGCGGCTTTGTGCAGCCAGCGGCCCTTGCGCGCGGCAAGGTCGCGCCTGACAGCGGGAATGGCCTTCGGCGAGCCGAGGTGGATGTTGGCGGTCTCCCAGCCCATGCAATACAGGAGTTTCTGCTCATCGCGTTCGGCGGGCAGGGTATTGATTTCGATGTGACAGCAATCGGGCGCCAGGCGGCGGACGATCCAGTGTTCAGTGAAATGCACGTGCGGATCTTGAATGCGCACCGCACATGCCACGAGTACACGCGAAAGAATTTCGCTGGTCTCCAGATGCTGCGCCCAGATCCACGCGGAAGGCGTAAGTTGCTTGGCTTCACGCGCGACGTGCGCGCCCTGCCAGGTGGCCAGGGCGAGGATGCGAGGATGGCCGAGACTTCCGAGGCCGGCGATGCGGCTTTTTAGCTCGTACTTTTCATCGCGGAACGGCAGCATGGACTTGAGTAGTTTCGCAACCCCAGCGGGGAGGACGCCCTTGTACCGCGGGCAGGCGCACATTTTTTCCCAGAATCGGACGGGATCGCGGAGCTTATTGAGTGCCAGCAGGCGCAACCACCGGTGATGCTCGGCAAGAACGAAAGGTCCGCCGCCTTTGGCTAGGGAATCGCGATAGCCCTGCTCGATGGCGCGTAAGGCTTTCTTGCGGGTGAGAGAGAGATGCTGCTCCTCGATCGCCAGATAGGCGCTGGCAAGCAGCCGAACCAGGTCCACGGTGTAGGCAGCGGGCCACGCTTCATCGAAATCGTTCACACCCCAAATGAGCCGGCCTTCGAGGTCGCGCCAGGTGCCGAAATTCTCGATGTGCAAATCACCAACGGCCAGGACTTCCGGCGCGCGCGCAAGTTCGGGGCAGACGATAGGCCACCACTGCGCCCAGCGATAAAAGGTGGCCCGCAGGAATGGAAAAGCCGCGCGGGCCATGTTGGTGTGCTTGAGGTCGACGTCGGAGCGGATGAGTCTGACGTGCCGCGAGGCCCATTTCTCGAAGTCGGAGGTGGCATAGACGATGTCGGGCAGTTCGTGTTTGTTTGGCTTCATGAGTGTGCGAACCGGCTTTGCGCCAGCTCACCCTGTGTGCACAAAAGTGTGAGAAATCCTGCTTACGCCCGCGCGTGCGCCGCGGCCCCGGCAACCCGCGATTCGTAAATCGGGAAGTGGCTGGCCAAATCGGCCACCTGTTTGCGAACTTTTTGTTCGACGGCGGCATCCCCGATGTGGCTGAGAATTTCGGCCACCCAGCCGCCGATCAACTCCATCTCGGCCTCCTTCATGCCCCGCGTGGTGATCGAAGGACTGCCCAGGCGAATTCCACCCCCCTTCATTGGCGGTAGCGGATCGAAAGGAATGGAGTTTTTGTTGACCGTGATGCCCGCGCGGTCAAGGGCTTTCTCGGCGTCGCTGCCGGTGATGCCGCGGGGATGCACTTCGATGAGGAAGAGATGATTATCCGTGCCCCCGGTCACGATGCGGAAGCCCTCTTTGGCAATCACACTAGCCATGGCCTTGGCGTTGGCGACCACTTGACGCTGGTACTGCTGGAAACCGGGCTCCATCGCTTCTTTCAGGCACACGGCTTTGGCCGCGATGGTGTGCATAAGCGGGCCGCCCTGCGTGCCCGGAAAGGTCAGTCTGTCGAGCTCTTTGGCGAAACTCGCTTTGCACAATACCAGTCCTCCGCGCGGCCCGCGTAGCGTCTTGTGCGTCGTGGTTGAGACAATGTCGGCGTGGGGCACGGGGCTCGGATGGATCCCCGCCGCGATGAGCCCGGCGATATGCGCCATATCCACGAAGAAGAGCGCGTCCACCGCCTTGGCCACTTTGGCCATGCGCTCGAAATCGATGATCCGGGAATACGCGCTGGCGCCCGCGACGATCATTTTGGGTTTGTGCTCGTAAGCGAGTTTCTCGATCTCGTCGTAATCGATCTGTTCGGTGTCGCGGCGCACGTGGTACTCGATGAACTTGTACATGCGGCCGGAGAAGTTCAACGGGTGGCCGTGCGTCAGGTGCCCGCCATGCGCCAGGGCCATGCCGAGGACGGTGTCGCCCGGATGCAGCGTGGCCATGTACACGGCAATGTTCGCGGAAGTGCCGGAGTGGGCCTGCACGTTCGCATGATCCGCGCCGAAGAGCTCCTTGGCGCGATCGATGGCCAGTTGTTCCACCTTGTCGGCGTATTCGCACCCGCCGTAATAGCGCCGGCCGGGATAGCCCTCGGCGTATTTGTTTGTGAGGATGGAGCCCATGGCATCCAGGACGGCTTCCGAAACCAGATTTTCGGAGGGGATGAGTTCAAACCCGGTGGACTGGCGGACGGCTTCTTCGCGCAGCAATTCGCTGATTTGGTGATCGACCGCATCGAGGGGGCGCTGCATCCGGGCGTTGGCTTCGGTGGTCATGGGGATCTCCTTACGCGCAGAGAATTACTGTAACAGGTTGTGCGGGGATTGGGCCAGCGGACTGCCGGACGCCAAGTGGGTAGGCTTCCGACTGCCTAGGATTCGCCAAGCGACGAGCCGATTCTTGAGTTATGAGTGCTGTGGCGATATTATGCCAACAACCCACGGCGGCCATGCAATGGCCTCACTCGATCTCATTGCTGATTGAAATCGAGTATTTGTATAATGCTCACCACAGCAGATAATTTCACAGATCGCCAAGCCGGTGTCATTCTGAAATAACTGCCAAACGATGTTTTACGAAGGACCAACGGCGCAAGTGCTAACTCCTATCAGGACGCTTCTCCACTATTTGATCGCAAATAAAGAAATCATAGGAGCAGTCACTGGCACCGCAGGTTTGACCGGGTTACTGTTCAAGGGTTGGCCGAAGGTGATCGTTCGATGGCGGGAGCGCCAAAGGAGGTACAAGCTCGAGAGATCATTGAATTCTGCGGACTACACGGTACAGGATATTGAACGAGCAGTAACGTATTACGTCGCCCCGGAGTGCCAGGTAGTAGACCCAAGTGGCAGCGAAGATTTTCGTCGTGTTTATCCGGTCAGGCAGAATCTGTTTGAGGTGGTAGATGACTTGCTGAATAAGCAGACCGTGAACAGGTTCTCGCTCCTCCTGGCCGACACGGGGATGGGGAAAACATCCTTCCTGCTCAACTATTATGCACGACATTGGCAAGACAATCGTCGACGCAATCGTTTCTCGATAACACTCATTCCGCTAGGCACAGGTGGTGCGCTGGCAAAGATAGCGGCTGTGCCCAACAAGGCGGAGACCGTATTGTTCTTGGACGCGCTAGACGAGGATACCTTGGCCCTCGCAGACCACAAACAAAGATTCCGCGCGCTTGTCGAGGCATCTTCGCGGTTTCGCCACACGTTGATCACCTGCAGAACACAATTCTTCTCGCGCGACGACGAGATACCCAAGGAAGCTGGAATCATAAGAGTGGGACCGATCGGTCCTGGCGACACGCGGGAGTACACCATCAACAAGCTGTACCTATCTCCCTTCTCGGAGGAACAGATTCGGCGCTATCTTTGGCGGAGATTCCCGTTTTGGCAACGTCGCAACCGTTTCAAAGCTCTAGCGCTAGTCAATAAGATCGAGGACCTGCCCGCGCGCCCAATGCTCTTGGCTCAGGTTGAGCTGATTCTCTCGTTAGGGGAAGAATGCCAATACTCATTTCAGATCTACGAACAGATGATCCAATCCTGGCTCAATCGCGAGAGGGGAATCGCAGAGCCAGTGGCACTGCGCGAGTTTTGCGAATGCCTCGCAGTGGACATATTCCAGAATCGCAAGCAGCGCGCGGCGGAGAGGATTTCGGAAGGGGAGTTGGCTGACCTTGCGACACGATTCGGTGTGCAGCTACCAAGGATAGAGCACATACGCACTAGGTCTCTTCTCAATCGAGACGCACAAGGCAATCTAAAATTCGCGCACAGGTCAATCATGGAGTACTTGTTTGTCGCAAGGTTCAGGAAGTTTCCAGCAAGTACGCCATGCCTCGAGTGGACAGATCAGATGAAGAGGTTTTACTGGGAGACCTCGTTCGATGCATGGGAGAAATTCAGGATTCCCGTATTATTCCAGAAGGAAGCGGATCTGAGTGGACTAGAACACCTGCGGCTCAGGCCAGTGATCGCTCTGCGGAGTGAACCAATTGTTATGGCCGAGCAGAAACAGGAAGAGTTTCAATCACTTTCACAGGAGAAAGCCGCACGTGTGGAACGAGCACCTCATTTCTATCGCGTCGCCGAACTTCCAGTGCTTAGAAACACCCCAACATCGACCGTGCAGGGCTTTTACCGGGACCTCGCAAGCAACAAAGTAATTTCACGGTTCCCAAGGAGTATGGGGCTGAATGACACGATTTCTCATTTCGAGAGACGACTCTCGAGCGGCCGCGCGAAGATTGTCGTTGATCACGCCCTTGGCTTGGCATGGGAGGTACCTGGCGACGAACGTCAGACTTATCCGGACCTAGCTAAGACCCGAGCCCGGACCCTCTCGACGCTGAATTTCGGGGGGTTTGCGAACTGGCGCTTGCCCACAGTAGAAGAAGCCTTCTCATTGGCGCATCTTTCCCGATGCGAGGAGTACCAGCTTTTGTTTTCGGAACTGGTTAGCCGGATATGGACTGCAGATAGGGTGGGAATTCAGCGATTGAGCGTCAATCTTCAGACCTCGGAAATACGCGCAGAGGGATTTTCGCAGCCATCAGGGCTGTGGCCGCGAGCCGTTTGTATTGCTTCCACCAATACAGGATGAGGTCGGGGCACCAAGGATTTCACACATCACGGCCGCTGAGGTCGCATCAACCCTGAATGTGAAGACCGCACGTCCTTTGCGGTTGCTGTCGCAACCAGTCGATTCCGCTCACGAACAGGATGGCCTATTCCAGGCTCTGGTCGAGTCACAGCATAGCCGGAGACTGCCTACAACAGGCGGATGCGTCGTCCGTCTGGAACGCGAGCGGCCCTCAGGATGACGGGTTGCTGCGAAGCTTGGGTAGCCACAAAATTCTATCTCGTGAGCAATTCCGGTTAAGTGGGCATCTTAAAGAAGAAGTAGAGGCCGACAAAAAAGAACATGACGTCAGGCGCCCATGCAGACATGAGAGGTGGAAGCTGGCCGATGCCGCCCATGGCTTCCAGCAGCGCGGAGACGGCCCAGTACACGATGCCGATGCCGACCCCCAGAGCGAGGCCGCCGACGGCGCCGCGGCTACCCACCAGCAGCGCGAAGGGAATTGCCAACATCATGCTGATCGGAGCAATGAGCGGGTACGCCAGCTTTTTGTGCCATTGCACGGTGAGGGAAGACACGTCGAACCCGGCGCCTTGCAGCCCATCAATGTACCGGCGGAGATCCCGCCAGCTCATCTGAAACGCCTGGATGACTTCGCGATTGAAGTAGGAGGGCGGCTCGACGAGTTCCGCGAGTGTGGTGACTTTGAAGGGATCGTACCGCACGACCGTCCCGTCGGCGAAATCGCGGACCCAGCCGGATTCCAGCACCCACGTTTTCTCCGTATCCAGCCAACGCGCGCGCGTGGCGTAAACCCGCCGCCGCATCGCGAAGGTCTCGGGGTCCAACTCGATGACGGTGAGGCCGCCAAAGAGTTTTTGCCCGGGGTCGAAGAAATCGTAATTGTAGACCTTGTCGTTTTCTCCAAAGATCCAGCGCTGCGGGCGCGTGTAGGTCTGCGCGGGGCGGCCTTTGATCTGGTTGCGCAGCGCATCCTGCCGCTGGTTCGCGTAGGGCAGATAGGTGTCGTCCATGATAAGCAGCAGGCCGGAGAGGAGAACGCCCACCATGAGAAGCGGCAACGCGATGCGATAGAGGCTGATGCCGCTGGCTTTGAAGGCCACGATTTCGTTGTTCTTGCTAAGCACCCCGAGAGTAACCAACACGGCCACCAGCGCGCCCAGCGGCGAAAGCTGGTAGAGCAGATAAGGGATCAGGTAGCGGAAGTAATTGACGACCACGAGAAAAGGAGCGTGGTGGCGCGCGATGTCGTCAAGAAGCTCGAAAAATGTGAAGGTCTCAAACAGCAGGATGAAGGCGCCCATGATGACGGCGAAATAGTAGAGAAAGCGGCGCAGCACATAAATATCCACGATGCTGGGGATGCTGGAAGAGGAGGGAAGCGTGACCTCGCCACGGGCAGAGCCATTTTCCGCGCGGACCACCGCGGCCTTGACCTTGGTTTTCCGCCGCCGCAGCAGGCGCCAGAAAGCCATGAGTCGCGTCCCCGCCAGGAGAGGCGGAGCTTCGCTGCGGTAGCTCTCCATCCGCGGAAGAAGCGCCACACCGATAAGCGCAAGCACGAGGTTGGCGATCCACATGCCTACGGAAGGCGGTAAAACACCCTGACGCGCCAGGCCCGCCCCCACAATGAACAGCAGATAATACGACGCGATCACCACGACCGCGAGCAGCGAGCCCGCCGCGCGTCCGCCGCGCCGCGGCTGCGCGCCCAGCGGTACCGCGATTAATGCGAAAACCAGGCAGGCGACAGGAAACGCAAAGCGCTGGTGCAATTCCACACGCGCGTCTCGCCAGCCCTTCCCGCGATCCCCCCAAAGATCACCCAACGAACGCTCCGGGTTGCTGGCCTCGCGCTCCTTGGCCGGAGCCATGCCGCTCACCTCCACGGGCCAGTCGCTGCGGCCGAATGCGGTGACCGAATAGTGTTCGGCATCGGCAACGGAAAACTCGTGAGTGGAACCGCCATTGAGGTGCAACTCCAGCTTGCCCAGCCGGGGCTCGGCAATTACAATCGCACTTTCCGCCACGGTGATGCGCGAGCCACCTTCTCCTCCGGCTTCCGCCAGAAATACGCCGTTCCAGTGAGTCCCGCTAGCGGAGACATCGTTGATGTAGAGGACCATGTGCGGGAAGCGCTCATCGAAGACGCGCGGCTGTACCTGAAACGAGACTTGTGAAGCGATCAAATCGTTTTCGATATCACGAAAGGTGCGAATCGCCAGGGGCGCGAGCCACAGCGTCATGACCAGGGTGAGTGCGGCGCCGAACACCGCGAGCACGCCGACGGGCCAGAGGATGCGCCTGCGGCTGATCCCCAGGGACGTCAGAGCGATGATTTCGCTGTCCATGGACATGCGGCCAAGGCCCAGAAGTACGCCGATAAGGACGGCCATGGGGATGGTGAAGACCAGAATGTTGGGGATGAGGCAGAGAAAGAGTACACCGATTTGCGATCCGGAGCCGGAATGGCGGACAAACAGCTCCATCAGGCGGACCAGCTTGGGGACGAACAGAACGAAGGTGAAAATGATAAGTCCCAGGAACGCATGACGTATGACTTCGCGAACAATGTAGCGGTCAAGGATGCGCATAGCGGGAAGCCTGAGTGTAACATGGTGGCGCAGCAGAGATGAGGCTCGTTCAAGAGGAAGCACACCGCTAAACGCACGAGTCCTCGAGTGCGTTGGGAATAAGCATCAACGGTGAGGGAAAGAGACCACGGATGAATCGAGTGAACCTGGCGGTGCTGTGGCACATGCACCAGCCGCAATACCGTGATCCGGAGACCGGGCGATATGTGTTGCCCTGGACGCGGCTGCACGCCACGAAGGATTACTACGGCATGGTCAAGTTGTACGAGGAATTCCCTTCGCTCCATGCCACGTTCAACATGGTGCCCTCGTTGTGCATGCAACTGGAGGAGTACGCCAGCGGAACGTTCAATGAACCCTGGTTCGCCCTGGCCTTCAAGAAAACCGAAAACCTCACGCGGGACGACAAGAGCGAACTGCTGGCACGCGCCTTTCAGGTAAATCACGAGCGGCTGATGTCGCGCTGGCCGCGCTTTGTGGAACTCTACGAATGGTCCCGCCCCGCGGGCGGCGCACAGGCGCTGATTACCTTCACGGCGAGGGACTGGCGCGATTTGCAGGTGCTCTCGCAACTGGCCTGGATGGAAGAAGAATGGTTCACGAAGGACCCGGTGGTGAGCCGGTTGGCAAACCGCGGCAAGGACTTCGCGGAGAAGGACAAAGAGGCGCTGAAAGCGAAGGAATTGGAATTAATTGCGCTGGTCCTGCCGGCATACCGTGAAGCGGCGGCGCGCGGGCAGGTCGAGATCAGCACCACGCCGTTTTATCACCCCATCCTGCCGCTACTCTGCGACTCCGACATAGCCAGAGTCGCCAATCCCAGCACGCCCATCCCGCGCCGCGCCTTTCGCAGGCCGGAAGACGCGCGGGAGCAGTTGCGCCGGGCGAAGGAGTATCACGAGCGCGTGTTCGGGAAACAACCGGTGGGATTGTGGCCTTCGGAAGGATCGGTCTCCGACCAGGCCCTGGCCATTGCGGCGGACGAGGGTTTCCAGTGGTTCGGCACGGATGAGGGCGTGCTCGGCCGCACGTTGAATGTGGGTTTCTTCCGGGATTCCTCGGGGATACCGGCAAATGCGGAAAAATTGTACCAGCCGTGGCGTCTGCAGATGACGAGCACAGGGATTACGGGACTCTTCCGCGATCACCATTTGTCTGACTTGGTGGGCTTTGTCTATAGCCGCATGGACAGCAAAGCGGCGGCGGCCGATCTGCACGGAAGGCTGCGGCACATCGGCGAAACGGTGAAGGGCCTGAACCCGCTGACCGTCTGTATGTTCCTGGATGGCGAAAATGCCTGGGAGTACTACCCGGGAAATGGCAGGGAATTTCTGCGCGAGTTTTACCGCCGCATCAGCGAGGACCAAGATTTCCGCGCCCTCACCGCCAGCGAGACCATCGCCGCTGCCGGCGACATCCCCACCACCGGAGGCATCTTTCCCGCCTCCTGGATCAACGCCAATTTTGACGTGTGGATCGGCCACCAGGAAGACGTCACCGCTTGGGATTTGCTCTGGGACGCCCGCGAAGCCTATGCCCACGCCCGCGAAGCACGCGACAAGGGTTGGTCAGGCCCGGTGACGGACGCGGCCCTGGCGGAGGCGCAGGAGTCCTTGCTCGCCGCGGAGGGCAGCGACTGGTGCTGGTGGTACGGCCCGGAGCACAGCACCGCGAATGACGCCGAATTTGACGCCCTCTTTCGCAAGCACCTTACGGGAATCTATCTTGCGCTCGGGCAAGTGGCGCCGGAAGAACTCGCCAAGCCCATCAAGAGGCAGCCGGAACGTGCCTACCAACTGACGCCATCCACATTCCTCAACGTCAAAGTGGACGGGCGTGATACCAGCTACTTCGAGTGGTTGGGCGCGGGCGTCTTTTCCCCGGAGCACCGCGGCGGCGCCATGCACGGACGCACCTATTACTTAAGGGAATTGCGTTACGGTTTTGAAGAGGAGCGCTTTGTGATCCGCGTCGACTTTTTCCCGGAGAGGCTCACGGAATTGGAGGACCCCGAATTCCGCATCACCATTGGAGCTGCGCAGGAAATCGTCATCGTGGCGAACCTGGAGCGCGGGCGAATGAAGGAGTTCGCGGTGGAAAAGGGGCGGGTGTGCTTGCTGAATCCCGCCAGCGTTGCCACTGTAGCGTTTGATCGCACGCTGGAACTCGCGGTGCAGAAGGAACAGTTGGAATTGAAGGGCAAGAGCAAATTCCCCATCGGCGTGGCTTTGTGGCATGGGGGCTTGCCCATTGATGTTCTGCCGGCGGATGGCTTTCTGGAAGTAAATCTCGGAGAAGAGAATTCGGCCTGGGCCGTCGAGACCTCCGAATGAAAGCTAGATCGGACATGCGGAAAATTGACTCGACTCGGATTTCTCGCCACTAAATACGCACAAAGAGCCATCCAGCGCCGCGGTTGCCTTGGTATACGGGGACGCTACTGATTGGGCAACTTTCCTGTCGAAGTGACCGGGGTACTATGGCGCGGAAATGCTTCCCTTGAAAAAATGAGCAGGCGTGGGCTAACCGTGGACGGGTGTCGATGCATCCCGCAATGGCGCGGCCATCCACCCGGCAGAAGCCCTGGCACAAGGGAAAATTCGCGTGGAATCCGCAGTCAACACTATCCCTCCGTCTGAAGAGACGGTAGCAAAGCTGCAGCCGCTGGCCAGCGGGGCCATCCCGTTGGCGTTGGAAATCGCCGTGAATGTGGCGGGGGCGCGCCCAACCTCGGCCTCGGGGCAGCGCGATCTTTTTTCCGAGGACACTGCGACGGTGTTGATATCGGAAAATGGCGCGGTCATCCGGCTGGCCGCGGCGGTCGTCACCGGCCAACTGCTCTTCCTCACGGACAAACGAAGCAGCAGCGAAGTGGTTTGCCAGGTGGTCCGGAAGCGCACCTTCCGGCCAACGGAATGCTACGTCGAGCTCGAGTTTACGGAGCCGGTGCCGAACTTTTGGGGCTTGCAGATTCCTGCGAAGACTGCATCACCGTCCCAGCTCGAGACGGCTCAGAGGGTGGAGTCCGCGGAGACGACTGTGGAGGATGCGCCTCCGGAAGCCCCGGCCGCGCAGGGACAGGGCGTCGTGGAGTTGAAGCAGGAAGTAGGAGAGCTGCGGGAACAGATCCAGGCATTGGTGCAAACGAAAGTGCAGGCGGCGAAAGCGGAGGCGGAAGCGGCATTGCAGCAGTCCGCCCGGCGAGCTGAGGCCGCGGCCGCGCAACAATCTTGGATCAAACCACCGGCCGCGCCACCTGAACCCCCGGCTGCGCCCCTGGTTCCACCGCCAAATCCTCCCGCGGTTGCGTCGCCTCCAACAGATGGAAAAGCGCCGGAAGCAGGGGCTGGGGCGGCGCCGGACGCGGCGGCAAAGCCGCTGGTTCGCATGACGCTGCCGAAGGCGACCGTCGCTCAAGAGGGCGGTGCGAAAGACTCGGAGGTGATCGATCCGCTCGACTCCCTGCTGCCCAAGCCGGATCTGGATTTCTCCGCCATACCTGCACCAGGGGCGGCGAACGAAAGACGGTCCCTCTACGATATTTACAAGCCCATCCGCGTGGGGATCGGGAAGTTTCGGCTGGCCCTTTTCATCGGGTTGCTGCTCGCCGCTGTGCTTTGCGGGGCCTGGTACATGGACTGGCTACCTGTTCCATCGCTTGGCAGGGTCGCGCAAATGATCCATCCTACGAACTCCAAGAAGGTGGAGAGTGGTGCCGCGCGCCACGCGGCGCCAAATGCCAGCGCTCCAGATGCAGTGACGACGGAGCCCGTGGACGAGACTTCACCTCAGCCGTTGGGTGGCACCGTTGAAGCTGCGCATGGGTCAAACACGGAAGCGCCTGTGCCCGACGCCAGTGCGCCCGCGACCCCTGCCGCTCTGAAGGTGAAAAAAGCGGTGGCGCCCACGGCAACACCAGGGCACGCAAGCGCGCAGGAGAACAACGCCTCGGCCGGCGCGCTTCGCAAAGACGCGCCGACAGCGACACCCTTTGCAACTACAGAACCTGCACCGCCCGAATCGGCAGCAAGCGACGCGGCGCTGGTGCCGCCGAAGCTGCTGAAGTGGGCGAACCCGGTCTATCCGCCGGATGCGATGCTGGGGTACATTACGGGAGATGTGAGGGTGGACGCGGTGGTAGAACCCGACGGACGCATCGGCGCCATGAAGATTCTGGGAGGTCCTGTGCCGCTGCGTCAGGCGGCGATTGACGCGTTGAAGCAGTATGAGTACGCTCCCGCGACGCAAGGCGGACGCGCCGTGGCCGCCCATATCACGGTGACCGTGAAGTTCTGGTTCAATCCTTAAGCATGTGGCCGGTGGCAAAATCAGTCCTGTTTACCCTGAGCCGTGGGGCAGTTGGGCGTTTTACGCGAAGGGTGAAGCGGGGCCGGCTGGAATTGATGTCGTCCCGGAATGAGAGGAGGGAAGAGCACCCCAAGACCCGCCCTCATACGACGAGGACGGGGCACCCAGCGTCTGCTTCCCATTCACCGACCGGGCCATGGAAGGGCGCCGTTCCCGGTTCTGGAGTTCCAAGCACTCCCCTGGAGTACGGTGGATATTTCGTTGCCCATGGGATTAAGATGCTTGCTGGATTCTGATGCTAAAACCCATAAGAAAATGTCCTAGATGCGACACAACGCTCCAACGCGGGGAGATTCGCCCGGCTGGGCACTTCCCTTGTCCAGTCTGTCAAGCGCAACTTGAAGCGACAAGCTCTTATACAGGCTGGATTATGGTTATCAACACGATTGTTTGTGTGGTGATTTGCCTTCTAATGGGTTTGCGTAATCTCCGCCTGGTTCTCGTAGCGCTGCTGGTATGGTGGCCCCTTTTCTTGTTGCTCATGGCTGTGGGCAGGTACATAGTGCCACCTAAAGTGGAACTTGGTGTTGCCGCAAAGACGACTTCCGAAATACTTGGGGATGCAAGGCGCAACATCTCCGAGATCTGGCGAGACGAACCACTCAGCCTCAACCTCAACGACAAGAAGCGGTCGTAGGTGAGATACGCAGTCAGGACCGCATCGGTGCGGTCAAGATAATGTCCGGCTTGACGCCATACCTTGCCCTCGCGATTTCCCCCGTCGCATGTCTGCTCGGCTCCTCCTTCAATCCGCCTCGTTTGCTTTGGGGTATCCGTCTTGCCCTCCAGGACCTCCCTTATCAGCCAATCTCGCAGGCTCCCGCTCCGGTGCGCGAGAAAGCCGAAGCCTATTCGCGGTACGCCCTGTTTCTAGTAGATGCCATCATGACGGGCCTCGTTTTCCTTTTAATGCGCAGGTGTTCGCTGCCGGCAGCGACCGTCGGCTTGCATGTCCTGAATTGGAAGTCATACAGCGGTGTGGGCATAGGTGCGGCGCTCTTGCTCAACGCATTACGGCGTCTCTTCATTTCAAGGGTGCCTATCGACCCTGCAGACTCCTACACGCAGAATGTCCGGGGCGGTTCTCTTCTTCACTGGGTTTGCATTTTTGTTGCGGGTGCTTTTTCAGAAGAACTGTGGCTTGCCCTCTGCCTTGTTGTCCTGAAAACAACGGGTCATTCCTCACTCCTCTCGGTCCTTCTGACGCTGCTCGCTTTCGCGGTAGTGCACTACTCCTACGGGTTTTGGGGAGCCATAGGCGCGAGTGCCGTGGAGAGCGTCTCGGCGCTGCTCTTCCTTCACTTCGGGTCCTTGTTCGTGACTTTCTTCTATCATTTCGTAGCCAATCTCGGTAGCCTTTATTTCCATCGTTTCTGGCGGCGCTGAGACATGCGGGGAGCGTGTGACGCCGCTTTCGGCGGTTGTCCTGAACCAGGCCGTCTTAGTATCAGAACTCGGGCGGGTGGTCCGGACGCTGAATGGGAAGTAGAATCTGGGTGCCCCACTCTCGTTTTATGAGGGTGGGCTCTTGGGTTACGCTCGAACAGTTTACGCCTACGCCCCCGCCGACCGGCTCATCACGGTGACCGGTGTCGCGAACACCTTGACCACCTACGGCTACGACACCGAAAACAATCTGACCAGCATCCAGGACGCGAACCATAACACCACCGATTTCTCCTACGATACGATTTACGAACTACGTCACTCCAAAATATGCGGATGCGGGGAACAAAACTTGTAGGAGCCGCCGAATGCGGGAGACGAGCCGCTTGCCAGTGTCACATTCTATCGCCACAACGCTCAGAAAAGTTTGACCGCGAGCCGCTGTGGGTGGGAACCCACGGGAATCATCGTGAGCAGCGAGTCCGTCCGGGTGCGGATTACGGCGAGATCGCCTGATCCCTCGTTCACTACCAGAAGCATTGCGGGCAGCGAGCCTGGCTCTGCGAGATCGAACCGCATGATGCCCGGAAGCGACCCCACATTGATGGGCCGGCCCACCCGCCGGTTGACCACGTCGAGGGGCATCACGCGGCCGGCGGCGCGATCCGCAACGTACATTTCGCTGGCGTCGGATACGATGAGGCCATCCGCGGGCGCTGAACCGAGCATCATGTAGTCGCCCATTTCATGCGTCCAAGTGTTCACGGCTTGCAGCCCGTGCGTCTCCGGTGAAATCACATACACTTCGCCGCCGTCGGGCTTCAGCACCATTCGCGCGGGCTTACCGGCGAGCACCAGGTTGGTCAACAGCACGCCGCGGCGCACGTCCACCACCGACAAGCGATTCTCAGACCGGCTCATCACGAAGGCGATGCTCCCGTCGGGGACGGCGAGGACTTCCTCGGGATTGGGGGTGACGGGAATTTCGGCGCGTTGTTGCAGGGTGGCGGCATCGTGGATGCCCAGCGTCCCTGCGCGGGAGTTGACGACCAGCAGAAATTTATTGTCGGGAGTGATGCGCACCTGAACGGGTTGCGCACCGGTTTTGGCCCGACCGATGATGGCGCGGGTGGCGCAATCGATAGCGATGAGTTGGTCCGCGGCGGATGAGGTGGTGTAGGCCCGATCGCCCTTGGAGGAAAACTCGATGGAGTAGGGGAGTCCGCCGACCGCGATGCGCGCCGTGATTTGATTGCTGCGCGTGTCCAGGACCCACACGTAGCCCCCGGCGCTGCTGACGCCCCAGACTTCGTCCCGCTTGGGGTGTTCGAGGATGTCGCCGAGCGCGGGGCCTGCATAGACTTTGCCAATGGCCCGCAAGCCGATGAGGTCCACAACCGTGATGCTCCCATCGTCGGTGCTCACGTAGGCATTCAGGTGCAGCCCAGGCCGCAGGAATGAGGGCCGGTGCTCGCGCAGCAGCAGGACGATGCCAGAGATAGCAAGAATGGTCAGGATGAAGTAGACGCGGAAGTTTTTGGCGCGCGGCATGTTGGCGAGCTTTGATTTTACATGATAAGCGATTGCCGAGATGCCTCCCTAGGAGAAGGTTGAGGAGGTCAGTTGACTTGCCGGTGGACGACGGCGGCGATCTGACGCACTTCGGCGAGCAATTCCGCAAATTCCTCGGGCAGGATGGACTGCATGCCGTCGGAGAGCGCCGTTTCCGGCTGGTGATGCACTTCGACTAGCAAACCATCCGCCCCGACAGCGACCGCGGCGCGCGAGAGCGGCAGCACCTTGTGGCGCTTTCCGGTGCCGTGGCTGGGGTCCACAAGAATCGGCAGGTGGCTGCGTTTCTTCACCGCGGGAACGACCGCCAGGTCCAGCGTGTTGCGTGAAAAATCGGAAAATGTCCGCACGCCGCGCTCGCAGAGAATGACGTTGTAATTGCCCTCGCTCAGGATGTATTCCGCGGCCATCAGGAATTCGTCGAGCGTCGCGCTCATGCCGCGTTTCAGCAGCACCGGCTTCTTGGCCCGGCCCGCTCGCTTAAGCAGAGAAAAATTCTGCATGTTGCGCGCACCGATCTGAATAACGTCCGCCCACTCCTCCACGAGATCGAGCGATTCGTTGTCAATCGCTTCCGTGACGATGCCAAATCCATAGTTTTCGCGGACCTTCGCCAGAATCTTCAACCCCGGCAGTCCCAGCCCTTGAAAGCTGTACGGAGAAGTGCGCGGCTTGTACGCGCCCCCGCGGAACAGCCGCACGCCGGTGGGTTTCAGCCGCGCCGCGATCGCCAGGCACTGCTCTTCCGTTTCCACCGCGCACGGGCCGGCCGCGATGGCCAAATGCGCCCCGCCGACCAGCACATCTCCCGAAGGAGTGGGAATGCGCACGATGGTGGGATCCTCTTTCACGTCCCGGGAAACAAGCTTGTAAGGCTTGGTGACGGGAATGCACTCAATCACGCCGGACATGGACTCCAGCACGCCGAGATCAACCGCACCACTGTTGCCCGTAATCCCAATGGCGGTGCGTCCCGTGCCCGGGATGGGATGCGCTTTCAGGCCGAGCGATTCGATGCGCTCGCACACGGCGCGAACCTGTGCTTCCGTGGCGTGAGACTGCATAACAACCAGCATGGATTTTCTTCCCCGTAAGACGCGCTTTTGCAGTGTACTTCAGCGGAGCAGGCCGGGCAAATTCATCAAAGAAGTGGGCACGAGCGCTTCTGATTTCGTGGTTGGTTTGGCGGGTGGCAAAAAGGGATTCCCCTTTAGGAAGCCGAGGCTTCAGCGCTCCTCGGCCGCTTCGATTTGCGTGATTTTTTCCACGCGCCGTGCATGGCGGCCACCCGCAAACGTCGTGTTCAGGAAGGTCTGCACCATTGCGATGGCCTCGGCACCGTTGACCACGCGGCCGCCCATGGCCAGCACATTTGCGTCGTTGTGCTCCCGCGCCAGCCGCGCTGTGTCCACGTTGTGCGCCACTGCGGCGCGAATGCCGGCCACTTTATTCGCGGCGATCGCCATGCCCATGCCGGTGCCGCACATGGCGATGCCATAGTCATCCTGATGCGCAGCCACGCGATCGGCTACCGCCTTGCCGTAGTCCGGATAGTCCACGGACTCTTCCGACCACGTTCCCAGGTCGTCCACGGGATAGCCTGCATTCTCAAGGAATTGGCGGATGGCTTCTTTTACGTGGTAGCCAGCATGATCGGCGCCAAGAGCAATGCGCGGCTTCGGTGAGAGTTCCGGCATGGGAGCCTCCCGAGCCGGATTCTATCGGACTAAGAGAAGCACCGCAATGCGCGCTGCTGCATCAAAGACACATCGGGCAGGAGAGCATCAGGGAAATGAATCGCGACGATTCGAGTTTTGCATTGATTCGATTCTCCCCTTTTCCTGCGTTGCCGACCTATACTGAATGGGCCGTCCCGATACGGCAAATTCATTTCACAGGAGTGCACTATGTCAAACGTTTACGCGGATAATTCCTTAAGCATTGGCAGAACCCCTCTGATCAAACTGAATCGAGTGACCGATGGCGCGAAGGCCACGGTGCTCGCCAAGATCGAGGGGAGAAATCCAGCGTACTCGGTGAAGTGTCGTATCGGGGCTGCCATGGTTTGGGACGCAGAGAAGCGCGGAGTGCTGAAGCCGGGAATCGAAATCGTGGAGCCGACCAGCGGAAACACCGGAATTGCGCTGGCCTTCGTGGCGGCCGCGCGCGGCTATGCGATTACGTTGACGATGCCGGAAACGATGTCGCTGGAACGCCGCCGCGTCCTGGCGGCCTTTGGCGCGAAACTCATCCTCACGCCCGGACCGGAAGGCATGAAGGGCGCGATCAACAAAGCCACCGAGATTTACAACTCGGACAAGCAGCATTATTTTCTCCCGCAGCAGTTCGATAATCCGGCCAACCCGGATATTCACGAGAAAACCACGGGACCGGAAGTTTGGGAAGACACGGGTGGCGCCATCGACGTCTTCGTGAGTGGCGTGGGCACCGGCGGAACGATTACCGGCGTTTCGCGCTACATCAAGAACACGAAGAGGAAGAATATCCTTTCCGTCGCCGTGGAACCGACCGTCAGCCCGGTGATCACACAAACCCGCGCGGGACAGCCTCCCGTGCCGGGACCGCACAAGATTCAGGGAATCGGCGCGGGATTCGTGCCCAAGAACCTGGATCTGAAGGTGGTTGACCGCGTGGAACTGGTAACCAACGAAGAGTCCGTGGAGATGGCCCGGCGGTTGGCGCGCGAGGAGGGCATCCTCTCCGGCATTTCTTGTGGTGCGGCAGCCGCGGCGGCCGTGCGACTCGCCAAGTTGCCGGAATTTACCGGGAAGACCATCGTCACGGTTCTCCCCGATAGCGGCGAACGCTACCTCTCCACAATTCTCTTTGAGGGAATTGGCTGAGGGACGAGGGACGTCTCAACCGTCAGAACGGAACACCGCTGGTAGAGCGGATCACAACTTGTCGCGTAAGGGCGCAGCCCTGCGGCGCCCTTACATCCGTGGCGTGCATCCAACGTATTGTTATTCAGAAAAGAAGGCGAAGATGGATGAGTTGAAATGCCTGGCTCGCGAGTTCCGCTCGGCGCTGGAGGCACGCCTGTCGGGTGATCCCGCGGGGGAATACCGGTTGCCGTCGAACGAAGATGTGGCGACATTTTGCCGGCGCTATCTCGATTCGCTATTCCCGCTGCATCACGCGCCGGAAGAGCCGGAGAGCCCGCAAGCTTCGCACTTCGTGGAAGAGCTCGAGTTGCTCTTGGCAGAGCAGATTGTGTGCGCCATCCGGTTTGATTGCAGTTGCCGCCGCAAGAAGACTCCGGCGAATCTCGCGCGGACGGCGCAAGAGCTGGTCAGCAAGATTCGCGAGCAATTGCCAAAGCTGGCGCACTTGCAGGCCACCGATCTGCAGGCCGCACTAAAAAATGATCCGGCCGCAAGCGGGCTGGAAGAAATTCTCCTGAGCTATCCCGGGATTGAAGCCATCACCGTGCAGCGGCTGGCCCATGAGTTGTACCAATTAAAGGTGCCGTACTTGCCCCGCATCATGACGGAAATTGCCCACAGCCATACGGGAATTGACATTCATCCCGGCGCCGCCATCGACGAATCCTTTTTCATCGATCACGGGACCGGTGTTGTGATTGGAGAGACGGCCACCATCGGCAAGCACGTGACGCTCTATCACGGCGTGACCCTCGGGGCTTTCAATCCCACCAGCCAGCGCGATGCCGAGGGCGGGTTGGTGCGCGGTTTGGCGAACAAGCGCCATCCCGACATTGAAGACGGTGTCACCATTTATCCCGGCGCGACGATTCTCGGAGGCGACACGCGCATCGGCCATCACAGCATCATCGGCGGCAATGTCTGGCTGACGCACTCCATTGCCCCCTACAGCCGCGTCACCGTCAAGGATCCGGAGCTGCTCATCCGCAGCCACACCCGCGGTACCGACGAGGAGTGGTTCCTCGGCAGCTCGATCTAGCTCGACCCCCATATGAAGAAAACAGCAAAGAAAAAGAAGCCGATCAGCGCCGAACAGATTGCCCGCATGGCGAGCCAAGGGAAGGATGTCAGTCGTTTTTTCACAAGACGCCTGGGGATGGTGCATCCGCTACTAAGAGTTACCGTGGATTTCTCCGGCGCAATGCTCGCGGAACTTGACGCTGTGGCGAAAGAGCTGAATATCAGCAGAGAGGGTCTTATCAAAACACTTGTCCGGGAGGGTTTCGACAGGCGTTATCTGCGAACCAGAGTGACTGCGAAGCCCGGGCAGGGAAGCCATGCCGGGCGATCTCACCGGGCCGTTACTGGATAGGACGTTGGGGAATTCGGGAGGCCGAGTTAGTGAGGGGGATCGTGGTCACGCTGTTCGGTCATTAACGCAACATTCTCGATTCCAGCGAGACGGATTTGACCCAGCACTGCCTTTACATCGGCATATCTGGCCCGGGCGTCGGCTCTCAGGTACACCTTCCTCTCTGAACCTTGCCTCACTCCCTGTCGAAGAAGCGGAACCAGGTTGCCTATTCTGACCCTACTCTCATTGAGGTAAATAGTGCCGTCTCGTGTGACCGCGACCTGAAGTGCATCTTCCTTCAAAGCACCGGGCATGGCTTTGGGGCCATCGACAGGAGCCAGGTCAACGTTACCAAAGTGACGACGCGGAAGAGAAGCAGGCATCATAAATAGGATGAGAAAGAAAAGCATGATGCCAGCGAGCCCAGAAAGCTCAATCATAGTGAAAAAGCTGGTCTGTCTTTTTTTGAGGGCGGAGCTGGGGCGCCATTGGTCGGGTCTCATTCGAGGAACCTTAATGAGTGGACTCTGAGCGAGCTCAGATATAAGGATAACCTGCTGAGGCCAAACCGGGGCGTTAAGAGTTAGCGTCTATAACCGGGAAGTAACTGCGAAAGACATTTGCGTGGCACAAAATGCCTGAGGTTGCGTTGACAGTGCCGGACGGCGTCCGTTACGCTGAAAAGCTTACATATGACCGATGAATAGGACAGGGAGAAGCATGGCTGAAGACAAGCTACCAACACGCGCGCAGGATTTTTCCGAGTGGTACAACCAACTGGTTCTGAAGGCGCAACTCGCCGATTACGCCCCCGTGCGCGGCTGCATGATCGTGCGCCCCTACGGCTGGGCGCTGTGGGAGAACATCCAGAGCGCATTGGACCGCCGCTTCAAAGCCACCGGTCACCAGAACGTCGCGTTTCCCCTGCTCATTCCCAAAAGCTTCATCGAAAAAGAAAAGCACCACGTCGAGGGCTTTTCCCCCGAACTGGCGGTCGTGACCATTGGCGGCGGCGAAGAACTCGCCGAGCCGCTGGTTGTCCGCCCCACCTCGGAAACCATCATCGGCCACATGTGGTCCAAGTGGATTCAGTCCTACCGCGACCTCCCGGTGCTGATGAATCAGTGGAACAGCGTGGTGCGCTGGGAACTTCGCACCAAGCTGTTTCTGCGCACACTCGAGTTTTACTGGCAGGAAGGCCACACGGCCCACGCCACCCGCGAAGAAGCCGTGGAAGAAACCAGGCAGATGCTCGACGTGTACACCGATTTTGCCGTGAACGATGCCGCCATTCCCGTGATTCCCGGCGCCAAGTCCGACGCCGAAAAATTCGCCGGCGCGGAAGTCACCTATGCCATCGAAGCGCTGATGGGAGATGGCAAGGCGTTGCAGGCCGGCACGTCCCACTTCCTCGGCCAGAATTTTGCGCAAGCGTTCGATGTGAAATACCTCGACCAGAACGGCCAGCTCCAACACTGCTGGACCACCTCCTGGGGCCTCTCCACGCGCTTTATCGGCGCCATCATCATGGTCCACGGCGACGATCAGGGCTTAGTCATGCCGCCAAAGCTGGCGCCCACGCAGGTGGTGATCGTGCCGATCTACAAGACAGACGAAGAGAAGGCTTCGGTGCTGCAAACAGCCAAGGAATTGAAGGCGCAACTCCTGAAAGCGAATCTCCGCGTGGCGCTCGACGAGCGCGAAGGCTTCAGCCCGGGTTGGAAGTTCAATGATTGGGAAATGCGCGGCGTGCCCGTGCGCGTCGAGCTGGGGCCCAAGGATGTGGCCAAACAAGCGGCCATGCTGGCGCGCCGCGACAAACCGGGAAGGGAAGGGAAGTTCAGCGCCGCCCTCGCCGATTTGCCCGCCACCATCGAAAAGCTCCTCGCGGAGATTCACCAGTCCCTTTTCGACAAGGCCTTGGCGTTCCGCCGCGCCAACACCCACGAAACCTCGACTTACGACGAGTTCAAGAAAGCGGTAGAAATGGGGTTCGCCTTTGCCTTCTGGTGTGGCAGTGGCGATTGCGAAGCCAGCATCAAAGAAGAGACACGGGCCACCATGCGTTGCATCCCTGTCGACCCCGACGCGGTGCTGGGCCACAGCTCCGCAAGCGGCAATGGCGCCTGTGTCTACTGCGGCAAGCCGGCGGCCCACCGGGCCATTTTTTCCCGCGCGTACTGAGCCCCGAGCGTTGCGCCTAAAGCACACCGCAATCGCGGGATTCTCGACACCGCCCTACCCCGGTGGTAGCGTGAATAAACAGAGGGACAAACTTGCCCCGCCGGAAGTGGCGAGGGGCCCATTGGAGCGTTTCTTCGTGAGCTTTCCATTGCAAACCTCCCGGCGTTCCCAGCGCGGGGAAGGCAGATTAAAAGCGATTATCTACACGGTCATACTGGTGACGCTGGTATTTGTGGCGATCAAGCTGGTGCCGCTGTATGTAGCGGAGTACCAGCTCCAGGACAAGATGAACGAGCAAGCCAAATTCGCTATTGTCAACCGTTACTCGGAAGACCAGATTCGCGATATCCTCATGAAAGTCGTCCAGGATCTGGATATTCCGGCGACGCGCGATGACATCAAGGTGGCCAGCACCAACCACGGCATTTCCATCAGTATCAGCTATACAGTTCCCGTGGATTTCTTTGTGTACAAGACCGACATCACCTTTTCTCCCACAAGCGAAGGACTTGACATCCTCAAGTGAGCCCGCGATTGGCAGGTCTGGGAACCGCCGCGGCTTCCCTCCTGCCGGTAGATGCGTCACAATGAAAGTGTGCACCCCGGGGGATTAAGCTATTGCGATTGCGCGTGCAAAAGGGCTTCTGGACTTCCGCATTTGGTCTGGCACTTCTGGCCGCGGTGGCCTTGTGTTTTCTCCTCACCGCCGGCGTCTTCACCTACTTCTACATCAAATATTCCCGGATGATTGATGCGCGGCTGTCGGGGCGCGTGCTGCAGAACAGCACACAGATTTTTTCGGCGCCAGAGTATATCTCCGATGGCCAGCCATGGGGCGTAGCCGACCTGGTCATGTACCTGCAGCGCGCCGGCTATCGTCCCGAGTCGGGTGAGAATTCGCTCGGAGAATACACGGTTGACGGCAATGCGGTGGAAATACGCCCGTCGAAGTCGTCCTTTTTCGGCGGGGCCAACGCCATTGCCGTGCAGTTCAGCGGCAAGGTAGTTCGCTCCATTCGCCCGCTTGCCGGTGGCGCGGATTTGGGGACGGCCGAACTCGAGCCGGAACTCATCACCAATCTCTTCGATAGCGCGCGAGAGAAGCGCCGCCCCGTGCGCTATGAGGATCTCCCTCCCCTTCTCGTTCAGGCCATTCTTTCCGCGGAAGACAAGCGCTTCTTTGAGCATCCCGGTTTCGACTTCATTCGCATTTTTGGCGCGGCCTGGGCGGACATTCGCCACAGCCAGCACTTGCAGGGCGCCAGCACCATCACCATGCAGGTGGCGCGCACCTTTTTCCTCTCCACCGACCGCAAATGGCGCCGCAAGCTGGCGGAGGCCATGCTCTCCTTTGAACTGGAACAGCGCTTCAACAAGCAACAGATTTTCGAGCTCTACGCCAATGAGATTTACCTCGGCAACCGCGGCAGCTTCGGGATTCGCGGGTTTGCGGAAGCCAGCGAGGCCTACTTCGGAAAAGATCTGCGGCAGTTGACCTTGCCGGAGTGCACCTTCCTGGCGGGACTCATTCGCGCGCCCAACTACTACTCTGCTTCCGACCGCCATCCGGAACGCGCCGGTCAGGCGCGAGACCGCGTGCTCACCCAGATGCTCGAAAACAAGTACATCAACGAAGCCGACGTGCAGGACGCCAAACGCGCGCCCCTTAAAATCGTGCGCACCGCCGTGGCGGGGAACGAAGCGCCGTACTTCGTGGATATGGTCAAGGACCATCTCCTGGACAATTATTCCGAGCTGGACCTCCTCAGCCAGAACTATCGCGTGTACACCACGCTCGATCCGCAATTGCAGCGCGCCGCGGCCGTCGCGGTCGATATTGGCATGAAGAATGTGGATGCGCTGATCGCCAAGAAGTACGAGAAGGTGAAGAAGCCCAAGGGCAAAAACGCCCCCAGCGAGCCCGTGCCGCAAGCACAGGTGGCCCTCGTGGCCCTCGATCCCCGCACGGGAGAGATCAAGGCGCTGATCGGCGGGCGCGATTATGGCCAGAGCCAGTTGAACCACGCGCTGGCGCACCGCCAGCCGGGGTCGGTATTCAAGCCTTTCGTGTACGCGGCCGCCTTCAACAATGCCGTGGATGGCGCGCAGCCCGTGGTCACGCCCGCGACCACCGTGGATGACGAGCCCACCGTCTTCGAGTACGACGGCCAGGAATACACGCCCAACAATTACGGCGAACGCTTCATGGGCAAAGTGACCGTGCGTCAGGCGCTCACCAATTCCCTCAACGTCGCCACCGTGAAGGTGGCGGAACTTGTCGGCTACGGCCGCGTGGTGCAGATTGCCAGGCAGATGGGGCTTCCCACCAATATCCGGCCCACGCCGGCAGTCGCTCTGGGCGCTTACGAATTGACACCCGTGGAAGTGGCGGGGGCCTACACGGCATTCGCCACCATGGGCACGCGCGCCGATCCGTTCTTCCTGAAAAGTGTGGTCAGCGCGGGCGGCACGGCTTTGGAGAGGTACGCTCCCACCAACAAACTGGTGCTGGATCCCAGGGTAGCCTACCTGGTGGACAACATTTTGCAGGACGTCCTGAACAAAGGCACGGGAGCCGCGGTGCGCGCGAACGGCTTCACACTCCCGGCTGCCGGGAAAACCGGCACGTCGCGCGACGGCTGGTTTGCCGGCTTCACCAACAATCTGGTCTGCGTCATCTGGATCGGCTTTGACGATAATCACGATCTTGGGCTGTCGGGTGGCGCAAGCGCCGCGCCCATCTGGGCGGACTTTATGATTCGCGCCACCTCCATGCCTGCCTATCGCGACGTCAAGGATTTTGACAAGCCCGAAGGCGTGGAGACCGTGGTCATCGATGCGGACACCCTGCAATTGGCCACGCCCAACTGCCCCCTGACGCGCGAGGAAGTTTACATTACAGGCTCCGCGCCCACCCAGTTGTGTGAACTTCACGGTGGCCATGGGCCCGCGTCGTCGGTGGGATCCTTCCTCTCGCATATTTTTGGCGGCGGCTCCTCAAAACCTCCCCAAAGCCCGGGCGATGCAAACTCCACCGCGGAGCAGCCGGATAAGAAAGCCGCGGCGCAAGACGGGACGCCGTCCGCCACCGACACAAAAGCCGCCGAGAAGAAAAAAAGCCCCTTGCAGAAGATTTTTGGTATCTTTGGGGATAAGAAGAAGAAAGAACCCGACAAACCTGTTCGGGACCAAGGAGATTCGCCATGACCAGGCATTTCTTGGCGATTCCAGGCACTGCTTTCTTGTTTTGCTCGCTCCTTTCCCCCGCTCTTGCGCAAACCACTCCTGACAGTCCTCCACCCCCCTCTTCCAGCAACTCCGGTACAGCCGCTCAGGCTGCTCCCCTTTCCGACGAAGACCTGGCAAAACTCTATTTGATCCGCAAAGAGTACGCTGCCGCTGAAGTGCTGTTTCGCAAACTAACCCGGCAGCAGCCCAAGAACGCGGTTTACTGGAATGAGCTGGGGATTTCACTGCACAACCAGGCGGAGTTGGACCCCGCGATGAAGTGCTATGAAAAGTCGGCCAAGCTGGACTCTCACTACCCCGATCCCGTGAACAACATGGGCACCGTGTGGTACGAGCGCAAAAAGTATCCCAAGGCCATCCGCGCCTACAAACGGGCTATCGGCATCAAGGACGATTTTGCCGCTTTCTACATGAATCTTGGATACGCTTACTTTGCGGACAAGAAGTACGAAGAATCCATCGCGTCCTTCCACAAGGTTCTGCAACTCGATCCGCAGGCCTTCGACCAGGCCGGTTCCCGGACTGGGACCGTCGTTCAGGACAGGTCGCTCGGCGCGGACCGTGGACTCTTCTATTTTCTGCTCGCGAAGTCCTTCGCCCAAGCCGGCAACGTGGAACGTTGCGTCATCTATCTGCGCAAAGCCCGCGACGAGGGCTATAAGAACATGGATGCCGCGAAATCCGATCCCGCCTTTGCGGGTGTTTTGAAAGACCCGGCGATTCAGGAAATACTTTTCCCCGCGCCGCCGCCAACCGCGCAGCCCTGAGCAGGCCCTCCTCTTTACCCTGCTTGCCCTGAGCCTCGAAGGGAGCCTCGTAGGGTTTGCCTTGAGCGTCTTAGGGTCGTCCTTGTAAGAAAAATCCCCACGTGTAATACCGGCACGTGAGGCACCCAAATTCTTACGCGGTCATCGAGCCCGGGCCACCCGGCCTCGAATTCTCCGGACCTTAATTTCACCTGCGCGGATCGAAATCCTCCGCGTGACCCTCAAAAATGCTCTCGATGTCACGAGCGCCGTGCAAGACGCGGACAATTTCGATTGCGTCCGTCAAAGCACGGTAGAAAATGACGTAGCGTCCATACGGAAAACTATGCATCCCCGGAGCCAACTCCTCGCGACGGCGCCCCGAGCCGGGCTGGCGGCCGAGCACTTGAAGCTTCTCGTAAAGCCTGTCGATGAAGGCGTCGGCATTCGCCACGCTGTCATCCGCAATGTAGCTCCAAATCTCGATTAAGTCCGCCGCTGCGCGGGGGCTGATGCGGAGTAGGGACACTTATTTTGTGCTCTTTGCGGACTTCTTTTCGCGGGCGGCACGTTTGATTTCTTGCGGGTCAAACACCGTGGAAGGCCCGCTGTCCAGGCCTTCCCGGATCCCCTCGCGCAGCTTTTTCATTTTCAGCGCTCGCAATTGATCTGCTTGCTCCAAGAGGCGCAGTGCTTCACGGACGACCTCGCTGGCGGAGTTGTAAGATCCGGTAGCGATCTTCTCGCGGATCATCTCCTCAAGATGGGGCGTAAGGCTGATATTCATGGGCATGGCAGGAAACCTCGCAAGTGCGGTCGCGGAGAGAATAGCGTTATTGGCAAAAATTGTCAATGTTTGACAAAACCAGCGTCAAGCAATTAAATTGGTTCACGCTGGCCCTTGAGAGGCTTGCCCTTTGCACCGAGAATGTGTCGGGCCAAACGGCTTTGCCACGAACCTAATGGTGTCCACTTCTGCACCGTTAATGGTGAGCGCCAAGCCACGCTGGCGGTACTCGATTTGCTCAAAATCCCCGTCAGGATTCTCATAGACTGGAACAGAGTCGCCTTCATCGAGGCAATCGTCTGTGGAGTACCTAACGATTTGGTAGTCCGGACCAAACTTGTCTATGGCCGCCTGCCTCGTTAGGCGTTGCTTTGGATAGAGGGCCATTTCTGTCAGAATCCCATGCGACATGATCACCATGAGAGTTCCTGGCACGGGGTCAGAAACCGCATAGTCAAGAGAAGGGTCCGACACCGTTCCCGTTGATTTGGGTTTGCCCAAGACTTTCAAGATCTGACTTCGCGTGCTCTTGCCTACGACGAGGCCATGGTAGACAGCCGGAGTCCACACTCTCGACCTGGTTTTTTGAGCCGTCGCCAACGGGGCGCTGCCTATGACAAGTATCGCAACCGCGAGTGCAGCAAGTTTTTTCATGTCTCTGATAGATGCGTCCTATTGCACCTTGGGGCGGCTGTCCCAGGCGGTGTTGCTTGGTCCATACTTCGTCATGCGTCTGGGGTCATCGGGCTTAGGATACCACCTTTACAGCTGAGTGAAGCGTTATGCTCCCGTGGGACAGCCGATTCCACCTTCGCCCATTGCGCCAGGGAGACGCGTCCGTTTTCCCTTTGAGCGCTTCCATCCTTTCTTTTACCGCACTTTGGTGATAAATCCAGGCTAGAATACAGGCCAGATGAAGACCCTGCAGTCAGCATTCCGCAATTCCTTCCGGCTTGTTCTCGCCATCCTCTTTTTTTTCTCGGCGAGCGCCATCGCTGCCCAGCAGATCGCTCCCTTTTCTCAACACCCTGCGCATGCCCTCCCGCAGGAAGGCATCTACCTGGTATTCCCGTTTGAGAATGTGGCCGCCCCGGCGCGGCTCGACTGGATCGGCGAGGGTCTGGAGGAATTGACGATCCAGCGCCTTGCTGCCGCGGGCCAGCAAGTCTATTCACGCAGAGCCCGCCTGGATGACATGGACCGTTACGGTTTGCCGGCCTCGGCAAAATTGAGCCGGGCGACCATGCTGCATATCGCGCAAGAGCTGGATGCGGATTTTGTGGTGTATGGCCAGTTCACTTCCGACGGGAAAAACCTGACGGTCAACGCCCGCGTGATGCGCGTGAGCCCGACGGGGCTCCTGCCAGTCGTACAGGAAAGCGGCGCCCTCGAATCGCTGATGGATTTGCACACGCGTCTGGTGTGGCGCTTGCTCGGAACATGCGACGCAAAGTTTCCCGCCAGCCTTCCGGAGTTCGCCAGATTGCAGCGGCCACTGCAACTGGCGGCCTTTGAGCAGTACATCCGCGGCCTGCTGGCGAATGATGATGTGGTGCGACTACGCGATCTGAAAGAAGCGGCGCGCCTGGAACCGGACTGGCCCGATCCCGCATTTGCCTTGGGTCAGTTCTATCTCCATAGGAATGACTGCTATTCCGCGTTGCTGTGGCTTGCGAAAGTTCCTCCCACGCACGATCGAAGCGTGGAGGCGAATTTCTCCGTCGGGGTCTGCCGCCTGCGGTTGGACCAGCCTGAAAAAGCCGAACAAGCGTTTGCTGCGCTGCAGGAAGATTTGCGGCACAACCTGGTGAGCGGCGCTGACCTGCCGGAGATACTCAACAATCTGGCCCTGGCACGCGCCCGGCTGGGGGATGCTGCCGCGGCGCGAACGGCGCTGAGCCGCGCGAGCGACATCGATCCCGATGACGACGATTATCCCTTCAACCTGGGATTGCTGGCGCTTCGCGCGAACGATTTGGCCGCCGCCGCAACCCACTTCCGCGAATCCGTCCATCGCGAACCGGACAATCCGGAAGATCGCGCCTTTCTGATTTACACCCTGGAGAAAGCCAAAAAGAAGTCAGAGGCGGCGGAAGAGCGCCAATCTGCCCTGGAAGCGTTGGGATCCACCGGCTTGCCGGTGGTAAAACTGGAGGCGAAGAAGGATGCGCCCTCCAAGTACGAGCGGATCAAACCAGCATTGGATACGACCACATTGCGGCTCGAGTTGCGCGGGCCGGACGCTTTGCCTGCGCCTAGCGCTGAAGCTGCGCCTCCTGCCGATACGCCTCCCTCTCACGTCCGGCTCGGCCGGCTAGACCTAGCTGCGGGACACCTGGACGCCGCGGAGAAGGAATTCCGCGCCGCACTGCTAGCGGACCCAAACAACGCTTCGGCGCACCAGGAAATCGCCGAAATCTGCCGGCGGAGGGGTAAACTGGAGGAGGCCATCCAGGAGTTGCAGATGTCTTTGGCGGCGCGCGATTCGGCGGCAGTGCGCACCACACTGGCGCGCATCTACTTAGAGCAGAAAAAACCGGAACTGGCGCGCGCGGAAGTGGAAAAGGCCGTGAAGCTCGCGCCCAATTACCCGGCCGCGAGAGAATTACTCGAACACTTGCAACAGAGCAAGCCCACGGGAGGCAAAAAATGATCGCTCGTGGCGTCACGATCTTCGAACGACTCGTGAACTGGATTCGCGGAAGCAGCAAGCGCGGCGAATTGGCAAGATTTCTCTGCTCCGCCGCCGGAGCCATCCTGCTCTTACTGTGCTTTGGCGTACCCGCTACTTCGGCCGCGGATGACCATGGCGCGCCGTTGGTGCTGGAACTGAAACTCAACGACATGGTTGAGCCGATTTTGGCCACCTACATTGACGAAGGACTGACGGACGCGGCACAGCGCCACGCCGCGCTCGTCCTGATCACAATGGACACGCCCGGCGGACTCAGCGATTCCATGACCGATATCATCCAGCACATCCTGGAATCCCCCGTGCCCGTGGTGGTGTACGTGGCGCCGTTAGGCGCGCGCGGCGCATCGGCAGGCTTCTATATTTTGCTCTCGGCGGATGTGGCCGCCATGGCTCCCGGCACGCATACGGGAGCGTCCACACCGGTGTTGATGCCTGCCTTCGTCTCCATGCCCGTGGACGAGGTGATGCGCAAGAAGATCAACAACGACGCCACGGCCTTCTTGCGCAGTTTTACCGAAAAGCGCGGACGCAATCCGAAACTCGCGGAAACCGCCGTGACCGATGCGCGCGCGTTTACGGAAAAAGAAGCCTTCGACGGCCACATGATTGACCTGATTGCCAACGACCGCGACGATCTCTTGAAACAACTGAACGGCCGCGAAATTACGCGCTTTGACGGCAAGACCCAGAAGTTGGCCGTCCAGGGCTACACGGTGAGGGATTTTGAATTGTCGGCGCGGCAGAAATTCCTCTCGCGCATTGTCCAGCCGGACGTCTTCTTTATACTGCTCCTGGTCGGCGTACTCGGGCTGTACACGGAATTCAATCATCCCGGCGTGGTTGCCCCCGGTGTCGTCGGCGGGATTTGCGCCGTTCTAGCGCTCTACGCCATGCATCTGCTGCCCGTGAATTTTGCGGGAGTGCTGCTGATTTTGCTGGCGCTGGCGTTGTTTATCCTCGAAGCCAAGCTGGCCAGCCACGGTGTTCTGCTGGCAGGAGGAATTGTTTCCATGCTTCTCGGTGCGATGTTTCTGATCCGCTCGCCCCTTACGCCCGGCGGCGTGAGCGTGGGCGTGGCGCTGGCGGTAACCATCCCCTTCGCGTTTTTTGCCGTATTCCTGATGCGCCTGGTGCTGCGCTCGCGGCGCTGGAAGGTCTCCACCGGCAAAGAGGAACTGCTCGGCGAAGAGGGCGTCGTCACCACCGCACTCCCCGCGGGCGGCGATGGCATGGTCCGCATTCATGGCGAGTTGTGGCGCGCGGGTTCGTCGGCCGCGATTGCCGATGGCAAGCAGGTTCGCGTGGTGCGAATCGACGGATTGAAATTGATTGTGGAACCGGTGGAAACGCCGGCCACCACAAGCAGATAGAGTTCGTTCAAGTTCAGGAGGCGGGATATGTTTCAGTTCTTTGGACTGGGCACGATGATCGTGGTGTTCTTGTTTCTGATCTGGATCTGGAATTCTCTGTACATCATTAAGGAGTGGGAGCGCGGCGTCGTGCTGCGTTTGGGGCGGCTCTTGCCTCGTGCGAAGAGCGCGGGTATAAACCTGGTGTTCTGGCCCATCGAAACGCTTTACCGCATCAACTTGCGCCTGGAAACCCTCGACGTTCCACCGCAGGACATCATCACGCGCGACAACGTATCGGTCAAAGTAAACGCCGTTTGCTATTTCCGCGTCGTTGACGCCAACCTCGCCATGTCTCAAGTGCAGAACTATCAGTACGCGACCTCTCAATTGGCGCAGACTACTCTTCGCAGCATCGTCGGCCAGTTCGAGCTCGACGAAATCCTCTCGCAGCGCGACAAAGTCAACGCCAAATTGCAAATCATCCTGGACCAGGACACCGAGCCATGGGGCATCAAGGTCAGCAAGGTCGAAGTGAAACAGGTGGACATTCCCGAATCGATGCAGCGCGCCATTGCCAAGCAAGCCGAAGCCGAACGCGAGCGCCGCGCCAAGGTCATTCACGCACAGGGCGAGTACGAAGCTTCGCAAAAGCTTGCCGATGCCGCCAAGGTTCTTGAGACGGAGCCCTCAGCTATCCAGTTGCGCTACCTCCAGACCCTTACCGAGATAGGTGTCGAAAAGAACACAACGATTGTTTTCCCTCTTCCGATCGATATTATTAATAAGTGGACACAGTCGATCGGGGGGTCCTCTAAATAGATGGCGTCTGGGGGAAAGCGCGGAGCGGGCGAGCGTGTGCTCGAAAGCAAGCACGTCATCGGGCTGTTTCTGCTGATGCTGCTGTTCTCGGGCGTGTTTTTCACGCTCGGCTACGTGATGGGACGTAACCAGTACGACGGCCAGGTGAGCGCGGCGACCACAAACTCGCGCCCGTCTGAGCGTGAGCCCGTAGTGCCGGCGAAGGCGAAAGCCGCGCCGCCGCAGACTCCGGAAACTCCCCCGGCTGCAACCGAATCCGACCCTTCAACCTCCGGCAATACTTCCGACTGGGAATTTTACAGTAGCAGCAAGTCTGGCAAGAGCGAACCGCATCTGGAGCCTGTGCCGAAAGCCCCCGCAACACCACCGGCATCGAAAACGGTAAGCGAAAAATCGAGGGTCGCGCCCGTGACGCCCGCGCCGCCCGCCGCGAAAACCAGCAAGCCCGTAACGAGCGCGCCGCTCATTCCGAATGGCGCGCTAGTCCTGCAGGTGGCGGCTCTGACCAAACAGGACGACGCGCTCTCCATCGCCAGCAGCTTGCAGAAAAAACATTTCGCGGCCTACGTCCAGACGCCGCAAAAAGATAACTTCTACCGCGTGCAGGTCGGCCCGCTCAAAGACAAAAAGGCCGCTGACGCCGAGAGAAAACGCCTGGAGAGCGAAGGCTTCAAGGCATTCTACGTAAACCGCTGATGTCTTCCCAGGCTTGGCATACCTACTTGCGGCCTTACCGCTCGCCGGAAACTCCCGCCGCCATGCGGCTGATTCTGGCGATTCTCAGCGGCGCCCTCCTGTCGTTGTCCTATCGCGGCAGCTTTTCCAGTTTGTATTCCTGGGTGTGCCTGGCGCTTTTGCTGGCCTGTGTTCTGGGCGCGCGGGGCTGGGCCGCGTTTTCCTGCGGATTCCTGCATGGACTGGTTTTCCCTCTGACTTGTGTGCCGTGGATCGCGGAAACTCTCTCGGTTCATGGAGGCATGTCCATGGCGGCGGGTTGGGGCGTGCTCCTTCTGATCGCCTCGGCGTGGGGCGCGATCGTCGGGCTGTTCGCGCTGGCCGTGCAGAGATTGTCGAAGCGCAGCGTGACCTTGGCGCTCGTTGCCGCTCCCTTCCTCTGGGTTTCGACCGAGGTCGCCCGCACGTATTTGCCGGAAATCAGTTTTCCCTGGGCCTTGCTGGGCTATCCCGCGGCAGGCAACCCAGCGCTGGTGCAGTTGACAACGCTCACCGGGATTTACGGCGTATCATTCCTGGTGGCGGCCTTCAACGCGCTGCTGGTGTGGAGCGATTCGGCCCGCACACCAGAAAATACCAAGCGCCGCTGGGGAGCGGTCGCCGCTGTGGCTGCCGTATTGTTCCTCGTCGCGTGGATTGGGCCGCGGTTTGTGCCCAAAGCCGAAGCCCATCATGTGGCGCGCGTGGTCCAGCCGAATTTCCCGGAAAACCTCGAATATGCAGGCGATTGGTACGCCGATCACAAGGCCGACATGGAAGAACTCGAGCGGCTCAGCCTGCGCCCTTCGCCTGCGGGACATTCGCCCGATCTCCTCATCTGGCCGGAGGCCCCGGCGCCGTTTTCCTTCAGCGATCCACACTTCGGGCCGGTCATCTCGCATCTGGCCCAGGAATTCCATCATCCCGTGGTGGTCGGCATCATCGAGTGGAAACCGGGCACGGAAACCACGCATGGCGTTCCGCACAGCACTTTCGTTCCCTATAACAGCGCCGCAATGTTGAACGAATGGGGCCAGCGCACATTTTCCTACGACAAGATGCACCTTGTGCCGTTCGGCGAATATGAGCCGTTTCCGCTCATCCATCAGGTGGTTACCAGCGTCTCAGAGGAAGTGGGCGGCTTCCGGAAAGGGAAGGAGCGCGCGGTTGGCAAATTCTCGAATGGCAACACTTTTTCCGTGTTCATCTGCTATGAAGCGATTTATCCCGGCGAAGTGCGGGAATTTGTGGCGCGCGGCGCGCAGTTGCTCATCAACATCTCGAACGATGGCTGGTTTGGCACATCGCAGGCCGCGGAGCAGCATCTGCGCATGGCCCGCGTGCGCGCGGTGGAAAACCGCCGCTGGCTGCTGCGCGACACCAACAGCGGCATCAGTGCCTCGATCGATCCTTATGGCAACATGCTCCGCGCCATGAAGCGGGACACGCGGGACGCCGCCGATCTCCCGTATGATTTCCGCACGGACAAGACGCTCTACTCGCAGTGGGGCGACTGGTTCGCCTGGATGTGCGCCGGCGTTTCCGTTATTCTGGTTATTCTCACATTCGGAAAGGCGAAGCGAGCCCGGGTGGTCCAGGGCTTCGCGAAAACAGCATGATACTGGAAGATCTGCAGCATCAGTATGAAGGATTAAAGCAACGCATCTCGCTAGTGCGGAGTTATCTTTGACGCGCCCGAGCACCGCGCGCGCCTGAAAACCCTCGAAGCGCGCATCGCCGCACCCGATTTCTGGAACAATCAGGAAGAAGCGCAAAACGTGCTGCGCCAGCGCAAGCTCGCCGACGATCAAATCAACGCCGACGATAAACTGGGCAAGCTCAACGGCGACATCGAAACCTACATTGAACTTGTCCAGGCGGAAACCAACGCCGCGCAGCGTGAAGAGCTGCTGAATGAGCTGGGCCGCGAATTGACCGCGGCGGACTCGTATATCGGCGAACTCGAAACGCAAACGCTCCTTTCCGGCGAAAACGATCACCTCAACGCCATCATGACCATCAAACCCGGCGCCGGCGGTACGGAGTCGCAGGATTGGGCTTCCATTCTGCTGCGCATGTACTTGCGCTGGGCGGAAAGAAAGGGCATCAGCGCCAACCTTCTGGACGAAACGCCCGGCGAAGAAGCGGGCATCAAGAACGCCACCATTCAATTCAGCGGAGAGAATGCCTACGGTTTGCTGGCGGGCGAAACGGGCGTGCACCGCCTGGTGCGCATTTCGCCCTTCGATCAGGCGGCGCGGCGCCACACTTCGTTTGCTTCGGTCTTCGTCATTCCGGAAGTGGACGACCGCATCGAAGTAAACATCAATCCCGAAGACATCAAGCTGGACACATTTCGCAGCGGCGGCAAAGGCGGCCAGAACGTCAACAAAGTGGAGACTGCCGTGCGCTTGACGCACATTCCCACCGGCGTTGTGGTCGCGTGCCAGATGGGCCGCAGCCAGCACAAGAACCGTGAAATGGCCATGAAGATGTTGCGCTCGAAACTCTATGATTTGGAAATGCAGAAGCGGCGTGACGAGACCGACCGCCTAGACGAATCCAAGCTGGACATTTCTTTTGGCAGCCAAATCCGCTCGTACGTTATGCAGCCCTACCGCCTCATCAAGGACCACCGCACCAAATTCAGCGTTGGCGACGTGGACCGCGTCCTCGATGGCGACATTGACCCGTTCATCCGCTCCTACCTCATGGCCAAGCGCAGCAAGGGCAAGCTGGTGGTCGAAGCCGACGACGACCTCGACGCGGCGTAAGGCGTTTAGAGTTTTAAGTATTAAGTTATAAGTTTTAAGTTAAAAACCAAGAGAAACCCAAGATCTACCCCCCTTGAAGTTCTCAGTTATGAATTGTGAGTTTAAGGCGAAGAGGAACCTGGGATTCAACGAATACGCCTTGGGAATCAACAGAAGTATGCGACGGCTGCCCATCGAGGAGACCTCAACTTCCAATCCACCGCACTAACTTTGCCTTATTGGTTGCTCAAGAAATATCCGTGGGCGCCCGCCTTCGGCGAGAGCTTCGCCCCTGCGTGGAAAACCTAAGAACAGAGTCCCTTCGAAGCTCCCCTCGAGAAATCGGGGCAAGCAGAAGTGACCGTGCGACAAGACCGAAGAGCGGGCTACCCGCCGGGTTAATTGCGGACGCGGGGGATTAGCTGGAACGAATCGAGAAAGCGCGTGGTATCGGGGTAGATTTTGCCGATGGGCGAAACGACCAGCGACTGGTAGAGCGTGTCACCCACCATGTAGATGCGGGCGGAGAAGTGTGCCGCGTCGCTCTCGGCCTCAAACTGGATGCCGTGGTAAATGCCAAGCGTGACCTTGTTCTCGCTAACGAGGTGGGAATTGGAGTTTGTCAGGGCGCCTTGCTTGGCTCCTTGCAGCAGAACGTCCGGATCCGTGCCGTTGGCCTGTGCCCCGTAATCGCAAACTCCGACGAAAAGCGCATACGAGGAAACCTGCGCGATATAGGAGCGCAATTCGAAGGCGCCCGCCTTGGTCGGTACATCCCGCTTCTGCAGTTGGGGCTCGGACGGGAAGGAGGCGCGGAATCCCTCCGAAGGATAGTTGTATGACTTCCATTCTGGCGCCTGCGCGCTGAGCGCGGCGGCAAAACACAGCACGGCCACAGCTACGGCAAAGCGACGTTGCAAAATACTGCGCACCGCGTGCATCATCACAGTCCTCCGTCTTCGCCACCGGATGGCCCGGCGGCCTCTTCAGCAAACCTATCTTCCGGACCCGCGGACCCAAATGGTACGGCCGCTTTCCGGTAGCCCAAGAGTTAACCGGGCACACAACCGAAAGCCGGGAACTTGAGACGTTGCGATCACGCCGGCATGGAGCGCAGCAATGCTGCGCGCTACGAGGAAATGCCGGGAGCACTTGTTTGCAGGGAGGTGGACGCGTAAAACTGGATGCAGAGGCGCGATGAGCGAAGAAGCACAACATCTCGTGCTGAAGGGCGAGAAGGGCGTGCCGGTCAAGGCCTGGGTTCGGGGTGTGCCTCTGGAGGACCAGGCCAAGCAGCAGCTTCTGAATGTGGCGCAACTCCCGTTTGTGTTCAAGTGGGTGGCGGCGATGCCCGATGTGCACTGGGGCATCGGCGCGACGGTTGGCAGCGTGATCCCCACCAAAGGTGCGATCATTCCCGCGGCGGTCGGCGTGGACATCGGCTGCGGCATGATGGCCGTGCAGACCGATTTGAACGCGCGGGATTTGCCGGATAATCTCCACGCGATGCGCACCGCCATCGAGCAAGCCGTGCCACACGGGCGCACACAGCATGGCGGCAAGGGCGACGTTGGTGCATGGCAAGCCATTCCCGAGCGCAACCTGGAAGCGTGGGGCGCCAACCTGAAGGACCGCTATGAAGAGATTCTGCAGAAGCATCCGAAACTCGATCGCGGCAACCACGCCAATCATCTGGGAACGCTCGGCACGGGGAATCACTTCATCGAGGTGTGCCTGGACGAAGCGGAAGTCGTGTGGTTCATGCTGCACAGCGGCTCGCGCGGTGTAGGCAACCGCATGGGCAGCTACTTCATTGAACTGGCCAAGAAGGACATGCAGAAGTTTTATTTGAATTTGCCGGACAAGGACCTGGCGTATTTTCCCGAGCATACGGAACATTTTGGCGATTACGTGGAAGCCGTGGAGTGGGCGCAGGACTTCGCGCGCACCAACCGCGACCTGATGATGCAGCAGATCATTGATGCGGTGCGCGAATCGGGCGAAGTGCGGCCGTTCACCGCGCGCGTGCAGGCCATCAATTGCCACCACAACTATGTGGCACGGGAGCGGCACTACGGCCAGAACATCCTGGTGACACGCAAGGGAGCGGTGCGCGCCCAAGTGGGAGACATGGGGATCATTCCGGGGAGCATGGGAGCGCGGTCGTACATTGTGCGGGGGAAGGGCAATCGGGAGAGCTTCATGAGTTGCAGCCACGGTGCAGGGCGCGCGATGTCCCGCGGCGAGGCCAAGCGACGCTTCACCGTGGAAGATCATCGGCGCATGACGGAAGGCGTGGAGTGCCGCAAGGACGCCGACGTGATTGACGAAACCCCCGCAGCGTACAAGTCCATTGATGCCGTGATGGCGGCGCAGACGGATCTGGTGGAAGTGATGCACACGTTAAAGCAGGTGGTATGCGTGAAGGGGTAGCGCATTAGGGTGGACGCGTGCGGGACAGGGGAAAAGACTCCGGCCCGCAAAACGTCAAAACCCGCACCCTTACAAAGCAAAGGGGTGCGGCACCCAGACTTGAATCTGCTATCAACAAAGGGTAGTGCGCGAATGATATACTCGACCGGTGTTCCCTGGGGGAAGAGAATTCTCTGCTCCAGCCGCCCAGGCAGAGCGGCTGCGGCCTACAATGGAGGCACTGGCAGTGTGATGGCGGACCGTCCTCAGGCTTACCAACGAGCTTTCAATTACAGACAAGCTATAATGCAAAGCCTTGACGATTGTATGAATCAGGTGAACCGATGAAACTCTTTTTGAGCTTTGGAGTCTGTGCGATTGCGCTATGCATAGTTGTTGCCACTACTTCGCTTGTCGGTCAGTCGCCATCAAGAAAGACATTCTCCGCGCCGACCTACTACATTGCTGCGCGTGTGAATGACTGTGAGCCTGATCCTAACTATGTTGCGTTTCGCGGCGCTTCCAATCTTCCTCCTGGCGCGCTGATCTCCGCTATTGTCACTGGCTTCGAGTTCGACGCGTGGAAGGATTACAGCGACGAAGTCGTTGTCCCGGTCAACGAACAAGGTTTTTTTGCCGGAGAAATCCAGCCCAAGCAAGGCCTGCGGCTGGGACGTAACCTTATCCTCCGGGTGAACTTTGAAACATACCGGACGAAACAACCCACTTCGGTTTTGGAGGTCGTAGGCAAGAAGGGAGAGCGTCTCGGTGGCGTCGAAAATGTGCCCATTATAGATATCATGGGCCATTCGCAAAACCCACAGCTGTTTCAGGTCTCTGGCTGGTATTATGGACTTGAAACGATTGCTAGAGTCCCTCATTGCGGAGAGAAATAGCCGGACAATGGTCTCGACAATTGGCGGAAGGCGGACAGATTGATAGGTGCCGATCCTTTGGTCTTTGTTTTTTCAAAGGGTGCGGTTTTTGATGTTTACGGGTTCGGGGTTTCGCCCGACTGCACCGAGGCGCCATTGAAAGTCCCAAATCTGCCGTTCGATGCGGTGCTAAGCCGTGGAGATTCAGTGCGTTGATTCCTGCGCGGCGGAATGGTAGCCTTTCAAGGATTGAGTCTACGTCCCCGCGGGAACCGGAAGGTTGGGGTGTATCCACCCCGCTCTTGATAGACGAGGACAATAGGAGAGATGTTTTGAGCGAATCCAAGAGGAATTTTCTGTTTACCTCAGAATCGGTGACAGAGGGTCACCCGGACAAGATTGCCGACCAGATTTCGGACGCGGTGCTGGATGAAGTGATGCGCCATGACCCCAAGGGCCGCGTGGCGTGCGAGACGCTGGTCACCACGGGTTTAGTGGTCGTTGCGGGAGAGATTACCACCACCGCGCATGTCAATTACGATGATTTGGTGCGCGAAACGGTGCGCCAGGTCGGCTACGACCGCGCGAAGTATGGTTTTGATGCGGACACTTGCGCGGTGATGTGCACCATCAAGCGCCAGTCTCCGGACATCGCCAGGGGCGTGGATACGGGCGGCGCGGGCGACCAGGGCTTGATGTTTGGCTTTGCATGCGACGAGACTAAAGAACTGATGCCGATGCCCATCCAATTGGCCCACCGCTTAACGCAGCACCTCGCCGAAGTCCGCAAGAGCAAGGAAGTCGGTTTCCTCCGGCCCGATGGAAAATCCCAAGTTACCGTGGAATATCGCCACGGCAAGCCCTTCCGCGTGGATTGCGTGGTGGTTTCCACGCAGCACAGCGATGTGGTGACGAACGAGGCGCTCCGCAGCGCCGTCATGGAACACGTCATCAAGCCAATCATTCCGGCGCATATGCTGGACGCTAACACGAAGTACCACATCAATCCGACGGGAAGATTTGTGATTGGCGGGCCGATGGGCGATGCGGGCCTGACCGGACGCAAAATTATCGTGGACACCTACGGCGGTTACAGCCGGCACGGTGGCGGCGCGTTTTCCGGCAAGGATCCGTCGAAAGTGGACCGCTCAGCCTGCTACATGGCCCGCTATATCGCCAAAAATATCGTGGCTGCGGGACTCGCCAACCGCGCCGAAGTGCAATTGGCCTACGCCATCGGCGTTGCCGAGCCCGTCTCGGTCATGGTGGACACTTTCGGCACCGCCGCCATCCCCGAAGAAAAGATCACCGCGCTCGTGCGCGAGTATTTCCCGCTCACGCCCAAGGCCATCATTGAGGCGCTCGACCTGCGCAAGCCCATCTATAAGCAGACCGCAGCTTACGGACATTTTGGCCGCACCGGCCCCGGCTTTACTTGGGAGCGCACCGACCGCGCCGACGCGCTGCGTAAGGCTGCGGGACTCGCAGCAGTCGCCGAAGCCGCGTCACGGCGCTAAGCGAAGTGGCGCGCGCCGCCGTCCGCTGGAGGTCGCGGCCGAAGTTTTTCTCTCCTCGCAGGTGTGTCCCGCTTGCCGAGGTGAAGCCCTGAATGCAGAATTGCCCCTGGTTCGCGAATTCCATCTCTTGAGGAGTGTACGAATGGCAACGGCTGAACTAAAAAAAGGTGACGTGAAGGATATAGAGCTTGCCGATGCGGGCAAACGGAAGATCGAGTGGTCGGCGCAGCAGATGCCGGTGCTGGAGTCCATCCGCAAGCGATTCGCTAAGGAGAAGCCGCTGAAAGGGCTGCGGGTTTCCGCGTGTCTGCACGTGACCAGCGAAACCGCCAACCTGATGATCGCCTTGCGGGACGGCGGCGCGGACATCGTTCTCTGCGCGTCGAACCCGCTTTCGACGCAGGATGAAGTGGCGGCCTCGCTGAATCGCGATTTCAACATTCCCGCGTATGCCATCAAGGGCGAGGACAACAACACTTACTACGAGCATCTGAAAGCGGCGCTGGAGCACAGACCGCAGTTCACCATGGACGATGGCTGCGACCTGGTGACCATGCTGGTGACCAAACGGAAGGACCTGGTGCCGAACGTGATTGGCGGCACGGAGGAGACCACCACCGGCGTGATTCGTTTGCGCGCCATGGCCAAGGACGGCACGCTGAAGTATCCGATCATCGCGGTCAACGATGCCATGACCAAGCATTTCTTTGACAACCGTTACGGCACCGGCCAGTCCACACTGGATGGCGTGATCCGCGCGACCAACGTGTTGCTGGCGGGCCTGAAAGTGGTTATCGCCGGCTACGGTTGGTGCGGGCGCGGCGCTGCCATGCGTGCCAAGGGGCTCGGCTCGGACATCATCATCACGGAAATCGATCCCGTGAAGGGCATTGAAGCGGTGATGGACGGGTTCCGTGTAATGCCGATGGCGGAGGCGGCCAAGCAGGGCGACATTTTCATCACTGTCACGGGCAACAAGAACGTGATTCGCCGCGAACACTTTGAAGTGATGAAGAGCGGCGCGATCGTCTGCAATTCCGGACACTTCAACGTGGAAATCGAAATTCCCGCGCTGGAAGCGTTGGCCACCGGCAAGAAGGAAGTGCGTCCCATGGTGGATGAATTCCTCATGAAGGACGGCCGCAAGATTTATCTGATTGCCGAAGGGCGCCTGGTGAACCTGGCCGCTGCCGAAGGACATCCTGCCTCCGTGATGGACATGAGCTTCGCGAATCAGGCGCTTTCCGCGGAATACCTGATGAAACATCACAACGAGATGAAGCCGCAGGTGTACGTTGTGCCGGAGCACCTGGACCGCGAAATCGCCAAGCTGAAGCTGGACTCTTTGGGACATCACCTGGACAAGCTGACGGCGGAGCAGGAGCAGTATCTCGCTTCGTGGCAGGAAGGCACCTGATCCGGCGCGGCTGCGCAAAACATTTGTGAACTCGAAGGGGCGCAGGAATTCTGCGCCCCTCCTTTTTGGTGAACACGATGTGGGAGCACTGCGGACATTCCCTGGAGGTGGCGCGGTTGCGCGGCGCGACGTATGCCGACGTGCGCGTAATGCACATGCGGCAGCGCGACCTTACAACAAAAAATGGACAAGTGGGAACGCTCGGGCAGAGTGAATCGATTGGCCTGGGAATCCGCGTAATCGCCCAGGGCGCGTGGGGATTTGCCTCCACGGATGTGCTGACGCGGGAAGGCGTGGCGGCTTGCGCCGCGCAGGCCGTGGCGATTGCCAAGGCTTCGGCGCTGGCAAAAAAGAAGGATGTGCAGTTGGCGCACGAAGCGGCGTACGTGGATAGCTGGCAGAGCCCTTTCGTCAAGGACCCTTTTGAGATTCCGCTGGAAACGCAATTGGATCTGCTTCTGGCGGCGGATGAGGCCATGCGGCGGGTGAAGGGCGTCACGCTGACGGAAACGGATATGCAGTTCCGGAAGAATGATACGTGGTTCGCCTCGAGCGAGGGATCGAAAATTCACCAGCGCCGCGTGATTTCGGGCTGCGGAATCGTGGCCATGTGCTTCCAGGGCGATGCCATTCAGAAGCGCTCGTATCCCAACAGCTTTGGCGGACAGCACGTTCTGGGCGGGTACGAATTGATCGAATCGCTGGATTTATTGCAACACGCGCCGCGGGTTGGGGAGCAGGCGGTTGCCTTGCACGCCGCGGTGCAGTGCCCGGAACGCACGGGCACGCTGATCCTGGGGGGCAGCCAGCTTGGTTTGCAGATTCACGAGTCCATCGGCCACCCCATTGAACTGGATCGCGTGTTGGGCCAGGAAGCGAATTTTGCCGGCACGAGTTTTCTGACGCTGGACCAGTTGCATCACCTGCGTTATGCCTCGCCGATTGTGAATGTGGTGGCGGATGCGCGCATTGCGCACGGGCCGGGGCTGGGCGCATTTGCGTATGACGACGAAGGCGTGCCGGCGCAGCGCATTGACATCATCAAGGCCGGCGAGTTTTGCGGATATCTTTCAAGCCGCGAGACGGCGCATCTGATCGGCCTCGAGCGCTCCGGCGGCACCGTGCGCACCGAGGGTTGGAACCGGCTGCCCATGATCCGCATGACGAACGTGAGCATTCTGCCGGGGCCGTGGACATTGGAGAATCTAATCGCTGATACGGACGAGGGCATTCTCATGGAGACGAACCGGTCGTGGTCCATTGATGACCGGCGCTACCAATTCCAGTTTTCCACGGAAATCGCTTGGGAGATCCAGGGCGGAAAGAAAACGCGCCTGCTGAAGAATCCCAGCTACAGCGGAATCACCACGGAATTCTGGAATTCGTGCGACGCCATCTGCAACGACGATCACTGGCTGCTGTGGGGCACCCCGAATTGCGGAAAGGGCCAGCCGATGCAGACGATGGGGACGGGGCATGGGGCTTCGCCAGCGCGTTTCCGGAACGTGAAAATCGGCACGGCATTTTTAGAGCAATGAACGCAGGGTTAGCCATGCGGGGAGAAACGACAAAAGGAGCGAAGGTCAGCGGCGACGCACTCCGCGACGTGCGGGAATTGCGCGCCATCGCGGCCAGCGTTCTGCGTTTGGCGAAGCTGCACGGGGTGCAGGAGACGGAAGTACACGTCGAAGAGGTGGTCGACGCGCTCACGCGCTTTGCGAATAATGCCATTCACCAGAACGTTGCGGAGCACGGCTTGACGGTGTCGATTCGCACCGTGGTGGATGGGCGGACCGCTCGTGTAACCACTAATCGCCTGGAAGAGGACGCGTTGCGCGCGGCGCTGGAAAATTCGTTGGCGTTGGCGGCCAGCCAGCCGAAAGATCCGCACCTATTGCCCCTGCCCGGCAAGCAGAAGTACCGCGCGTTGCAACGATTCATTCCTGCCACCGCGAAGCTGACAGCGGAAGAACGCGCGCGTGCGGTCAAGCGGGCGTGCGAACTGGCGGAGCGGAGTGGCCAGGTAGCAGCGGGAATTTTCGAGAGCGGGCAGAGCCAGACGGTGCTGAGCAACTCGCGGGGCCTCTTCGCGGCGTACCGGCAGGCGCAAGCGGAATTTTCGGTGACCATGCAGCACGGCGGCGCAACGAGTTGGGCGAAAGCCAACGCAGCCGATGTGCGCGCGATCGATCCCATCGCTTTGGCCCAGACGGCCTGCGAAAAGGCCAAGCGCGCGCAGAATCCCGTGGAGCTGGATCCCGGGCGATACACGGTGATTCTGGAACCCGCAGCCGTGCTCGACATCACGGGTTTTCTTTTTTATGATTTTGCCGCGACGGCAGTGGAAGACAAGCGATCGTGCTTTTCCGGGCGACTCGGCAAGACACTCTTTGGCAAAAACATCACCATCACGGACGACGTCTATCATCCAGAGCAGTTGGGCCCGCCATTTGACGGCGAAGGGCTGCCGCGGGAACGCGTGGTGTTGGTGGACCAAGGAGTGTTGCGCAACCTGGTGTACTCGCGGCGCTCGGCGAACGCGGCGCGTACCAAGCCCACCGGCCATGGGTTCGCCCTGCCCAACGAATATGGGGAAGCGCCGATGAATCTGGTGTTCGGCGGCGGGGATTCCTCGCTTGAGGAGATGGTGCGCTCCACGCAACGAGGACTGCTGGTGACGCGGCTGTGGTATATCCGCGAAGTGGACCCCTACGAGAAGATCATGACGGGGATGACGCGGGACGGATTGTACCTGGTGGAGAAAGGCCAAATTGGCCGGGCGACCCGGAATTTTCGATTCAATCAATCGATTTTAGAGATGCTTGCGAATGTGGAGCTGCTGGGAGCGGCGCACCGCGCCAGCGGCGAAGAATCCATGGAAATGGTCGTTCCACCCATGAAAATAGGGGGATTTCAATTCAGCGAAGTCACTAAGTTTTAAGGAATTAGGCGCCGGAGCCAGCGGCGGAATTCCGATTCATCACAGAAAAATTCTGCATTGTACATTCCTGGGCGTGGCGATTATTACACTGTTATGTGTAGCGACCGCGCGCAGCGGCCCCGTTGGCGCCAGCCGAACTGGGGTCACCCGGACCACGATGCTTGTGGGACAGGATTCATTGCGCGTTTGAGCGGGCCTCCCACCCACGAGGTTCTCCAACAAGCATTACAGGCGCTGGAACGGTTGTCGCATCGCGGCGGCGTGGATGCAGACGGCGCGAGCGGAGACGGCGCGGGTCTGTTGACCAGCCTGCCGGCGGCTTTTTTCCGGGCGCGCGCGGCGGAGCAGAATATTCAGCTTGGCGAAAAATTTGGCGTGGGCATGCTGTTCGTGCCCGCTGCGAGCGTGGCCGATTCGCGCGCGGCGATGGAAGAAGCCATCGGGCGCGGGAAACTGCGGCTGGCGGGTTGGCGGCGCGTGCCCGTAAATTCCAACGCATTGGGGCAGCGCGCGTTTGAGAGTATGCCGGAGATCTGGCAATTTTTCATTGAAGCGATCCCGACGAAGAACGGGACAGCGAACGCCGCGGCGAAATTCGAGCGCAGCCTGGCATTGTTGCGGAAACGCGCGGAAGCCTGCCTGCCCGAGAAGTGTTACCTGTGCTCGCTCTCGTCACGGACGGTCGTGTACAAGGGCTTGCTGACGCCCTGGCAGTTTCCGCAGTTTTACGAGGACTTGCGGAGCGCGGAGTTTGTGGCGCGGTTCGCCATATTCCACCAACGATACTCAACAAATACGCAGCCTTCGTGGCAACTGGCGCAGCCGTTCCGGTATGTGGCGCACAACGGAGAAATCAATACCGTGGTGAGCAACCGGCGTTGGTTGCGCGCGAAAGAACGCGAAATCCGCAAGCACATCGGAGTGGGGAAATGGTTCCGTCTGCTGGAAGAGAACGTGAGCGATTCGGCGAGTTTTGACAACGCGTTGGAATTGAAATTATTGGAAGGGAAGAGCGTGGAATCGGCGATGCTGTCGTTGGTGCCTCCCGCTTTCATGCACGATCCGTTTCTTTCCTCGGAAGTGCGGGCGGCGCTGGAGACGTTGTCGCACGAAGGCGCGCCGTGGGATGGCCCGGCGGCGATGGTCTTCAGCGATGGCGTATCGGTGGGCGTGAAGCTGGACCGCAACGGCTTGCGGCCCATGCGTTATACGGTGACGCACGACGGCTTGGTGATCGCCGGCTCGGAGACGGGGCTGGCGGACCTGGAAGAATCGCGCGTTGCGGAGCGCCACCGCCTGGGGCCCGGCGAGATGATCCTGGCGAATCCGCGGGCGGGCGTGCTGCTGCGCTGGAGAGAATTGCTGAAGAGTGTAACGTCGCAAGTGCCGCGCAGAGCGGTGAGCCACTCGCGCCTGTTGAAGCTGGAATCGCGAACCGCGCGCGTAGCCGTGGCCGAGCCAAAGCGTATTGCCGGGGCTGCGGGATGGAGCGACGACCAGTACAAAATTTTATTCCACCCGCTGCTGACGGGAAAGGAAGCGGATTGGAGCATGGGCGATGACGCGCCGCCGGCATTCCTCTCGGCGTTGCCCCGTCCGCTCTGGGATTACTGCAAGCAGCGGTTCGCGCAGGTAACGAATCCGCCGATTGATCCCCTGCGCGAAGCCCACGTGATGTCCCTGGAGGTGCCGCTGGGGCACGGGCAATTTCTGCTGGGGCCGATTTTGAGCACGGGAGAGTTGGCGGCGTTGTGCGAAATGCTGGCGCCCGTGCAAACCCTGGATTTCAGTTTTCCTTCCTCCCAGGGAGTTCCGGGTGCGCGCCGTTGTTTGACTCAGTGCATTTCTACCCCTCTGAGTAGCGGCGAGCGCCCGGGGCTCCTCCTCCTTTCCGACCGCGGTGTGGGGCGCGAGCGCGCGGCGTTGCCGGCGCTGCTGGCCGCGGCGCGGGCGTGGAAAAACCTGGTGGGGCAGGGTCTGGCGGACTTGCCCGTGGTTGTGGAAACCGCGCAAGTATTCGATACGCATCATGTCGCGATGCTGCTGGCAGCGGGCGCCAGCGCGGTCGTGCCGTATCTGGCGGAAGAATTCGCGGAGCACGAGGAAGCGGGCGGATTCGAAATGGTGCGCAAAGGAATGTACGGGGGATTGCGCAAAGTGCTGGCACGCATGGGAATTTCCACGGTGGCGAGTTACCGCAACAGTCACCTATTTGAAGTGCTGGGCCTCGATGAAGACATTTGCCGCGACTACTTTGAAGATGCCGGATTTTATCCCGGCACGAAGACGCTGGAGCTGTTGCTGCAAGATTATCTGAAGATGCACGCGTCTGCCTTCGCCGGGGCATCGGAGGAGCTGGCGGATCACGGGCTCTATCGCTACCGCAAGGGCGCCGAATTGCACGCCAATTCGCCGGAGTTTATTCGCCGCATGCACGCGCACGTGAGGCAGCCGGATGCCGAGCATTACAGCGCGCTGGAAGAGGTACGCAAGGCGGCAGGCACGACGTTCTTGCGCGATTTGCTGGAGATGCTGCCGGAACAAGCGGTGGCGCTCGAGGAAGTGGAATCGCTCGAATCCATCTTGAAGCGCTTCAGCACGCAGGCGATGTCGCTCGGGTCGCTCAGTCCCGAAGCGCACAAAACGCTTTCGATCGCCATGAATCAATTGGGCGGGCGGAGCAATACGGGCGAGGGCGGGGAAGATTCCGACACGTACGGGATGCAAGGCGCCTCGTGCAAGGTGAAGCAGGTGGCTTCCGGGCGCTTCGGCGTGACCAGCGAGTATCTGGTCCGCGCCGAAGAGCTGGAAATCAAGATGGCGCAGGGCTCGAAGCCCGGAGAAGGGGGCCAGTTGCCTGCCAAGAAGGTGACCGAATACATCGCACGCATCCGCCACGCAACGCCCGGCACGCCGCTCATTTCGCCTCCGCCGCATCACGATATTTACAGCATCGAGGACCTGGCGCAGTTGATTCATGATCTGCGCGCCGTGAACCCGCAAGCGCGCATCGGCGTGAAGCTGGTCTCCGGCACGGGAATTGGCGTGATCGCGGCAGGCGTGGCCAAGGCCGGGGCGAACGTGATTACCATCAGCGGGCACAATGGAGGAACGGGCTCCTCGCCGCTTACCTCGATCAAAAACACCGGCTTGCCGTGGGAAATCGGCTTGCGTGAGACGCACGAAACGCTGTTGCGCGCGGGATTGCGTTCGCGGGTGCTCTTGCGCGTGGATGGCGGGCTGCGCTTTGCGCGCGATATCCTGATCGGGGCAATTCTGGGCGCGGACGAATTCGGATTCGGGACGGCGGCGCTGGTGGCGATTGGTTGCGTGATGGCGCGGCAGTGTCACTTGAATACGTGCCCGGTGGGCATCGCCACGCAGGACGAAACGTTGCGCACGCGGTTTAACGGGAAACCGGAGATGGTGGTGGCGTATTTCCGCGCGCTGGCGGAAGAGATTCGCAAAAGCATGGCGGAATTGGGCGTGCGCAACCTGACGGAATTGCGCGGCTGGTACGATCGCCTGGAAACGCAATCGGGGCTGGACGCGCTGCTGGTGATTCCGGCGGCCAAGCCGGCCCACGTCGTGGCGCAGCAGACGACTGTGCTGGATACGGGATTGCCCGATCAGGAATTACATCTGGAGAAAATGCACCTGGCGGGAGCTGCACCAACAGCGATTCAGAATATGCACCGCAGCGTCGGCGCGCATTTGAGCGGTGAACTCATGCGCTGGCGTTTGCGCTCCAAGGAAACCGAGCCGGTCACTTTGGAATTTCAGGGCTTCGCCGGACAAAGCTTCGGGGCGTTTCTCGCCGCAGGTGTGACGCTCAAGCTACAGGGCGAAGCCAATGATTACGTCGGCAAGGGACTCTCCGGCGGCACCGTGGTGATTGCCTCGGGCAAGAACGCTTCCAAGCGCGGCGACGTGCTGGCGGGCAACACGGTTTTGTATGGCGCGACTTCCGGGCAACTTTTCGTCGCGGGGCAAGCGGGAGAGCGCTTTGCGGTGCGCAATAGCGGTGCGGTAGCCGTCGTGGAAGGCGTGGGCCAGCACGGCTGCGAATATATGACCGGCGGCGTTGTGGCGGTGTTAGGCCCGGCAGGCTTGAATTTCGGGTCGGGGATGACCGGCGGGCTGGCGTACGTTCTTCGTACCGAAGCGGAACACATTCTAAACAACGAATTTGTCCAGCCTCATGAACTGGAACAAACGGAGGAGCGTTATCTGCGCGGATTGCTGGAAACCCACGTCGCACTCACGGGAAGCCCTCGCGCGTTCCGGTTGCTGGCGCTCCCCGCACTTCCGCTCCTCCGCATCCAGCCGATTCATTTCCAGGGAACCCTGGAAGGGGCCTGGAAAGCGGCTTCACCGCGGATTGGCGATTGGCTGCCCGCTGCCGCGGCAAACTATTTCGGGGCGCAATCCAGCCCCGCGCCGCAGTATGCTTGAGTCCCGCGGAATCTTTACCATAAACTTACAAAATATTCGTTATACTCCTACGAGAGATTCCAACTATGGACTTCGATCAACTTACTACATTCGTTCAGGTATCCAAGCTCAAGAGCTTTTCCAAAGCGGGGCAAAAAGTGTTTCGCTCGCAGTCCGCGGTGAGCGCGCAGATTCGCCAATTGGAGCAGGCCTATCACGCCAAGCTGCTGGACCGCTCCGCGAAATCGGTGGAGCTGACGCCGGCGGGCGAAGTGTTGTTCGAGTATGCCGAGCGGCTCTTGCGCCTGCGCGACGAATCCATGCAGGTGGTGGCGGACCGCGGCAATGTCGTGCAGGGTCCGGTTTCTTTTGGCGCCAATGAAGCGACCTGCTTGTACCTGCTGCCGGATATTCTGGCGGAATTTCAGCGGCGCTACCCGCTGGTGCAAATCAGCATCTACCGCAATTTTAGCCACAAGATCCTACAGCGGCTGGAGGAAGGGTCGCTGGACCTGGGGATAGTGACGCTGCCGGTGAAATCGCCCAATCTGAAGATTCATACGATCAATCGCGACCGGCTGCGCTTCATGGTGAGCGCGAAGAATCCGATGGCGCAGCGCAGCCACGTGACCCTGGAGGAGATCGCCTCCTCTCCGCTGATTTTCCCCAAGACGGGGTTTACGCGGCAGGTGCTGGACAAGCTGTTCCGGCCGTACCGCTCGCGGCTGCGCATCGCCATGGAATTGCCCAGCATCGGCATGATCAAGACGTTCGTGGCCGCGGACGTGGGCATTTCGATCATCAGCGAAAGCTTCGCGCGGGATCAGGTGAAGAGCGGCGAGGTGAAGCTGCTGAATGTGGAAGGATTCGATCTTTACCGCGAACTGGCGCTGGTTTACCGGCGCGACCGCAGCCTGCCGCGCGCGGTGCAGGCGCTGATCGGGATGATTCGCGAGAACCGCAAGCCGGGCGACGTCCAGAGCTAAGCTGCGATTCTCTCTCGCCCTTTGGCCGGTGCGCGGGTATTTCGCTGACCCGCGCCCGGACTCTTGATACCTTTTGGTTCCCATCACATCTAACTGGGCATGGAACGCCGCCACTTTATCTCCATCGCGGGTGGGCTTGGGATTGGCCTGCTCATTCCGGGGCTGGCGTATCGCTACATGATGCGCGGGATAAACGTGGGAAACGCCAACGTGAAGGCGTATCTGAACGATGGGCCGCAGGCGGCAATACGCGCGATCACGCCGACGGAGGATCTCTACGTGATGTCGTCGCACGGCGAGCCCGGCGTGGATGAAAAGACGTGGTCGCTGGCGATTAACGGACTGGTGAGGAATCCGTTGAAATTCAGCTACGGCGAGGTGCGCGCACTGCCTGTGTATGAAACAACGCTGACGCTGGAATGCATCTCGAACGCGATTGGCGGCCGCTTGATCGGGAATGCCAATTGGAAGGGCACGTTGTTGAAGCCGCTGGTGGAGCGCGCGGGCGTTTTGCCGGCAGCGAAGTACGCGGTGTTTTACGCTGCCGAAGGGTACAGCACGGGGCATCCTGTCGAGCGCTTGGCGGACCCCGCGAATTTCCTGGCGTATGAGATGAATGGCGAGCCTCTGACGAAGCAGCATGGATTTCCGCTGCGCGTGCTGATGCCGGGACGCTACGGCATGAAGATGCCCAAGTGGCTGACGCGCATCGAATTTGTGAACAAGGAATATCTGGGATTTTGGGAATGGCAGGGCTGGTCGAATGTGGGGGACCGGCAGACGCGCGCGGTCGTGGACGATCCGCGGCCGCAGGGCAAAATCAGCGGTGACACTTTCGTAGTGACCGGCTATGCGCTGGCGGACGTTTCCGGCATATCCAAGGTGGAAATTTCGACCGACGGCGGGGGACACTGGGAAGAGGTGGAGATATTCAGCAATCCGCAGCCGTCGCAGGTTTGGGCCTTCTGGAAATATGTGTGGAAGACTCCGCGAAAAGGGAAGCACACATTGCAGGTGCGCGCCACCGACGGGCGGGGGAAAGTGCAGACCTCGCTTGAACGCGGCGAATGGCCCGATGGCGCAACGGGATATCACACGATCGATGTGACAGTGGCTTGAAGAGCGCGGAAGAATTTTCCGAAGCGCGTTATTTCGCGCTGAAGTCGAGGCTGGCGATGGCGCGGGCGATCACGTTCTCCTGGATTTGGATGAGGTCCGTGTCCGCAAAGGTCATGCCGAGAACGGTGAAAATCTCGCCGCCGCGCGCGACTACCGCGAGCGTGCCGGACCAATCGTGTCCATCGGCCACGCCGCGATAACGGTATTCGATGGCCGCCTGGCCGCCCACAACGGTCTTGCGCTCGGAAAGTAGCCGGTAATTTTCATAAACATCTTGGAGGCGTTCCTCAACGGTTTTTGCCGCAGCATCGAGAGGCGTCTTGGTTTTTTCACGCGCCACCACAAGCAGCGTGGATTCGTTCGAGGTGCCCATGGCCACGATCGCATTCGGCAGCGTTTGCCCGGCGCCCTCGATAAGCTGCCAACTCGGGGCCTTGAAGATGCGGAATCCATATTCGTGATTGATGTAGAGATTGCCCTGAATTTCCTCGCGATTGGCGGGAGGCTCTTCCTTCGGCGGTGCGGGCGGTGTAGGCGGCGCCTCGGCAGCAGCCAGCGCCGTCTTCGGAGCAGCATTCGGCGTTTTGATCGCGGGCGGCGGGGACTCGGGTTTGTTGGAGGAAACCGGGATTTCCGGGCGCACGGCCAGATTATTAATGATGGGGGCGCTGGACTTCGCGTTGGCATTGGTGACGCTGGCCGGCGGCTCTTTGCTCTTGGTTACGGCAGGCTCCGCTTTCGGCGGGGCGTCGGCGGCGGGTTTTTTCGGCGCAGCGGTTGCCGCGGGCGTGCTGGGAATAATTTCTGCGATCTTGTCTTTTTCGACAAGAACATAGCCATAGTCGGTTTTGACTTTGAACATGTTGTCTTCGTAGGCCACGATCACGCCGTAGAGTTTCTTGCCGTCCTTCAAACGGATTTCGTCGGCGCGGCCAGGTGCGGCGAGGATGCCCAAGGTAAACAGAGCGAGCAGGGCTGCAAAGACCCGGAAATGGCTGGAAATACTCATGAGCAAAGTATGCGGCTGGCGAATGGGAGCCGCAACAGTTAGCCGGGCGGCGGTGTCCGGCGTGCTACCTCCGCGAGAATGGCGGCGATGCGGCGGACCAGGCGGTCGAGTTCCGCGAGGGCGGCGTCCAGGCGGGCGCGCACAGGTTCGGGGAGCCGCGCGTGATTCTGCTGCAGCGCTAGCGCTTCGGCGAGCATGCGCAGCTCTTTGCGATGTCGCGGATTCAGGCGTTCCCAGAGGCGGCGCTTGCTGCTGCGGTTACGGCCCAGCCAGGCTTCCGCGGATTCGACGGAGCGCCCGGTTGAGGGCTCGAGTGGTGGTGGCGGGTTGTGAGTGGGTATTATCATTGGTGCGTCGTGTGAATGGTTATCAGCGATCAGATATCAGCGATCAGAAAGAAAGAGCTGGAACCTTGCGCACGAGGCGGTTTTGTTTCCTGATAACTGATCTCTGATATCTGATATCAAGAACCAATGGCGAGCGACCGACGAGGTCCCACTCCCGATTCCTGGTCGCCGGTCGCTGATCGCCGGTCGCTGGTCGCTACTTTCTGATATCTGATCGCTGATAACCTTCCCCAATCTGCTCGATCGCTGCTCTTGCGCCGCCCTCCGTTACACTTTCAACCGCTCCAGCGCCTCCGCATTGATTTGGCCGCCTTCCTCGACGCGGCCGGTGACGCGCATGGCGCGCGTTTCGTAGACTAGCCCGCCGTACTTGTCATACGCTTCCGGAAATAGAATCACCTCGTAGATGCCGCGCTGATCTTCCAGCGTGACGAACATCATGTTGCGGTAGTTTTTCGTGCCCACATAACGGAAGGTGACCACCCAGCCGCACAGCGTCACGCGTTTTCCGGTGCGTTGCGGTAGTTCATCGCTCCAGGCCTCGCCGTTGCGCGGGAGGAAATCGAGCGGGTGGCCGCTGACGCACACTTCCAGAATTTCCCGTTCATAGCGCAGCTTCTGCTCCGGTGTGTACTCGGCGGTATGAATTTCGCGCAAAGCCATGGCGATGGAGTCGTCGTGCTCCATCTCCGCGAAAAGTACGGGCGAAGCGCTGGAACTCGCGCCAGAGCCGTGATCGGGCAAATCCGTGAAATTGTCATTCCGATCCCGCAAAGCGGGAGAGGAACCTGTTTTTTCCGTATCCTCTAAAGCAACAAAGCGAGCGGCGCGCGGCCGTGCATGCCCATGCTGCCCCTTGGCCTGCAGAAGATTCCACTGCCACAGCATGGCCGGGCGCGTCAGGTCGCAGACGCCATCGAACGCGCCGCACTTGATCAGCGATTCGATTTCATCGCGTTCCGCCGGGATGCGCGCCAGAAAATCCTCCAGCGAGCGGAATGCGCCGTACTTTTCGCGGGAGCGCAGGATCGCCAGGATCGTTTCCACGCGCAGGCCCCTCACCTGCATCAGTCCGACACGCAGCGCGCGTTTACCCTGAGCGGCGATAGGCGCGCCGTCCGCGTTCCACTCCGCGGTGTACTCCATGCGCGAATGATTCACCGAGGGCAGGAGCACGGCGATGCCCCAGCGCTTGGCCTCCTCGACGTAAGCGGAAACGTGATAGAAGCCCGCACCGGCGCTGCACATGGCGGCAAGAAATTCCGCGGTGTGGTGCGTTTTCAGATAGGTCATGCGGTAGGAGATGTCCGCATAGGTGGCCGCGTGGGCTTTGCAGAAGCCGAAGCCCGCGAATTTCTCCACCATCATCCAGGTTTCTTCGCGCTCGGCCCCTTGCAAGCCCATCTGCTCCGCGGCCTTCAGGAATTTGCCGCGGAGGCGCTCGCGTTCGCGCTGCCCGGAAAATTTTGCCGCCGAACGGCGCACTAGGTCCGCTTCCGCCAGGGACATCCCGCCCACGGCTTGCGCGATCTGCATCACTTGTTCCTGGTAGATGCACACGCCCAGCGTGTCGCCAAGAATGCTCTTCAGAGATTCGTGCGCGTAGAGCACCGGCTCCTGGCCGCGCAGCCGTTTCAGGAAAAGCTCCTTCGATCCGTACTCGGAAGCGCCGGGGCGGATCAGCGCGAGGGCCGCGGCCATTTCCTCCAGTGTTCGTGCCTTCATCGTGCGCAGCAACCCGCGCATGCCGGGGGATTCAATCTGAAAGACGCCCATGGTGCGGCCTTCGGCGATCACCGCGCAGGTAGCGGGATCGTTTTCGGGAATAGCGGCGAAATCGATGGTGCGGGCCTTGGGGCAAGGGGTGACGCCGTCGGGCGCGATGGAGGAAGTTGAGGAAGTAAAGGAGGTAGAGGAAGTAAAGGATGAGGAGGGAGGCTCGCCACTCGCTACTGGCCGCTCGCCGCTCTTCTCCTTCACCTCATTTACTTCCTTTATTTCCTTTACTTCCTTCACTTCCGTTCTTTCCTCAACCTCTTTCTCAATGTTGTCCAGCGCCAGCGACATCGTCGTGAGCCCGCGCTGGCCGAGCAAATCCATCTTGATCAGGCCGAGCACTTCGATCGCGTTCATATCGTATTGCGTGACGACAATGCCCTTGGCGGCGCGTTCCAGCGGCGCCAGATGCGTCAGCGGGCGCGCGGAAATCACCGTGCCGCACGGATGGATGCCCAGATGGCGCGGGGCATCGTCCAGCCGCAGCGCTACTTGCAGAATCGTTTTCCAGGGCTCGTCGTGGATGGGCAGGTTGCGGCACTCCGGCAAATGTTTGATGGCGTCGAGAATCTCGCGCACCGGGCGGTGCGGCAGGCGCTCGGTGAAGTGATTCACTTCGCCGGGAGGCACGCCGAAAACTTTGGCGATCTCGCGCACGGCCAGGCGCGCGTGCATGGTGATGAAGCTGCCGATCATGGCTACGTGTTCCGCGCCCCAGCGCGCGTAGACGTAGTCGAGGAGTTCATCGCGGCGCGCGCCGCAGATATCAATATCAATGTCCGGGCAATCGCCGCGCTGCACGTTCAGGAAGCGCTCGAAATAGAGCCCCCAACGCAGCGGGCAGACGCAGGAAATGCCCAGGCAGTAAGTAACCATGGAACTGGCCGCCGAGCCGCGCGCCACGGCGGGAATGCCGCGGCGATTGGCTTCCTCGACGATGTCCCAGACGAGCAGGAAATACGGCGCGAGATTGAGTTTGTCGATGACTTCAAGCTCGTGCGTCAGGCGCGCAAGCACTTCGGGACGCAACGGGCGGTAGCGTTTGCGCGCGCCTTCAAAGCTGAGGTTCCACAAATAGGAGAAGGGCGATTCGCCCGGGGGCACGGGAAATTCCGGGAAGATGGACTTGCCGAGTTCGAGTTGCAGGTTACAGCGCTCGGCGATCTCCAATGTGGCGCGCAGGAGTTGCGGATGGTCGGGAAAGAGCCGCTGCATTTCGGCGGCGGGCTTGAACCAGGCTTCGCCGGTGGTGATTTCGGGCGGGGCCACGGTGGTCAGCAAGCTGCCCGTGCGGATGGCGTTCACGGCGCGGTGGTGGAGATGCTCCTCGGGCTTCAGGAAGTGGACGTTGTTGGCGGCGACGAGCGGGATGTTCATTTCCCGCCCCAGCCGCGCCGCCTCCCGCAATATCCGCCCATCACCGGCAGAGAGGTGCTGCACGGCGAGATAGAGACGATCGCCGAAGATTTCCTTCAGCTGCACGAGCATGGCGGTGTTGTGCGAAGAGGGAAGAGGGATTCCTCGCTTCGCAGACTCCGCTCGGAATGACGGAAAAGTGGGGGACGGGGAAGCGAGGTAAAGAACCATCACCCCGGTGCTATGCGTTGCCAATTCCTCCAGTGTGAGGGGCCGGCTGGTGTCTTCTGCAAAGGTTTCTTGTCCCAGGCGCAGCGCGCCAAGGTGCCGCAGCGTCGTCAACTGGCACAAGTTGCTGTAGCCATCCGCATCCATAGCCAGCAGCACCAGCGGCATGCTGCACGCTTTTCGAGTTTCGCTTTTCGAGTTTCCGCACTCTCCGCTAGGGAAACGGCGATCAGCGACCGGCGACCAGCGATCAGGAACCGGAGGTACGCCGTTCGTGGACACTTTGCCCGCCACTCGCATTTCCACATCGAGCACAACGCCAAGAATCGGCTTCACCCTCGCCTTCCGCGCCGCCTGATAGAACGGGATCGCCGCGTACATGCCGTTCGTATCCGTCAGCGCCACAGCGGGCATTTTCTGCTCTACCGCGGCCGCAATGATTTCCTCCGGAGGATTCACGCCCCGTAGGAACGAATAATGGCTGTGACACTCCAAATGCACGAACATGGGAAAAACCAGCGATCAGAGATCAGCGACCAGCGATCAGGACCCCGATCTGTTCGGGGATGCCGATGCGGAGGCGCTCCGTGTGATTTTTAATCAACCACCAGTACAGGGGACCAGTGCAGGGAAGAGGAGGTGACTCGTCATCTGGTTTTTACCAGTCACGAGTCACCAATCACGAGTCAATTTCTTGTTGGTAGAGAACGGGGGGGAATCCGAATACTTCAACGCGATAAACACGGGGTGGAGAGCACCAGGCCGGTTGGTTTGGTGGCGTAGTGCTCGCGCAGCTCCAGGCCTTTGCCGTAGTAGACCGCGTTCCAGCCGTAGCGGCCGCGCACGCGATCCACTTCGCGGTTGAGATACCACCGCCGGTTGGCGTCGGTATCGAACAGTTCATTTTGCCGGCGATCCATCTCCAAATTCATCACGCTGATGCCGACGTGGCGTATGGCCACGCGCCGCGTGAAAAGTTTCGTGAAAAGTTCCCTGGCCGCGGCAAGCAGTTCGCGCTCGTCATTTGTGGGGCGCTCCAGGCGCATGGTCTGATGAGCGGAGAAATGGTCCACATAGCGCAGGCGTACGCCCAGAGTGCACGCCTGCTTGCCGTATTCGCGCAAGGTCCCGCCGATGCGCTCGCTGAGATACTCCAGCAAGCCGGCAAGGAATTCGGTGTCAATGGTGCCGCCTTCGATGGTGGTTTCGCGGGAAACGGATTTCGGGGTGGAGGGCAGCAGCACCTCGCGGCCATCGAGGCCGCGGGCGCGCTCCCAGATCTGCTGGCCCACGGCTTCGCCAAACGCGGCGATCAGCACGGGCTTGGGAATCAGGCGCAATTGGCCGATGGTGGCAACGCCGCGTTCGGCCAGTGCCGCGGCGTGGATATGGCCGATACCGTGAAGTTTTTCCACGGGGAGAGGAGCGAGGAAGAGTTCTTCCTCGCCGGGATTCACGATGCGGAAACCGCGGGGCCGCTCCAGGCGGGAAGCGATCGAGGCCACCGCCTTGGTGCGCGCGGCGCCCACGGAAACGCTCAAGCCGGTTTTGCCGAGGATTTCCGCTTGCAGGCGGTGGAGCATGGCTTCGTAATCGGGATACAGGCGTTCGGTGCCGGCGAAGTCGAGATAGAAATCGTCGAGCGCGGCGATTTCCACGGCGGGCGTGTAGGTTTCCAGGATGCGGCGGACGCGCTCGGCAAAATCGGCGTAGTGCTCGTACTGGCCGGGAACCACGATCGCTTTGGGACAAATGCGCAGCGCGTCGCGGAAGCTCATGGCGGTTTTCACGCCGCGGAATTTGGCTTCGTAGCTGGCGGAGGCCACCACGCCGCGGCCCACCAGCACGGGCTTGCCGCGCAACTTCGGATTCAGCACCTGCTCGACGGAAGCGAAGAAGGCGTCCACATCCACGTGGACAATGTGCGGCGTTTTCTCTGCCGCATGCGTTTTGCCCAGGCCCAGCCAACGCGTCGGGAACCAGGAGCGCTTTTCGTTGTCAGTTCGCGTCTCCGGGGAGGGCACGGCTTCAGCCGTGCCGTAATTGCTGCCAACCAACGCGGCTTCAGCCGCTGATGGCGCGCTATGCTCCGTAGCGCCAGCCCCATCTTCCTCTTTCTCTTTCCGAAACTCGCCACTCGCCACTAACCACTCGCCACTTTCTCTTTCGACACAGGCATCCATAGCAGCTCCTGGTACCGTTCCAACCATCGACATCAATTGGTTTCACCGCGCTGCAGGCCACAAGGTTGCAACTCCAGGCACATGGCGCGTGGCGCGTTGGAACGGCACTGGTCGGGAAAAGGAAGTTGCAGTATCTTCAACGGGTGGCATCCGGCTCGGGAGAGCCCGAAGGCAATGGAGTCGAAGCCACCCGTTCCCGTTTCCTCTACCGGGAGGGACTATAGGCGAAGGAAAAGCGAAAGTCAATACCTTTCTTCGCCTTTTCTACGACCCCCTCCTTTTCCTCATCCTTCCTGATTCTTCCTAACCGCGCATCCTTTTCCGCATCGAATCCTCAGGCAGTGCGAATCATTGCCTGCGCTAGAGCCCAACCAAGCGAGGTCAACCCATCATGCAAAATCTGCAACCGGAACAAGGCACGCTGCTGCTGCAACTCGCGCTGCCCGTGCTGAAAAACGAACATAAGACGACGCGCCGGGTGATCGAAGCGATTCCCCTCGATAAGGGCGATTATCGCCCGGAACCCGTGGCGAAGACCGCGCTGGAGATTGCCTGGCACATTGCGGCGGCAGAGCAGCGATTCTTTGCGGGCGTAGCGGCGGGTACGTTTGACTTCAACCCGATTCACCGGCCGGAGACGGTGCGCAACTCCGCGGAACTCGCGCAATGGTTTGGCGAATCGTTCGCCAGGAATTTCGAGCGGTTGAGCGGCTTGACCGGGGAACAGCTTGTGAAGGTGTTGGACTTCCGCGGCGTGTTGCAGTTGCCGGCCGTGATGTACCTGGAATTCGCGGTGAAGCATTCGGTGCACCATCGCGGACAGCTTTCCACGTATCTGCGGCCGATGGGCAGCAAGGTTCCGGCGATCTACGGCGAAAGCTACGATTCCGCGGAAGCCAAGAAAGCCGCGCAAGCGTAAGGCGCAACAGACCCGAAGAAAGTTCACAGCCGACAGTTGGCAGTTTACAGTTCGGGCGAGGCGGAGGGATCTCTCTGCCTCCTTAGTGGGTCGGACATTCATGTTTACCCTGCCTGCCCCGAGTTTCGAGGGGAGCCTCGAAGGGTCCGACATACAAGCGCCCCCAATAGCAAAAACTCCCCAAGCTCCCTCTTCCTTCCTGTTGCTCGCCTCTCTTCCCGTTCCGATTTGGGAGGGAAGTGTTACCACCGGAGTAACTCCCTCCCCCCGGGTGTTTTTGTGAAGCATGTCAAAACAAAGAGGTTGCAAGCGCGAGTGTGCGCAAGTATGTGAAAACAGGGGAGTTAGAAACACACTATTTTGATTTGCAAAGCCTTTGTTTTGATATCGATGCGCACTGTTGGGGCAGAGGGTGAATGTGCTGAGGATCTGCGAAGCGCGGGCGGGCTTGTGCCGAGTATTCGCAACGCATCTTACCACATTATTTACCAACTGTCAATATATATTGTGAGGTACTAGAGCCGGAACTGGGAGGAGGAAACCCGCGGCACTAGAAAAAAGTCAAAACCCCCACGCTTAAAACCTACGTGCGGAGCACCCGAATTCGTCTTTACTGCTACGCCCGGGCCACCGTCGCCCAAAGTCGTTTCAGAAGCTAAGGCTGTGCCACCCGCGGGCTTCGAGGGTGAGTAACCTTAGGCGGGTTAGGCTATGCGTTTTGCGCTAAGTCTCACGGGCCACCGCCCCCTCGGACAACCCAACAAAGCCATAGGCCACGAGTCTCAAATAGAACCATGGTAGGCAGATTGCCAACATGCTGCTTGCAAGCGCTTCGAAACGGCCAGGAACAACGCAGAACCAATGCATCCGGAATCGAAAGAACCAGTAGGCCAACAACGCTGCGGAACAGAATGCACAGTCATACCCAGGGGCTGGCTGCCAGAAAAAACTGCGCCTCTAAGAAGAGAGGAGAAGTGTTTTTTCTTGACATCCCCTTTTATAGAACCCGCCTTTTCATGCACAGTACCGAGTGCAATCAATCCGAATTCTACGCTGGTATAAACTTGTTTTGGGATTATACAGATGAAAAATGACAAGTCAGATTCCGCGCGTGAATTGCGACGAATGATATCTGAGTGGAAAAAGAATTCGGGGGACACGTCAATGCCCCCCGAATTCCGGCCACCAAGGCTAGCGCCTATCAATTATCGACCACGCTCGGTCGTTGCCTTTAGGGTTTTTTCTTGACTGCTGGCCTTTTTTCTGCGCCCTTGGTGCTGATCAACGCCAAGAAATCTTTCGCGTTGAAGGGGTACAGGCGAGTGGATTGTTGTCCCGTGGTGCTCAAGGTGACGTCAACGCGCCGATTGTTGGCCAATACCATCACGCGCAGATTATCCAGCATTTGTTGCCTGTCGGCCGGAGTCAAGTCCGGATCTTGCGCTATCAGCTCCTTTATCTGGTCGGCAGTCAGTTCGTCCTCTTTGCCAAAAGACCGCGTCTCAATGTGGTCCGCAGGGACGCCGTGTCCCACCAGGAAGTTCTTGGTGCGTTCCACGCGTCGCTCCGTAAGACCCTTGTTGTATTCCTCCGAGCCGCGGGGGTCTGCATGGCCACTAAGGATTAAGTGGGCATCAGGCATGTATTTCAGATAATTTGTGAAGTCCTCGGCCAAGGCGTTCAGGATCTCTGCCTGACTGTCGAGCAGACCACCCTCGGGATGCTCGGATGTGGGCCGCGCAGTTTGAAAATAAATACTATGGAGGGCAAGCTTGGTTTCCAACCGCTTGATCTCAGGGGCCGGGGCAGGCGCAGGAGGCGGCGGAGGAGCTTCCACGTTCACTGTGGTGGTGGACGAGGCCGTGAGCGGCGGATTGCGGTCATCGCTCACGTTACAAGTGACCGTGATACGGCCTGGCTGTGCGCCACGTGTATTCAGCGTAGCGGTGGCATTGTTGCCGGAGATGTCGCCGGCGCTCGCGGTGTAGCTGTAAATCACCCTGCGGCCATCCGGGCTGCTAGCGCTCGAAGTGATGGTTGAGGTCCCACCCATTTGCACGCTGGCCGGATCTGCCAAGCATGAAATTACGGGTGGACGGGGCTCTTTTACGGTGAACCTGGCACTGCAGGATGCCGTACCATTTTTTCTACCATCACTCAAGTTGGCAGTGACTACATATGAGCCTGGCTGCAAGCCTGTGGTGTCTATCTGCGTGGAGGCATCGCTCCCAGCAACTTTCACCCCGGTGCCATTCCAGTTGTATGTGACCGTACGCTTAGGATTGAAATTAGATCCGCTGGCAGTCGCGGTCACAGTCTCGCCGGCAAAGACTTCGGTCGGCTGTACCGAGCAAGCCGCGCCGGGTGGCACTGGAGGCGGGCCCATCGAGCCGAAGCGGAAGACGATTCCCGCCGAAAGGCGCGCGTTATTGCGCGCGCCATCAGTCCCCGAGAGAGAAGAGGGATCCCTGAACCGGGTCATCAAGTATTCGGCTTGAATGAGACGGAGGGCGATATGGCGGCGTACGTTGACGTCTAATCCACCTCCCAAGGCCATGCCAAAGACGTTTTCGGCAGGAAGTGGCGAACAACCTGGAGAACCTGTACAACCAGAGATCGTCACCTTACTGGCAGTCACATCTCCGAACAGGCCTTGAGCAAAGAGAGTGAAGTGAGGCTGCCGGAAGGAAAGGCGCGGACCACCCATGAACGTGAAGGCCCTACCGTCAGCGCCAACATCGCGAGCTAGGCCTCCTGGGCCATTAAACGTGAGCGTGTCGGCGTGGTAGCCAGCAAAGTCGCCAACAAGGCCAAAGTAGCGGTTCAGGTTGAAAGCGATGTTCGTGTCGCCGCCCTGGAGATCCACGATTCGGTTGCTCAGGTCCTTCGGCACAGCAAGTACATTCGAATAACCCAGAAAGAGCTCAACCCTGGGCGTATCGCTGCCCCCTCCTCTTGATTGCGGCACGGGCGTTGGCGTGGGAGCAGTCGGTGTGGCCTCGCCTGCGGCGCCGGGTGCCACACCGGAATTGACAGCCTCATCCTTATCCGTTGTGGTTACTGCCTTCGTTGTGGATCCTGCCTTTGGCGTGTCGTCTGCCCGGAGTGGGCACGCCAGTAGAAAAGCAACCGCAATGGTGACAAACATCCGCGCTACAAATTTCATCGTCGGCTCCTGACTTGGGTCTTGTGATGCGCCTGCCTGAATCCAAGGCATGATCTGTTAACCTCGCTGTCTTCGTCCTGAATAACCTCATGCCTTACGGCACGTTGATGATGGTGTTCACCATGGTCACGGGTCCGATCAGCACAATCGCTCTGCCGTTCAGCACAGTGAACGGCGGCGCATTGTTGCCGGCAGTAGAGAACGTAATTCCTGCCATAGCGATGATGGTTCCCACCATGGTGCCGCCCCCGGCCCCGTTAATGGTCGCGGCGCTGCCAACCTGCCAGAAGACGTTGTTGGCCTGAGCGCCGTTGATCAGAATCACGCTGCGAGGCGCCCCCGGGGCACCCACAGTGAGTGAAGTCGCCATCTGGAAGACCCAGGTAGCATTCGCATTGCCCTGGGCGTCGAGGGTGAGATCGCTGCCCGTTAACAAAAACGAACCGCTTGCGGATGTATAGGTCCCCGGAGCGAGGGTGAGCCCGCCGAGTTGGCCAGCACCTGGATCCGAACCTGGTGGTACTGCCACCGCGGCGTTATATGCAGTAAGCGCGTCGGCTGCGGCCTTTTGTGCGATCGCGAAGGTAACAGCAGTTCCTTCATTCGGACACCCAACAGTGGGAGGCGGGGCGGCAGTGTATATCTCACCACTGACCGCTCCGACGTTGAGTGGAGTCTCGGTATAGCTGCAAGGGGGCGGAGTCCCAGCCACGGTCGAATCGTGGAAACCAGTCACTGCGGTAGAAACAGCGGTGGTTCCGATGTCTCCGTTGTTAATCATCGTATTGATCCCCTGGTTCGTCATACCAGCAGTGCCCCCAAAAACGCCGAATGTAGAGACCGATCCGAGGTTGATTGGCCCTAGCCCCGTTGCTGCACCTGTTGTAAAGGTCCAGGGATTCGGCACCTCGCCAGCAGCAAGCGCATTGCCAAACAGGTCTTGCGCGCCGGTAGTCACGGTGGCTGTGTATTCGGTGTTCGTCGCCAGTGGGCTGGTCGGCGTAAACGTGGCAATGTCGGTTAATGGAGCGTAGGTTACCGTTCCGATGACGGGAGTCGCGGGGGTCGGCCCGGTGAGCGTAAAGGTTACAGTGGTGAGGGTTGCCGGATCCATCGCCTCGCTGAATGTTGCGTTGACGGTCGCGTTGAGCGCGACGCCTGTAGCGTTATTCGCCGGATTGGTGAGAGTTATCGTCGGTGCTGTCGTGCTTGTCCCCGTTCCCGTCGTAAACGTCCAGGGATTCGGTACCGCGCCGGCTGCCAGGGCATTGCCTGCCAAGTCTTGCGCCCCAGTGGTGATCGTGGCTGTATAGACTGTGCTGGCTGTCAGATTGGCTGTAGGCGCAAAGACTGCGGTGTTGCTTCCCACCACGTACGTGACCGTGCCTGCCACTGCCGCCGATTCGGGTCCGGTTAGGGTAAAGGTTGTGCTGTTAATCGTTGAAGCATTCATCGGCGTGCTGAATATCGCTGACACGATCTGGTTGATGGGCACAGCCGTCGCGTCATTCAGCGGGATTGTGGAAATGATCGTGGGCGAGCTCACTTTGACCGTTGCGCCTGTCGTAAACTTCCACACATAGTTCGCTGCCAGTGCGTCCCCTCCTGTACTCATAGCTCCGGTGTTGATCGTGGCTATATAGACTGTGCTGGCGGTCAGATTGGCTGTCGGCGTGAAGATCGCGGTGTTGCTTGCCGCAACGTATGTGACCGCGCCTCCCACAGCCGTCCCGCCGGGCCCGGTTACCGTAAACGTTGCAGTCGTGATGGTTGTCGGATTCATTGGCTCGCTGAAGGCCGCGGAAATCGCTTGGTTCAGCGGCACGCCAGTCGCGAGGTTCACCGGGATCGTAGAGGTCACTGTCGGGATGGCGCCGGTGGTAAACGTCCAGACGAAATTGCTTGCCGGTACATTGCCCGCCGGATCTTTCGCGCCGGTTGTAATGGTGCCGGTATAGTGGTGATCGGACCGGCTTTTTCATACCAGTTCTAGGGTGAGTTTTCGGCTGTTTGTATCCGAAGGAAATCGCGGCTAGCCGCGATTTCCTTGGCGAATTCGTTGGGCGTCTTCTCCCCGAGAGCTC
>Ga0181521_10000224_pt1 | contig 68066 bp, 71 predicted proteins | sample PEATcosm2014_Bin_32_FD_119764 | JGI IMG/M metagenome (GOLD analysis project Ga0181521, IMG submission 119764) | Peatland microbial communities from MTU Mesocosm Facility, Houghton, MI, USA - PEATcosm2014_Bin02_60_metaG | ecosystem: Environmental > Terrestrial > Soil > Wetlands > Peat | place... | reverse complement strand
TCCGCACCCATTTGGTGCGGCCCAGGCTGCCCGGTCCCGCCAGCGGAACTCAATAAATGCTGCCTTGCCTATAACCTGCAGAACCCGGCGAAAAACGTGGTTCGCCTACGGACGGATTACGGGATTTCCCGTCAATCCGGCGACCGGGTGTGATAGCATTAAGTTCCATGACTCTCCGCACCGCTGCTGCGTTTTTGAAGGCGTTCCGTTTTCCGGCGCCGCTCGTTCTCCTCGCGCTCCTCGCGTTGGCCGCCGCTGCTGGCGCCGAACCCATTCCGGTTACTCGCTCGACGGCGCCATACCGGCCGGCCGCCACAACCATCTCCACGCAACCAATTAGCGTAGCCGGGACCTGGATCGACAGCAACGGCCATACATGGGTGCTGACACAGGATGCTTCCGGCAACATCGGCGGTACTGTGGACACAAAGGGGGCTTGTCCGTGTGGGCAAGGCAAATGCACTGGCGAAAACAAGAGCCCTATCTGGCCAGTCTCCGGCCAACTGAACGGCCTGTATCTCACCCTGATCGGGATGAATCCGGCCACCGGCAATGTCTGCACTTCGACTGCCGAGTACGACGTGACCATCGCTGGCATTACTGCGATGGGCACCTACACAACCGCCGCGGGGACGAACCCAGTGAGTATGAAACTCACCCCGACCTGTAATATGCTTCTCAACGGGACCCTCACAGTCAGCCAGAGCAATAACTTCACCCAGATGGGCGCCACGTTTGAGCCCGCCATCAACCAGGACGGCTGGAGACTCAGCGACGCGGCGACTCTCTGTGGGTTTGTCGCCTGGGACTGGGTTCAGCAGATTACCCACATGCCCAACCCCAGTCCGTTTTACGAAGCCAATCTTGGCGATCCCGCGGCTCCCTTTAACCTCAACGGTAATTCCGTCCCGTTTTATGACCCGCCGGCGGCGGGATATACGGATGTGCCAACTTGGATATCGTACCCGTTTTACTATGATCCTACAAACGGCGGACAGCCGTGGTCGTTGTCGGCTTGGACATTCGACGCGAACGGGCTCCTGGAGTTTGCGGATAACGCCGCGGATTATTGCATTCCAAATTTCGACGGAACCCCCAGCGCGGCCTACACGAAGTATGCCTCAAACAGAGCGGAGTGCGGAAATGCCACCACGGCACCGGGTGAATCCATAGGCTATTCAACCATGTTGGCGGGCATTAATGCCGATGGCTCCGCGTCTACTGTCGGAATAGGATTCAACTGGTCCGACAGCTATAATGGCACCAATGGGGGAATTGCCACGACAGCCAGCACCGGGCCCGTCGATCCCGGCAGCGGGACAGGGGGCATTACTATCGCTGGCGTGACCACAACGACGAACTATCAGCCTCCCAATCCCACCATCACACTCGGCGGCATCATCACCGCGGACCAGTTCGGAGCGTTCACGTCGGCCGCGCCCGGTTCCTGGATCGAAATCTACGGCACCGGTCTGGCGGCGGATTCGCGCTTGTGGACCAGCGCCGACTTCAAAGGCAACACCGCACCCACTTCGCTCGACGGGACCACGGTGACCGTCGGCGGCCAGTCCGCTGTCATCGACTACATCAGCCCGACTCAGGTGAATGCGCAAGTGCCATCCAACACCGGCACGGGACCGCAGCCGGTCATCGTCAGTTCGGCCACCGGCACAAGCGCACCGGTCACTCTCACGGTCAACCTGGAGGAGCCTGGCTTGCTGGCGCCGCCTTCGTTCAAAATTGGCGGCACGCAGTACGTGGTGGCGCTATTCTCCGATGCCGCGACTTACGTTCTTCCCCCCGGCGCAATCTCCGGCGTGACCTCGCGCCGCGCGCAGCCTGGGGATATCATCACGCTCTACGGCGTCGGCTTCGGTTCGGTGACGCCCAGCATTCCGCCAGGCCAAGTCGTGCAGCAATTGAACACGCTGGCCGCGCCGTTCCATCTCCTGTTCGGGCAAACCGAAGCGACGCTTCAATACGACGGACTCGCGCCCAGCCTCATCGGCTTATATCAGTTCAACGTAACGGTCCCGAACGTTACGGCCAGCGACGCCGTGCCGGTCACGTTCACGCTCGCCGGCGTGGCGGGGACGCAAACGCTGTACATCGCCGTGCAGAACTAACAACCAGGGGACGGAAGCCGTTGGTGATCCAGCCAGGCTTCCGCGATGTCCTCAGCAGCGTTCTCCGCTGCAAGTCGTAAGCGCTCCAGCCCGTTCTCGAGTAGGTCGAGGAAGGACTTCAGCAGGTCGTTGAGCGTTGTAAGCCGAGACTCGTCGAAACGTCGCAACTGGGCTTCGGCCTCGTCCATCGACGCATTGCAGGCGGCGCAGTTCGCCAGATGCCAGCGGAGGTCGGACAACGTCACGCCGTGTTCCTCGAACAGGCCTGACGAGAACACCTGGGGGGCGCGAAATCCTCAAGCTGCATGTGGCCGACTTGGATTTGCTGCAGAGCCTCACATTCACGCTGTGCCATAACGGAACTCCGTAAGTAAAGATGCTACTCCTCGCCAGCCACGTCTGCCAAACAGAGGCGAGAAACCGGGGCGGCGAGAAACCGGGACAGCTTGACCTGCGCGCTCCGCTGCCGTGTGTATTTACGTGAAAGGAATCTCCACCTCTGCATAGCTGCCCGGTGTTGCGGCGTTCACGGCGGCAACGACCCTTGCAACATATCGGTGCAAGGTTGGCCACTGCTGGTTTCCGAGAACGACAAAAGCGATCTTTCGGCCCGTCAGGTTTTGCTGGTACCGAATATTTTTGTCGGTCGTCAGCAAAAGCTCGAAGCCCGCGGCCTCAGCAACCGCTATCAGTTCGCCGTTAGCAAGCCGATCCCATCCGCGTTCGATTGCGTCCACAACCACGTGGCCTTTGAGCGCATAGCGAAGCGGGGCAGGCGTTCCGTTGTCAAAGAGTATGAGCATCGACCATCGGAGTGGAGGGTTGCACTACCGGAGGCGCGTCAAGACTCCGCGCCGCGAATTCGAGCACCGCCGCCACCTGTTCCCGCGTGACGTGAAACCAGTCCATCACCTCGCCGATAGTCGCTCCCGCTTCCAGATTGTCAAACACAACTGAGACGGGCGTTCGGGTGTCCCGGAATACCCAGGCGCCGCTACGCTTGCCTGGAATGCTCTCCACCGCAGGGCATTGTGACCAGTCGAGATTCGCCATAATCTGCGCTCCTACTATGAGAATACCCCGTTACGCTACCGCGCCGGGATAAGGGGTAACGGAATCAGGGTAGGACAGCCGGAACCGTGCGGTTTGTTCCTACGGCTTCTTCGGATTCCGAATCGCGCCCGCCATGTCCGCGGCCAGCGTCCTGGCTGTGTGCATGTAGGTTTCGTTGTCGGCGATGCGGTCCGGCAGCGGCAAAACTCCCCCCACGCCCGCCAACCGAAGGCGCCTTGCCACCAGGGCCGTAGGGAGCGGGCACGCCGGAGCGGCGCGGGAGTGCATCGGGATGCACGCCTCCAATACGCAACCGAATTCCTGAAAGCGCTTACCGATGCCTCATTCTTTGCGTTGCGCTGCATGGATCATTGCGCTGATGATCCCATCGCTGAGACCGGCATGCTTGAGCTGCAGGATATCATCCGTGTCGAGATGGAACTGGGCCGGCGAGGCTTTGATCTTATCGATGATGGCCTGCTCGCTCAGTCCGGCCTCTTTGAGCTTGACCACATCTGCGTTCGTTAGCGCGGCTCCGGCAGCCGGTTTCTCCGAGCCCCCTTGTGCCGCCGGATCGGCGGCAGCTTCCGGTTGGGCGGACGCACTGGCGGGCGCCGTCCGGAGCTTGGCCAGGGACGCGGTTACGCGAGTCTTGAAAGCGCCCGCATCGTTGTGCGGAGGCCCGGCGCCGACCTGCGTCTGTATTTCGCAACTGTTTCCCTGGGCGTGCAGGACGACCGAAATGGTGCGCATCCCGGGACCGCTGCCGGTGGTGAACGAAGCGGTCATCGCGGTGTTGTCGACACCTACGATCTCGTACTTCCCTGAGTTCTTGATAGTGTCGTTCACTGCGGACCACAGCACGCCGCAAGGGGCGTTAAACACATCCTGGTGCATGCTGCTGGCGAACGCGGACACGGCAAGGGCCGGCAGCAGAACTACGATTACGAATCGCTTCACGAAACGTCCTCCTGAATCGGAATTACCAGCCGTGTTATCTCAGCCGGAACTTCCGTTTCGGATGGCGGCTCCTGTCTAGTATACTCCCACCCGCCTTCCTTTGACGCGTTCGAGCTAAAACCAGAGTTAAAACCGACGGGACCTAACCAAGGCGAACGGCGTAGGCCCTGATTCGCGCGCTCTCTTGGTGGCGCCGCCGCTCAGCGCCCCCCCTATTTTTTCGGATTCCGAATCGCGCCCGCCATGTCGGCTGCCAGCGTTCTGGCTTCGTGCATGTAGGTTTCGTTGTTGGCGATGCGGTCGAGCATGGGAAGGAATTGCGCGGCTCCCACCACGTGGTGGTCGTCCATCGCACCTTCGATGGTCTCCAGCGCATGCATGACGCCCAGGTGATCGTACTTGGCCGTGCGCTCGAGATCGATGTGCAACTCGGCGGATTCCCCCATCCGCTCGAACCAGTCGAGCAGCGCCTGCGCCGACACGTCTTCGGAGTAATTGAATGTCACTTCGTTCTTCGCATCGCCGCTCTCGTAGCGCATCAGCTTGGTGCCCATGAAGGCAACCTTGGCCGGCGATTCCAGCGGATGGCGGAAATAGTCCAGCTTCTCCGCCAGAGAGAAAACCGCCGCCGTCTCTTCTTCCGACAGCTTGAACTTGACCGGCAATTCTTCGTCGGGAGCCTCGCGGTATTCGCCCTCGCCGGTCTTCTCGAGGCGCACCTCGAGGTACGCCGGGGCGCTCCCGGGAAACGTCCTGGAATAGAACAGCCGCGCGTCGCGCGCATCGCCGGCGGCAAAGGCCGTCGCGGTCCAGAGCAGCAGACTAACCCACCGCCCGCCGTTCATACCCGCTCGATCCTCGCCCGCGTGGCCTCGTGAGTGGCATGGCAAATCGCCACCGCCAGCGCGTCGGCGGCGTCCTCGGATTCAATCGGGTGCTCGAGCCTCAGCAGCGATTTCACCATCAACTGCACTTGCGTTTTCTCCGCCCGCCCGTAACCCACCACGCTGGTCTTCACTTCGAGCGGCGAATACTCCGCCAGCGGCACGCCGGCTTCCGCCACCACCAGCAGCGCGACCCCGCGCACCTGCGCCAGTTTCAGCGCCGTCTGCACGTTGGCCGAATAAAACACTCCCTCCACCGCCGCAGCGCCGGGAGCGTGTTCCCGCAGCAGCGCGCGCAGTTCAGTGGCGATTTTGAGCAGCCGCTTTTCAAACGGCCATTTCGCGTTGGTCGAAATCGTCCCCTCGGCCACCAACCGGTGCCGGCGCCCGTCGCTGTCGACGATGCCGTAACCGGTGCGCGCCGACCCGCAATCGATGCCGAGCACCAGCACGTCAGCGCTCGAGGGCCTCCATCTCCTTCTCGTCGATATCGAAGTTGGAGTACACGTTCTGCACGTCCTCGTGCTCTTCCAGCGCATCGTTCAGCCGCAGCATGCCCGAGGCGTTCTTGCCCTCCAGCTTTATGAGGTTCTTGGGAACCATGCCGATCGAGGACTCCTCGACCGGAATGCCCGCCGCTTCCAGCGCCTTCAGCACCGCTTCGTGCGCTTCCGGAGCCGAAAGGATTTCCCAATGTTCGCCTTCCTGGCGCAGATCGTCGCCGCCGGCTTCGAGCGCCACGCTGATGAGCTGGTCTTCGCCCGCCTTCTCGCCAGCCACGAAGATCTGGCTCTTGCGCTCGAACATCCAGGCCACGCTGCCCTGCTCGCCCATGTTGCCGCCGTTCTTCGAAAAGACATGGCGGAGTTCGCTCACCGTCCGGTTGCGGTTGTCGGTGGCCACGTTTACCAGCACCGCCGCGCCGCCCGGCCCATAGCCTTCGAACATCACTTCGTCGATCTGCCCGCCCTCGATTTCGCCGGTGCCGCGCATGATCGCTTTCTTGATGTTGTCCGACGGCATGCTCGCCTGCTTGGCCGCCAGCACAGCGCTGCGCAATCGCGGATTACCATCCGGATCGCCGCCGCTGCGCGCGGCGATGGTGATTTCCTTGATGATGCGCGTGAATGCTTTCCCGCGCTTCGCGTCCGTAGCCGCCTTCTTGTGCTTGATGGTGGCCCACTTGGAATGGCCTGACATGGTAAACCTCGGGGTGACCCGGCCTCACGCGGCCGGGGAAAAAGCGCTCATGAATTCGACTCATTGAGAATAGCAGAATGACCCGGTACGCTCAAGGCACATCGGTTAGCGATGGGATTCCAGCGTCCGGCGCACCATTCCGCAGAGCTTTTCCGGCGCCCCGGCCGTCTGAGGATGGCGGCTCGGTGAAGGACCCTGCCAAACCGCGGAGCTCGGGCTGGCTGGTTGGTTTGCGTTTGTGTAAGAGGGGTCTGGATGCAGACGCCTTCTTGCAGCCCGGAGGCCGGGGAGATGCCGCCAGATGTTCGAGGCGCGGCATAATGCGGGCAACCACCGTCGAGGGAAGCCCATGCAGCTCTTTTGCCGCGCTGGCGGGTAAGACGATGCGATAGCTACTCACGGGAGAGCTTGCCGGCCTTGATGAAGCCAGCCTTCACCTTTTCCAACGGAATCCGCTTCTCATGCCGCCGCGACCGGGAGACGAGTACGTCCTCGATGTCGTCCCATAGTTCGCGATGCGTTTTCAGGTCGATCTGAACGGCCACCTTGCGGCCTTTCTCATCGGTGACAAACTGGATTCCGCTCATGGCTTCATTGTCCTTCAAGTGGTGGCGTCCGCACATCTCCCGCCGCTGCGCCCACTGAGCTGTCAGAAGCCATAGCGGAGCTCGAAACGCGCGAACCTGGGCGGCTCGATGGCGATGGGCAAGCGCAGATTAAAAGTGGGGCCGGTCAAGTCGGTCTGCTGGATGGCGAGGTCTTGGTTGGTCACATTGAGCAGATCGGCGATGGCTGAGATTCGGCCGACGGGGAGCGGCCACTCGCGGCTGAGGCGCAGGTTCCAATTGAAGACGTGCTGCGCGCGATTGCCGCCGCCGGGACTGCCGCGCGGGGTGGTGGCCACCAGGAATGGGCCTTGCGGCAAGCCGGTGACCAGCAACATGCGGGCGAATGCCAGGCCGTCGGTATAATCGGCGACGGTGGAGATTTGGACGGCGCCCCAGCGCGCGGGAAGCCGATAGAGCGCCTCGATCTTGCCGGTGAAAGCGCGGTCGGTGAAGGCGCGGCCGGTCGCGTTGATGGCAGTGTTGGGATCGGAGAAAAGCGCGCCCACGACGCCGGGATCGTTCTCGAAGACCGCGTTGCCGGGATTGGCCGGGCCGTAGGATTTCTCCGCCACGAACGAAGCCAGCACCGTGACGCCTCGCCAGGCGGAGCGCAGTTGCGAGCTGACGCCGGAGTTGAGCGTGCGTAAGCCGGGAGGGTTGGTCAGCAGATACCGGTCATGGCCGAGCGTGGCGGAGTTCTGCGCATAAACGGTAAGCTGCTGGTCGTCGAAGGTGCCGGGGATGCCATCCGGACCGGGATCGAGAACTGTTACCGGGGTAAAATCCTGCGGTGGTACCCCGGTATTGATAGCGGCGATACGGTCTTTCTCGTCGCGCCGGAACAGGTGAATGGAAGCCAGCGTGGAAAACGGCAGCGGCATCTCCGCGCCCAGATTCCATTCATCGGCGTAGGGGCGGCGCAAAGAAGGGGAAATGGACGAGTACGGGCCGCCGAAACGGGCGAGCGGCGTTCCCTGCTCGCCCGGCTCGAACCAGCCGTCGCCATTTGCATCGTTCCATCGATACACGTTGCCGCCCAGGCTGTTCGGGTTGCCGTAGTCGAGGTAGCGGCCGGCCAGCGGCCCGTACAGGCGGAAGAACGCTCCGCGCATCACCAGGCCATGAGCATGCGGGACCTGCCAGGCGAGGCCGGCGCGCGGCGATACGCTGTTCCACGCAATGAGGCCGGGCTGAGCGGCGAACTGCCGGGCCGGCGTGTAGAAGCCGAACGGGCTGGACTGCGCCGGAAGGCCGCCGCGCGAAAAATCGGCCATCACGCCGAGGTCGAGCGTGAGCCGGTGCGCGGGATTGACGCGGTCGGCGACCCAGGCCGATGCGGAGGCGATGCGTTCGCGCGAATCGAGCGGCGTGTTGAACTCGACCACCTCGGCGGCCGCGCCGCCAGCGGTGATCAGATTCATATCCGACGGCGTGCGATAGCGGTTCTGCGGTGAAGAAGTCCGCCAGCCGCCGCCGGCCAGGAACCGATGGCGCGCGCCCGCCAGCTTGACGCTCCCGGGTTCCCACACTCCCGCGATTTGCTGGCGCGCGCGCACGGCAAGATTGGTGAGCGGGGGCTCGCCGGTCACCGCGCCGCCGGCGAGCTCGACGCTGCTCTCGTCGATGGGCGTGGTGACGACAGGTTCGGCATCGAGATGCGCAAACGAGTCTCCGTAGCGAACCTGGAGCGTGCCGGCCGCGCTGGCGGCCCAGATGTGGGTCCAGCCTGCTTGGACGAGATCGAGGTGATCGGTCTCCTTCACGCCGGCCATGCCATTCGGCAACACGAACTCGGGTGAAAGCCGCCGGCTGGCGAGCGCTTCCATACCGGCAGGTTCTCCCCCTCCGGTGAGATCGATGCGGGAGCCGCTGTAGAGAGCGTCGAAACGGTCGTGAGCGCCGGCATGCACGTGGCCGAGCGCGTTGCCGAACAGCAGGCGGCTGTTCTCACTCGTGCCGGGTGCGGCCAACGGCGCTGCCTGCGCGGCCCATTGGCCGGTGCCGGAGAGAAAGACGTCGGCCCAGCGGGAAAGCGGACCGCCGAGGTCGGCGTGGTCGCGAGTGAACCAATCATACTGTTCCGGCTGCGTGATGGCGCCGCGGCTAGCGGGCGCTGGCAGATTGCTCGAGGCGAGCGCGCCGGCGGTGCCGGCGCTCGCTATCGCGGCGTGCCACGATTCGCCGGCCTGCGCGGGAAACAGGCCGACTTCAGCGCCGTAGGCAGGCGAGGGCGTCAAGGCAAACCCGCTTCGCACCACGGTGGTTTCGACTGCATCGGTATCGGCAAGAATCTGCGGGCGGCCCGGCTGGTAGTCGTCACCGGCATCGAGGCCGTTGAACTGGATCGCGGTATCGGTCCAGGAAAACCCGCGTTGAGAGACGACGCCGAGGCGGTTGCCGGCGAGGCCGGAGAAATCGAGCGGCTCAGTGACAGTGCCGGGTTCGAGCGCAAACAAAGTTGAGGCGAGCGAAAAGCCGACTGGATAAGTTCGCGCGGCGGGATCGCCGGTCCATTCGCCTGGCTCGGCGGCGATGGAGTGATCGAGGCGGAACGGCGCGGGCGGCCCGACCACCAACGCGATGCGGACAGTTTCGAGAGGAACGATCTCGAGCGGCCACGCAGAGTCTGGACTGCCTTCAAGAGCGATGCGGTAACGGCCATACGGCAACGCGACCGCGAAGCGACCGTCGGCATCGGCGCGCACCAGCAAGCGCAGGCCAGCGCCCTCGATCGCCACGCCGGCCGCAGGCACGGGGCTGCCGGTATCGGTGCGCACCGATCCTTCGACACGGCCGGTCGCCAACTGTGCGCCGAGCGTTCCACAGCCCAGCCACGCGGCCAGCAACAGGAAGCTACTATTGACGCAACACCACGAAGCGGCTGATCGAGTACCCAAATACGCCACCCACGAATACGTCGGAGAGAAAATGAGAGGACCACGTCATCCGCGAGAATCCCACCAGCCCCGCCAGGCTGTACGCGACATAGGGGACCCAGCGATGCTCGCGCCCGTAACGGCGGGCCACCACGGTGGCGATGGAGGCCGCGGCGATGGTGTGACCGGAAGGGAAACTGCCTTGGCCGCGCAACCACGGCCCGCCGCTCTGAAACCAGGTGTCGGAATAATTGCCGTGAAGGCCGATCACAGCGGGCCGCAAGCGCCGGTCGATGTCCTTCATCACGATGGTGACGAGCTCGGCATCGGCCACCGCTTCAGCCGCCAGCAGCGCCGTCTTTTTCGATTTCTCGTCCTTACGGATCAGCCCCATCGTGTAGAACGAGACCGGGACCAGCAACATCCCGATGGATGCGTTGTTGCCGGAAACTGCGCGATTGAAGCCGAGGTAAGTCGTGCTGTCACGGAAGTAACGCCCCTCGATCGGATCGACGGCCACCACCAGCGCAGCCGTCGCGCCAATCACGGCGAGCGCGGGAATCAGGACGGACCGGTGGCGGAGGTGCGCCGGAAACAGCCAGATGTTTTTCTGATCGCAGAGAAGGTTGGCGGGCAACTGTCTCCACGACACGTCGCGCTCGGGAGCGGCGGCTGGCGCGGGTGACGCCGACTGGGCTGCGGGATCGCCCGCGGCCGCATCCTGCGCGCGGAGCTGCAACGGAAGCGACAGGGCGGCGAGCACGAGGAGTGCGAAAGCGGCGCGGTCGATCAGAAGCCCTCTCCCTCCGCAACAGTGTAGCAGTTGACCGGAAACGCGAAACAAGCCGGTCATAACCGACATAGACGTGGGTCCGAGCGTGCGGCGTTTCGTGAAGATGGAGACTCAGTGTGTGGGGTAATCACGCTTTGGGCGGATTTCGGGCCGTGCGAAAATGAAGGCGTATGGGTTCCCGTTTGCTCGCGGCCGTCTTCGCGCTTTGTCTGGCGGCATCGGCCCAGACCATGTCGGTGGCGAAGTTGCGGCAATTCCTCGAATCGAACGCCGACCTGATCCGCCAGGGCAAGTCGTCGGACCGTGAGCTGGGGCTGTACCTGGACAAAGTGAAGCTCACCGACAAGCTGGACGAGCGCCAGATCGAAGACATGCAGGGCGAGATGCGGATTGGCCCGAAGACGCTGCTGGCGCTGCGCAAACTGGCGGCGGAGAGCGCGTCGCTGGCCGTCGCCGCGCCGGTCGCGCCGCCGCTCAAGCCGAGGCCAATCCCACCGCCCACCTCCGAAGAACAGGCCGCCATCATCGACGATGTCCGCCAGTACGCCTTGAATTATAGCGACACGCTGCCCGACTTCATCTGCACGCAAGTGACGCGCCGTTTCCAGGCGCCCATGCCCGGCACCAGGTACGGCGGACCGCCCGGCGGCGACCCGCGCTGGCAGTTGCTCGATACGCTGCAAATCCGGCTCAGCTTCTTCCAGAAGCACGAGCATTACGTGGTGGTGCTGATCAACAACGCCATCGTGAACCAGGATTACGAGAAAGTAAGCGGCTCGAAATCGTTCGGCGAATTCGGCAGCATGATGCGCGAGATTTTCGAGACCTCGACCGAAGCCCGCTTCGAGTGGGACCACTGGGGCATGCTGCGCGGCAAGCGCGTGATGGCGTTCAACTACCACGTGCGGCTGGACCGTTCCCAGTATCAGCTTGGCTGGGACGAGGGCAAACTGCGCATCACCACCGCCTATCGCGGGCTGATCGAAGTGGAACCGGACACGCACGCGGTGGTGCGCATCACGGCGGACGCCGAGAACATTCCGGCGGATTTCCCCCGGAAGGAGACCACCGACGTTCTCGATTACGACTATCAGGACCTGTCCGGCCGCACCTTCCTGCTGCCGATGAAATCGCAGGTGATCATGAAGTCGATGGAAGGCATATCGAAGCTGGACCAGGAATTCCGCCTGTACCGCAAGTATTCGGCCGATTCCGAGATCAAGTTCGACGCTGACCCGGTGGCTCCGCTGCCCGATGACAAGACCAAAGAGACCAAGGAACCCGGTGGGCCGCCCAAGAAATAAGGCAGGGCTTCTGAGTGGATCGAGCAGGGCAGAGTCAGCGGTGGGGCATGCTGTAGCTTGCCCGCTTGGCGCTCGAACGTAGCCCGCTGACTCTCACTACTTCAATGATTGGAGCCGCTAAAGCATGCCCCACCTATTGGGTGATGTACATGGTTGGGCTGTTGCTGGGCACGCCGCCGACCGTGATTATTACCTGGTATGCGCCAGTGCTCAGGCCGGCGGGGATCGGCACGTTGGCTTGATCCAACCCCACCCAGCCGGGCGCCAGACCGAGGAACGGAGTGTAGGTGGGCGGGGCAGTAGTGGTAGTGGCGACGGCGGTCGAACCGCCGATGGTGGCGCTCCATGGCAGCGTCGAGGGCGATAGGTACGTCAGAGAAGCGCCCACGCCGTCGGCCGGCGGATTGGTGACGGGGCCGATGCCGATCAAGTACATCTGCGCCACACTGCCCACCTTGGCGGGATTGGCCGGGCCGTTGACGGTGTTGTCCTGGTTCAGCAGGATGGCCTGACCCGTGCCGGTCTGCAGAATGTAGGGGGCGGCCTGCGCCACCGCGAACGTCATCTCCCCGCTGGAGCCGCAAGTGTCGTTCACCATCGCCACCGCCGTGCCGATTCCGGCTGCAGACGGTAGCTGGATGTTGATCTGGCCTGCGCTCGAGTAGAACATCGGTGCAGGAATGCCGTCCACGGTCACCGTCACTCCAGCCAGCGAGTTGGTCAGCGGAAACCCGCTGAATACCTGCGAGAAAGGCGCCAGGGCGGTTCCGAAGATGCTCACAATCGATCCCGGCGCCACCGGACCGGTAGCGAAGGTGGCGTTGTTCACCACGCCGCCGGGCGTGATGCTGGGGATGCCGCCGCCGGCCGCGATCTGGGCCACGAACCCGTCCGGGCCGGAGCCGGGGTAAGCCGGCATGATGGTCCCGCTGGTGGCCGGGAAGTTGTTCGAAGACGTGACGCCGGCCACCACCAGCCCGGCTGCGCAGTTCAAGGCTACGGCGGTGCCGTAGTCGCCAGCGCTGGTACTCACCGTGCTGCTACCGCCCAGGTAGCTGGAAAACAACAGGCCGGAACCCGACACATTCAGGCCAGTCACAAAGGCGTTGGCGGTGCCCTGATTGGAGCTTTGGAATGCATCGCTGGTAACGGGAAAATTCTTGGAGGTGGTGCTGCCCGTGACGTACGAGTTGCCGGTGGAATCGACGGCGATGGCGAAACCGACGTCGGCGCCGCTGCCTCCCAGGTAAGTCGAATAGAGGAGGGACTGCCCGCTGCCGGCCAGCCTGGTGACGAAAGCGTTGCTGGTGCCGCCACCGAAGGTAGATTGATACGCCCCGGGATTGGGAAAGACAGGAAAATCGGACGATCCGGTATCGCCGGTAACGAACACCGCGCCGCTCTTGTCGACCGCGATTCCGTTACCCTCGTCGTTGGCGCTGCCACCCAGATATGTCGAATAGATCAGCGCGCCGCCGGGAGGGGCGATTTTGGCGACGAAGGCGTCCGCGCCGCCCTTGAGCGTGGATTGATAGGGCCCGCCGGCTATCGGAAAGTTGGTGGAGTTAGTTGACCCGGTGACGAAGGCGTCACCTGCGGAATCCACCGCAATGGCGTTGCCGTAATCGCTGCCGGAGCCGCCCAGGAAAGTCGAGAAGATCAAATAGCCCGTCGTCGAGGCGAACCCGGCGACGAAGGCATTGGACGAGCCGTGCAGAATAGTCTGCGCTGAGCCGCTGGTGACCGGGAGATTGATCGAATCGGTGCTGCCCACCACGTAGAGGTTCCCGGCAGCGTCCAGCGCCGCACCGTTGATTGTGTCCGTGCCCACTCCGCCGAAATAGTACGAAAAATACAGGTTCTGGGCGAGGTTGTCGAACTCCATGACAAAGCCGTCGACGCTCTCTCCAGGTTGAGAGTTCAAGTACGAGTAGTAGGGATCGGTAGACGGGAAGTACGCCGAATCGGTGCTACCGGCCAGGTAGATGTCGCCCGCCGCGTTGACGGCGATAGCGGAGGCGACGCTATCGCCGTAACCATAATAGTCACCAATCAAGGTGACAAACGCTGTCGTGGTTCCGGAAGAGTTCAGCTTGGCGACAAAGCAATAGTTACGAGAGATGGTGGTGAGCACCGTCCCCGCCAGGTAAATGTTGCCGGCCGAATCGAGCGCCACGCTCGAGGCTTGCGCGGTGGTGGAATTGCTGGGCAACAGATAGCTGGCCCAGGTGAGCGCCGGATCGATGACCAGCGGCTGGGAGCGATCATAGCGGCCAAGCACGAAGCGCACCTCGCTTCCGCGCAACTGGTAGCGGCCTGCAACCAGGCGGCGCTGGCCCTCCGATTCCTGATAGACGATGGGACGGTGCTGGCGCAGTTCGCCACCCGCGGTAGAGATCACCAGGTCGCCCGCTGCATCCACACGCAAACCCTGGGCGCCTTCCACGCGCAGGCGGATGCGGCCCGAATCGGCGCCGCGAGCCAGCAGCAAATCATACTCCAGGCGGCCATCGTTCACGTAGTAAACCACGTCGACGCCGGGATACAGTTGCGAGTAGCGCACGCGCGAGTAAGTGGGGATGTTCTTGAGCCAGCCCGAGGGCCGATTGCCCTGGAGATAGTTCACCACGCCGGGCAGAGCGTCTTCGCCCTGGCCATGGGCGTCGGGGCGCGCGGAAGCGAACACCACCGCGACGCGGGCCTGGCGAGAAATCCATTCGGCTCGGCCGGCACGCAGGGTCAGCGCGGCACCGGAGGTATGTACGATGAATTCCGCCGGTCCCGGCTCCTGGCCGCGATTGGGCTCAAAGGCGACCGGCAGGCGGGCGGCCGATGCCAGGGCGGCACTCAAAAACACCAACAACGCGCTTCGCATAGGTTTAGCTCGAAGATTCCCTCTACTATAGATATCCCTGCGGACCGTGGTTGGTTTCGAAAAATGTTAGTCAGGCAGGACAGACCATCGCTTCGGTGGTCTGTCATCCCTCGCCAAAGCGCGACACCTTGACAGACGACAAAGAGCGATCGGCTGTCCTACACTAGCTGGTAGACAGATTGAAGATGCTGCCGCGGTTTTACCCGATTCTCGATACGGGCGCGCTGGAGATGCGCGGGCTGGGGCTGGTGGAGACGGCGGCGGCCATGCTCGAGGGCGGCGCGCGCGTTTTGCAGATCCGGCACAAAGGGCTGTGGAGCCCGGCCATCTACGAGGCCGCGCGGGAAGTGGCGTCGCTATGCCGGCAGGCCGGCGCCATCCCGATCGTGAACGACCGCGCCGATATTGCGAGGCTGCTCGGCGCGGGGCTACACGTGGGGCAGGACGATTTATCCCCCACCGACGCCCGGGCGCTGCTGGGCGAGGGATGCGTAATCGGCTATTCCACCCACAATCGGGCGCAGTTGCGCGAGGCCGCAGCGGAGCCGGTGGATTACCTGGCGCTCGGCCCCATTTTCGGCACTTCCTCCAAGCCGAATCCCGACGCGCTAGTCGGCATCGACGAATTGCGGCGCTGCCGCACGCTGGTCGGGAAACCGCTGGTGGCGATCGGCGGCATTACCCGCGCGAACGCGCGCGCCATTTTCGATGCCGGCGCCGACGCGGTAGCCGTGATCGCCGATTTGCTGCCGGCCAACGCAGCCGCCGCGGACGTGCGGCATCGAATCGAGGAGTGGTGCGGCATCGCCGGCGCGGTCCGGTAGCGCCGAAGCCGCACGGCACTGTATACTCAGCCTTAACCTATGAGCCTTTTTCGAACCAAGTCGGTGGCCGTGATTCTGGCCGAATCGGAGGACACCACCCACCATTTGAAGCGCACGCTGGGGCCGGTCAACCTGGTCGCGCTGGGAATCGGCGCCATCATCGGCGCGGGGCTGTTTTCGCTTACCGGCATCGTGGCGGCGGACAACGCCGGCCCCGCGGTGGTGCTGTCCTTCGTGGTGGCGGCCATCGGCTGCGCTTTCGCCGGCATGTGCTACAGCGAATTCGCCACCATGATTCCCATCGCCGGCAGCGCGTACACCTACGCTTACGCCACCATGGGCGAGCTGCTGGCGTGGATCATCGGCTGGGACCTGGTGCTCGAATACGCGGTGGGCGCGGCCACCGTTTCGGTGAGCTGGTCGAGTTACGTAGTCCGGCTGCTGCACCGGTTCAGCATCGATCTGCCCTCGAACCTGATTCACTGCCCGTGGGACACGCCGGCCGGGTGGATCAACCTGCCCGCGATTTTCGTCATCGTCGCGATTTCCATTTTGCTGATGATTGGCATTTCCGAATCGGCGCGGGTGAACGCGGTGATCGTGATCATCAAGGTGACCATCGTGATCATCGTGATCGCGATCGGCTTCTCGTACATCAAGCCGGAGAATTACACACCCTTCATTCCGCCCAACACGGGCAAGTTCGGCGAATTCGGAATCAGCGGAGTGATGCGGGCGGCGGCGGTGATATTCTTCGCGTACATCGGCTTCGACGCGGTCTCGACGGCCGCGCAGGAGGCTAAGAAGCCGAAGCGCGACATGCCCATCGGCATCATCGGGTCGCTGATCGTCTGCACCATCCTTTACGTGCTGTTCGCGCACGTGCTGACCGGCATGGTGAGCTACCGCACGTTCCGTGGCGACGCGGCGCCGGTGGAGACGGTGATCAAGCTGTTCCCGTATGCCTGGCTGCAAATCGCCATCAACGTCGGCATCGTCGCCGGATTCAGCTCGGTGATTCTGGTGATGCTGCTGGGGCAATCTCGCGTGTTCTACTCGATGTCGCACGACGGCCTGCTGCCGGCCGTTTTCTCGGACGTTCACCCCAAGTGGCGGACGCCGTGGCGCTGCAACCTGATCTTCATGGTGTTTGTGAGCCTCTTCTCGGGCTTACTGCCGATTTCGAGCCTAGGCAACATGACCAGCATCGGCACCCTGCTCGCGTTCGTGATCGTATCGGTCGCGGTGATGGTGATGCGGCATACGAATCCGGATTTGCCGCGGCCTTACCGGACGCCGTTGGTGCCACTCGTCCCGATCCTGGCCATCCTGGTGTGCCTGGCGATGATGGTATCGCTCGATTCGCTCACCTGGTACCGGTTGGTGGTCTGGCTGGCGATCGGACTGGCGATCTATTTCGGCTATAGCCGCTACCACAGCCACCTAGTTAAAGCTGGGGAGGGTGCGAAACAGTGAAAAATGGCCAAAGGTTAGCAATGATGGGCGGCTGGTTTTCAGGGCCAAAAAAAGGAATGGCGGACGCTAGCCTAAGTGAGGCGCGTCCGCCAGGAGCGAATTCTTAGCGCGAACAAAACAGCCGAAGTCGACACGGGGTGCAACAACCCGAACACGGACGAGCCAATGATCCCCACGCGGGAAGTCCCAAACGCCGCGTCTACCTGACCCTTTCTAAGGATGCTGGAATACGGCAGGGATATCAAGCTGAATTTGGTTAATAGTCAGCAGGATTTTGTTAACTAAAGTTATGGTCGCGGGCTGCCGATCAGCGGTTTGATGATCACCTGGAGCTTCACTTTGTCGATTCTCTCGTCTTCGCCCCCGAGCGCCGTGGGACAGGATTGTCCCATAGTCGATGGGTAGGCATTGGCTAAGTAATTGAAAACAGGTTGAACGGCTGGAATTCCGTGGGACAGATTGTCCCACTTTTCGTGGTTGTACATGGTTACCGTACAGGGCCGGGCATATAAGGCCGAGCGCAAGCCGGGGGCCTGCGCCACTCCCCTGTGTTCATTGTGGCACGGAGGGCGGGCGAAAAACGGCATGCGAAGCGCGGGTAAACGGCGGTAAGGCACGCGAAAACCGTGGTTTAGAAGTATTTGTCGAATGCGTGAACGGCCGACGGCACGGGTCACACAAGGAAGAAGCGCCCGGTGCCGTCCTCGCTACGGTGGCGACGCCTGCCGCGGGCGGGATTTGCGCGGTTTCTGCGCAGCGGCCAACCGCCGTGCCCCACCGAGGAGATCGCGCAGCGCATCGGGATGAACGCGCGACAGGCGGACCAGTATCCACGGGTAATTGCGGTAATGATCGGTGATGTAATAAGTGCCGGGATCTTCCGCCATCAACTGCTCGCGTTCGTCAAATCCCATCCGAACTACCAGGGAGCACCCGTCCTGATGGAGCCGCGTGAAAAGCTCGCCGCGGACCTTGAACGCAAGCGTGCCGTAGGAAGTGCTTTCTTCGACATTCTCCAAGGCAAGCGCGATGTTGCGAATGGTTTCGAAGGTTACGGGGCTGTCCGCGGGCTGGCGTTTGGTCATGATTTCTCGCCCATGTAGCGTCCCGCCTGCTGTCACTGTGGCGGCGCGTTCCTGGATTTTGCCATTATGTCATAGACCGGTTTGTTGTCGGCGTAGACGCGCCACTGCTTTACCAGGCCATCTTCCACGATAGCCAACCACGCTGCCGGAGTGCGCCATTTGTTCTCTGGTGGAAGCTCGCCGTTGGCGGCGATTGTGCCGCCGGCCGAGCCGAAAACAGCCACCACATCCCTGTGTGAGAGAATCACTTCGTGGGAAACCCAGTAGTCCGGGCAAAAGGCGTAATACCCGCGCCAACGGGCGCGCATCTCTTCGCGGCCGTGCACGGTCTGGCCCAGCGAGTCGCTGAACACGTGATCTTCCGTCATCAGTTGAGCTAGCGCTTCGGCATCATGCCGGTTGATGCGGTCGATGAACTCGCGAACGGTCTCCACCGGACTCATCTGTCGCTTTTGGCACCAAGTGGGCAAGCTAAGAAAGCATGCCCCGCCTCATGACTTCTGGCGGTCTTCGAGCATGGCCCTCAGGCTGGCGATCTCGCGCTTCAGTTTGCGGCCGCGGCTCACCATGAACAACACGTAAATCACCAGGATGGCCCAGGCGACGGTGAGGCCGTAGCTCAGAAACTCATAGTTGCGCTGCAAGCGCGCGGCCTCGCGGACAAGATCGTCCGGGGTGGTCATTTGCGCAAACAGGGTAGGGATTTGCGTTAAGTGCATAGGTTCCTCACATAGCGTGCGCGGTGCGGCGCAGCGAATCGAGCTCACGTTGGGCATCTTCCTGCCGCACGCGGACCACGGTCATCACGATGGCGAGCAGCGCCATGGCCAGCATGTTCCATAGAAAGATCGCCAGCCAGTCGGGCGGAAAGCTGCCGCCTCCCCAGAAAACCGGCTGGGGGTGCTGGGTTCGCCACCACTTGATGGAGAAGATCACGATCGGGACGTCGATGAAGGAGAAGATGGACCAGACGGCGGCGAAGGTGGCGCGTTGGGTAGGTTCTTCTACGGCGCGGCGCAGCATCAGGTAAGCGGCATACAGAATCCAACACACCAGCGCCGAGGTCAAGCGCGCGTCCCAGGCCCACCATTGGCCCCAGATGATGCGGCCCCAGATGGATCCGGTGACCAAATTGGCGGCCAGAAAGGCGAGGCCCACTTCGGTGACGGCGACCGCCAGCGCGTCGTAACGAAAATTCCGGGTGATGAGGAAGAGCACGCTGGCTACCAGCGCCACCGCGGCTGCCGTCATGGCGGTGATCGCCACCGGAACGTGGAAGAAGATGATCTTGAAGATCGCCCCCTGCTGCGCTTCGTTCGGCAGGCGGGCGATGACGTTGATGTCGCGCGCCAGGATCAGGATGGCGATTACGCCGAGCAAGTAAAGGATCTTATCTTTCATAAGTTCCCTCCCAGTCACCTCCGCTGCTTAATGGTTTTCCGGATCATCGAGCCGGTCTTCGAGTGGCGACGGTCTCCAGCCGTTTGATCGAATCGAGAACGATCTCGAAGTTGTGCGTAACCTGATCGAAGCGCTTTTCGTTTTCGCGCTGCATCCCGGCAAGAATCTCCACCGTCTGCGAAAGAGCTTCGTGACGTTCGACGAGCTTTTCCAGTCGTTTGTCCATGTCCATAGCCGGCGCCCCCCTTTTTCTATTCTCCCGCAGGCGTCCGGGCTGCGCCCGGTTACCAGGTCGCGCGACCTGCCCCACACTGCTCAGCCTGCCCGCGCCGTACACGTGCAATGACAGACGACAAAAACCGATCGTCTGTCCCACCTCACAACACAACTATTCAGCCTACCAGAACGGTTTCCACCAGCACCAATGATACTGCGGTATAGATTATGTCGAAACCAACCAGCATTTTGAGCCACATCACGTTTTCCGAGTTGATGGGCGTGCCGGCAATGAGAGCCATCGTCAATTGCATGGCGCCCATCAGCGCCGGCACCAGCACCGGATAGGTCAACAGGGGCAGCATGACTTCGCGCAAGCGGATGTTGACGGTGAGGGCGCTGGTCATGGTGCCGAGCACGGTGAGCGCCCAGGTGCCGAGCAGCAGGACCAGCACCAGCTCCGGGAAGCGCTGGGCCCAGCGCACGTTATAGAAGATGCCGAAGACGGGCAGCGAGACGAGCTCCACGGCGAGCAGCAGACAATAATTGGCGATGGCCTTGCCGAGGAACAGGGCGGCGCCGGAGAGGGGCGCGGCGATCAGCGCATCCAGGCAATCGTTGGGCAGCTCGCGGGCGAAGCTGCGGTTGAGGATGAGCGTGCCGGCGAAAGCGAAGACGATCCACAGCAGGCCGCCGGAGATCTCGCGGGTGGTATCGCCGGTGGGATCGAAGGCGAAGGCGAACAGCAGCAGGATGACCAGCGCGAAAGCCAGCGAGCCGTTGATGGCCTCCTTGGTGCGCAGCTCGGCGCGCAGGTCCTTGGCCGCGATTACCATCACCTGGCGGAAGAAGTCCATCATCCCTCGCCATACCGCGCATAGAGGAAGCCAGGGTCGGCGACCATTTCCGGCGTGCGCGGGCCGGAGAAAGCCACTCGACCGCGATTGAGCAGCGCCACGTGAGTAGCCAGCTCGAGGGCTTCGCGCAACTGGTGGGTGGACATGACGATGGTCTTGCCTTCGGTCAAGGCTTCGCGGAGCAGGCGTTGCAGCACGGCGATGGCGCGGTCATCGAGGGCGGTGAAAGGCTCGTCGAGCAGCAGCACGGAAGGATTGTGGAGAAAGGCGCGCGCCACGGCCAGGCGCTGGCGCATGCCGCGGGAGAATTCGCGCACCAGGCCGCCGGCCACGCGGTCCAGGCCGGTGCGCTCGAGCCACTCGGTGGCCGTCTTGCGCGGCTCCGGCAGGCCGTAGAGGCGGGCGAAGAGGGTGAGATTCTCGATCGCCGACAGCTCGTCGTAGACCGAAATGCCGTGGCCGAGGAAGCCGATGCGGCGGCGCGTGGCCGTGTCGCGCGGCGCAGTGCCGCAGATGCGCACTCGCCCGCGGCCGGGGCGCGAAAAACCGCCGAGGATGCGGAGGAGCGTGGTCTTCCCCGCCCCGTTGCGCCCGATCAGCGCCAGGCAGGTTCCCGCCGCGGCTTCCAGCTGGACGTCGCGCAACGCGGGATAGTCGCCGTAAAACTTCCAGACGCCATCAACCGCGACTGCGTTCATCGCTCTCCTTGGCGGCAGGCACCTGCGCGCGATAGAGCAGCACGAAGCCCAGCCCCAAAATCGCCAGTGCCAGCCCGACGATCAGCTTGGCTTTAGCATTCACGCGCGGCGGGATGACCTCGATCCGCGAACCGGAATCCTGGCTGTCCGCGGAGGAATCGGCGGCAGGTTCGGCGGCAGCCGCGGACGCCGTCACGGCGCCGGTCAGCTTGATCTTGTACGCGTTGGCGGCCAGCCCGAAGATGTGCGCGTGCGTGCGCGGCTCTTCGCCCAGATCCTGCAGGCCGGTGCCTTCCAGCGTCACTCCTTCGGGCGCCACCAGGTAGGTGTTCTCGTCCTGGGTGGCGATCTTCCCGACGTACGGCGCGCCGGCGGTGTAGGGCACAGCATAGCTAAGATCGAAGCGGGTCTCGCCGGGCTTGATCTCGAACTTGGCGGCATACACCTGGGACGCGGCGGACTTGGCCGTAGGAATGGGAACGGCCAGACCGTCGGGTGCGGCGGCCGTGGCCTCCACCTTCCCCTGCGCCGCGGCTGGCAGATAGAAGCGCAGCGTGCCGTTCACTGGATCGACCCAGGTGGACTTGCCGGGGTTGTCGACCAGAAACGTCTCGTTCACCGTCATCGGGCCGCCGGCCGATGGCTGGAAAAGGAGCATGTGCTTGGAGATCTTGACGGCCTGTGGTTGCCGGGTGGCGTTGTACACGTCGAGCGTGATGCCGGTGGTAGGCGTGCCGGGCGGCAACATGTGATTGTAGGTGACGTTGTCGATTTCCACGCGCAGCATGGCCGGCCCTGGGCCGGCGGGGTCCTGGTTGATGGTGAATTGGCCTTGGGCGTCGGTCTTGGCTTCGGTGACCGGCTCCATGCCGCCCTGGCCGAACTTGTAGAGCGTCACCGTGGCGGCAGCCTGCGGCGCGCCGGTGGTGCGATTGATGACTGTCCCGGTGACGGCGGCGGAAAGCGGGAGAGACAGCAGGGACAGGGAGAGAAACAGTTGGCAGGCGAAAGCGCCTGCCCCACTGGCCTGCAGGTGCTGCGGCGTTTCCAACAGGAAGGACTGTGGCCTCATGCGCGGGCCGCTTTCATGGGCTTGCCACACTCGCCGCAGAACTTCAACTCTTTCTCGAATTTAGCTCCGCAGGATGGACAAACCAAACCGGTTGACTTCGGCTTAGCTGGTGTGGCAGGAGGCGCATTCGGCGGGATCGAGGCGGGGGCGGCCAAGCCTGCGCGGACGCGGTCGACTTCGGCCAGCACGCCGGCCAGTTCGCTTTGCAGGTCCTGCTTGGTCTTCTGGTAATCGGTTTCCGAGAACTTGCCCACCCGATATTCGAACTGCAAATCGCGCAGGTTTTCGTAAATGGCGGCTTTGCGTTCGTCCAGGTGCGCGAACGGATCTTCGGGCTCCGGCGGCGGCAAGTCCTTGGGTCTGACAACCAGTATGAACGCGATAACGGCGACCACGAGCACGGAAGCGATAGAAATGATCACGCCAGAATTTTACTCCAGATTGGCCAGATCCTTTTCGATCTGGTCCTTGTATTTTGCGAGCGCGGGCGAGTCGGGAGCCACCGAGCCAAGCTCAACTAATGGTTTCGGTTTTCGATATTTCTTGATGAAAAACCAGATTACTACCAGACCGATGCCGACCGAAACATAAGGCACCGTCCAGCCGAAGGCGCTGGGCTGCGCCAGGTAAATGCCGGGGCCGTAATCGCGGATGAAGGCGTCGATAATCTGTTGATCGGAAAAGCCGGCCGCCTGCATGCGGGCGATGCGCTCCTTGGCGGGCTTGGAAAAGCCGCATTCGAGCATGGCGCAAGTGGCCACCGAATCTTTGCAGCCGCATTTGCAGGCCAGCCGCTGGCCGACGCGCCGCACATCCGAGTTGGGCTTCTCCGAGGCCGTCTGGGCCAGGGCGAGGCCGGCCACGGCCAGCAGGACGGCGGCAACGGCGATGAGCCAGTGAAAGCACCGGTTGGCAGGCGGAAGCGCCTGCCCCACTTTGCAGGCGTGTGGGGCAGGCGCTTCCGCCTGCCAACCATGACCGTCCGACGCGTCCTTATTGTTTTGCCGGCAAGTCCACATGTTGTTTGGCGATGCCCACCACTTGCGTACGTGCGTATTGCATTTTAACCTTACTCGGGATCAGACACACAAGCGTGCCGCCGATCAGCACCAGGCCGCCCACCCAGACCCAGGTTACCAGCGGATTGACGAAGGCCTGAATCACGGCGCGCTGGCTATCGTCGGACATGCCGCCGAAATTGACGTACAGGTCCTCATTGGGGCGCATCCGGATGGCAACTTCGGAGGTGCTTTCCTTGCTGGCCTTGAACAGCCGCTTTTCGGGTTGCAAGGTGCCCAGCGGCTGGCCGTCCTTGGAAACCTGGAAGGTGCCGCGATACCACATGTAGTTCGGGTTCTCGCCCTGCTCCAGGCTGGCCATGCGCAGCTCATAGTGGCCGATGCGCATGGTGTCGCCCTGGCTCATTTCCTTGACCTCGCTTTGATTGAAGGCGTGGCCGGTGAAGCCGACGAAGATCAGCACCACGCCCATGTGCACCAGGTAGCCGCCGTAGCGGCGCGTGTTGCGGTGGGTCAACTCGACCGTGGCGCGCAGCAGGTTCATGCCGGTCCGGCTGGCGATGGACCTGGCGCCTTTGTAGAACTCGACCTTCACCGTGATCGCGACGAACAGGCAGAAGCCGAACGAGATCAGCGGATAGGGCTTGTGGATTCCGGCGGCGAAGAGCACGGCGACCAATACCAGCGAGGCGATGCCGGGCCACTGGAAGTTGCGGCGCAGGCGATCAAGCGAGGTGCGCCGCCAGGCAAACAGTGGACCGACGCCGGTGAGGAACAGCAGGAACAGGCCGATCGGCACCATCAGGCGGTTGTACCAATCGGCATCGAGCGAAATCTGGTCGCCGGAAATCCACTCGGAGATCTTCGGAAACAGCGTGCCCCACAGCACCGCAAAGCAGCTCGCCAGCAGAATCAGGTTATTGAACAGGAAGCTGGATTCGCGCGAGATCACCGATTCCAGTTGCGCCTCGCTCTTCAAATAATCGAGGCGATCGAGGATCAGGTAAGTGGTGGCGGCGATGCCCAAAGCGAGGAAGGTAACGAAGTACTTGCCGATCTCGGATTGCGCGAAGGCGTGGACGGATTGCACCAGGCCGCCGCGCGTCATGGAGGTACCGAGGATGCAGAGGAAGAACGTGGTCGAGATGAGGACCATGTTCCACACCTTCATCATGCCCTTCTTTTCCTGCATCATCACCGAATGAAGGAAGGCGGTGCCGCTGAGCCAGGGCAGCAGCGAAGCGTTTTCCACCGGGTCCCATCCCCAATAGCCGCCCCAGCCGAGCACGTGGTACGCCCAAGCCGCGCCGAGCATCACGCCAGTGCCCTGGAACAGCCAGGTGACCAGCGTCCAGCGGCGCGTAGTGTGGATCCAGCTATCGCCCGGTTGCCGCGTGATCAGCGAGCCCATGGCAAAAGCGAACGGCACGGCGAAACCCACATACCCGAGATACAGCATGGGCGGGTGGATGGCCATGGCCGGGTATTGCAGCACCGGACTCAGACCGCTGCCATCCGGCGGCTTGACGATGAGGCCTTCGTTCGCCAGCAGCTTGAAGGGGTTGGCGACGAAGTTGTTGAGCGTGAGGAAGAAGATTTCGATGTGGTGAGAATGGCGATTACCCACGGCATCATGTCGCGATGCCGGCGGCGATTGGTGAAGGCTACAACCGCCGTATACGAGCTCAGCAGCCACATCCAGAACAGCAGCGAGCCTTCCTGCCCGCTCCACCAGGCGGCGAACTTGTAAAGGACCGGCAGCGCGTTGTTGCTGTGCTCGGCCACATAGGCGAGGCGGAAATCGCCGGTGAGCAGCGCGTGAACCAGAATCGCGGAGGCCACCGTGACCAGCACCCAGACGGCGTAAACCGCGCGGCGTCCGCTCTCCACCAGGAATGGTTTGCGGCGCACGCGGCCCACCACCGAAGCCACCGTGGCGTACAGCGCGACAGCGAAGGCCAGCAAAATGGCCAGCGAACCCAGATTCTCCATGACCCCTCTCTACAAAACCGGCTCTCTAAACGCTGGGCTTTCCGCCGTGCACGTCGGGCGTTCCCGGAGCCTGCACGTTCGGTTTGGCCTCGTATTTCGACGCGCACTTGGCGGAGATTTTGGAAGCGTGGAAGGTGCCGTCGCGATCCATTCTGCCATCCGCCAGCGCCTGCGCGCCATCGCGGAAGGTATCGGGCAGCGGATCGATGCCGGCGTAGGCCACTTCGAGCGTGCGGCTGTCCTGCTTCAACGTGAACAGCACTTTGCCGCCAACGTGCTGGATGGAGCCAGTGGCCACATCGCCGCCGACGCGAAGCCGCGTGCCATACGCGCGGTCGCCCATCTGGCTCAATTCGTCAATCGACTTGTAGTAGGTTTTGCTGTCCCCAGATCCAGCAAAGGCCAGCCACACCAGCGTCCCGATGACAACGGCAATCAATGCCGCGAATTTGCTGTACTTCCGCATAGATGCCCTCTGAATCTAAAGTATAGCGCCAAAGAACGCAGGGGATATTCGAGTGAACGAGGGTCGCTTGTGGACATTTGCCATACCCGCAGGGGTGGGAGATGGGCGGGCTGGCCGGCGCGGAGCGGCGCGTCGGATTCAGGCTGTGTGGGGCTTATGCTTAAGGTATGAGCCGCAAGACGTCTTCGCCGAAACTGTTTGTCAGGAACGACGGGCACAACAACACTGTACTGAATTGGCATCGGGCACCGGAGAAGGAATTTCGGTTCTACGGCGAAGCGTTCTGGAGAGCCGGGAAGAAGCTCCTTGAGAACGAGGCGCTTGACAGACTGCTCATCGCTTCGTTTGACGCATGTGTCGTCGTTTATCTGTACCGTCACGCGCTGGAACTGTTCCTGAAAGAGATTCTGATCGGTCGGGGCGGAGAGCTTGTCGATCCGCGCCCCTCTGCAGAAACCGTCGTGAACGCGAGCCACTCCCTAACGAAGCTCCTGCCGGACGTTCGACGGATCTTCGTTGCCTGCGGGTGGGACAAGACGTTCGGATCGAAAGCGGCCGTTACCTTTGATGACTTCAGCTCCATAGTGGACGAGTTCGAGAGGACCGATCCGTCGTCATTCAGCTTCCGCTACCCGGTGAAAAAGGATCTCACCGAGTCCCTCCACTGCCACTTCACGTTCAGCGTTCGCCGGTTTGCGCTAATCATGGATGAGGTTCTCGACACTCTATATTCGGCGAGCTACTGTCTACCCGACATTGCGAATGAACAAGCGGAAGCGGCCTACGAGGCCCAGTGCGAGGCCATGCAGTATGACGAGCCCCCGGACTACGAGCCTCCTGACGACGGACCGGGCTAGCGGGTTCTTGGCTGAGCCCGCAAGATGGCACGGGTGGTGTACCCAAGCCGAGAAGATGGCGGAAAAAGGGAGAGGACCCATGAAAAAGAAAAACATCGGATCATCCTTTGACACCTGGCTTCGCGAGGACGGCACTTATGAGCAGGTCACTGCGACTGCCATCAAGCGCGTCCTCGCCCGGCAAGTGGAAGCTGCCATGAAGGAGAGACAGTTTTCCAAGGCGGAGATGGCGCGGAGGATGCACACCAGCCGCGCGGCGCTCGATCGTTTGCTCGATCCCGCGTACGATGCGGTCACGTTAGGCACACTGCGCAAAGCAGCCGCGGCTGTCGGTCGCGAACTTCGGCTTGAACTGGTTTAGAGCCAGAGACGTTTCGCCGCCGGCGCGTATGCCAAGGCCCAGCGAAAGCCATCAGGAACGCCATTACAGGCCGCGGTCGCCGTAAATCGAGTCTCGACCGACTGCTACGTCGGACAGCAGCGGAGTGGTGGTGGGGTGACTATGTACCCAGGCTCTGAACTCGCGCAACCATTGTTCCGTCTGCAGTCCAGTCCCGGAACCCTCCCGCGCCTGAAGCCGCTGACGGATAGCCTCGACACCGAAGGCGACCACGTCGTCCGCTTTGCCGATCAAGCCGGCCTGAATCGCGCGCCCGATCAACTGCTCGTCTTCCGGGTTGAGCCGAATCGTCATATCCGCCTTCAAGCTCTATTATCTCAGGTCTTCATTCCCTAATAAAATGCCTTACGATCGTATCGAGGCTGCCATGGACAAACGGGAACTGATCACCCACGAATTAGAGCGAATGCCGGAGCGGGATCTGGACAAGTCGCTGGCGTTCCGGCGTTCGCTCAACGACGCGCACGCCGAGAGCGGGGCCCCGATGCTGGCCGCCGAATCGTCACTGGCCAAGGATTGGCTGACGCCTGAGGAGGATGCGGCCTCGGCCAGTTTATAAGAGCCGATGTTGCGAGTCCTCAGATTCTCCTTCCTGGACCGCGGGCGCTTCCGCCGTTCCTCCCTTACGTCTCGCGCCGGCGGGCCTTCACAAAATCGATTTCCTGCTGCTTGGGGATGCCGGGCTCGAAGCAGCGGCGGCAGCGCGCTTCGTACATATCGTTGGCGCCGACTACGATCAGGTCGTCGGAGCCGCGCAAGCGCTGCGTGTGCTTGGCGGGGTTGCCGCAACGCACGCACACGGCCAGGGTCTTGGTGATGGATTCGGCCTGCGCCAGCAGATCCGGAATCGGCGCAAACGGCCGTCCCAGGTAGTCCGTATCCAGACCGGCGACGATCACCTGCTTGCCGCTGTCGGCCAGCCGGCCGGCCACCTCGACCAGCGACGGGCCCATGAAATTCGCTTCATCCACTCCCACCACTTCCGCCCGCCAGTCGATCCGCTCCAGCATCTCATTCGCGTCGGAGATCACCTGCGACTGCATGCGCAGATCGCCGTGCGAGACAATCTCCTCGGCCGAGTAGCGGTCGTCGAGGACGGGTTTGAACACCGCCACGCGCTTGCGGGCGATCATGGCGCGGCGCAGGCGCCGGATCAACTCCTCGCTCTTGCCCGAAAACATGGGGCCGCAGATGACTTCAATCCAGCCGGCATTGCCCGTGATGATATCCATACGAACCGTTCAGCATCCCACAGTTAAAGTTCCGCCGCCACTGCCGCTACCTGCTCCTCGAGGGCCTCGAGGCCGCCCGAGAAAAAGTGGTCGGCGGCTTCGATCCAGACGATGCGTTTCGGCGCGGCCCAGCGCAAGAAGGCAGCTTCCAGGGCGGGGCGCGGCCCGTATTGATCGTGCGTGCTTTGCACGAAAATCTTCGGAGTCGCGCAGCGCTCCAGGTACTCGGCGGCGCCCATACTGGTCGGAAATCCAGCCGCGAGCAGAAAGCGCGCGCCGCCGGTTTCGCAACCCAGGCGCGTGATCACCCGCGCGCCGAAGGAAAAGCCGGCCAGCGCGTAGGGTAAGGTTGGGTACCGCGCGCGCTGCCACGCGAGCGCCGCGCGGGTGTCTTCGATTTCTCCCTCCAGGTGCCCGTACTCTCCCTGGCTGCGGCCCACCCCGCGATAATTGAACCGCAGCACCGCGAGACCAGCGCGGCGTAATCCGCGCGCCAGCCGGTAGACCACCTTGTTGTGCAGCGTGCCGCCGAACTGCGGGTGTGGATGGCAGACCACCGCGGAGCACCACGGCTCGCGATCGTGCGGCTCTTCGAGCAGGGCTTCCAGGCGGCCCGCCGGCCCGGCGATTTCGTGCGATTCGATGCGGCGAGTCATGGGGGAGGCAAAAAGGTTGGCAGGCGAAAGCGCCTGCCCCACTATTGGGCGCGCCCAGGTGGGACAGGCGCCTCCGCCTGTCAACCCCGCCGCCGCTAATTCGTCCGGTAGTTGGTGAACTGCATGTCCAGGCCAAAATCGGCAGCCTTCAGCAATTGGATCGCCTGCTGCAAGGTGTCGCGGTCACGCCCGGAAACCCGCACGAAGTCGCCCTGGATCGATGCTTGCACCTTCAGTTTGGCGTCTTTGATGGTCTTCACGATTTCGCGCGCCTTCTCGGTCGGGATGCCCTGCTGCAGGGTCACTTCCTGGCGTACCGTGGAACCGGCCGCCGGCGTCACCGTCCCGAAGTTCAGGTTCTTCAGCGGCACTTTGCGCTTCACCAGCTTGGATTCCAGAATATCCACCACCGCCTTGAGTTTGAACTCGTCCTTGCTGGCCAGCGCCAGCTTGCCATCCTTCTCGTTCAGCTCGATGCTGGAATGAGAGTCCTTCAAGTCGTAGCGCTGCTGGATCTCTTTCTGCGCCTGCTGGATGGCGTTCAGCACTTCCGGTATTTCGATTTTCGAGACTACGTCAAAACTGTTGTCGGGCATAGTTCATTCTTGTGCTTCGGGCTCTTCCTCTTCTTCTTCTTCTTCCGGCAGATCATCCAGGCCGAGGATCGATCCCGGACGGCGGCGCAGCAACGTCACCCGGCGCCCGGGTTCCGGCCATGGGCTCGGCTCGTCGTCGGTTGTTTCCGCCTCCGCCGTTTCCGCCTCGGCCGGCACAGCCTCAGCGACCATCGGATCCGCTACAGCCGGTGGTGCGCCGCCTTCGGGAGCCGCCGGGCGATTCGTTTCCTGGGTTTCGAGCGCCACCAGCATGTGCTTGGTGATTTCCTCGACCATGCGCGCCATGGAAGCATCCAGCGCCACCGTCACCGCCGCCCGCACCTGCTCGGCATCCACCACTGCCACGAACGGCACCACCGGCGCCGCCTTTCCCGCGGGCGGCGTAGTTTGCGGACCGCCAGGTCCGGCTTCCAAGTGCTGGCTGCGCGCTTGCTGCGCCCGTTCGGCCAACGGTCTCACCGCCGCCACCAGCGCCGAAGCCTCGAACGGTTTCTGCAACACCGCGTCCGCCCCGGCCCGCTGGGCTTGCTCGTCGTCCATTTTCTCCAACACGCCCGCCGTGAGGATCACGCCCACGTGCCGGTGCTGCGGGCTCATCCTGATGTATTGGCAGATGTCGTATCCGGTGCGGCCGGGCATCACCGCGTCCGCCACGATCACGTCCGGATCCACGTCCTGGAGCCGGATCAGCGCCGCCTCGGCGTTGCTGACGGTAACTACCTCGTAGCCTTCCTCGGCCAGGATGCGCTCGCCCATCCGCTGCGCGTGCGGGCTGTCATCCACCAGCAGAACACGGCTCATTGCTTGATGGTACTACCGCTGGCGTCGGCCGGCTGCGGTTGCGGCTGGGGAGCCGGCGGCGCGGTGGTTACTTTCTTTTTCTTGTCCTTTTTGGCCTGCTCGTCGGCGGCCTGCTTGTTCGCCTTGGCACGCTGGGCCTGCTTCTTTTTCATCAGGTCCTGTTGCTTCTTCAGCAGCTTGGCCTGCTGCGCGGCTGACATCTTGCCAGTGTGATTCTGCGGCAGCGCCGCGTCCGGAACGGGCTTGGCGGGCACTCCTGCCGCCGTGCCGGCCGCCGGCGCCGTCCCGGGGTTCGGACGCGAGTCCGCCGCCGTCCCAGGGTTCTGGCGCGCATCCGGCGCGTTGTCAATCAGCTTGCTGTCGTTCACCGTGGACACGGTCACATCGCTGCCGCCGCCCGCGCCGACTCCGGTGGTGCCCGTGGTCTCACCCTTGGCCGTTGCCGGTATGCTCACCGGAGTGTAAGGCTTGAGCGTCTCCATCCGAGGCGATCCGGATTTGGCGGTGTTGATTACGTCGGGGCGCGAGGCGAACGGCTCCACAACCCTGCTCACCAACTTCTTCTTTTGGCGGTTTTCCAGCTCGTATTTCTGCCGCGCGTAGGCCACCGGGTCGGCCTCCGGCACCGGCCGGTTCATGGCTTTCAGATGACTCGTCGCATCGCTCACGTGCGGGCTCAACGGATAGTCGCGCACGATCTTGCTGTACGCCGCCGCCTCCTGATCCTCGTACCGGTCCCCCATGCGGTGAAAGGAATCGGCTTCCAGCATCAACGCGTCATCGGCGCGGCTGTACAGCGGGAACTGGTCCGTCAGCGCGTTCAGCCGGTTGGCCGCCGCCGGGAAACTCCCCTTGCTTTTGTAATAAAACGCGCCCACCCTGTATTCCGCGTCCCCCAGCACTTCCTGCGCGGTCCGTAGATACTGCTGCGCGTCGGGGGCGAATTTGCTGTTTGGAAACTGCACCAGAAGCTGCCGGCATTCGTCCTCCGTGCGCCGCGCGTGCAGCGGGTCACGGTCGGCCTTGTCCATTTGCTGATACTGCATCTTGCAGACTTTTTCCTGGGCCTCGGCGGCTTCCTCCAGTTGCGGGTAAAACAGGATGAAATCCTTGTACTCGGCCTCGGCCTGCGCCAGACCGTGGCTGCCGCCCTCGCGATACCAACTGTCGGCCACCGCCAGCTTGGATTTAGCCAGGTACTCGCTGGTGTCGTAGGTGTTCATCAGCGTTTGCAGCGTCAGCCGCGCCTGTTCGTAGCGCGCGTGTTCGATATCGTCGACGGCCCGGTCGAACAGCACCTTGTCGGGTTGCTGGGTGTCCTTGGTGATGGGGTTTTCGTATTTCTTCTTCCCGCAGCCGGGAACCAACACCAGGACGCACATCACTGCCGCCACGGCAGCCCGACGGACGACATTTCGCGACATAAAGGATTCCGATTTCACTTCAATTCTCCAGCAATCTCGGCCGGCGGCGCTTCCGCGGCCATTACCATCAGCACTGTACGGCGGTCGCCTGGGCGGCAATTTCGCGCATCTCGCGCGTGGTGGCTTCCGCATCCGGACTGTGAAAGATGGCCGACCCTGTGACGATCCATTCACACCCCGCGCGCACCACTTCCGCCAGGTTCTCCGGGTGGATCCCGCCATCGATTTCAATCGGGAAGGCTAACTTCTTTTCGCGCCGCATGCGCTCCAGCCTGCGCGCCTTTTCGAGCACATACGGAATCAGCTTCTGGCCACCCCACCCCGGGTTCACACTCATGAGCAGCACGTAGTCGGCCACTTCCAGCACATCTTCCAGCACCGCTACCGGCGTGGCCGGGTTCAACACCACGCCCGCCATCGCGCCCGCCTGCTTAATCATGTTCAGCGTGGCATCCAGGTGCCGGCAGGCTTCATAATGCACCGAAACCGAGTTGGCGCCAGCCTGGATGAAAGCCTCCGCATACCGCTCCGGACGCTCGATCATGAGGTGACAATCCAGGTGCGAACGGGTGGCTTTGCGAATCGATGCGACCACCGGCGGCCCAATCGTGATGTTGGGCACAAAGTGGCCGTCCATCACGTCGAGATGGAGGATGGTGGCCCCGCCTCGCTCCACCGAAGCGATCTCCTCGGCCAGGCGCGCGAAGTCCGCGGACAGAATCGAGGGAACGATTTCAATCATTTGCGGATTCGTTTGATTTTATCACAGCCGCCCAGAAACCATCGCCGGCGTCGCGCCCCGGAAGCCGTTCCCACACCGTAACGTCGCGCTCCGGCGCAGCCTCGTCCACCACTTCCCGGTTCTCTTCCGGTTCGAGCGAGCAGGTGGAATACACCAGCCGGCCGCCCGGCGCGAGCGCCGCCAGCGCATTCCGCAGCAGCGCGGTCTGGCGGCCGTGCAGATCGGCTATGTCCTCGGGCCGCAAGCGCCATTTGATTTCCGGATTCCGCCCGAGCGTGCCCGTCCCCGAGCACGGCGCATCCACCAGGATGCGGTCGAACCGCCGCGCCAGCGGCAGCGGCCGAGTGCCATCCAAGACCACCAGGCCGACGCCCAGCCCGCGCAGCTCGCGCAAGCGATGGAAGTGCAAATCGCAGGCCACCGCACGCACCCCCGCTTCGAGCGCCTGCGCCGTCTTGTTGCCCGGCGCCGCGCACAGATCGAGGAAGGTTTGTCCTCGCTCCAGTTCGAGCAGCGGCACGATGGATTGCGACCCGATGTCCTGGAAGCGCGTGCCCGCGGCGGAAACGCGCACGTACTTTTGCGGCCCCTCGAGCGCCGCCAGCGCGATGGCACGAGCTGCCGCGAGTCCGTGATGGCGCTCCCAGCGCTCGAGCAGCCATTCCGGGCAGGAGAGCTCCACCTCGCGCGTGGGCCACTCCACCGGCGTTCGGTCCACTTTGCGCAGCACCGCGTTCACCATCCCCGCCGCCGACCGCTTGCGCGCCCGCTTCACCATTTCCACGCTCTCCGCCACTGCCGCGTGCGCCGGTATGCGCTCCAGGTAACGAAGCTGGTAAATGCCAATGCGCAGCGCCAGCCGCACTTCCAAATCGAGGCGCCGGGGCGCGCCGTAATGTTCGATCAGAAAATCAAGCTGCGCCCGATACCGCAGCACGCCGAAGACGATCTCGGAAGCCAGGCCCGCATCTCTCGAATCGAGCGCCGCCGTCGCCGCCAGCAGCAGGTCGGAAGCCCAGGCGCCGCCCTCCACTCTATCGAGCACCGCGTACGCGGTCCGGCGTGCAGGCGCAATCGTCATGCCATCGGCAGGTTAGCAGATATGAGCATCCGCGCGCGATGTTGGCAGGCGAAAGCGCCTGCCCCACCGCAAACCGTTCGACAGCAAAGTGGGACAGACGCTTCCGTCTGTCAACCCGCTTGACAAGCACTCCGGTTCGTTTAATAATAAGACATCTTAGTAAGGAGTCTCAGTATGGCGCGACAGGACGCATTACAGGGATCGCTCCCACTGCTGGTATTGAAGATTCTCGCGCGCCGCGGGCCGCTCCACGGTTACGGCATCGCGGTGCAGATCGAAGCCATGTCGGAGGACATCTTGCGGGTGGAAGAGGGCTCGCTTTATCCGGCGCTCCATCGCATGGAGGAGGCCGGCTGGATCAAGGCGAAATGGGCCACCACCCAGAGCAATCGGCGCGCGCGCGCGTATGACATCACCGCCGCCGGGCGAAAGCAGTTGGAAGGCGAGGAAAGCCGCTGGCGCTCGATCACGGCGGCGGTGGACGCGGTACTGGAGCAGGCGTAGGTAACCGCTCCCTGACAGTCGCGGCTCTGAAGCGCATCGGAGCCGCGACCGTCAGGAAGCGGTTGTCCGCAGTTGTTACGGAGGTCCCAGAGGAGGCTCTCATGTCCTGGCTATCCCGGTTGACGAATGCTTTCCGGCCGGACCGGCTGGACGGCGATCTCGAGGAGGAGCTGCGCTTTCATCTGGAAGCGCGCGCAGAGGAAGCCGTCCGCGACGGCATGAATCCGCAAGAGGCCGCCCGCGAGGCGCGGCTGAGGCTGGGCAACGAACTGCATACGCGCGAGACCAGCCGCGACGCGAGGCTGATGCCGTGGCTGGAATCGTTGCTGAAGGATGTGCGTTTCGGCTTCCGTATGTTGCGCAAGGACAGCGCGGTAACGGCGGCGGCGCTGGCATCGCTGGCGCTGGCGATCGGCGCCTCGCTGGCGGCCTTCGCGCTGGTGGACGCATTGCTCCTCCGGCCGCTCCCGGTTTACCAGCCTGAGCGCCTGGTTCAACTAACCACCTCGGACGAACGCGACCCGCACGAAAACCACACGTTCAACTATCCACTGTTCGAGCGCTGCCGCCAGGCCGCGCGCGCACAACTGGAGCTTTTCGGCATGAGCAACCAGCATCCTGAAGAGGTCGTGTTCGCCAAGCCGGGAGGCCGCGAGGAAAAGGTCCGGCTGCAATACGCATCGGGGAATGCCCTGCCCTCGCTCGGCATCCGGCCGGCCTTGGGCCGCCTCTTGACTCCAGGCGACGACTTGCACCCCGGCGCTCACCCCGTCGCGGTGGTCAGTTACAACTTCTGGATGCGGCGGTTCGGCGGCGATCCGTCGGTGTTGGGACGATGGTTCAGCGTGGGAACCAGGCAGTTTCAGATCGTCGGCGTGACCGAGAAAGGGTTCACCGGCATCGAGCCGGGCAAAGGCACCGACCTCTGGGTGCCGATCATGATGTGGTCGATCCCGGAGGATCTGTCGGACGTGGGCAGTTACTGGTTTAGCGTGTTGGGAAGATTGAAGCCGGGAGTGACGGCGGAAGCGGTTCGCTCGGTCTTGCAGGGCGTGTACGCGAATTTCCTTCGCGAGCAAGCGGCGGGGTTTCGCGCGGACGAATCGCGCGCCGTCGTGGATAGCTTCCTGCACGGCAGCCTGCATGTGCTGCCCGCCCCGAACGGCCCGTCACGTTTGCGCGAAACATTCGCGCGGCCGCTGTGGATTCTGGCCGTGGTCGCCGGCCTACTTCTGCTGATTGCCTGCTCCAACCTGGCGAACCTGTTCACCGCGCGTGCGCTGGCACGGGAGCGCGAGATGGCGCTGCGGATCTCGATCGGCGCCGGCCGCGGGCGCCTGATGCGGCAGTTGCTGGTGGAAGGCGCGCTGCTGGCCTGCGGGGCGAGTGTGCTGGCAGCCGCGTTCGCGGCGGTCGCGGCACCGTCCATCGTCGGGCTGCTGAGCACGTCGGATAGCCCCGCCTACCTGGATCTCCATCCGGACTGGCGCATGCTGGCGTTTCTGCTGTTGTCCTGCACCGCGGCCACGCTGCTGTTCGCCCTGCTGCCCGCGCTGCGCGCGTCCGGCGTTTCGCCGCACGAAGCTCTGAAATCGGGGGGCAGGCAATCGGTTCGCGCCGGTGCACTCAGGCCCATGCTGGCCGCTCAAATCGCGTTCAGTTTTGTGGTGCTGTTCGTGGCCGGCTTGCTGCTGCTTTCATTCCGGCAGCTGACGCACGTCGATCTCGGATTCAGGAAGAACGAGGTGGTGCTCATCGGTGTCGAGACTACGGACCCCAACCCGTTCGCCAAGATGTACTACACGCCGGCCGCCCGTCTCACCGCGCTGCAGTTGGTGGACCGCATCCGTGAGGTTCCGGGCGTGCGTAATGCGGCTATGTGCGAGTTCGGATTCTTTTCGGGCGCGCTCATAGGCGAAAACGTGCGAATACCAGGCCGCGCTCCAGGCGATGGGAATGTTTACGGCGTGCCGGTCTCGCCGGGATTCCTCGAAACGATGGGCGTGCGGTTGCTGGAAGGCCGTTCCCTCGCGCCATCCGACTTCACTCCCACGCCTTCGGTGGTGCTGGTGAATCAGGCGTTCGCGCGCCGCTACTACCCGGGCGAAGATCCGGTGGGCAAGCGATTCGCGTTCGCGCGAAGAGATAGAGACCTTCCCCAGACCATCATCGGCGTCGTCCAGGATGTTCGTTTGCAGAGCGTTCGCCAGCCGGCTCCGCCCACCACGTTCGAGCCATTGCGCGGGCTTAACGGAACCCTGGCGGTGCGCACGGATGGCGACCCGTGGCGAGTGGTGCCGCTGGTGCAGCGGCAAATCCGCGCCTTCGGCCATTCCGTGCGTGACGGCGACGTGACGCTCCAATCCGCGTTGGTGGATGACGACATGGTGCGCGAGCGGTTGCTGGCCCTGTTGGCCGGCTTCTTCGCCCTGGCGGCGGTGGCGCTGGCGGGCGTGGGACTGTATGGCGTGCTCAGCTACTCGGTGGTGCGGCGGACCAAAGAGATCGGCGTCCGCATGGCTCTGGGCGCAAGGCAATCGTCGGTGGTGCGGCTGGTGATCCGCGAAATCGCGGTGGTGGCCGCCATCGGCCTGGCCGCCGGACTCGTCCTCGGCCGCCTGCTGGCTCGCCCCGTCGAGAGCCTGCTGTACGAAGTGAAGCCTGGCGATTTCTGGAGCCTGGCTTTGCCGCTGGCGCTGCTGCTGGCCGCCGCCGCACTGGCCGCATTTCGCCCCGCCTGGCGCGCCGCAAGAGTCGAACCTGCCGTTGCCTTGCGCCATGAGTAAGGGCCGGCGGTCGAGAATAACGCCACACTGTCTGACGGGCAGATGGTTTCGCGGACGTGCCAGGAGCCGGACTATTCCCGGCGCGGCACGCGGGTTCTCCAGCAAGCTGTCCCTGAAGTTCGTGGACAAACTGCCGACGAGTCTGTCGCTCGACTACGGGGCCTAAAGGCCATGTTTAGGAAGTCCCGCGACGGCACGGCTGAAGCCGTGCCCTGATACAAAGCTCTGGAATCATGTTGCGGACCTGAGTGCTCTGGTACAAAGCCGCCGACCGCTGTACTTGCCGGCCGGACACGCCAGCGCACGACCCGTCTGCCCAGAATCAATCGGCGTCCTGAAGATGGTTAGGGACTCGCCAGAAAGCAGATCATAGCATGCCTCCTTGTCTGGATTCGGATGTCTGCATCCGGAATCCAGACGGCTGCCGGGCTTCACCAGCTATTTGGTCTTCTTGCGGGATGGAGACTTGGCGAAGTACAGGCTGACGGCGCGATCGATGTTGGCGCGGGTGAGGCGGACGGCGCGTCCCTCGTACTCGGCGATGGCCTTGACGAGTTTGAGAATGTCCATCGGGTAGCAGGCGCGTAACACCGTGGCGCCGGCGGCGATGCAACGCTCTCTCATGTACTCGGCGCAGCCGGTCTCGGCAGGCACGCTGTGAACGGTTATGACCTGCTTGACGATCAGGTCGAAAAGCTCTTCGTTGACGTCTTCCACCAGCACCTTGGTCTGGATGCGGCGCAGGAAGGCCTCGTCGGCCAACTCCTCCGGGTCCAGGTTGGTGGAGAAGACCACCATGAGTTCGAACGGCACCTGGAACTTCATGCCGGAGGCGAGCGTGAGGTAGTCGACACGGCGATCCAGCGGAACGATCCATCGGTTGAGCAACTGCTGCGGGGAAAGCATCTGGCGCCCGAAATCGTCGACCACCAGAATGCCGTTATTGGCCTTCATCTGGCACGGCGCGATGAACACATGGGTGGCCTCATCGAGGCGCAGTTCCAGCATCGAAGCCGAAAGCTCGCCGCCCATGGTGATACAGGGGCGATGGCAGATCACCCAACGTGGATCGAGAAACTCGTCCTCCGCTTCGACCGGCCGGTGCACGATGGGGTCGAAAACGGCGATGATGTGGCCGTCCACTTCCACCGCGTAGGGAACGATGATCGAGTCCTGGTAAATTCGCAGAATGCGCTCGGCGATGCTGGTTTTGCCGCTGCCCGTTCCGCCGTACAGAAACAACGACTGGTGCCCGATCAGCGAGGGGCCCAATTGATCCAGCAACGAATCCGGCATGACCAGGTCGTGAAACGCCCGGCGCAGGCTGTCGCGGCTGAGGCGCAATTTGGCGCTTTGTCCTTTGACCACTTCATGATACTGCTGGATGGAGACCGGAGCCGGTCCAACGTACTGGCAGACCTCACTGCGAGCGGTGGCCAGATGCCGGCCCCCGGCGGTCAGCGAGAACGAGTAATCGTTGCCGACCATACCCTTCACTTCCAGCAACTGCTGTTGCCGGAACTCGTGGAACAGGGTTTCGAGAACCGGGAAGGAGAGTTTCAAAGTGTCGTGCAGTAAGGCCAGCGTGCCGGTGCCGTGGAGCCACAGATAGCGCAATACCAGATCGCTGATCATGGCGCGCGGGATTCCCAGTTCGCCGATCCGGTCGGGAATGGTTGGCCTGACGTTAACGTCTTCAGCAGGAGGGGCTGCCGGGCTAGGCGGGCTGGCGGCCGCGGTCTTCGGCGCGGCCGGCTTGTTGGCGGCTTTCTGGGCGCCCCGCGGATCCAGAATTATGAGATTAGGGTTAGCAGAAGAGGCCAGGCTTTCCAGACTCATGACACTGGCAATATACAATGCAACTCCAGTGCCGAACCAGGATGGCGTTGGTTAGCAGAGTCCCATCTACGAACGGTAGCCTACATGGGCGGGCAACCGGCAAGCGCACCTCAGTTGGATGCCTCAATGGCTCCTCTCCCAAGCGTGTAATTGTCGACAAACGATTTGGTATCAATGGAATGCGGCTCGCGGTGCAGATGGCGGAGGAGAAAGCCCGAAAGGCGATCCTGAGTCTGCCAGCTAATGCTTCTCCGCGCCCGGCTCGGCAGCCGGCGGCTTGCAAGCCTCGAGATTCACGGCGAATGCCGCGATCGAGCTCCAGCGTCCGCCCTGCAAGCGCTCGATGCGATAGGACCGCGAGGCCGCATCCGCTTGCACGCGCCAGCCGGCCGGCAGGGTCTGTGGTAGCCGCAATGGCTTGGCGCTTTGCTGGCGGATGGTCCAGCTTTGACCGCCGTTTTCCGATTGAAACAGCGCGTAGCGTTCCTGGCCGCCGCCCTGGCCCCGGTCCAGAACCAGGCTGCCCGCGCTTTTCGAGCTGAAGAAGAACTGCAGCACCGCACCGAAGGGGCTTTCCGCAGACTCGCGCAGCACGGCCCGCTCGGTCCATGTCTTGCCGCCGTCCTCGGTGAGCAGCAGGAAGGGGTTCTGCGGAAGGGGAAACTGCTCTTCGCCGGCGATCCAGCCGAAGCCCGAATCGAGGTACTGAATGCGATCGATCGCCGCACCGCGGAGGCGCTGGTGGGCTTCACTCCAGGTTTGGCCTTCGTTGTCACTGCCGAGCAGCACCGAATAAAGGGTGGCGGATTCGCCGTGGATGTTGCCGGATACCACCGTGCGGTCCCCCCAATGCGCGGCCGCGGAAAGCTCCAGGAAAATCGGGCACGGATCTTCTTCGCTGCAACTCAGACCCGCCCAACGGATGTCCTCGCCCGTGCAACCAAATGGGAGCTCGATCGGGGTTCCGTGGTTCTCCAACTGAGGAGGCGCTGGAGCCGGCTGTTCCACCGCCAGGTCCTGCGCCTGCGATGCCAGAGAGAAGGCGGCCGGCAGAGCCAATATGAGGACGGCGAATCGCATCGCAAGCCCAATTGTAGCTCAGGCCCAGCGGCCCGAGGCGGCGATCCAAGAACCGGAGCGACGCCGAAGCCATGGGAAGCGCGTCAATAGCTCTTAAGGGCTATCGAGCGGTGACTCCTTTGAGCGAGCCGGATTTCAGTCGCAACTTGTAACCTCGCCACCGGGTTGCTGCGTCCAGAAGGTAAATCCCCGTTACGACTGCGGGCGCATTAAACCCTATCACCCAAATGCGCCCGCTTTCTTTTTGTCCGCAGGGCCGACGCCTTCCCGAGTTTGAGAGGACACCTCCGGCGCTATCCTGCAAACAAAAGCGTGGATCGCCCCCTCAGCGAAACGGCCGCGGACGGCGAGTCATTCCGAATGGGGCGGCTCGATGGTCGCGGCAGGCTGAGGTGCCTTCCGAGATGAAATAGCCGCCCCACCGAAAACGGGGAATCCCGCCAACTCTCAATTACGATTAAGCGCTGGCCTGCTTGGCAGCTTCCGCCCGCTTGGCAGCCCAACGCTTCTTGGTGGCGGCGATGATGGCCCGTCTGCCAGCCGCCGAGAGCTTCCGTTTCGGCTTCGGCGCTACCGGCGCAGCTTCCTGCTTCTTGGATTCGGCCCATCTCTTCCGCTGTGCCGCGGCGATCGCCGCCCTGCCAGCCTTGCTTATCTTGCGCCGCTTACGCGAGGGCGATTCGGAAGGGGCGGCGGTTGGCTTGGAGCCACCGTCGAGCATTTGCCGGATCTCGGCTATTTGGGCATCGATCCGCGTCTTTTGGATCTCTAACCCGTCAATTGCGGCAGTGAGAATTTCAGTTGTAAGTTTTGTCGGCATGGAAAACTCGGTTGACAGCGTGTTACATCACCCTATTGTACACCGGAAAAAAGTCTGAGCGGTACTCGGGTGACAGATGGCGCCGATCATCCTATCTTAGCTAAGCGCGTCTAAGACTGAGTCGGCGGGAGCGAAAAGCCGTTAGTTAAAGGCGAGGGGATCGGCTGCCATGCGCTTGAGCAGGCATTCACCGCCGGATTCGCAAACCCTCGGAGCACTAAGTCCCTCGACAGTGACCTCTTGAATCGCGGTCAGAAATTCCTGGCTTTTTGTGAGACCAAGCGGGAACACGAAGGTGACTTTCCGGCCGTCTTCGGCGACCCAGGTATCGCCCACCAACCTGAATTCCGCCGGATCGTCGGCGCCCCGGATGGCGGCTCTCAATTCCGGACCGGCTAGCGCCAAGACAAGACCCTCTTGAATGGTGCCATCCGCATAAGAAATATTCATGTCGCGTTCCTCTCTCTTTTCCTCGACGAATGGGGACATGCTCTCACGCCTGCGGGATAGACGGCAAGGCCTGGTAGCTATGGAAAGTACTGTCAGTTTCCTAACCAGTACTTTTGTTATGGGAGCCTCGCTCTTCGGCCGTCAGTAAGCAATCGGCTGCGGACACGGGCGGCAAAGGCCGGTTTGAATCAAGGAGCCGCAGGGGCTTCCCGCCCCAGACTTATGTCACCAACCACTCACCGCATGAGACTAGCGCTCGTGCTTCTTCCAATGCAGCATGTGGTGGTCGTCCACGGCGATTTTGGCGGGCAGTGTGAGGCCGCAAGTCTTGCAGATTATGACGTCCCGGCCGATTTCCCAATGAGTGCAGTCCTTGCATTTGCAAATCAAAAGGTCGATCTCTTTTTTCTTATCCATTTCTTAGAGTCTCCTGAATTCCTCTTTGACTTCACGAACGAAGTCCGTGAATGGCGCTGTTGTGATGATACCAGGCTGCCAGCACAGATCGCGCTCGATCAGGTTGTACTCCTTAACGATGCGGGAGCCGGGAAGCTTGTTGCCGTTACTGTCCGAATCGCGGCCCATCAGCCAAAGATGGTCGGCGACGGAGCATGCGGCGGTGACGTCATGGGTAACCACGATGATGGTGTTCAGGTCGTCCATATCGGCGACCTTGGTGATCAACTCGCAGGTCCTTTCGAGCATGAGGAGGTCGAGGCCGGAAAACGGTTCATCCATCAGCAGGAAGTGCTCGCTGCAGAGGATCTGCTGGATAATGGCGCATCGTTGGCGCTGGCCGCCCGATAGCTGAGAGGGGTACAAATTGAACTTGTCTTCCAGTCCGAACTCGTTCAGCAACGCCATCACCTTATCACGGGCAACCGGGGAGTCCTTTTCCTTCTGCTTCGCTCCCAGTATGAGGTTGCCGAACACGGTGCGATGTTCGAAAAGGGGGTAGCTTTGGGAAACCACGCCCACTTCACCCGCCCTGACCGGGCGATCGAAGCCGTTGACGGACACGCGGCCCGAGGTGGGCTGGTTCAATCCCGCGATGATCCGGAACAGGCTGGTTTTGCCGCAGCCGGAAGGCCCGAGGAACCCCACCACCTGGCCCTGCACCCTGCCCGGCACGATGATGTCGCGCACCTCGCCGTTGACGTTCTTGAGCACGGGACGGCCATCATACTCAAGGCACACGTTGTCGATCTTCAACAAAGTCTGGCCGAGGCTGTACGAGGTGTTGGCCATTATTTCCGCTCCAGCGTCAGGGCCGCATAAGGACAAAACATGTTCTTCATCAAGCCGATCCCGTAATCCTGGAGCAAGCCGAGCATGAGGATGGTCAACTGGATGGCGAAGACCGCGGCCAGCCGGAAGTGGTGGTTCTGGTCGAGCAGGATGGTGCCGACGCCGCCCTCGGACCGGACAATGCCTTCCACCATGGTGAGCATCATCCAGCCGATCGCGGCATTCTGACGGAGGACGTCGAACGCCTTGTCAGCCTGGCCCAGAACGATCACTTCCCACACCACCCGCCACTCTCCCATGCGCAGCGTGCGCGCCAGGTCGAACTCCTCTTTCGGAATGCTATTGATCACGTCGGCCATTCCGGTGACGAAGAACACCGAAACCGAAAACGCCAGCAGCGACAGTTTCAGTTGATGTCCGCTCTTGGCCATCAGGGTAAAAAAGAAAGTCAATCCCACCAATGACAGAAAACGAAGCTTGCTGAGCAGGGAGACGATGGGACGGAAGAAGGGCATCACCGTCGCATAAGCCAGCAGGAGGGAAACCACCGTGGCCAGAGCAATCGCTTCGAGGTTCAGATAGAAACTGGTGATGAGTTCCCCGCCGAGACCCTGCTCCCACATGTCGCCCAGCGCGCGCAGGACTTCGCCTGGTTTGGGGAACAGCACCAGGGGGCTGACGATCCACAACAGGAGCACCACGGCGACCTGCACGGCGACCAGTATCCGGACGGTGTTCCTGCTCAGAACCGCATTAGGCGAAAATACCGCGAGCGCGTGATTCATGGTTTACCCGGCACACGAAAAACCGGGGAAGACTAGCCGCCTCCCCCGGTTCCCGCGGAGTTACTGGCCGATCTGGCTGATCTCCACGCGGCGGTTCAGCGCCTTGCCTCCGGCCGTCGCGTTCGAGGCCAGCGGGTTCTGCGAACCGTGGCCCGCCACCGCCGTGAAGCGCGAGTCCGGGAAACTCAGCGGAGCCACCTGCTGGAAGTAGCGTTTCACGGCCTGAGCGCGTTTCTCGCTCAACGGGACGTTTACGGCGTCGCTGCCGGCGTTGTCGGTGTAACCGTCGATCTGGAGCGCCAACTGCGAGTTAATCGCCAACGCATCCTTGAGTTCGTTCAGAGTGGGCAGACTGCTCGGCAAGGGCTTATCGGAGCCAGAGTCGAAGTTGATGTACACAGCCTTATGACCGATCACGGTGCCGCTGGCCGCTTCCTTGGCGTAATCCACCGTCTCCGCGCTCGCACCCTGCACGCCGCTGGTGCTCAACAGCGCCTGCGTGCCGAAGAGGAACGAAGTGTCGACCGCTTCCTTGTACGGCGGAATCGGATTGTCCTTGAACAGTTGCGGGTAGTTCTGGGTGGCAATCTTACCGAACGTCTCGTAGCTGGCGCGCATGTTGTTGTTGTGCTTGCCGTCCAGTCCAAAATAGTTGACGTTGTCCTCGAGATTGAAGACCGCCGAGCCGCCCAGAGACTGGCCCGACTTAGGATCGCGCAGGCCCACGTAGTATTTGTACCAGTAGTCTCCGTTCTGGTCGTTGTAGATCTTGGCGGAGATTTCGCCGGCCTTTTGGCGAACGGCATCGAAGGCCTTCACCTGGTCGGCAGCCTGGAAACTCGCCGCCAGCATGCCCTGCACTTCGTCGCGATTGTCATTGAAGAATTTCTTGATACCCACGATGACGGCCGGCATTTGGGACGCGTACTCATGCGAGGAGACGACCTTGGTGGTGCCCGGACGGCCATGCACCGCCTGTTCGTCGCCTGGCGTCCAGGTCACCACGCCATCCGGACAGACCTTGGTGGTCTCGCCGGTCGGGCGTCCGTCCTTCACCACCTTGCGGTCCTCGCAACGATTGGGAACGTACACCTCGGTGACGGCCTTGATGTAATCCTCGTCGGGGGCCGCAATCCAGTTGACCGCATCCGGGTCATAGGTATTCAGATCCGGGTTGTTCTTGAGAGCGTTGGAGCCCATATAGTTCAGGGCGATGTTCCAGTCGCCATCGCGAATGACGCCGACCACGGTCTTGCCTCTCATGCTCTGCGGATTCGTTTTCCACTCGGCCGGACCGAGCAGGGCATCCTCTCCGTTGGAGCGGCCGACGGAGCCGATGATAACGGCCTGGTATTCCGGCCCCAGTTTCTTCAATTGCGGATTCAGATCGGCCAGCCACTGGCCGCCACCGTCGCCCATGACCACCAGGGCCGCGGCGCCCGAGGAGCAGGTCTTCTCGCCATCGTGGAGCTGCTTGGCGCAGGCCAGCAGGTCGGCCTTCATCTGCGAGTTCGAGTCCTCGCGGTGCAGAGCGAGGTTGACGCCGTACTTCTCCATCAGCGAACCCTTGGTGGTATCCTTGCCGCCGTTCGCATAGAGCAGGGCGAACATGGCGTTCCACTCCCAGATGTCGATCGGTATGCGCGTCGCCGAAACGCCGGCCGAGGCGGTGGACGGGTACGGCATGGCCTGCACGTTGGCCACCTGCGCCTCCGTTTGCGGCGGCAGATCCACGCGGGTAGCGACCACCGATTTTATGATGCCGGGGGTTGGAATCAGACCGCGCTGCATGGCGACGCGCAGTCCCCAAACCACACCCACCGCCAGGATCACAATCAGAAACACTTTCGCTTGCGGCTTCATTCGCGCCATTTGCTTCTTCCTCTCAACGAACTGGTGTGAAATTGCTTATTTAAACATGTTGTCGTAATCGCTGCCGGCGCCCTGCGGGCCGGTAGCGGGCCGGGGCATGTTCAGCGGCTCCGGCGTGGCGACCCCGGGAATCTCGATCATGTCGGCGCCGGCGGGCTTGTTGCCGTCCGTAAGGAGCTTCTGGCTGAACTCGGCAAACTTGCCGGCCGCTTCGTCGGCCGCCGCGCCGGATTCGATTTGATCGTCCGTCAGCAGTCTGTCGGTGTAGCGGGAGAACTCGCGGATCTCTCCCAAGGTCCGGGAGGTGTCTTCCTCGAGGTAGTCCAAGGCCATGTCGACCATCTTCAATTGCTCCGGATTGCCGCGCAGCAACCGCTGGCCGACGCCGAGCGTCGCCTTGGCGTCCAGAATCATCTTGCGCTGCTCGGCCAGGAAGCCGACCTTGTTCTCCGTGCGCTGGATCTTGCTGTCGGCGATTTGCGACCAGTGCTGGAAAGTTTTCAGCATCTTCGAAGTCTGATCCTCGAGAGCCTGCAACTGCTTCACGCCCTGCATCAACATGCCGGCCTTCTCGAGGAAGGTCTGGCGCTCCAGCATCAGGCGTTCCTTCTCCATCGGGTCGCTGGCGGCGGCTGCCATTTGCTCCGCCTTGGCGGCCTTATGGCCGAGCCCGGTAATCTCGTCGTTCTTGGCGGCAATGCTGCGCTGCAGCCTTTCGTCGCTGCCGGCGAATCGCTGCAGCGTCTGGTCGAGATCGTACTTCGCCTTCTTCATGTCATCCAGGTTGTTGCGCAGGATGCCGATCGGATCGGTCTCCACCACCCACGAGGCGAACCACCGCACCATGTATTGAAATAAGTTCCGGACTGCGGTGCGGAAGGTTGGATTGAACGCCAGCCAGAGGACCGCGATCAGCACCACGGCCAGCCCGATCGTATAAAGCGTGTTCTCCAACAGCGTAATCAGGTACGGCAGGAGGGCGTACAAGCCGATGCCTCCGCCGACGATCGCGGCCGCCAGCACAACCATCCCGAACGGGCCCTCGGGACGTTTCCAGAACGATTTCGGCGTGTAGTTCTGCAGGTTCTGGGTGAAGCTCGGAGTAACCGGTACGAGACTCATGATTGGTGTCTTATCCTCTCAGCAGCGCCGCGTATTGCGACTTCTGCTGTTCGATTTCGCTGCTGCGGCGCTGCGCGGCTGCCGCAAACTGGCTCTGCACATGCGTGCTCTTACCCTGCGCGTCCACTAGTTCGCCGGATAACTGTGCCAACTGCTGCTGAAGCTGGGTGATTTGCGTGCTGATCTGGCCGATGCGGTCCTGCCGCCCCGTAATCTCGCGCGCCACAAACTGCTGGGCCTTGGCGTTAAAAGCGTCTAATTCCTGCTGCAGCCTGGCTTTCAGCGTGTCAAAGACCGCCAGGATGCCGTCTTGCGTCAATCCGGCTTGTGCCTGCGCTTGCAGGACGGCGGTCCTGAACTTGATATTGGGGGGCATCACAGTGTCCGGGATGGCCTTGAGAGGTTCCAGGAACTTGTGTATGGTGGCGGCCACGTCAGTGCCTTCGAAATCGGTCTTGGACATGAGCTTCTGGTAGACTTCGTCATTGTCCGGCACCACTCCCGTATCGATCGGCATCGGATAACTGACCGGCGGCGCACTGGTCACATCCGTTTCGAACGGATGGGCGGCGGGCGCCGGTGCAAACGTATGGGCAGCGGTCCCAAACGCCTGGGCAGCGGCCGCCGTAGTAACGGGCGCCGGCTTCTCCGGTGTCTGCGGCTTCTCGGGCTCGTCTTCAAAGGCCATGTGCTTCAGGCTGTCGATCAAACCGTGTTTATTGGTGGGCATAATCCTCCCCAAGCGATCACTAGCGATTATACGTCCAACCGCCTCAATTTGGAGCGGTTTGTCTCATTTTTTCCATTTGGGCTGCGGCAGCGGCCGCTGTGGAGCCCAAATCGGGATCATTCACCGAAGAAACCCGGAAGCTACACATTTCAAGCGGCTTCGCATGCGCGGTCCGCTCGTAACGTAACCGTCACAATGGCGAAGAACATCCGGAACGCCGATCCCTACATCATCCGAATGTACGTTCGGCTCATCATTTGAGTTCCCCGAAATGCACCGCCTCGGGAACGCCCGGCGAGTCGAGCAACTGGATGGTAGTCGAAGGTCCGAGATCCACCGGGTCACCCCACGCGCGCAACGCCCAGACGATTCTCTTGTCCGGGGTGACTTCGAGCGCCTGCACGGGAGCCGTGGCGGGATCGGCCGGCCCGTTCCACTGGTTGAACCATGTGTTGATGAGCGTGTTCCCGTTGGACAGGCGCTTGGCGATTTGCGTGGAATTGAACAGGTAGTCCGGCACATCGGCGGGCGAGAATTCCCAGACAGTGACTCCGGCGGGGTTCACTTCGCGAACCAGTTTGGCTCCGGCGATCAGGGTATTGCCGTTCTTCAAACGTTCGGCCGACCAGGTGGCGGCTCCCGGCGCGTACGACCAGAGTTGCTGGCCGGTGGAATCGTATTCGACGACTTTGCCCATGTCCATGTGCGCCAAAAGCAGCGTGCCGGCATCGGTGAGCCGGGCATGGCGGAAATGGCCGTGTACGCTTTTCGGATTCCCGACTGGAACCACAAACTCACGCTCGTTCTTGCCGGTGACGATGTTCACGACCACAACCTTGGCGGGATCGCCGTTTTGCACGTAGAGCACGCGGTCCGTGCCGATCGGCTGCGCGGTGTGTATCTCGGTGCCCGCCGGAGCGTCATAGTGCCAGAGCACCTTTTTGTCGCGGTCGATCAAGGTTACGCCGAATTGGTGCGCGAAGAGTACGTTGCCGCTCGAAAGCAGCACGGCATCGCTGATTTCGCCCTTTCCCGCGGGATTGTGATACTCCCAGACGACCTTGCCGCTTCGCACGATATACATGTCCTGCGACTTGGCTTCTCCGGCGTAAAAGAAATCGTGCTGGGCTAATCCTCTGCCGGGCAGGACGGCGGGGAAGTTGGGTTTCTCCGCCGTGAGCGCTGCCGCCGCGGGTTTGGCTGGCTGCCCCCGCGCAGGCGTGACGGCGCACACCGCGCCGGCCACGATAAGGGCAATCCATCGTAGAGTCCGTTGGTCATTCATACGATGGAGTCTAACGCGCTTGCACGCGGCGTGGGTGGGGCAGGCTTGCCCGTGCGTTTGTCCTGGCACACGCGGGTGTCGATACGACGACGCTATGGGACCAGGGCAGGAACGCCGGTGGCGAGATCCTCGGGCTGATCGTTGGGGGGGTTGCGTGCCCGGCGTTGCGCCGCCACCTGGCAGGCGGGTGCCAGCGCGAAAACAGCCGCGATTGGGAACCGGGCGAGCGACTGGATCATCTCGATCGGCCAGGCATGGGAATAGTGGGGAATCACCCAGGCTGCCAGCTCGCCGGCTCCAGTCAGGAAGATGCCGCACATAAACGCCGCCCAGCACATGGAGATCAGGCCATTGCCCATACGGACGACCGATCGGCGGAGCAGCATGGCTTCGAGGAAGAGCACGCACAGGACGGGGAGGCCGGCCAGCGAGATCCAGTCCTCGGTGCCGATCGGTCTGCCGGCGAGCGATGCCGCACCGGCCTCGGCGAACCGGCAGAGAGTGAACAGGTAGACGATGGCGGACACCGCCCAATCAGCGGTGCTGGGCCGAACCCAGAAGCCAAATTTCCGCAGGACGCGCAGCGCCACCAGCAGGGCCGCCGCCAGCAGGGCCAAGCGGACCGGGCCGTCGGCGATCAGAGCGGAGCGGCGGATCTGGTCGATCAACCCGGGTTTCACGTGGCCGGCCCACACCAGTGGGTTGAGGAGCCAGTTGGTTCCCAGCAGTTGCGCCAGCACGCCCGACGCGGCACGGGCCGCCGCCGCGAAAGTAATCAGCATCCAGGCGCGGCGCAACGGCGCACCAGCCGGAAAGCTGCGCAACACCAGCAGGCAAAGCCACAAATCCACCGCGGCCATGGCGGTCACCGACAGCGCGGATGTGCCGTCGGAGCTTCCTTGAATCGAGAAGGCCCGGCCAGCGGTGTTCCAAACGTAAAGCGCGATCAGATGGACGACCAGATACGCGCCCAGGAACATGAGAATCCATTGGGGCGCCGATTCGAGCCCTTCCAGGTTGTTCGTCTTGCGCTTCATAGGCAGGTCTCCCCGGCCGGCTCCGCCAAGTCCAATCCGCGGAAGACATCGTCTTTCACCGCTTCCGCCACGCCGGGCCCCAGAAAGACTTCGAGGATCTCACTCGCCCTGCCGAGCATCTCTTCCGCCGGGATGCCCGGGCGCTCCACCACGGAAACCGCCGGCGAGCCAAAATAGGTTTCGATTTGCCACCGCAGGCGGGCTCTCAATTCGGACGCCGCCGCGCCGTGCCTGCCGGACTGCCAGGCGGCTATCGCCGACCGCACGGCAGCCAAGCCTGGCCGGCTGTCGATGGCCGGCGCCGCGGCGCGCGCCGATAGCTCCTCCTTCTCGCTCTGGATGCGCAACAGTTGCTGGCGGCACTGCTCGCATTTCGAAAGATGCCTGGCGATCCGGCGGCTTCGGCCGGCGCCGGCTTCCGCATCGCAGAAGGCGATCAAGGTGGCGCTCCTAGGATGCATAGCGTTCTTCTCCTACCGCCTGGGCGGTATCGCGGTTCTTGTGCGGGCCGCCGCCCACCGCTTTGCGGATCTTGTCGTGGGCCCTGGTGAGCAAGGCTCCGACAGTGCCCGCCCGCACCCCGAGCACACCGGCAATTTCATCGTAACTCAAGTCTTCGGTGCGGAGCCGGACGCATTCCATTTCCCTCGGCGAGAGACCGATCTGCGGCAGCCCTTGCAGCAGTTCCCAGACGCGGCCCTCGGTTTCGGCTCCCTGGGCCGGCTCAGGCAGGTTGCGAAGCGACTCCATGCCGATCTCGTGCCGCGCGCCCGCTCTCTTCTGATCGAGGACGTAGTTGCGCGCCACGCGGAACAGCCAGCCCTTCGGGGACCGGATCTGTTGGCCCGCCGAACGGCAGAGGAAGAAACGGAGAAACGTCTCTTGCAGCGCGTCGTGGGCCGTCTCCCGGTTATCCGCAAGCGCTCCGGCGTAACGGAGCAGGCCGCCGGCTTCCCGTTCGTAAAGGTCGACGATTTCCTGCTCGATTCCCGCTGCGCGCGGGTTGCCGGGGCTTGGGTCCATCGGACTCGATGTTACTCCGGCGCTGTCCATTCTTATAGATAGCCATTGAGCAGCATTCCGCCCGCCAACTTTGGTTAACCGGCGCCCCGGCCAGCCTCACGGTTTGCCGAAATAGTCCGAAAAGGCATTTAGGGGGCACCGACGATACCGATGAACGCAGATAAGTCGATTCTTTTCAATCCGCGTTCGGCGCGCTCCGCAGAAAGCTAGACACCGCGAATACCGGGCGGACTCGTAAAGAATAATTGCCGGCCAATCGTCCTTATTACATGCGGGCGAATCGCAGATTGCCGGTAGGGGGTGAAGTGTCACCCACACAGAACTGCCGGGAGGCGATCAGCCAAGCGGAGCCACTCATGCGGAGCAAAGAAACGAAGCGGTCTGGTTTACGAAAGGTGAAGCAGCGGGGCTCGGAAATGCTGGAGTTCACGCTGGTGCTGCTCCCTTGTCTAGGGTTTGTGTTCCTCATCCTGAACATCGCGTGGGCGGTGTATCAGCGTGCGACTTTGCAATACGCCGCCTTGCAGGGCGTGCGCTATGCCGTTACCAGCCAGGTTATCTCCGGTTTGGGACAACGGGCCTCGATACAGGAAGTCGTTCAGCAAAACACCTTCGGAAACGTGAGGGGCAACGCCAGCGGCATTACCCTGGGCACGAACGGCTGGAACAATATCTATGTGAACTGGTACCAGGTGGATCCGAACACGGGCGTGGTGACGGATGTCAGCGATGTCACCGGCTGTTCGACGTGCACCCCGCCAACGTCTCCCGGCAACGGGCCGGTCAACAGTGTCTTGCCGTTGGTCGAGGTTTCCGTGCAAAACATGTCGGAGAAGACCTTCATGCCAACCATCAAGATGCCAGGGCTGGGCACACTGGCTCCGATCGTTATGACCGCCACAGCCTGGGACCGGATGGAAATGCCTCCGATGGCTGCGAATGGCACACAAAACCCGCCACCCATGTAAGGGGGAAACACGATGCGCAATCGACAAAGAACAAATCGGGGCGGTTCCATGGTGGAATTCTCGCTGCTGATTCCGGTCTGGCTTCCGCTGCTGCTCGGCACGATGTGGCTTGGATCGGCCATGATTCGCGGCGAGCAGACTACGGAAATGGCGCGGGATCTGGCCAGCATGTATAGCCGCGGCGTCGACTTCTCGAGCACCGGCGCCGGCTCGTCGAACACCATACTCACCGACATAACCCAGCAACTCGGCACGGTCACTACCGCCGGGACCGGAGTGGTCATCTTTTCGGAAGTCGAGTTCGTGGGAAAGAGCGTCTGCGCTTCGGCCGGCAGCACTTACGGCTCGGCCGGGCCGCCCCCGACATACGTGGCTTCGACCTGCAAGAACGAAGGTTTTTTTGTCTTCAGACAGCAGTACACCCAAGGCAACACAAGCTTGCGGAGCAGCAATTTCGGCACCGCGCCAGCCGGCGATCTGGACTCGAGCAATAAGTACCAGGTTGACGCCATCACTACCTACATTTCGGACACAGCCGACAGGTCCACCTTCAACCTGCTGCCGGCGCCACAGGAAAATATCCCTAATACGGACGGCTACCAATCCGGCCAGCCTGTGTACATTGTGGAAGCGTATTTTGCCGGCGCGGGACAAGCGGGATTCACCAAGGGAGGCGATTATGCGTATGCGGTATTCTAGCCCGCCCGATGCCGGACCGCGAACGGCTTCCGATCCGCGCAGGCGGCGGAAGGCCGGCAACGTGATGGTGATGTTTACCATGCTGCTGCCGTTCGTGCTGGTTCCGCTGGTGGGAATCGCGATCGATGCGACGATGTTGTACAGCGTTAAGGCGAAGCTGCAGGCGGCCGTGGATGGAGGCGCCCTGGCCGCGGCCCAATCCCTGAGCGCCGGGCTGACCATAACTGACCAGGCGGCGGCGGCACAGTTGGTGGCGGACGAATTCATCAAAGCCAACATCGTTACCGGCGCTACCGCCGGGAGCGGCGGCTACTGGGGAGCTTTCGCTCTAAACGACACAAATTGCGACTCGAGTCAAAACCCGATATACCCGATGCCGGCAAGCCCTCCCAGTCCCAACAATTGTCTTTACGTCAATCAGAGCTCCAGCACCAAGCAGAGAACGATATCGATCGGCGCCAGTGTACAAGTCCCACTGCTATTCATGCGGATACTTGGTTTTTCCACCGGAACGGTGACCTCAAAGGGCCAGGCTTCCCGCCGGGACGTAGTGCTGGTTCTGTTGATCGACCGGTCGGGTTCGATGGGTGCCGAGCTGCAAGCGGTGCAAGCCGGCTCAACCTACTTCGTCAACCAGTTTGCGCCGGGACGCGACATGCTTGGCCTGGTGCTGATTGCGGGAAGCGCCATGGTCGCATATCCGACCACGGATTGGGGCCTGGCTAAGTTGCCGCTGCCCGGCAACGGGGGTCCCGATGTTCACTTCCGGGATCCGGACGGGAACAATCCGCCCTCTAGCCCGGCGGCCAATCCCAATATGCTGACTTCGATATCGAACATTGTCTCAGGCAGCAACACTGGCACGGCCGAAGGGCTGATGCTGGCCTGGAAGGAGTTGCAGGCGGCCAATCAACCGGGAGCGCTCAATGTCATCGTGCTATGGACGGATGGCGCGCCCAACGGGATCACAGCCGACTTCAACAACAAGGTCACCAACTCCGTCCTAGCCACCAGCACGTGCGCGAACACCAAAGCGAAAGGGGCCGCAAACCTCAGCGCCACCGGACAATATCCGGAAGTACAAACGAATTCGATGTTAGGCTGGTTCGCACAGTGGGGCGGGTACGTGTGGAACAGCAACGCCACCAACGGAATCCGCGAGCGGATGCAAACCGCCACCGGCGCCGGCCTCTCCGTGACCTACTGGGTGAAGCTCTCCGCCGGCAACGAACCCGTCATCGCGCCCAATACAGTTGGCGGGCAAAACGGGGCAGGTCCAGGCAAGGGTTGCTATTTTGAGTATGTCAACAACGGTTCCACCGTCCCCGAGAACGTTGGCGCGATCGCCACCACTTACGGTGGCTCACCGGCAGCCGGCTCAGCAACCGATATTTCGATACCCAGCGTGGACTGGTTTGGGAATTCGACGCAAGGGTCGACTGTGTTGCCGTATACGCAAACCGACTTTACACAGTCGAATCTCTGGACCAGCGCTGGTGCCAACTGCCAGGCGGGCAAGAACGGACAGAAGGCCAATCAGGCCCTGCAGCTCACCGGGCTCCTCACCGGCGCTAACCAACAGGCGGCCGCGAACGCCTGCCAGGTCGGACTGGCTTCCTGGAATGCCGCGGATATGGCGGGGCAGCAGATTCATGGCGATACCACTCTCATACCGGTGATTTACACCCTGGGTTATGCGGGCGAGGTCTCCGGCAACGGAGGTGTGGACACGGTGCTTCTGTCGCGCCTGGCGAACGTCAACACCTCACAGGACACGGTGTATAATCCCAGTATTCCGCAGGGACAATTCATACTGGTTCAGACCGTGGATGACGTTCAGCCTGCCTTTGAAGCCATCCTGGCGGAGATTCTGCGGCTGTCGCAATAGCCGGTCCGGTGGGGCGGTCGCCCCATAAGCGTTAACTAATTCTCGGGCCGCGGCAAATACAGACCGAACACTCTGACAAAGCGCTGGCAGCAACCATAGCAGCGATAGGTTTTCACATTCACCACCGCCAGCAGCTTCTCCAGAAGCGTGAGCTGATGGGCCAGGAAAACGGCTGTCGATCCGCAGGACGGACAACCGCTCGTGCGGGTGCGGGCCTTGGCGGGCTCAGCCGGGACTGCGGGGACGGCCAACTGTTCCAGCCACCGGTTTCCGAAAGCCGCCCCAACCATCTCGTCCGGGTCGAAGCTATTGACCATGACTTGGAGGAGCCGCAACTCGGTGGACGCGCGCCGCAAGTCGGATTGGCCTTCCGCGCGGCGGCAGCGTTCCGCCAGGCGCAAGGCCGCCGATCGAACCGTCTCCGGCGACGGTTGCAAGGCGTCATCGACGCTGGCCGCCGGGGAACCGTCTTGGGGATCGGAGCCGTTCAGCATTTGATGGAGCAGCAATCCAAAATCGCGCAGATCCGACGATGGAGTGGCGAAGCCGGACGCTCCGCTCGGCGGCGGCAGGGTCAAGCCATGCGGTCCAACCGTGATCCAGGACGGTGCCAGTGCGCCATAAGCGCGGCCGGCACGGTGAAAGACGGCGGCGCGGGATGCGATCTCCCTGGCAAAGGTCACGGCCACCGCCAAAGGCAGCGGACCGGAAGCCAGCACGTCCGCCAACGATCGCGTCCCGGCTGCCAGCATGGCGCCACGCTCTGCCGTCGCCGCCAAATCAACCCCGTTCCTGGCAGCCATCTCAGTTCACGTCCGCCGCCTGGTCCTCGGGAGGCTCGAGTACCCTGGATTGGAGCGATTCGAAGGCCTCCACTACGCGTTCAACAAGATCGTCCGTCTGCACAGCCGCCGTGCGGGAAGATTCAAGGGTCGCGGCCTGTTCCTCCAGTTGGTTCCTGATCCGCCCGATATCCGCTTCCACGCGATCCCGCGATTCCGACGCCTGCTTGCCGAGGGCTGCGATACTCTGTTCCAATCTGGCGAGACGGAGTGCAATGGCGGCCAGGTCCTGCTCGAGTTGCCCGACTTGCGCGGTGAACGCCGCGAGGTCCGGGTCGGGGCGCGATCCGATTTGGTTGCTCAAGGATTGAACCTCCTGTCCGGCCCGAGCAGACTGCTTGTGCGGGGCCGCGCCGGCTTCTTGCCCATCCCCTCGATGGGGCTCTGAAACAGCGTTCGGGAGCCCATGCTAGTCAGTGTTCCGGACAGTCATCGGTATGCTGCAACCAGCATAGCGGTGTTTTCGGCCCACAACAAGTCGGGCTGGTAACAGCGCTTGATGGCCGTACTCTCATTACCGCTTCCGGGGGTTAGAGGGCGTGTATTAACAAAAGATGATGTTGCTGTCGCGGCAAAGCGCCAGGCCCCACGCTGCACTAGACTATAAGCATGGTCCGTTGGGAGTTGGGCGTGGCGCTGTGTCTCGCTGCGCCGTTGTGGGCGGGGGAAGCCGACAGCTTGGCCCGCGCCATTCGCGAAAACAGCTTCGACCGGGAGGAGTGTTACCGCGTCCGCGATCTCACCCTCGCCATCGAAGACATCAAGATCTATCTCACCGACGGCCACCTGATATTCAGCCGGCCGGTGGGCGGCAAGCGTATCGCGGCGGTGTTCGTAGCCGATGTGGATGGCGGCGACGCCGAGGTGATCCTGCTTCCACCGGACCGCGCCGAGCGGCGCTCGCTGGCCTCCTACATCCACTCGCCGAATCTGGACGAACATTTCCGCACCGGCATGTTCCTGTTCACCGGCGACATTTATGAAGCGATTCTGGCGCAGTTTCCGTCCAATTCCACCAACCGGCGCGCGCCCGAGGTCGGCGCCCTCCTGGACGACCAGTTCACCCCCATGCTGCGTAGCCTGAGCGCCAGCTATCAGACCCGGCTGGTGCTGGATCTGCTCAATCGCACGTCCGGCAACCAGGGCGTTTTCGCCGCGGTGCTGGACAGCCCGAATCTGGGCGCCTTTGACGTGATCGTCGATCCCCAGCGCGGCGAACCCATCGTCGCCGGCCAGATGACCAGCCGCGACAACCGGCTATTTCTGGATGCCTGGACCAGCTTCAAGCCGCGATCGATGCGCAATCAGAGCGGGCCGCACGTGCCCGATCTGGCGCTTTCCGATTACCGCATCGAAGCCGCCATCGGCGGCGATCTCGAGTTGAAGGCCACCACGCGCGTCAAAGTGCGGCCGTCCAATTCCGGCCTGCGGGCGGTGACCTTCGACATTTCGCCGCTGATGACGGTGACCTCGGCTACGGTGGATGGGCGGCCGGCCGAGGTGCTGCAACGGGAATCGCCGCGCGGCAACGCCTTGCGTTCCGGCAACGCAATGTTCGTGGTGGCTCCGGGCGAGCCCCTGCTAGCCGGCCGGGACTACGAATTCGTATTCGAACACTCCGGGAAAGTGGTCTTCGACACCGGCGACCGCGTGCTGTTCGTCACCGCGCGGGGAAACTGGTATCCCACGCACGGCCTGCAGTTCGCCACCTACGATCTGACCTTCCGCCATCCCAAGGATCTGGACCTGGTGGCTCCCGGCGATCTGCTCGGAACCCGCGCCGATGGCGACAGCCGTGTCACGCGGTTCCGCGTGCGCTCCACCATCCGATTCGCCGGCTTCAACCTGGGTAACTACGCGCGGGCCCGCGCCGAACGGGGCGGCTACGTGGTGGAAGTCTGCGCCAACCGCGCCCTCCAGCGCGACTTTAAACCCAGCTTGCAGATGCAGGACGTGATTGCGACGCAGGCTACGCGGCATGCCCCCGGGAGTCTTCCGACCACCTTCCCGGCGACGGTTCCCGGCCCGCTCGACCGGCTGCAGGAGATGGCCACCGGCGTGGCCTCGGCTCTGGAATTCATGGCCGCCCGATTCGGACCGCCGGCGCTCGGCCATCTCACCGTGTCGCCCATCCCCGGCGCGTTCGGTCAGGGCTTTCCCGGCCTGATCTATCTTTCCACGCTGAGCTATTTGCAGACCGTGCCTCGCAGCGCCGGCAGCCTGGCGCAGGAGCAGGAGATTTTTTTCCAGCAAGTGCTGCAGGCCCACGAGACGGCCCATCAGTGGTGGGGCAACCGCGTCACCACCGAGAGCTATCGCGACAACTGGATGATGGAAGCGCTGGCGAACTATTCCGCGCTGCTGTACCTGGAGAAGACCCGGGGTTCCCACTCCGTAGACATGTTGTTGGACAGATACCGCACCGAGTTGCTGGCCAAGGGGGAAAGCGGCCAGCAGGTGGAATCCGCCGGCCCCATCACGATGGGAACGCGTCTGGAGTCCTCGCAAGACCCCGGCGCCTGGCGCAGTGTAACCTATGGCAAAGGCACCTGGATTATTCACATGCTGCGCCGCTACCTGGGAGATCAGCGCTTTTTCGCCATGCTGGCCGAGGTTCTGAAGCGTTACGACCACCAGGAGATGTCGACTGAAGACCTCCGCCGCGTGGCGGCGCATTTCGTTCCGCCGAAATCCGACGATGGCGATCTCGAGACTTTCTTCGACACCTGGATTTACTCGACCGGCATCCCGACCCTCAAAATGAGCTACAGCGTGAAGGGCAAGGCTCCGGCGCTGCGGCTGGTGGGCACCGTGACGCAGACGGACGTGGAAGGCGAGTTCGCCGCCCTGGTGCCGGTGGAGATTCGTCTCGCCGGCGGCCAGACCACCACGCAATGGGTGCGCTGCGGCAGCGAGCCGGGTGTGTTCGGCATGGCCCTGAAGCAGGCTCCGCTCCGGGTGACGCTCGACCCGGACCGCGCCGTCTTACGGCGGTAAGGCGAACCCCTAATGAAACCAGCCCGGCACCGCGGCTGGGTCGTCCACGATCCGATAACTCTCGGGCACCCGGAATAGCGAGGCGTCCGGTTCTCCGTACTGCAAGTTCTTGAGCGTAGAGATGGTATTGCCTCGAGGATATGAGGACTTACTGGCCATGTCAGTCCCGAGTTGGGGCGAAATCCACCGTTCGTTGACGAATATCATCGGCCGGTCGTTTCCACTCATGGTTCCGGGAGCATAGGCCGTAGTGATGCGTCGGCCATAGGCGATGACGCCGTCGATGGTCTGGGTGCCAAGCCATTCGGTACCGGGTTTGGCCGCGGGAGGAGATGGGATCGACGCCTCGGCGGCAGGCTTGAGTTGCACTTGCACCACCGTGCGCGCAGCGATCTGCTTCTCCGGGTCGAGAAGATAGCGGTACCCGGCAACCACATCCAGAATCTCGACCTTGTATCTCGGGGCGACGGTCCCCAAATGCTCTCTGCGGGTGCGGCCCATCAGGTCGCGATAGGTCAAGGTGGAGGAAATGGCGCGCGAGAGACGCGTTCCATCGGCCAGAGTATCTTGCGTAGACAGCACATCCTCGGCCGAATACGGCAGGCCGGAGAGCGCCGTCACCACCGGAATAGCTTGCGGCGAAGGATTGGGCGGACGCGCCAGTTCGATGACGAACGCGCCAGTCTCGTCCACAATGCGGAATCCCGCCGGCGGCCGGAACAGAGCCGCATCCGGCTCCTCGAGATGCACGTTCTTCAAGCCGCTCGCGGTGCCGCCGCCGCGCGGTTCGGAGTGAGTGATCAGTATGATTTTTCCCAGTTCGTCGAAGGCCGACCAAGTCTCCGACGTGACGTCGACGGGCCGGTCATTTCCAAACATGGATCCCGCGGGATAGGTTTGCGTGATCCGTTCGCCGCATGCGCTTACGCCCTGGATATCCCGCCGTCCGAGCGATTCGTTGGTGCTCGTAATGCCATCGTGCATGCCCGCGAATGTTTTGCCCTCCGGGCCCGCCGGGCAAGGACGCGGCATCTTGGGCGCCGCATAGGTGGCGATGGAAGCGGCGACCCGATGAGCCGTCTGGTGCGGCGGATCGAACACGTACAGGTAGCCGGCTACCGGATCCTGGATCTCGATCACCAGGAATCCGGTCGCTCCCGAAATCGTGCGCTCGGTGCGCATCCTCCCCATCGAGTCCCGAGCCAGCACAGTGGAGGAGAGGAGCAGGTGGGTGCCGTTGGGGAGGGTCTCTTCGAGCGTTTCGGTGGCCGCATAGGGACGGCCGGTGATGCTCGATAGACGGCCGGCTGGCGGTTTGAATGTCAGCTTCACAGGTTCGCCGCGAGGCGCCGATACGGCGACACTCATTTCCGCCAGTGCAGGCAAAGTAACGAGCGCCGCCAGAAGCAGTGCCGCGAAACCGCGTCTCAGCCGCATGGTGGACCTCCCTAAGATAAAGTGTACAGCTTCGGCGCCCGGCGGCAACATCCAGGGTGCGCTCCAGGGCGAGCATCGCGCGTCCGAGGGTGCGCGCGTCGAAAAGCCGCTCGGATCTAGTGATTCGGCAGGCCGTATAATTGATCTCAGCCAGCATGGCAAAGCGGGAAATTCCGGCCTTCACCGTGGCAGGCAAAACAGAGCTGCCCGATGAGGTGCTTGCCAAGAAGGTTTGGCAGGCCGGGGACAACGATTGCTTCGCCGAGCTCTTCACACGGCATCGCAAGCGGGTGTTTTACGCTTGCCGGGGTTTTTTCTCGGACAGCCAGGCGGCAGAGGACGCGACGCAGGAGACATTCCTTCGGGCTTACAAGAATATTCGGAGCTTCCAGGAGGGCGATTTCTCCGGATGGCTGATGCGCATTGCGAAGAATGTATGCATCGACGAGTGGCGAAGACGCCGTCCCGAGACGGCGGTTGATGAAGTGGATCTGACAGACCGCGCGGCGACGGCGTCGTTCGATTCGTCATTCGAAACGCGCCAGATGGTGGAGCGGCTTTGGCAGGAAATCAGGTCCCTTCCCTCCGAGCAGCGCCAGTGTCTGGAGTTGAAGGTGGAAGGCTTCTCTTATGAGGAAACCGCGGCCCGCACCGGCTTCACCGTGCATGCGGTGAAGTCCCACTTGCAGAACGGCCGGCGAATGCTGTGGAAGAAGTTGGAGCGCGTGCTTCCGCAGTTTGTGAAAGGTTGAAGACAAGGACGGCGCCAGTGTCGATGCCGATCATTTTTCACAACACGGTGTGGAATTCTCTTCCGCCATCCGTTGTCAAAGAGGGACATAGAATCGGTCGGACGCGGGACGAAGGGATGCCCCAATCGAGATGAGCGGCTGGAACGAAGGCGACTTTCTGGAGGAACTTATGCCGCTGCTGAGGCGTAGGTCCGCAGCCGCCCCGTGCCCGCACGTCGAAGCATTCCTCGCGGCTGCAGAACTCCAGACCGGCGAAGCCCTGAAGAACGCCATCGCTGCGCACGCCGCAACGTGTCCGTCATGTCGGGAGCTTCAGCAACGTCTCCAGGCGTTTGATGGTCCCATCCTAACCGGGCAGGAAGCCGAATGGGAACCAACCGAAGCGCGTCTGGACAGTTGGCTGCAGAACTTTCTCGCGTCCGAAGGGGCGGTTGACAAGGTGGGCCGCCGCCCTTGGTGGAAGAGCCTGACGACGCTGCCGGTTGGTTGGCAGTTGCGCTGGGTGCTGATCCCGGCTGCCGCCTTCGCCGTGCTGATCGGCTCTTTCCTGGTTGGACGGCTGTTCGCTCCGCGGCCCGGGCCGTTAACCGCCAACGCTACGGCTCACCGGAGTTCGTCCGCGAATCCGATACCGGCGGCGACTGTCGCGGAGGTGCGAATCCCGGAGCGCAGACTGGCGCAAGCGCCGCAACTTCCCGAAACCGCTCCGCGGACTCGATCTAATCTAGCGGAGAAAGCCGCCGTGGTTTCAAATGCCGCGAAACCGGTCGCGCTGGCGGTCACCGCCCCGGCTGCGCCACATCAAATGGCGCGCGCATTCAACGCAGGGACCCTGGCACGACCGGCGCTGAGCCAGGCCGATGAGGCGTTGGCCCTTGCTCCACCGCCGACGCCGCAAAAGCTGACAGGAACATTGGCAACCAACGCTCCCGACGCACAAGTCCTGAACTCTTTCGCGCCCGCGCAACCTTCTGCCGGGGCCCCTGTGGCGTTTCCGGCCAACCCGGCCCCGATGCCTGCCGGCGTGATGGGGGGGGCTATGCCGGCAGCGGCCGGTCGGTTTGCGGCCGTTGCGCCAGCGGCAAAAGCGGAACCTGCACCGGCGGTTCCTGCGCCGGCAATCACTCTCGATGCCGGGACTCGCGTCTGGATTACTTTGAAGTCCGTCCAACCGCCGGCGGATGGCGTGTCCGAATTCCGCGGCGTGCTGCTTCTGCCGGTCACACAGTCCGGTGCGGTGTTGTTCGCCCAAGACACCGAAGTTTCGGGAACCGCGACCGTAAGCGATGGCAAGCGGTCGGTGCAAATCCTGGAATTCCGATCGGCGGGATCGCATTACAAGTTGAGAAGCGCGGGCGGCGAGGCCAATCTGCGCGTGCCGGGAGCGGGAGAGGTAGTGGAGTTCGAGGCCGGGAAAGTGCTCGAAGCGTGGATGGCGTCCGCATCGACGTATGATCCCGCCGAACCGAAGTGACGACAACTACCAGCCGAGAGCGGGTACTTTGTGCCTTGGGTCATCGGCAGCCGGACCGGATTCCGACTGATTTCGGCGGCACGCCGGTGACCGGCATCCACGCCAGTTGCGTCCTCCAACTGCGCGACTATTTCGGGCTGGAAAAGAAACCGGTGAAGGTCATCGACCCCGGTCAATTGCTCGGCGAAATCGACGAAGACCTGAAACTCGCGCTGGGCGTCGACACCGAGGGTGTCTACCGGCGAATGACGCGTTTCGGGTTTCCGGCGGAAGACTGGAAGCCGTTCCGTCTGTACGACGGCGAGGAAGTGCTGGTGCCCGGCGGGTTCAACGTCACCATCGACGAGCGCGGCGACACCCTGATGCACCCGCTCGGCGACCGCTCCAATCCGCCGAGCGCCCGCATGCCGAACGGCGGCTATTTCTTCGACGCCATCATCCGGCAGCAGCCGTTCGAAGAAGACCAGCTCGACCCGGCCGACAACCTGGAAGAATACGGCCCCATCTCCGAGGAGGAACTGGCGCACCTGGAGCGCGAGGCGCGCCGCGCGGCGGCGAGCGGGCGATGCGTGGTGGCGAACTTCGGCGGCACCGCGTTCGGCGACATCGCGCTGATTCCGGGAGTAGGCCTTCCCCGCCCCAAGGGTATCCGCGACATCACGGAATGGTACGTCTCCACGCGCGCGCGGAGGGAGTACGTGCACGCCGTGTTCAGCGGGCAATGCCGGATCGCGCTGGCGAACCTGGCGCGGATCGCGGCGCGATTGGGCGATTTGGTGGATGTCGTCAATATCTGCGGGACGGATTTCGGAACCCAGACTTCGTCGTTCTGCTCGATGGCGACGTTCCGCGAGTTGTGGATGCCATACTACCGCGAGGTCAACCACTGGGTTCACCGGAACACGCGGTGGAAGACACTCAAGCATTCCTGCGGCGCGGTAGAAAAATTCCTGCCGTCGTTTATCGAGGCCGGCTTCGACATCCTGAACCCCGTGCAGTGCTCGGCCACCGGCATGGAAGCGGAACCCCTGAAGCAGAAGTACGGACGGGACCTGGTTTTCTGGGGAGGCGGCGTGGACACTCAGCAGGTGCTGCCGTTCGGCACGCCGGAGGAAGTGCGCGAGCAGGTGCTGCGGCGGTGCGAGGCCTTTCACAAAGACGGCGGCTTCGTTCTGACCACCGTGCATAACATCCAGGCGCGCACGCCGGTCGAGAATATCGTCGCCATGATTCGAGCGGTCGAGGCATTCAACGGGCGCTAGCTGCCTGCCTCGCGGATCGGTGGCCCGGCGCTACAGCCGCTGCGGGGCCTCGCCTTGCTGAAATGCGGTCCCCGGTGTATCTTACTTCAGGAGGCTTCATGAGAGTGAACGCGATCGCGGCACTGTTGCTTGCCGCGACGTCTTTGGCTGCGGCTTCGATGCCCCGGCTGGTGAAAGACAATGGCGGTTTCCAGTTTCTGGTGGATGACCACCCCTATCTGATTCTGGGAATTCAAACCGGGAATTCGAGCGGCTACCCCGGCGAACTGGAACGAACTTGGCCGTTGGCCAGGCGCATCCATGTCAACACGGTGCAGGTTCCCATTCAATGGCAGACCGTGGAGCCGGAGGAAGGGCGCTTTGATTTCACGGTTGTCGACGGCCTGGTGGCTGGGGCGAGGGCCAACGGCCTGCGTCTGATTCTGGCCTGGTTCGGCGGCTTCAAGAACGGCGCCATGCACTTCGCTCCCGCCTGGGTGAAGCAAGACGTCAAGAAATACCCGCGCATGATCGACCAGACCGGCAGTCCCATCCGCACGCTGGCCACGCACGTCGAAGCCACCCAAGCCGCCGATGCGCGCGCATTCGCGGCCTTCATGCGCCATCTCAAGGAGATCGACGGCGAGCGGCACACGGCCATCGCCATTCAGGTGGAGAACGAAGCTGGCGTGTTGGGTACCGATCGCGACCACTCCGAAAGCGCCAACCAACTCTTTGCCCAGCCAGTGCCGGCCGAGGTGGTGAAAGCCTTCGGCAAGGCCAACGGCGGCGCCTGGAGCGAAGTGTTCGGCGCCTACGCGAGTGAGGCCTTCGCCGCTTATTACCAGGCACGCTATCTCAACCGGGTGGCCGCGGCCGGCAAGCGCGAGTTCCCGTTGCCGATGTTCCTGAACGTGTGGACGGACATTCAGGACGGCTTTTACGACCCGGGCTTTTCGCATCCCAGCGGCGGCGCGACCACCCGGATGCTGCCTCTTTACAAAGCTATCGTGCCCGCCATTGACTGGATCGCCCCCGATATCTATAAGCAGAGCTACGTTCAATACATCGAGGAGGCCACGCCCTACAGCCGGCCCGACAACCCGCTGCTGATTCCCGAGACGGGCCACGACCTGGGTTTCTGCCGGCGCATGTTCTATGCGCTTGGCGATCTGAAGGGCATTGGCGTGTCGGCGTTCGGTGTCGAGGGCTCGCGCGAAGGCGATAACTCCACCATTCCCGAGGGCCTGAGCGACATAGCCGCCACTTACCGAGTTGTTACTGCCGCCACACCGCTGTTGGCCGAAGCTAAGAAATACGGTAAGTTGCGCTCGGTGGTGGAAGAACCGGGCATTGCTACGTTAGTGGCCGACTTTGGCGACTACGAAGCCATGGCCCAGTTCGGTCCTTCGCGCTGGGGCTACGGCGGCGCACGCGCGGCTGGAACGCCGCAGACCACCGGACGCGCGCTGATCGGGCAGATCGGGCCCGACGAGTTCGTGGTGGCCGGCTTCGATACCACGGTGAGCTTTCGACCGAGGTTTGGCTCGACCGCGCCGCGCGCCGATTTCGTCAGTGTCGAAGAGGGCGCCTGTGAGGACGGCGTGTGGAAGCCGCGCCGGCAGTTGAGCGGCGACGAGATCTTCTTCGGCGTGCGCTTGCCGGCGGCGGGAACCGTCGTCAAGCTGAAGTTGATGAAGTACTGATCGCGGCCGGCGTGGATGCTCAGCCCGAATTCGCCCGTCTGGGCCGCTGCTCCAGCGGACGCGGTCTGGACTATAATTAATCGAACGTTTCGGCCATTCTTGGAGGGAACATGGACGCGGTCGAGCTGCCATTATTAGTGTCTTTCAATACACCGGAGGACGCGATCACGCAGATGAATCACTTCAACCGAAGATTCGCGATCGCGGATCTTGCCCAGCGCGGCTACTACTCATTCACTAACAAAGAGGTGTTGCAAGCCTGGCGTGACGACGTCCCGACATTGGGAGCGATGAACACGGGCCAGCCGGTTCTGCGGGTTCCGATCGAGCAAACGGTTAGCCATATTATGAGCCTGTATTGGGATCACCCGCGGCGCGAGGCGGCGCACAGCAGGTTGGTCCAGAATAACCTTCGGTTCGGCTTGCCCGAGAGCCTGGAGATTTTGCCCGCGACACCGGTGGCTCCGGGTGCGCTCATTTGGGTGCTGACGCAACACGAGGGCGTGAGACTGGAAGCCACCAGCTCCACCAGAGACTGCGTGTGCAAGAATTGCGGCTACAATAGCCAGTGTCCGCCGGCCAATTCCTCCAACCCCTGCAGCAATTGCCAGAAAAACACCTGGCGGTGCGCCTGAGGTCCTGTTATGTTGGATGGTTTTGGCGCGGTGCTCGATCGGTTACAGGGGCTTCTCGGGAAGTCGTATCTGCTGACGGGATTTTTCCCGGTGCTGCTGGCGGTGCTGCTGTCACTGCCGCTCGTTCCACTGGTAGCTCCGGAATTTCCTTACTGGGTGCAGGATGCGCTGGAGCTTCCCGCGGGCAAACAGGTTTTGGTGGGATTCTGTCTGGTGATGCTGATGGCGTTTCTGGGATTCGTGGTGCACGTCTTGAACTCCTGGTTCCGGCGGCGCTTGGAGTCGGGCGTATGGCCCATCTCAGGCAAATGGCCCGTGAGCGTCCAGCAGAAGCGTTTACAAGAACTGCAAGACCGGGTGCAAGGGTTACGCCCTGACATGGTCAACTACCGGATTGAGGTTCGCGACGGCAACTGGGATGTTCAGTTGGGCGCCGCGCGGGTGCGAGGGCGGGCCGCCGCCAGAGATGGTTCCGTGCGGCAGGACACGCTCACCGGCATCGACGCCATGGAGGTCCACCGTGCCGCCAACCAGGGGATTCCGTTCGCCGAAGCGGCGGCGGCGTTCGATCTGCTGCGCGCGGATCTGGAGCAGCACGACGCCGACACACTGCCCGACCTGAACCGTGCCCAGATTCGGTTTCGCGAACTTGCCGGATATGGCTACGATCAGGCCGACTCCCGATTTCGCAAGCTCAACTCCGACCGCCAGTCGCGGTTTCCGCGATCGGCCGCCAGCGTCGGCCCTACCGCGCTGGCCAATTTAACCGCCGCCCACGCGGACGGAATCCTGTCGCGATACGGGATGAACGTAGAGATCTTCTGGCCCGAGATTCAGAAGTTCGCGGCAGCCGATCCGGTGTTCAAGGATGGCATGGAGGAATCCAAGCTCCGGGTCGATTTTGCGGTGGCCATGGTGGCGACAGCGATCCTATACACCGCGGCGTGGCTGGCTTTGCTCCTGCTGGCGCACGGCGGGCGCCTGGCAATTTGCGCCGTTGCCGTACTTGGGCCCGCTGTAGCCATCGTTTTCAGCCAGATCGCGGTATGGAACACGCAAGCTTTTCACAGTACGGTCAACACCGCCATCGAGCTCTATCGCTTCCAGGTGTTGGCTGCGCTGCATTGTGATCTTCCGGCAGGTGCGGCTGCGGAGCGCGCACTGTGGACCGAGCTAACCAAGCTGGCCGAACTTGGCGATGGCGCCGTTAGGTATCGCCATGCTTAGACCAAGCTATGTCTTCCTGGCGGTCTGGGGGATTGCCGTGCTGGTGCTCTGGTTCACGATCGGCGCGCCAGAGCCGGCACAGCCAGAGGAATGGGCGGCAGCCCGGATGTTGCCACGCAACGCGCAAATCCGCGAGATAGATCTTCATGGGCCCGAGCAGCGCTACCGGCAAGCGCGCATGACCCCAAAAGCGAAGCTGGTTGGCCAGTATCTGGCGGTGGCGAAACAGGCGGGCGAGCCAATTCGGAAGGAAGACGTTCAGCCCGAACCATTGCTCCCGCCCTGCGAACGGGGTTCCGGCGTTCTGGTGTACTCGCTCAAGGGCGAGGAGCCGGTGGCGGAGGCGCTGCAGGTAGGATCGTGGGTGATCCCATGTTATATCCGCCCCGGTGCTTCGGGCGCCGCTGCGCCGTTCACCCTATGCGCCAAGACTTCGGTGGCGGTGGAGGTGGTGCATCGCTCGACCGGCGCCGCCGACTCGCCGTGGGTGGGACTGCGCGTGCCCTCGTGCAGGCTCCAGGAGATCGGCGAGTTCGTAATGCGCGATCAGCACTTTCTGCTGACGGCAGCGGTTGCCGCACCGGTCCAGAACCAGGCGTGTGCCGCGAGGTGAGCCAGGTTTTCGCGTGGTCGTAGTCTGCCTCCCCATCGACATACAATCTGGATATGAACCGCCGCGTCTTTTTCAAGGCTGCTGCCGGCAGCGCGCTACTGACAAGCCAGGCGTCCCGCGCGTGGGGCGCCTCCGACATGGGATCGGAGATACTCGAATACGGGAAACCCGTTTTCAACCTGCACAAGTTCTTCGACGCCCCCGTCACCATCGCATCCATCGAATTACTGCAAGCCCACGACCAGTTTTTTCTGCGCACGCGGTCGTCCGATGGTGCGGAAGGAGTCATTCAAACCAAAGACATCGCAGACTACATCCAGATTTTGGCGCACCGCGTCATGCCGCACTTCCTCGGCAAGGACGCTCGCGATCTGGAACACCTGGTGGACGAAGTCTATGTTTCAAACTCCAATTACAAGCTGGCCGGGCAGGAGTTCTGGTGCCCGGTGGCATACATCGAGCAAAGCCTGTTCGACTTGATGGGGAAGGCGCTCAAGAAACCCGCGGGCGAGCTGATGGGAGGCGCGCTACGGAAGGAGATCCCGATTTATCTTTCGGGATCGGGACGCGACACCACCGCCGAGGAAGAGGTCGAGGTGTACGTGCGCGAGGTGGAGAGGACCGGGGCCAAGGCCGTGAAGTTAAAGATCGGCGGCCGTATGAGCGATAACCGCGACGCTTACCCCGAGCGCACCGATAAGTTGCTGGAATTGGCGCATCAAAAACTCGCCGGCAAGGTGACGTTGATGGCCGACGCCAACGGTTCCTACGACGCGAAACACGCGATCGAGGTCGGCAAAGGCTGCAGGAGATGAAGTACCTGTGGTTTGAAGAGCCGTGCCCCTGGGAGGAGCTGAGCGAGACCAAAAAGGTGGCCGACGCTTTGGACATGAAGGTGGCGTTCGGCGAACAGGACTCCAGTTTGTGGCTGTTCCAGTGGATGATCGACAACCAGGTTATGGATGTGGTGCAGCCCGATTTGAACTATAACGGCGGTTTCATCCGCGCGGCCCGGGTGGCGCGGATGGCACGCAAGGTCAACATGTGGATCTGCCCCCATAACACGCAGACGGGCGCCGCTACGGTGAATATCCTGCAGTTCGCGGCCACCACTCCGAATATTGGGCCGTGGATGGAGTATGTGTCGCGGAAGGCGCCCAAGAAGGAATCGTGGTACTCGCCTGCCTTCGACATCCAGAACGGCGTGATTCCAGTTCCGCCCGGACCGGGCATGGGACTGGAATTCGACCCGGATTTCCTGAAGAATGCCAAGGTAGTAAAGCTCGCGTAAGGGCCTGTCTAGAAATAACAGTTTCATATAAAAATGTTTTGGCGTACACTTGAGTAAGTGAACGCCGAGCCGGGAATCAAACTACGCTTCGATGCCCTGAGTCCTTTGGTGGACGAGCGG